>SL_3KL_010_SEDDRAFT_10003611_pt1 | contig 14032 bp, 9 predicted proteins | sample SodLakKL_010_SED_2_FD_10381 | JGI IMG/M metagenome (IMG submission 10381)
TTTGCGGTATCAGACACGGGATATGGCATCGCGCCTGAAGAACTGGAGCTTATTTTTCAGAAGTTTTACCGGGTAAAAACCGCACAGACCCGGTCTATCAGCGGCACCGGTTTAGGGTTGTCCATCGTCAAAAATATTGTGGAAACCCACAACGGCATGATCCGGGTAGACAGCGAACCCGGCAAAGGCAGCACTTTTTCAGTATATTTGCCCATAATGCCGGAATCTAGGTATGCACTTGACTAAGGACACGATATAGCTCATGGGCATTGTTAATTGAGAGTATTACGGACGGTATCCCCCTGTGTCAGGCGCGCGGTTTGTTCGCGTCGGCTGGACACAGCATTAACATAACAACTAATTGGATACAGATCCTGATATTGATCAATTGGGCGTATATAAATGGTAACCTTAAGATCATTAAGCTACTGCATGCATACAGTTAATCAATTCTCTGACTTCAACAGTTGCTATACCGGAATTGATATCGGACATTGCGTAGGGAATGACCAACTCGTTATTATGAATTATCGAACCGCAGGAATAAACAACATTGGGGACATATCCTTCGCGCTCTTTCTCATGCGGGGCAAGCAACGGCTCATCCAGGCGGGCGATGATTTTTGTTGGATTTTCAAGATCAAGCAGTATGGCGCCGATGCAATATTGACGCATGGGCCCGACACCGTGGGTGAGCACGATCCAGCCGTCATTGGTTTCAAGGGGTGACCCACAGTTGCCGATCTGCACGAATTCCCAAGGATATTCAGGCTCCTGGATGATGTGGGACTTCTGCCAGAAATGGATATTATCTGAGAACATGATATGATTGTTTTCACCGTCCTGGCGCGAGAGCATGGCATAGCGACCGCCAATTTTCCGGGGGAAAAGCGCCATGCCTTTGTTTTGTACGGCTTTACCGTTGAGCGTTAAAATGTTGAATTTGATAAAATCCTTTGTTTCAATCAATTGCGGTAAAATCGTAACGCCGTTGTAGGCGGTATAGGGCGCATAATAGACGACCTCACCGTTGTCATTGAAAAATTGAACGAAACGGGCATCTTCAATGCCCCTGCTTTCGTTTTTCGAAACGGGAAAGATCACCCGTTCGGATATACGGTGATCGGAGTGGAAACTTACCTCGTAATTGGAATCCGCAAGCCAGCACATGGTCTTGAAGGTTCTGTTTTGGTGCGCTTCAGAAAATTGCGGTTTTGCGCGAAGTATTCCAATTTTTTCTATTAATTCATTATAAGTAAAATCTTCCGGCAACTGGTTAAGAATATGGGCGGTTATCTCATCGCCGGCCCCCATCTCGTTCAACTTGAGCTGGAAAGGATTGCGCTTGTAAACAGCGTCTAATTGGAGATCCGGCGTTTCCACAAAATCACTGATCGGGTCGAAAAGAAACGTATTGTGCCAGTCAAGGACGCCGCTGCGAAATACAATTGACGAAACATGGCCTTCACCCGTTGCCCGCAGGCTCATGACAAAGCGCAAGCTGCCTTTTTTCAGATGGCTCTGATCAGGATGGGGAACGATGGAAGGGTTAAAAAGGGCGGCCGATTCAATGGCGTACTCCTTTGTAAAGTAAGCTCCGATGAGGGCCCTTTGAACATCGCTGAGCATTGTATCCCGTGGAAGATAATCCTTCACCGCATTCAGGTGCCGCTCAAAAACGTGCCCGATGTCTTCGTGCCGTCCTGAAAAGTCAATCATTATTTGCGCGATTAGATTTTCGGCCGCCGTGTCTGGCAAGCTCATTATCCGCTGTATTATTTTAGGGATACGATACATCTCATCTGGAAAATGAAGCCGTGTGATCACCCGTGAAGTATCCCCTACGATCTTATTCGCTTTTCTTTTAACTTTCAGCTTTTGACGCTTTTTAGGTTGCATATCATTGTGTCCTGGTTTCGATTGATATTTAGTGCCTGAACGAAAACCGTCTTTTTCGCCAATCTCTGCGTCCGGCTCAAATTTTAATCCTCAAAATACATCGAGTATTCCTGCGGTTAAAATTATCGCCGTCCTTGACCTTGACGAAAAATCCTGGTTTTCGTTCGGGCACTATTTAATACACTGCATCGTAAGCCTGTTCATCATGATAGATCTTCAATTCCAGCCTATCCTCGAAGTTGATTCTCCGGTCTGCGATCATCCGGCAATGCTCATCTACAGCGAAGGCCGGGAAACCGAGAGGCAAACCGATACCAGATCATCGATCACGGCCGTGCCGGCGCACATGACCGTATCCGCGCCGCCCCAGTATATTTTTACCGTACCGTCGTCTTCCGGAACAGCGCCGCAGGTAAAGACAACATTGGGCACATAGCCACTTACCTCCCAAGGATCCTCAGGCTGCAATATCCACTGATCGGAAACGCCGATGATGTTGGCCGGATCCTTAAGGTCATGCAGGGCCGCGCCAAGGCGATACACCGTTCCGGCCATGGTCTTAAAGACGCCATGGTAAATATGAAGCCAGCCCTTGTCGGTTTTGAAGGGCGGTGCGCCGGGCCCGATTTTCATTTCATCCCAGTGATAGGCAACCGGCTTCATAATCACCCGGGAATCGCCCCAGTGAACCAGGTCGGGAGAATAGGAAATCCAGATCGACCAGGGCGAAATTTCCGAATGCGGCCGGTCCAAACGCACATACCGATCGCCAAACTTTTCAGGAAAAATGACCACGTTGCGGAGATCGGCCTGGGTGATCAGCGCAATACGTTCCACTTTTTCAAAATCCCTGGTGCGCGCCAGGGCAATGCGCACGCCGTGACGGGAATAAGCGCTATAGGTTAGCAGGTACTCGTTTTCTACCAGGGAAATCCTCATGTCTTCGACTCCGAACGCTTCATATTCGGCAAAAACATTGTCCGTTGATGGTATAAGAAAGGGTTTGGGATGAACCGTAAATGAAAAACCATCCTCGCTGTCGGCCCTGCCGATGATGGAGCGCCCGTTTAGCAGATGCGACCTGAAAAGCATAACGTAACGATCGTTGTGTTTGACGATGCCCGCATTGTGAACTGTAGCTACTGGATACGGCACATCCCTTCTTGTCAGTATGGGGTTTTTTTTATAACGTGTTATTATTGGAGTATGAGTTTTCATAGTGGTCTATCCTGTAAAATCGTTTTAAAATCTCAGGCCACCGGTACCGGCTATCTGTTTCAGATTTTTCGAGGCCATTCTACAATCTTTCAGAGTCAAGAATCATTTCATAGACTTGTATGTATTCATTGATCATGCGGTCGGCTGTGAAATGCCGTTCAACATGGCGACGACAGTATGCGCGGTCAATCTCTTTGATACGTGCAACAGTCTCAATGGCCTCGTCCACGTTGTTGACAAGAAAACCACTCTTGCCGTTTTCGATAAGCTCAGGCATGGCGCCTTTGCTGAAGGCGATTACCGGGGTGCCACAGGCCATGGATTCGATAACGGACAGACCGAAGGGCTCATCAAACTGTATTGGGTGCAATAGCGCGCAGGCCTTGCCGAGCAACCGGTTGCGCTCAGCGGGTCCGGCGCTGCCGATATAAACCACCTTGTCGTTGTCTATGTGAGAGGCGACATATTGGTCATAGTAAGTCCGGTCCTGGATAATACCAGCCAATATCAGCTTTTTATTGCAGGCCCTGGCGATGTTCAGGGCTTCGCGGGTCCCTTTGTCCTGGTGAATGCGCCCGAAAAAAAGCAGGTAATCGTCCGGTTCGGGCCGAAAATCAAACTGACTTATGTCGATGCCGTGATGGATGGTTCTGATATAATCAAGATCCGGCGCGCGGTCGGCATCGCTGATGGAAACATAGAACGCTTTGCCGTTGTATTTCTTGTAAACCGGCAGAATTCCGGGCGATGAAAAGCCGTGGATGGTGGTAACTACCGGAGTGGTGGTCAGGCCAGTGTAAGTCAGAGGCAGGAAATCAAACTGGTTGTGGATCATGTCGTATGCATCGGCATGCTCAAAGAGTTCTGAGATGTGCAGGCACTCCCAGACTTTTGGTATGAGTGAGCGGTCTTCTTCATAGCCCCGCGGGCAAACGGCATGCAGCGTGCCGCTGGTTTGCGAATCCGCGGTTGCAAACAAGGTAACATCATGACCGCGCGATACCAACCCCTCGGTCAAAAGGGAGGCCACGCTCTCCCAGGGGCCGTAGTGACGTGGCGGTGTGCGCCAGGCAATGGGCGAGAGCATGGCAATGTGCATGACTGATCCTTTTGTTAATCGGTTTTCTGTGACGACGGCTGGTTTAAATCTCGTCGGCATAACTCTTTTGCAATGTCATCAGCGAAAGCAGCCAGGCAAGGGACGATTCGGCGCCTTGATTCTGGTTGATGCCGTTTGCCATCAACCCATCTCGACAGCCGCCGGTCTTGGGATCATAGAGCGGCGTATTCAGGTCATTGTGTCCGAGAAACCAATTAAAGCACATGACTGCATTCTCAAACCATATATGGTTCCGGGTAATATTAAAAGCTTCGATACAGGCTTCAACCATGGCTTTGGCTTCGAGGGGCTGCTGGTCGAAACGTGCTCTGGGCCCGCCTTTTTCATACCAACCGCTGCTGCCGATGGGCACAAAGTGATTGTCTTCGGTTTGGATGGCAAGCAGCCACTTAAGGGAGTTGAGTCCCATATCGATCATGTCGTTGCGTTGAATCTGGTGGCCGGACAGCAGCAGGGCATGGGGCAGTTTGCCGTTAGCATAGTTTAGAGCGTTCTCAAGCCAGGGCCAATCATCTGTTGCATTGTTTTTAAACTGATTGAAAAGCCTGTCGGCAAGAACTTCCCGGATCCTGCGCACATCACTGTCGCCGGAAAATTTATCCAGGTAGGTATGCATTCCCACCAGGGAATAAGCGATGGCGCGGGGCGAATGAAAATTTTCGACAGCTCTCAGTGCCTTTTTGAAAAGGGTTGTGCTCATTGCGAGATGCCCGGGATCGTCAAGAAAATCCAATGCTTTACCAAGGCACCAGAGCGCTCTGCCATGCGCATCCTCGGACCCGATCTCCTCCATCCACTGCCGCGAATAAGTCATGAAATTGCGAAAGCGCCCATTTTGTTCATTATAGGCATACAGAAGAAACCCGAGATAATGACCGCTGAGAGAATCAAGTCCCAAGCCGTTTGTTGGCAGGTATTTTTGACCCATGGTGGCAATCAGCAGCGCTCTGGCATTATCATCGGTGCAGTAGCCATGGGTGCGATTGGGAATGGTATAGTTGGCATGTTGCAAGATGCCGGTATCATCGGTTAAGGCTTTCAGGTGATCGAGCTTGATCTCCGGGAGCTCGAAATTCGTGATGGCCTTGATGTTTTCAACATAGGAATGCCGGGGACGGGGGTTCCGGGTGCGGTTTTGCCGCACTTCACTGAAAACCCGGAGGTATTTTCGAGATACCTCCTTCCAAATCGCTTCACGACTGAATGTATAGGCTTTTTTGCGCATGGCGTGCCGTTCGACATCGTTGTCCAAAAGTCCGATAATTTGTTCCGCTATGGCATCCGGATTGCGGAAGGGTACAATTCGGCCTCGGCCTTCGGCAAGCATCTCGGTGGCATACCAGTACGGTGTCGAAATGACGGCTCTGCCTGTGCCCAGGGCATAGGCAAGGGTCCCGGAAACAATCTGGGCTTCTGCAAGATAAGGGGTTACGTAGATATCGGCGATGCCGAAAAACTCACACAACTCTCTTGCCGTCACAAAACGATTTTGGAAAATGACATGCTCGCCGATAACGAGTTTACGCACGAGCTGCTGCAGCATGATACGATATGCCTCCCCATGCAACTTCAGATTATGCGGATGTGTTGCGCCCAGGATAATATAGACCACATCAGGGTGTTTTTTTATGACCGCCGGAAGCGCTTGCAGCACATTTTCGATGCCCTTATTTGGGGAAAGCAAGCCGAATGTAAGCAGTACCTTTTTGCCTTCAACACCGAACTTGTCTTTGTAGAAACTTGAATCAATAAACGGCATATCCGGAATGCCGTGGTGGATAAAGACAATTTTATCCTCGGGCACGGCATAGATATCTTTTAGGAAGTCAACGGCCTTATGGCTCATCACGACCAGTTTGTCAGACAGATCGGATAGTTTGCACATGACGTCACGATATTCCGGCGCGGGGTCCTTCAAGACCGTGTGTAATGTCGTCACCACCGGCATGCGCAGATCTCCCAATAGTTTCAGCAGATGGCTGCCGGCCGGACCGCCGAAAAGACCGTATTCATGTTGCACGCAGACAATATCCGGCTGACTGATATTGAGAAATTGAGACGCCATGCTGTAGTCGCTCAATTTGTTCTGGTTGATTTCAAAGCGCACTTTTTCTGGATATGGATAGCCCTCAGGTTTGTCATTCATGGCAACCGCCCAGCAGTTAATATCGGGGGCTTCCGCTGATAAGCCTTCAACCAGATCCGTGGTGAAGGTCGCGATACCGCACTGGCGGGGCAGATAGTTGCCGATTACGGCAACCGATTCGATTCCCTCATAATACTTAAGAACAGATGACATGACACACTCCTTCTTTTGGCTACGTGCTTCCTCTCGATCAGCCTGGTGATGATAATCGGAAAAAAGATCGTAGTGACTCAAAATATGTTCATCGATGGTTCGATGTCAGAGGCGTAATCTTATCTATATCATCTGATTCCGATTGTCTGGCAAAATAAAGATCCCACCTCAGCTGAATATTCATCCAGAAATCTGCCGAAACCCCAAAAGCCTTTGCAAGTCGCAAAGCTGTTTTAGGGCTAATGCCGCGCCTGCCATTGATAATTTCATTTACCCTTTGATATGGCACATTGATGGTATTGGCCAGATCTCGCTGAGATATCCCCATCGGCTTTAAAAATTCCTCCAGTAACATTTCTCCGGGATGAGTCGGTGCTCTATGTGTCGGTATTCTTATCATTGGATTATGACCTTTTGCCGCCTTTCAATGCCTCGCGCACTTTAACCGATAATTTTTTCATCGAAAACGGCTTCTGGATGAAATGCTCGCCTTCGTCCTGCACCACCCCGTGGTTTGCGATGATGCTGGCTGTGTAGCCGGACATGAACAGGACGCGGATATCCGGCCGGATGGCTTTCAATTTATCGGCCAGATCGCGGCCGTTCATTCCCGGCATGATCACATCGCTCATCAGCAGATGGATTATTCCGGAATGTTCTGAAGCCAAATTTACAGCCTCATCCGGGACATGGGCTATTAGCACGTTATAGCCGAGTTTTTTCAGCATGGTCTGGCACATTTTGATGATGGCGGGCTCATCCTCAACCAAAAGTAGGGTTTCCCCCTTGCCAAAGACAACTCCCTCGTGAATAACCTCCGGGATAACCTCATCTGTTTCAATGCTTTGACGCGGCAGAAAAATCTTGAAAGTCGTCCCAATGCCAGGTTCACTGTAAACATTGACAAACCCGTTGTTCTGCTTGACAATTCCGTAAATCATAGCCAGACCCAAACCGGTTCCTTTACCAATGTCCTTGGTGGTGAAAAACGGCTCAAAAATGTGATCCATGGTTTCCTTGTCCATGCCGCAGCCGTTGTCACTGACCGCCAGCATGACGAATTGCCCCGGGACAAACCCTGCATGATCTGCGCCGTATTGTTCGTCAAGTTCAACGTTTTGCGTCTCTATGGTTATTTTACCGATATCTGAAATGGCATCCCTGGCGTTGACGCAGAGGTTAGCCAGAATCTGGTCGATCTGGGAGGGATCCATTTTCACCGGCCATAGNCCGATGGCGGGCTCCCAGGCAAAATCAATATCCTCTCCGATCAGGCGACGCAGCATCTTGAGCATTTCATCAATTGTTTCGTTCAAGTCCATCACAATGGGATGAACAATCTGCTTTCTGGCAAAAGCCAGCAGTTGGCTCGTAATGTCTATAGACCGTTTACCGGCGGTATAGACTTCTTTCAGATTGTCATATATCGGGCCGTCCGGGTCCACCTGTTCCATAGCCATTTCGGTATATCCGAGAATCACGGAAAGCATGTTGTTGTAATCATGCGCCACGCCACCGGCCAGCCGGCCAACCGACTCCATTTTTTGGGCCTGGAGCAACTGAACCTGGAGTTTCTCCCGCTCCGCCTCCGCCTTCTTACGTTCGATGGTATCGCGCATGCTGCCAATTATTTTGACCGGATTTCCCTGGTCATCGCGCCATAATTTGGCAGAAATTGAACAGGGCACCAGAGAACCGTCCCTGTTGCGGAGCAAAATTTCAAAATCCGAGAAGCTGCCGGTTTCCAGCAACTTTGTAATCAGCCTCTCTCGTTCTTGCGCGTCATCATAGAAATCAAGCATCTGTTGCCCGATAAGGTCGGTTTGGCGATATTGGCCACTGGAAATCGCCTCAATGGAAGGACTGATCTCCAGAATCAATCCATCAAGGGATGTTTCATAATAAACATCCTGCATATTTTCGAAAATATTGCGGTATTTTTCCTCGCTTATTCGAAGTTGTTCTTCGGCCCGCTTGCGGTCGGTGATGTCTCGGGCCACTCCGACGATAAACTTTTTTCCGGCCGGGTCGATGTAACAGGTCTTGCTTGTGACGATGGTGCGCACCTCTCCGCTGGACAAATTGGTCAGAGATTCTTCATTGACATTTTCCTTGCCGGTATCCAAAACAATGTCATCTATCTTCCGCAAAACCGCCGCCTCTCCCTCGGGGAACATCTCGTGGTCATTCTTGCCGATGAGACTCTCTCGCGGACGGCCGGAAATGGCACACAACGCTTCATTGACAAGCACAAAACGCCGTTTGTCATCCTTGACAAAGACCGGGTCCGCGATCGCGTTGATGACACTGTCGAGAAAGGCTCTCGCCGACTGCAATTCATACTCCGCCCGCTTGCGCTCTCTTCTTGATTCTGCCTCCGTGAGTGCCTTCTGAATAGCAGGAAAAAGACGGGGGAGATTATTCTTCATCACGTAATCATGGGCGCCGGATAACATTGCAGCGACTGCAATTTCTTCACCGATGGTGCCTGAAACGACGATAAAGGGTATATCCAGTCCCTTCTCTTTGTACAGTTTGAGTGCGTCAAGGCCACTGAAATGAGGCAGGGTATAATCGGCTATGATGATGTCCCATGTCTCTGTCTCAAGTGCCTCGCGCATGTCCTCGGCGGTTTCCACCCGTTCGTATGCCGGATCATAACCGTCTTTTTGAAGCCCACGGATCACCAGCAGCGTATCATCTTCAGAATCTTCAATGATCAGTATCCGAAGTGGGATTCCCATGCTTTTCTTGCCTTATCATCTCGTTGTTCGTTGATAGCGCTTCACCGGTTAAGACTAAACCGTCTCATTATAGAGGGTCCAATAGAGGCCAAGGAGCTTGATGGCCTCTGCGAACTGTTCGAAATCAACAGGCTTCCGGATATAACTGTTGGCGCCGAGTTTATATCCCTCGACCATATCTTTCTTCTCCGTCGATGATGTGAGGATGACCACAGGGATTAGACTGGTTCGCTCATTCTGTCGAATGTCCCTTAGTACCTCCATGCCGCTTATTTTGGGCAGTTTTAGATCCAGCATGACAATGACCGGCTGATCCTTTGTATCCCTTCCGGCATGCATGCCAGTTCCGTGAAGATAATCAAGGGCCTCCACACCGTCTTTTGCAATAATAACCTTACTTTTGATATTGTTTTTCTTGAGTGCGCGAAGCGTCAGATCCACATCATCGGGATTGTCCTCCACCAGCAGGATAATTCTATCTTCCATATTCAAAACCTCCTTGTTATTGCCCGGAACCGGTGGCCCATTGCTCCTTACCCTGGTAATGTGAAATAAAACGTTGCTCCTTTTCCCACTTCAGCTTCTGCCCAGACCTCACCGCCGTGACGGTTGAAAATCCGCTGTACAGTCGCCAGACCGATGCCCGTTCCCGGAAATTCAAGAGTGGTATGGAGACGCTGGAAAGCGCCAAACAGCTTATCAACATAGGTCATGTCAAACCCCACACCGTTGTCCCGGACAAAACAGGCTGTTTTACCTTCCTTGACGGTCGTGTTGAACTCAAACTGCGGCTTTACTTCTCTGCTGGTAAACTTCCATGCATTGCCCAATAGGTTCTCTATGGCAATCTTCAGCAAAGAGGGGTCGCCGTTGACGATAACACCCTCTCGGATGATCGCGTCAATCATTCTGTCGGGGTTACACTGCTGAAGCTTCTCTGAAATTTCCCTGACCAGAGTACTCAAATCAACAGATTCAGGTTGAAAATCAGACCTTGTTACACTTGACAGCTTCAGCATATCGTCAATCAGGCGGCCCATATGCTGCGTTGCCTTCCGCACCCGATCCAGGTAAGATTTCGCTGTGTCGTCGAGTTTATCCTGATAATCCTCCAGCAGGGCATGGCTGAAGCCGTCGATGCTCCTGAGCGGTGCTCGCAAGTCATGGGAAACGGAATAGCTGAATGCCTCCAGTTCCTTGTTGGCAGCTTCAGCAGCATCCCTTGCCTTCACCACCTCTCTTTCATGGTCCTTTTTCTCGGTGATGTCCTCGATGGCCAGGAGGATGACCCGCTCTTTCCCCCACACTCTTTTGATTTGCCGGGCATTCAGCAGCATGACGCGCCTGCCGATGGCCGCAAAATCGTGTTCAACCTCATAACCATCAAAGGTTGTCTTTTGGGGGAGGATGGTTTCCAGCAGTTCCCGCAGTTTGGGGATATCCCACTGTTGATTGCCCAGGTTATAAATAAGCTGACCCACCGTCTCTTCGGGGTTTACCTTGAAGACTTTATAGAAGGAGCGGCTGGCGGAGACCACCCTTAAATGCTGATCCAGAACGATTAAGGGTTCACGCACGGTGTTGATGATACTCTCAGCGAATTCACTGACTTCATCTGCGATTTTTTTTATAACCGCCAGTTCTTTCCGGGTATTCTCCAGGCCGGCATCTATCTCCTTACGTTTGGTGATATCCTCGATGGCCAGAAGGATGATCCGCTCTTTCCCCCCCACTCTTTTGATTTGCCGGGCATTCAGCAGCATGATGCGCCTGCCGATGTCCGCAAAATCGTGTTCAACCTCATAACCATCAAAGGTTGTCTTTTGGGGTAGGATGGTTTCCAGCAGTTTCCGCAGTTTGGGGATATCCCACTGCTGATTGCCTATGTCATAAATACGCTGTCCCACCGTCTCTTCGGGGTTTACCTTGAAGACTTTATAGAAGGAGCGGTTGGCGGAGACCACCCTTAAATCATGATCCAAAACGATTAAGGGTTCACGCACGGTGTTGATGATGCTTTCGGCCAATTCAAGGGGTTCATCAACGGAGTCTGATGTTTTAGAAAGTGCCATTTTTTATTCCTGTAAATTTTCTTCTATAGACCCCAAAATCGGTTTTACTTGGCGGTTGTCCTTTATTCCTCGGTCAGTCCGAGAATCTGAGGAAAGCGATAAGTAATTCTTTTTAAAACATAACGGCAGGACAGGTGTTTTGCAAAACAGGCCCACATACTCCAACAAATCTAAACCAGCTTTACATAAATCGGCTATGTCCCTTCAGTATTGCGCATTTCGGGCCGGGCAGGACTGCCAGATTCAATGTGCAAATTTACGGATGCCATGGAATACGGATACCAAAGGCAAGTATGTTGTGTTTTCTCATACCGCAACCGGGCTTGTTCAGCTACCGGGTAAGATCGTGGCCCGATTTAGTTGCAGAATCTATCCTTGTTCGTTGGGTGTCCCGAAGGCACTCAGTTCTGCCATTTCCACCTCATAGCAGGATGGGCACAGTCCGTGAGTCAATTGGGGTATCTGATCGGCCTCGAAAAGCCTGAGATGAGCCAAGCCCTCTTCAATTTCGGCCCATTGTCCCGGCAAGACTTTGATCTTCTTACACATGCTGCACACTGTCACCAATTCCGTTGATCTCGGTGTGTCCACGTCAAGCAGTCTGACGGGGTCCCTGGGCTCCGTTCGAAGGATCTTGCTTGTCATTTGTATCTGTTCATCTGGTAGGGACTCGATAAAGAGGTCGAGGTATCTTCGTTCACTGGGAGAATCGCACCGGAAGGGGATAGTTCGTGAAGGCAGGCCCTCTCTTACGCGTCTAAACAACTCTCGGTATAAGTGCCGTGTTTCTGGGTCTTGAATGAAGTCCCACAGCTTGTGCCCCACCACATCTTCGGCCCGCAGGGAACTGCCCCAAGCGTTGGCATCCGCGAAGGTACACCAATTGTCGCTGACGCTGACAATGGTATCGGTGCTGTCAATTCGGTAAAAGAAGACATCTTTGCTCATGTTATCTCCGTTTCTCAGCCAATGGCAAGGTGTCGCCGCCTGCGATTCCTGTGACTTTGCCCGAGATGATGGGATTGGCGTGTGCAAGGGTGGCGAGGCGGATTGTAAAAAAAATCGGGATATAAGTGCCATTTATAACAAAACCGTATCGTTCCCGTCCACTGGTATCTCTGAAAAGCAAGGCCATATGAATCAACTCTTCTTATTGGGTTGTTTATCGGCCTTACTCTTTTCTTTTTGTTTTTGTTTCTGATTATTTTGCTTCTGGCTTTTCTCCTTGTCTTTTTTGCCGCCTTTATCCCCCATGCGGTTTCTCCTTATTTTATATGGATTATTGCCACTTGGGTGTTAAGTGACCCATTGATACCTTTCCTTGCATGTTCCTGAAAAAAGATGTTTTCACTTAACTTGACCGGGCTTGTTCAACTACCGGGTGAGATCGTGGTTCGCTTCGCTCACATGATCTATCCTTGTTCGTTAAATGGAGTCACTAACGCGGAGGAACACCAAAATATTCTATACTCCCGGGTGTGTTCAATCTTAATTCCTCCCAATAGAAAAGATCTTATCATGCAATATAAAAAAGTAAATCCCTTTTGCGAGCTGTAACATCGCCACCTGTTAGACCGTTTTTTTGCCCATCCTGTCAGAAACCTTGATGACGTTTAGGCTACGATCAAGACAGGTCGAACCGGTCGAGATTCATGACTTTGTTCCAAGCCGCAACAAAATCGCTCAGGAACTTCTTCCGGGCGTCTGGGCAACCGTAAACTTCGGCCACGGCCCGGAGCTGGGAGTTCGAACCGAAGATCAGGTCGACACTGGTTGCGGTCCACCTGAATTCACCCGTTTTGCGATCACGGCCCTCGAAAAGGTCTTCGTCTTCTGAAGTTGCCTTCCACTCCGTGCCCATGTCAAGCAGGTTCACAAAGAAGTCGTTGGTCAAAGTCTCCGGATTCTTGGTAAAGACGCCGTGCCGGGACCCGCCGAAGTTCGCGCCGAGGACGCGCAGGCCGCCGATCAAAACGGTCATCTCCGGCGCTGTCAGTGTCAGGAGTTGGGCCTTGTCCACTATCATCTCACCGGCCGATACGGCGTATCTGGCCTTCTGATAGTTGCGGAAACCGTCGGCCTTGGGCTCGAGTACGCCAAAGGAGGCCGCATCGGTCTGGTCCGGCGAGGCATCCATGCGTCCCGGCGTGAAAGGGACCGTCACTTCGTGAGCGGCATTCCTGGCCGCCTGTTCGACCCCCGCGCAGCCGCCCAGAACGATCAGGTCTGCCAGTGAAATCTTCTTTCCGCCGGACTGCGATTCGTTGAATGCACTTTGGATACCGTCCATGGTCTTGAGCACCTTCGCCAGGCGGTCGGGCTCGTTGACTTCCCAATCCTTCTGCGGCGCAAGGCGAATGCGGGCACCGTTGGCGCCGCCGCGCATATCTGAACCGCGGAAGGTGGATGCCGACGCCCAGGCGGTCGAAACCAGATCGGACACGGACAGCCCGGAAGCCAGAATCTCGGCCTTGAGAGCGTCGATATCCCGGTCGTCCACCAGTTTGTGATCGACGGCGGGGATGGGGTCCTGCCAGATAAGCGCCTCCGCCGGAACCTCCGGGCCAAGATAGCGCGAGCGGGGGCCCATGTCGCGGTGCGTCAACTTGAACCAGGCCCGGGCGAAAGCGTCGGCGAATTCCTCGGGATTGGCCAGGTAGCGCCGCGCGATCGGCTCGTA
>SL_3KL_010_SEDDRAFT_10003612_pt1 | contig 14032 bp, 8 predicted proteins | sample SodLakKL_010_SED_2_FD_10381 | JGI IMG/M metagenome (IMG submission 10381)
TCGATTTTCGGCCAGCATGTTTTTCCCGGCCTTCCTGCAGGTAAGGTGGGCATTCGCAGTGGCCGGTACATGGCTTCTACGGATGAAGTGTTTATTACCGTTAAAGGGAAAGGCGGACATGCGGCAACCCCCCACCTGAATGTGGATCCCATAGTAATTGCTTCCCATGTGGTGCTTGCCCTGCAGCAGATAGTCAGCCGAAATGCAAAACCCTATATCCCTACGGTATTGTCCTTTGGCCGGATATGCGGAGAAGGGCAAACCAATGTGATCCCCGACGAAGTAAAGCTTGAAGGCACCCTGCGCACTTTCGATGAGGAGTGGCGTCAGAAAGCCCACCTGCGCATCAGGGAAACTGCCGTGTTTGTGGCCCAGGGGATGGGCGGCGACTGTGAAGTCTATATTGACAAAGGCTATCCCTTTCTGGTAAATGATGAGAGGCTGGCCGGCAGTTTCCGGGAATATGCTTCGGAATACCTGGGCAAAGAAAACGTGGAAGAACTGGATCTTTCCATGACGGCCGAAGATTTTGCCTATTATTCACAGCGCATCCCTGCCTGCTTTTATCGCCTGGGCATCCGAAACATTGAACTGGGAATAACCTCCAACCTTCACACTTCCACTTTTGATGTGGATGAAGCCGCCCTGGAAACCGGAATGGGCCTTATGGCATGGGTAGCATTGAAAGAAATGGAGAAAAAACTTAAATCGGAGTAATCATTAAATTCTTAATATTGCCTTAACCTTTGGATNAACATTTTGATGCATCTTTGAAATTAATTTTTCAAAAACAAAAAAAGATGATACGTCAAAAATCCAATGGTTTTATTGCCTTACCCGGCATTTTATTGCTGATTCTGCTTGTTATTAACGCATGCGAGGTTGTTACCAGGGAGAATCCCGGGAAAGCAGAAATTGAAAACGCTTACTTCCTGAACCATTTTTCCTATAGCGGGAAATTCCTGGATATTTCTGAAGAAAGCCTGAATGCCCGTGCTACTTCATGGAAACCTGACGGGTCAATGGTTTTTATTACCGGGCGTTATTCCGACAATGTGGCGGCTTACGAGGTGGCCACCCCCTGGGACCTTTCAACCGCCTCATTCAAACATGATGTAAAAGTTCCCGGTGAGTTTCAGCATGGTTTGTACCTGCGCCATGACGGCCTTAAGATGTGGGTTTTTGATCGCACCAGCATCTGGTCTTTTGACCTGGCATCTCCCTGGGACATCACCAGTATTTCAGAAGGAGAAAACACCGACCTGAGTGATTTTGTGGAGCGGGGCCATGATTTTGACTTTACCCCCGAAGGAGATACCCTGTTTATCGACGACCGGAACACCGGGGCGGTATTTGCCGTGGTTCTTGCCACTCCATGGGATGTTTCCAGCGGCAACCTGATTTATACTTTGGATATCAGCCATGAACAAAAAGAAGTCAGAGGCCTGGAAATGATCAGGGATGGAAGCATCATGCTGCTGATGGATACCGGAAGGAACGAAATTTTACAATACAACCTGCATACTCCCTATGATATCTCCACTGCTACCCTGGTCAATACTTTTGACGTGAGTGAACAAACCCTGCAGGGAAGGGGGCTTAGCCTCAATTCCGACTATTCAATCATTTATGTGACCGGCAGGGATGAGGAAAAGATCTTTCAATATGTTTTGATTACAGAATAAAAACTTCGGGTCCGTTTTCAAGACATAAAATTCTTTCAATTATTTTTCCCTGCCTTTGTAACCGGTAAATTCTTTTTAGCGATCGGTGTTTCTTTTATGCCATTCATTGGTTAATGCCTATCTTCTCCGATAATGATACAGGATTGGGTCTGCCTGGTGTTTATCGGTTTCCGTAGTGGTGAAATAGCCGGTACCATCGGCAGTCCAGCCTATTGCTTCGCCTTGCACTTCAGGGATATAGGCTACCATGGACGGGGTTTGCCAAAAAAGCGTACCCATGATATCATCGCTGACTTTCCAGTGATATATTCGGCCATAATCTTTTATCAGGATCTCTTTTCCGTCCGGGGAAATATCTCCCCCTACTATGGTGCGGAAAGGTAATTTGCCTTTAAAGAAAACCGGGGTATAATTATCCACAGCCTGTGGGTAAAGCAGCCTGTATACATGCACATTGACTTCCCTTTTGGTGATTATGATCAGGTCTTTGGTTGCCGGGTCGATCATCAAGGTTTCGGCATCCCTTGGTCCGTCCGGATACCGGTACTTAATGGTGCTGAATCCGGTAAGGATGATTTTAAAAGGCAAACTGTCGGGAACCAGGGTTATATCCGGTTCAGGGAAACGATGGATCATTAGCTCCTCCCTTACACTTTTGTTGTCTCCTATATCGCCAACATAAATATAGCTGACATCTGTTTCGGGCCCAGGGCCAATGGCAATATCTTCCCAATCGCGGTTATTGACTCCTGCCAAAACAATTTCCCCCAAAAAGGTGCCCAGGGTGTCGTAAACAAAAACCACCGGCCGGTTTCCCGAATCCTCATGAATATATATTAAGCCGGGGTTTTTTCTTCCTGAAACCAGGCCGGAGGCTTCAGGTAAGGGATAAGTAAGCAGGTTTTTATTAAATAAATGAAAAGCATCGCTTTCCTCAGGGTCATGACGGGTATAGCCGGCAATGTATTCCTTGTTCTCGTATGTTTTTTCTATGGCGTCTTTCTTACATCCTGACAAAACCATTGCCAGTAGGGCTAATGCTGTGAGGTGCAGAGTGATTAAACTTTTCATTATGTGAATTTTTTTGGATTTTAAAACAAAGCAGGTTGGAAGTCCGTATGGTATCCAACCTGCTTTGCATTATTTCCCCTTAGTATTAGGAAATTATTCTGTTCCGTATGCACCAATAAATGCTGAAGGTCCGGGGATGCTGATGGATACTCCACCGGCACTCAGGCTTGAAATAACGGGCTCGAAATCTGTGGAACCTGCTGTAAGACCAGGAGAATCCTCAGTAAGGTGGAAGTTCCATGATTCGTCGGGAATGGCGGTCATCTTGTCGGTGTTTACGTCATAATTAACAAAAAGGGGATCCATCTGGATTATGTCACCAGGTTTTTCATAAGTAAGGGGGTTTCCATCATCGTCCACATCGGTAGTGGGCCAGAAGTTTTCCTGGTCAGTTTCGTCATATGCATAATAATGGGTATAGTCGTACTCAATATTATCCATGTCGGGAAGGCGGTCGCCCCTCATCCTGATACCAAAGCGACAATTTACGATAAGGTTGTTGAATATCTGGCCTTTTGCCCCCTGCTCATAATTGATAGATCCACCACGGCCGGATTGTGCCCTCCTGAAGCCATTGTTGATAAAAGTGTTGTTGTAAGTGTCAATATCGGTTTGGGGTACCCCGTCACCTTCACCGGCGGGCTTGCTTCCATTGGTTGCCATCGCATAAAAAAGGTTGTAAGCTACTACGCCTACAGAACCGTCCTTGATATTTATCCCTTCACCGCCTGTTTCGCCGATATTGTAAAAGATATTGTTTACAATGGCCATTTGACCACCACCCTGCGGGCGGATGCCGTCATCGGCAAGGTTACGCATGATGCTGTTTTTAAATACCAGTACCCCTTCAGGATTGGCAAAGTGAATGGTATACCGGGGGTCACCTGCGTCATAAGCTTCCGATTGCCTGGCCGGGCCGCCGGAATACTCTATAATGGTATGCTTTAAGATCAGGTGCTCACAGGAAGACATGGCCTGGATACCTCCCCAAAGACCTTCATAGGCATTGGAGGGGTCTCTTCTTTCTTCAACAACTGTAAACATAATTGGTTCTTCGGGGGTCCCAATTGCTACCAGATTTCCAAAAAGCTGGATTTCGGGGCTGGTTTCGGGGGAAAGCCCATCTCCATCGAAGGCAAGAATTACTCCGGGTTCAAGGATCAGCTCTTCTCCTTCAGGAATTAAAAGGTCACCGCTTATTATGTAAGTGCCTTTTTCAAGAGTGCCGGAAATCTCACCAGACAAAGTTTCTCCGTTGCCATTGTCTCCGTTATCGCCATTGTCAGGACCGTTATCATCATCTTTTTCGCAGGCCATAAAGGCAAGGGAAAAAATAATCGCCAAAGAAAATGTACCAATTGATTTCATCTTTTTTTCTAGTTTCTCATTTTTAGTGTTTTTAGTTGGTTTTAATTAAAAGGATTATTAAAGGTTGTATTTGATTCCAAACAGAAATGTCCTTCCGTAAAATTCTTCCCTTACCAGGGTTTCTTCCCGGCTGTTGGGTTGCATGGCTTCAATTCTTGAGGAAGGGTAATGGGGTTTTTTAATAAACAACTTATAAGGGGTATTGATAATATTGTTGATTTTGGCAAAAACCACAAATTTTTCAAGGATTCGTTTTTCAGCCGAAAAGTCGAGCTGAATAAAACTTTTTTGCCACCAATCGGTTTCAAAACCCGTTGAGACCACAGCAATCCTTTCTCCGGTATAAACCGCTGAAAGCTGTGCATCAAATCCATTTCTCAGGTCTTTATACAAGAAAGATAAATTTCCAAGGTGGCGGGATTGTCCTTGTAAAGGACGCATCTGTGTTACATTTAAAAAAGTACTGTCTCCAATGCTAAGACTTTGCTGTTGCAGGGTTGTTAACTGATGGTAATTCTCCTGAGTGATCTCGGTCCAGGTGCGCTTGATGGACTCTATGTCGGACGAGGTAAAGGTGTAATTCCCCCTGATTCCAAAGCGGTTAAAGTATTTAATAACATCTGCTTCCAATCCCATATTTACTGCCATTTCAAAGTTAACAGGGGTGATCACTGTGGTATTGGAAGGGAAGTGGGGCTGAAAGTTGGGGTCGGTCTGCGTCATCACGGCCAACTCAATGGGGTCATAAATGTTTTTATAAAAAGCACCAAGTAAAATCTGGTCGGTAGTGTTTGGGAAAAGCTCATAGCGTAAGTCAAAGTTGTGTGCTACAACTGGCCTTAAAGTTGGATTTCCCCCGCTTACGTAAATATCTTCAGTTGAGGGCCGGGTGTAAGGTATGATTTCCAGAAATCCGGGACGGGAAACAGATTTAAAATAGGAAGTCCGCACATGGCTATTGGCTGTTAACTGGTATTTTAAATGCACACTGGGCAGGAAGCTCCAATAAGTCTGCGCTCCGTCTTCCACCAGGTTGTTGGCTGTGGAAAACCCCTGATCGGTATGTTCGGTCCTGATCCCCCCGAGAAAATTAAACCTTTGCCAGGGAAATTTAATTTCCAGGTATTGGGCAAAAATATTTTCATGAGATTGGTAATTCAAGGCATGGGTTGGAGTTCCTGCCCCACCGGTTATCCTCCAGTTCAGGTTTGCATAATTGGTTTCATAAGGAACATATTCCTGGATGCCCGGCTGAGGCTTAAAGGTGTAAAGGTCAAAGTGGTTTTCCCGGCTTTTTGTACGGTACAACCCACCGGTTTTTACCTGGAAGGCTTCGTTGTTTGCGAACGGATGGTAAGTCAGGTTGTAATAAACGGCATAATCCCTGTCTGCATTCTCTTCCCAAATCCGGATCTGGTTTTCATGAATCAGCCATCTTAGCTCCCTTCCCGGGGTTTCGTAATTGGATACGGTGATCAGTTGCGAATTATCCGGTACATTTTGATTGGCCAGGGAATAAACCAGCGACCAGTCAGCTTCAAGGTTTGGCAGTAAACGGTGTTTTCCCTGCAAGGTAGAGTTGAAGATTCTTTGAATATTTATCTGGGAGCGAAAATTGTTTTCCAGTGTAGGTTCATTTATTCCCCTCAGGCCGTCTTCCCATAACACCCTTGTCTGGCCGTCTTCCCATACCACCCTTGTCTGGTTTCTTTGCAGGTTCAACCAAACATTATATAAACTGATGGTATGGCCGGGATTGATTACATAATCTATTTTGTTGTGAATGCCAATCCTGTTTTGGGCAGTGGAATACCTTCTTTCTTGGTAACTTGAGATGTAGGGCAGGTTTTCCGGGCCCCTGTTTTCCGATATCCTAAACTGAGTGCGATCCGTTCCCCTGGATGAACGTTGATAGGTTGCAGCCAGGATAACTCCGAGGCGTTCGTTAAAATAACGGTCTCCCAAAGCCAGGGAGGCATTGTGGTCAGGGGTGGGGGTTTCTTTGGTGTAATTGAAATTTCCTGAACTGTAGTAATCCATGGAACCTGCAACAGGGTCGCCATTTTCCAGGCGTTGCATAGGGGGCGTTTTGTTAACCGCACCATAGTCAAAAGAATCAAAATCGCGGTTAAAAAATAGTTCACCATAACCCGCAGAAAAATTGGCGGAGACAATCTTCCTTGAATGGGCACTTCGCATTTCCATGTCTACAACCCCGCCAATTGCATCCCCTTCCATGGAAGGAGTCAGGGATTTGGATACAACCAAACGGTCCAGCAGTTCTGCCGGAAAAATATCCAGGGGAACAAACCGGTTTTCATTGTCGGGTGAAGGAATTTTTATCCCATTTACCAGGGTATAATTGTATCTTTTGTCCATGCCCCTTACAATGGCATATTGGGCATCTCCGCTGCTTCCCCTTTCGGTGGTAAGGCCGGAAACACGCTGGACAACATTGGCAACAGTAAGGTCGGGAGAAAGCTCAATGGCCGAAGCAGAAATCGCATTGACCGTGTTTAAGGCATTTCTTTCTTTTGCCCGGGCACTGGCCTCGGTATTTCTTAACCTGGTAGTACTTACCACAACCGCCCCAAGGTTCATTACTTCAGGTTTTAAACCAAAAGAGAGTTCTTTGCTTTCAGAAAGGCTAACTTCTTCTTTGCGGTTTTTATAAGAAATGAAAGAGATTTCTACCCGGTACTCCCCTTGCGGGATTCCCCTGATGGTGAAACTACCGTCTAGCCCAGCTATTGCATAATGGCTGGTTCCCTCCAGAACTATTGTAGCACCTGTTAAAGGCTCCCTGGTGGATTCATCATATATTTTTCCATTAATGTTAACCAGTTTAAGGGACTCACCCGCGGTTGCTTCAGATATTAAAAAGAAAACAAAAACAAGAAAAAACAATCGCATAAAGATTAAGTTTATTTCTTCTGCGAAATTCGGATTTATCACCCAAAAGGATGTTTCTTCAATGTTAAGGTTTACTTATAAAAAGGTTAATTAAATTTTAATTTAATATTAACCATTGCAGAAAGAATTGACTAGTAAGTAATGGGGTATAAAAAAACCCTTGGCCGGTTTTTGCAGCCAAAGGTTTTTTTAAATGGGGGTGAAGCTTATTTTACACCTGTTGATCAGGGTTCAAAATTCCTCTTTCCTTTTTCAAGGAATTCAATGTATCTTTCAATATTGGTATCGTAGCCGTATGACGGGGCCAGCATGTTTTCGTCATGATCGATTATGACATAATAGGGCTGGGTGTTGGCGCCATACCTTTCTGCCTGGAAGGTGCTCCATTTCTGGCCTACGGTGCGAATGGTCCGCTCTCTTCCCAGGGCATCGCTTACAAATTGCTCTTCTTCGGGCAGGCGGGTGCGGTCGTCCACAAACAGGGAGATCTTGACAAAATCATCGCGTAGCCTTTGCAATACCCGTGGATCGGACCAAACTGAAGCCTCCATTTTGCGGCAGTTGGCACATCCCAGGCCAGTGAAATCCAGAAAGACCGGCTTTCCGGCCTCACGAGCAGCCTCCATCCCTTCTTCATAATCGGTAAAGGTCATCAACCCGTGAGGGGCTTCCTGCACGCTTTCCCCCACGTAAATGGTTTCGGTATCCGCTCCTGCAGCAGGGGCAGTGGATAATCTGGTCAGGTCAAAATCCTGGGTTATGGGTGAGGGCAGGAAGGAGCTTACGCCTCTCAAAGGAGCTCCCCATAAGCCGGGAATCAGGTAAAAAACGAAAGCAAAGGTGGCGATGGCCAGCATCAGGCGTGGCACACTCAGGTATTGCAGCTCACTGTCGTGGGCAAATTTTATTTTGCCTATCAGGTAAAGACCCATCAGCGAAAAGATAGCGATCCAAAGGGCCAGGAATACTTCCCGGTCAAGGATGCCCCATTGGCCTACTGCGTCGGCAATGGAGAGGAACTTAAGGGAGAATGCCAGTACAATAAATCCGAGAACGACCTTCACGGCATTCATCCATCCGCCGGATTTGGGCAGGGATTTAAGAGCCGTAGGAAATACTGCAAACAGGCTGAACGGGATGGCCAGTGCCAGGCTGAAACCCAGCATGCCGATGGCGGGTGCAAACACACTACCGCTTACGGCCGCTTCAACCAATAGGGTTCCTACAATGGGACCTGTGCATGAAAAGGAAACCAGCACAAAGGTCAGGCCCATCAGAAATACGCCGATCAGTCCGCCTGTTTTGTCCGCTTTGCTGTCCAGCTTGTTGGACCAGCTGGCGGGCATGGTCAGTTCAAAAGCCCCGAAAAAGGATGCTGCAAAAAATACCAGCAAAGCAAAGAAAAAGATGTTGAATCCCGGACTGGTCGCCAATACGTTTAATGTAGCAGGGCCGAAGATCATGCTGATGGCCAGTCCCAAAACTACGTAACTGAATATGATGGTGAAACCGTATAGTAAAGCATCTCTGACTGCCCTGCCCCGGTTATCGGCATTTCTTAAAAAGAAGCTTACCGTTAAAGGGATCATTGGAAAAACGCAGGGGGTGAGCAAAGCCAGCAACCCTCCAAGAAAGCCCATGATCAGGGTCCAGCCCAAACCGGTTTCTTCTTCCTCTTCAGGGGTATAGATCTGCCTTGGTTCCGCTTCTTCAACCTGCTCTGCTGTTTCCTCTTCCATCAGCGACTCCATGGCTTCAACAGGTTCACCGGTTCCAGGCTCCGGGTCCCGGGGTTCTTCCTCTACAGGAGGAGTTGGGGCCTCTTCAGCAAGAGTTTCCGGTGCACCCTCCAGCTCAAAGGAAAACTCCAAAAAGTCCGGCGGAAGGCAACGGGTGTCATCACATGACATGAATTCCACCTCTCCTTCCAAAGTTACGGCAGAGGCCGAGGTTACTCTAACGGTTTGACGAAAAGTTACAGATCCCCCAAACATGGGAATGTCCATTTCAAAGTTGGGATCGTATTTAACTTCGGCCTCCGGGTAGCGCAACTCACCGACCAACTCAAAACCTTCTCCGGGGTTAATGATCACGGAGGTAGGGATAGGGCCGCCCGGTTCCAGGTCGGTCCCGTAAATATACCAGCCCTGGTCCATGGTGGCATGGAGCCTTAGCTCATATTCATTTTCGGAAATTTTTTCTTTGGAAAAATCCCAGTATACCGGATCCAGAATTTGCGCCCCTGAAAGGGCCGGGAAAATGACCATGAAAAGCAATATGGTCAATGGCTTGCAATTGAAAATTTTTGTCATTTGACTTCTGGTAGTTTTTTAGCTAACGTTTTTTTTAATTTTTTGGTTTGATAACAATCTTGTTAAATCAAGTTAAAAAATATAGATATATGTAATTTTGACGCAAAATTAAAACATTCCTGACAGCTTAATAAATTTTTGCCCGGAAAATATTTTTGGTTTCAGGGATTACCCGAACCTGTTCACTGCTGCGAACTCCAGACACCCATACAATGGATCCCCCCGATAGCAGCACCATAACATTTTTTTTTCGGGTAAGCGGGATCTTTTCATCCACCAGCAAGTCGCTTACTTTCTTGCTGCCCTTCATTCCCAGTGGGTTGATGCGGTCGCCGGCCTTCCAGGGCCTCAGCCTTAACGGGAATTCAAGTTTGTTAAAATCTGCCAGCAAGATGTCGTTGGACCGGGGCCATTCTGTTAAACCCGTATTTTCCAACACCTCAAACCGGTAATAAAACGGCCCGCACTGAATATGCCCGGTGTCCGGAAGGATCTCATGTTCCTCAATGGGTGGCAGGCTTTCTTTCGGACTGATCAAAAGGTTGTCGCGGTCCTTTATTGCTATGTGGGTAGGTGAGGCAAAAACCTTGCCGGGTTGCCCTTCCAGACTTTGAAAAACTTCATGGCATACCGCCGGACTAAACCCAAAATCCCTGATAAATTCATAAAGAAAAGTCTCCGACCGGGGAAGTCTGAGCAAGGAAGGAATAAGTACTTTCACCTCTCTCCCTTCATAACGGAGGCAGGCCTTTTTTTGCTGCGCTACCATGGCCCTGAATATCTCGTGAGCGGCATCCATCCTTTCAAAAAAACCTGAGAGAGTGGAAGTCAATGCCGGGTTGATCTCCCTAAGCAAAGGGATAACCTGATGACGCAGTTTGTTCCGGATGTATTTATCTTCCCGGTTGGACTGGTCTTCCTTCCAGCTTAACCCATGATCAAGGGCATATTGGTGGATTTCTTTTTTTGTGGCAAAAAGCAGGGGCCTGATGATGTCGCGGTTTTTAACGGGTATTCCTTTTAACCCGCTTAGACCTGTTCCTCTCGCAATGTTGATGAACAACGTTTCAATGCTGTCATCCAGGTGGTGGGCGGTTGCAACCAGGTCATAGCCCTCTTGCGTTAATAACCCTTCCATCCAGTCATAGCGCAACCGGCGGGCAGCCATTTGAACGGATTGACCGGTTTTTTCAGCATATTTAAGGGTGTCAAATTTTTTGGAAAAGAAGGGGACACCAAGCTTGCGGGCTGTGATTTCAACCAGGGCCTGATCTTTTTCCGACTCCTGCCCCCGGAGCTGAAAATTACAATGGGCAATGGCAAAAGGGAAGGGGGAGGTCCGGAACAATTCTGTCATGACCATGGAATCCATACCACCGCTGACTGCCAGCAACACTTTCCCGTTGTGCGGAACCAGTCGCTTTTCTGTGATAAAATCCAAAAATCTGTTGAGCATGCTCCCGGGTTTGGTGAAACCTGCCGGGCTAAAATTGCAGGCGAATACCCGGACCAAAGATAGCGAACATATCGCTTTCTTTTAACAAATACCCCACACCAAAATAAATGGGCACACTGAATTTTGCACTGGTTCTTACCGGTTCAATGGCTGCAATGCCCACCACACCGATATCGCGCCGGATGTTTTCGCTTTCGCTGAAATTGAAAGCATTTAATGCAATAAATCCGGCACCGAATTTAAAGGGCCGTTTAGCCCCGATGCGGTTGGGGTCGTAAAAACTGATCTCTGCCAGCACCGAGGTGCTGATGCCCGATAAATTACCGATCCCCGGCTGGCTGAATTCTTTTACAAGCAGGCCCGCCGGAAAGGATACCATGATGTCGAAACTGGTTTTTCTTTCCGAAAAAATGGTGACCTTTCTTGAGTTGCCGGGGCTGTTGTAGCGGTTTTCGTTGTGCTTAACCGTAATGATGATCTGGGAAAAAGCGTCCAGCATGTATGTGTTGCGCAGCAAATGTTCATTCAGGCGAATGGTTTGCTGCCGGCAGTCATCTTCTCCGTAAAAAGCAAAACGAGGGCTGCTTTCTCCCGGGCAAACCACCACATTGTTTATGGTTTGCAGATCCAGGAGTTTGTTGTTGTCATCCAGCACCCTCACCTCAATGGTAAGGTATTGTTTCCCGTAAAACCGTTCGGGTTGGTCAATCTTGTCCGGATCGAAAATGATGTTGATGTCTTTGATGGTTTGATCATAAAAAACAGGCTTGCTGAAAACTTCATCCGTAAGGGGAATATCGCGGGTGCCGTAGTTGATCTTAATGAAATCAAATGCTGCAGGCCTTTGAAATTCCCTGACCAGTAGCTCATGCTGGGTAGCTTCCCGGTTTTTAAAGATCATCACCCGGTTGCGCGAAATATCTTTTGGCACCTCCACTTCAAAAAACAAGGCCCGGTCGCTCATACGCACACTGTCCTGCTTCTGTATGCAGCCGTCAAAACGAATGTCCACATCCAGCAATCCTTCTCCTTCCAGCTTTACTTCCACTTTTTCACCGGGACGTACATTTTGGCTGGTGGTCCAGTCCTGCCCCGGTCTCAGAATCTCAATATTGCTGATTTCCGGCCGGTTCACAATGTTAAAATTGGTCATGAACCGTGTGTGGGTTCCATCTTTTATGTAAAGATAGCCATCGGAAGTGCGGTGACGGTCGTAGGTGGTTACTTCTGCCACCACCCGGTTGTCGGTGGTAAAGGATTTGATGTATAATTCTGCAATAAGTCTTCCGCCGCTTTCTTGCCGGTTTTCTATGCGATAGGTATGCCCGGCGCGAAACCCTGTGTGGTAGTCCAGCCGGATTTCCTCTCCTCTTCTGTCCGGGTCAAAAAAGATATAATCCTTGTCGGTGTTCACAAAGGGCAAACGACTGGGCTTAACATTGAACTCTAATTCAAGGGGTTCTTTCTGAAAGGTGAGGGACCCATCAATATTTACAAATGGCCGTATGGTTTGCAAGGGTATACGAAGGGTTTGCCTGCCGGTGGCATTGGCTTTTACGCTGATGCGCAGGTTGTTTCCTGACCGGCTCATGCGGTATTCCAGGTTTTCACTATCCTGCCATCCTGATTCTGTGTAAAGGTTAAATAGGTTGCTTCCGGGTATCTCTATGGTTTTTTCCTCTCCCTGGAAAAGCTCAAAGGTGCGCCCATCGTAATGCAGCCGGGTAATAAAATATGGGAATAGCTTAATTTCGCGGTTTACAACCCTGCCGTCTGCTTCCTTATAACGAAAAATCAGGCCCGGGTTGGAGGCCTCGGTCAGGTCTCTGAAACGGATACGGCCGCGGTAATGCTCCTCATTTACAAACACCAGGGTATCGGTAATTTCAAAATCGCTGGATGGCAAAAGCCTCAATCCCGGGACAGGCCTGCCTTCTTTTTCAGGAAATACCCTTACTTCGGCAGATGGCCGATTGGCCGTTACCCTGAAAAACAAATAATTCTCATTATTGTAAGTAAGTTCATCCCTCAGGTAATAATATTCTGTTTCTTCAATACGTAGGGAAACTTCATGGATCCGGTTTCCTTCAAACTTCACGGGGGGTAAGGATTTTTCTTCGGCTTCATCAAAGTCTATTTCGAAAAACACTTCATCTTTATTCAATTCTTCGGGGAAGTCCTGGGTTTCCTGTTTCACCTCAAGGGTATCTTTAAGGTATTTTATGGGTGCTGCATTCATTTTTTCAAAAGATGCAGGTTTTGCCCTTTTGCAGCAAGATAAATTGAAGCTGAGGTTGTTGGATGTTGCAGACAAAAAGACAGGAGTGAGAAAAATCCAGAGAAACAAAGCTTTCACAATTGTAAGAGTTTGATTGTCAATTATTTTATTTTTTGTTGGTGGTGCAAAAATAACAATTCCCGTAATTTTTTGTGATAAAACGGATTTTTGAATCTTATATTTCCCTTGCCTGGAAAGCTAATCGCCAAAATCCGTGAAAATGAACCAAAATTTGTAACCAACCGGTGGTTAATGCCGTCATATGTGTAGCCGGAAAGAAATTAATGTCCATATCCGGACAAAAAAAGCCGAAAATCGAACAGTTGTTTAATTATTTGACTCCCCAATGATTTTATCTAATTATCAACCAATCAGGTTTTTATAAGTATTGGCACAAAAATAGACTATTATTTTAAGGAAACGGAACCAAAAAACTTTAAAAAATATAAGGCCATGAAAACTAAAAAATTAACCCTTGCCACCCTGTTTTTGCTGGTATTTTCCACCGGCACCTTTGCAGGAGAACCCCTTCGCACCATCCCATTTTTCGGAATCGATGGAACCGTTTTTGAAATGCCGGTTAAAAGTGAAGAAGCAGTAGATACCCTTCCGTTCAATCTTTCTGAAGTGCTGCGGGAAATTGAAATGGAAAACACCAGGAACAGTTCCTACGGTCAGCTGGACATCAGCAACCTTGTCAAGCCCGAAGAAGATGCCGATGACGTTGACATTGACCTGGACTCCATTTTCAAATCTTTGATGAACTTACCCCAGGCAAAAAAGTAATGCTTTCATAACAATTCGTGTTGGTTTGCCCGCCCCGGAATTTTTTTGGGGCGGTTTTTTTTATCCGGAAGTTTCTGATTAGCAGGGGTGATGCATTTTTTTGCGATTTTTTTTTATAAAAACATGCTTGATTAAATAAAAACATTTTTACCTTTGCACTCCC
>SL_3KL_010_SEDDRAFT_10003613_pt1 | contig 14032 bp, 8 predicted proteins | sample SodLakKL_010_SED_2_FD_10381 | JGI IMG/M metagenome (IMG submission 10381)
CATCCCGCGGACACTGCCCGGTTCCGCGAGTACCGGCGAACCGTCATCGCGAGCCTCCACCAGGCCTTTCACGATGGCGCCGACATCGACGCCCTGATCCACGGCCATGCGGCCCTGATCGATACCCTGCTGACCCTGATCTGGGCCCAAAGCGGTCTTGCCGACAGCCGCGGCCTCTGCCTGGCCGCAGTGGGTGGTTACGGGCGCGGGGAACTGCATCCAGGCTCCGACATCGACATCCTGATCATCGCCGANCCNGAGGCCGAATCCGCGCATGCGGACACGATCAGCGACTTCGTGACCTTTCTCTGGGACATCGGTCTCGAGGTCGGGCACAGCGTGCGCAGCCTCGACGATTGCCTCCGCGAGGCCCGCAACGACATCACCATCGCGACCACCCTGTTCGAGGCCCGCCGCCTGTCCGGCTCCGGATTGCTGTTCAACCGATTCCGCAAGGCCATGCAACCCGATCAGCTCTGGGACTCGCGCGCCTTCTACGCGGCAAAACTCGCCGAGCAGCAGGCGCGCCATCGCCGCTTCGGCGAAACGGCCTACCGACTCGAGCCCAATGTGAAGGAGGGCCCGGGCGGGCTGCGGGACATTCAGATGATCGGCTGGGTCAGCAAGCGGCACTTCGCTGCCGAGCGCCTGCAGGAGCTGGTCGAGCGCGGGTTTCTGCGCGAGGGCGAGTGCCTGGACCTGGTCGCGGGCCAGCGCTTTCTCTGGAAGGTTCGCTTCGCGCTGCACATGCTGACCGGCCGCCGCGAGGACCGGCTTCTGTTCGACCTGCAGCGGGCCCTCGCGAATACCTTCGGTTTCACCGATCAGCACCAGAACCTCGGCGTCGAGCAGTTCATGCAGCGCTACTTCCGCACCATCAGCGATCTCCAGCGCCTGAACGAACTGCTGCTGCAACATTTCAACGAGGCCATCCTCGAGGATCCCGGCAGCCTCAGGGAGGCCAGGCGCATCCACCAGCGCTTCCAGGTGCGCGGCGGCTACCTCGAACTCGTGCACGACCAGGTCTTCATGATCTATCCGCCGGCCCTGCTGGAGGCCTTCCATCTGCTCCAGACCCACCCCGAGGTCCAGGCGATCCGCGCCTCGACGATCCGCCTGATCCGTGCCCACCGACACCTGATCGACGGGCAGTTCCGGCGCAATCCGGTCTGCCGCGATTTGTTCATGGCCATCCTGCGGGCCCCACAGGGGGTCACCACCGTGCTGCGGCGCATGAACCGCTACGGCGTGCTCGGCGCCTACATCCCGGCCTTCGGACGCATCATCGGGCGCATGCAGTACGACCTGTTTCACGCCTTCACCGTGGACGAGCACACGCTGAACGTCGTGCGCAACGCCCGGCGCCTCTTCATCCCGGAATTCCGCGATGAACTGCCGCTCGCGAGCGGGATCGCCGATGGGATCGAGCGTCCGGAACGGCTCATCCTGGCCGCGCTCTTTCACGACATCGCCAAGGGCCGCGGCGGCGACCATTCCGAGCTCGGCGCCCTGGACGCGCTGCACTTCTGCCAGCATCACGGGGTCAGCGAAGAGGATGCGGCACTGGTCGCGTGGCTGGTCCGCTCGCATCTGTTGATGTCGCTGACCGCCCAGCGCAAGGACATCTCCGATCCGGAGGTGGTTCTCGGTTTTGCCCGCGAGGTGCGCAGCCGCGATCGGCTCGACCTGCTCTACCTGCTGACCACCGCCGATATCCGGGGCACCAACCCGGAACTCTGGAACAACTGGAAGGACTCCCTGCTGCAGACCCTCTACCACGCGACGGTGGCCGTGCTGGAACGGGGCTCGAGACCCCTCCCGACCCCGAGGAACAGATCGGCCAGACCTGCCGCGAGGCCCTGTCCCTGCTGGCGCAGCGGGGCCTGGACGAAGACGCCGTCGAAGCGATCTGGGACGAGTTCGAGGTGGAGTATTTCGTGCGCCATTCCGCCGACGAGGTCGCGTGGCATACCCGGGCGCTGGCCGGCATCAAGGATTCGGACCTGCCGCTGGTGCTGGTGCGCCACGAGACCGCTCGGGGCAGTACCGAGATCTTCGTCTACACCGAGGACCACCCGCGTCTCTTCGCCCGTATCACGACCACCCTGACCCAGCTGGGCCTGGACATCGTCGATGCCCGCATCATCACCACCCATTGCGGCCACACCCTGGACACCTTCCTGGTGCTGGAGAGCATGGGCCATGCGGTGGAACCCGGCTTCCGCGTGGACGAGATCCGCGAGACCCTGCGCGAACGCCTGCTCGATCCCCGCTGTAACGGCAATGCAGTGAGCCGGACACTTCCCCGGCGACTGAAGCACTTCAGTGTCGACACGAGGATCGAATTCACCCCCGGCGCTCAGGGCTCCAGCACCCGCATGCGCGTCCGTGCGCTGGACCGGCCCGGACTGCTGTCGACCATCGGCTGCGTCTTTGCCGAACAGGGCATCAATGTCAGCACCGCGCGCATCAGCACGGCCGGCGAACAGGCCGAGGACCTGTTCCTGCTGTCCAATGCCGAGGGCCAGGGGTTGACCGCCGAGCAGCAGGAGGCCCTGCGCAAGGAACTGCTGGAGGAGATCTGACCCGACGCCTGAAGAGCAGGCGGCGATGCCTGCTCAGCCGGGCCAGGGATGCAGCTTCGCGCCCAGCGACTGGAACAGCGTCAGATACGTGTGATCGGTGAACACGGGTGACAACAGGACAGCGGTGATATTCACCGTGATCACGATCAGTGCGAACCATGCGCCGCCCCCGAGGCGGCGCTGCCACGGCAGGTGTTCGGGGATCGACGCCAGTTCGGCATCACAGGCCCGTTCCTCCGCATCGAGTGTGTCGGCGACACCATTACCTCCCTCCAGGTAGGTCTCATCCGATGCGGCTCGGGCCATATCCGCCTTCCGGAACAGAAAGACCCGGGCCGAGAAAAAGACGTCGACCGCCTTGACGCCGAGCATACGGAAGGCGCTGCCGAAGCGGAGGAAACGCCCCATCCGGGCGAACAGGTCACCCGCCCGTGCCGCCAGAGCACTGATCCGCCCACCCAGCAGCCCGACCCGACTCGCGCTCTGGGCCCCGGCCACGCCGGCATGGACGCCCGTGTAGCTGAGCAGGGTGAAGGCCAGGAACACCAGCGCGATATCGTACTTGGTATCCCACAGGGTCCAGGCCGTACGGTGCGCGCCCGGCCGGTAGCCCAGATAACCCTTTTTCAGCCATTCCAGCAGGATATGCACGGCAACGACGGCGAGCAGCCAGAAATAGCTGACGAACACGCTCAGGCCGATGGCCAACGTGATGTACAGCGTGGCAAACACCAGGCTGCGATCATGCCGAACGATCCATGTCCGCACCGGACCCAGGTCAGCCAGGGGTCCGGAATCGGTTAGTTTCGTGCCTGCATCGGGCTCGTTCATCTGCTTCGCGTCTCGGGTTCCCGGTCATCGGGTTGCGCCGGAAGTTTACTGGAGCGGACCCGCCCGGGTCACCGCGAGCGGGACCCGGTATCATCCCCCACATGCGACCGCCCCCAGCCCGGCCCTCTGCTGCTTGAACAACGAGCTCCCAGTCGCCGCCTGCCTGCCTGCCCTGGCCGACGCCCTCGCGGACCCCGGCATCGCGGTGCTGCAGGCGCCGCCGGGCGCGGGCAAGACGACCCTGGTACCGCTGGCGTTACGCGATGCGGCATGGTGTCGGGGCCGTATCCTGCTGCTGGAACCACGTCGCCTTGCCGCGCGCGCCGCCGCCCGGCGCATGGCAGCGCTGCTCAACGAGAGACTCGGGACCACCATCGGCATCACCACCCGCACCGACCGGATCACCGGCCCCGCGACCCGGATCGAGGTCGTGACCGAGGGCATCCTCGCCCGTCGCATGCAGCGGGACCCTGCGCTGGAGGACGCCAGCCTGGTCATTTTCGACGAGTTCCACGAGCGCAGCCTGCAGGCCGACCTGGGCCTCGCTCTGTGCCTGCAGAGCCGCGACCTGCTGCGCCCCGACCTGCGCCTGCTGGTCATGTCCGCAACCCTGGACGCCGGGCGCATCGCCGCACTGATGGGTTCTGCGCCGGTGGTCCGGAGCGAGGGGCGCAGCCATCCCGTGACCCGCTTGCACCGAACTCCGGCGCCTGACCCCGCGAACCCGGTGCCGGCGGTGGTCCGCGCAGTGGTCGAGGCCCTCGACCGGCAGGAGGGCAGCCTGCTGGTGTTCCTCCCGGGCCGGCGCGAAATCGACCGCGCCGCCGCCACACTGGCCGAAACGGTGTCCGCAGGTACCAGGATCGCCCCGCTGCACGGGCAACTGCCGCCCGAGGACCAGGACGCCGCGATCCGCCCGCCGCCCGAGGGAGTACGCAAGGTGGTACTCGCCACCGACATCGCAGAGACCAGCCTGACGATCGAGGGTATCACCGTGGTCATCGATGCCGGACTTGCCCGGCGGCCACGCTTCGATCCGCGCAGCGGAATGACCCGGCTGGAAACCACGCGCATCAGCCGCGCCAACGCCGAGCAGCGTTGCGGCCGCGCTGGCCGTCTGGGTCCGGGCACCTGTGTCCGCTTGTGGTCCGAGTCCGACGAGCAGCGGATGGCGGCGGATGCCGTGCCCGAAATCCTCGAGGCCGACCTGGCGCCGCTCGCTCTGACGCTTGCAAGCTGGGGCGCCGAGGCCTCCGAACTCCGCTGGCTCGATGCGCCTCCGGAGGCCGCGCTGGCCCAGGGCCGCGAACTGCTGCTACAGCTGGGCGGCCTCGACCGGAGCCACCGGATCACCCCCCAGGGCAGGGCCATGGACGCCCTCGGCACCCATCCCCGGCTTGCGCACATGCTGCTCGCCGCAAGGGAGCGGGGACTCGCCCGCACCGCGGCGCTGCTCGCCGCGCTGCTGGAGGAACGCGATCCTCTCTCCCGCAGCCAGGCGGGGGTCGATTTGCGCACACGCCTGCGCGCCCTGGTCACACCGCGGGGGGCGGCGATCCAGGCGAACCCCGGCCTGCGCCGCCGGCTGCTGGACCAGGCCGAGCGGTGGGCCCGGCAGCTGCGCGCCCCCGCCGACGAGCCCATCGACGCCGAGGCTGCCGGAAGCTTGCTCGCCCTCGCCTACCCCGACCGCATCGCCCTGCGCCGGCCCGGAACCGAGCCACGCTACCTTCTGGCCAACGGTCGCGGCGCCTTCCTGCCGCGCGAGGACGACCTGGCCGCAAGCCCGTGCATCGTCGCGGCGGTGCTCGACGCCGGCGCCCGCGAGGCGATGGTGCACCTGGCGGCGCCGCTGGACCGCGACTCGCTTGTGCGCGACTTCCCGGACCTCGTGGAGACACGGGATCGGCTGGAATGGGATGACGATGCGGGGGCCGTCGTGGCGCAACGCGAACGGCGGCTCGGCGCCCTGGTCCTCGACAGCTCACCCATGGCGGAGATACCGCCGGAGCAGATGTCCGGAATCCTGCTCGATGCCATCGCCCGGCGCGGCCTCGAGTCCCTGCCCTGGACCCCGGAGACCCGCCGCCTGCGCCAACGCATGGCCTTCGCCCACGCACTCGAAGGGACGGACTGGCCCGACGTCAGCGATGCCGCCCTGCTCGCGACACGGGCCGAATGGCTGGAGCCATGGCTGAACGGGATGAGCCGGCTGAGTCACCTGCGTGGCCTCGACCTCGCTGCGGCCCTGCGTTCCCGCCTCGACTGGGCGCGCCAGCAGCGCCTGGACCAGTTGGCGCCCACCCACGTCACCGTCCCGAGCGGCTCCCGCATTACCCTGGATTACAGCAACCCGAAGACGCCGGTGCTGGCCGTCCGCATCCAGGAAGTCTTCGGCTGGTCCGACACCCCGCGTATCGGCGGCGGCCGGGTACCGCTGACGCTGCACCTGCTGTCTCCGGCGCGACGCCCGATGCAGATCACCAGTGATCTGGCGGGCTTCTGGGCGCGCACCTATGCGGAGGTGAAAAAGGATCTAAAGGGGCGGTACCCGAAACATTACTGGCCCGACGATCCGCTGCAAGCCGAACCTCGCCGCGGCACCAGGCCCAGGCGGCCATGAGGCCACAGGGCCACAAGGCCTTGGCGCCGCAAACCATATCCTGATGATCACCAAAGCTGCGCAGGCAATCCGCTCGTGCGCATCGCCCCCCTGCACGGGCGTCCCTTGTGGGAGGCGAGCCCTCTCGGCGAACGAACGGCGGAAAACCTTCGCCCAGAGACTGGCCTCCCACAGGGGCGTCCCTTGAAACTGCGGCCATCCGACCACCTGCGGAGCTTTGGTGTTAGCAGCCTGTCGGACTTGGGCTGCTCCTACTGCGCCGGGCGATGCACTGCTCTCATTGCACCCTACGCAGTGCAGGAATGTCTCCGACGTCGCACGCGCCAGAAGTCGCGAGGGCCGTCAAGATCGCCTGCACCGCAGCCCCGGCGCTGTCTTCGGCGATGGCCGCACCGGCCACACGTTCGCCGTTCACCATGATCGCGACCGCAGCCAGGGCCCTCGCACCGGTACTGTGCTCCAGCGCATGTTCGTCGAACTCGACCACCTCCAGCGCCACGCCGTAACGGCGTTCCAGCGCGGAAACCAAGGCCGAGACGACACCGTCGCCACGGGCGGTGAGTCGCTGCACGACGCCCGACTGCTCCAGCTGTACGTCGATATCCACCTGCCCGCCCTGCCGGTTCATCCGGTAACCGGCCAAGCGCCATGCCGCCGGCACCTCCAGGTAGAAGCGCTCGAACAACGCCCGGACCGTGCGCGAATTCACCTCGGCCCCGGAGGCCTCGGCCTCCGTCTGCACCTGCCGGGCGAATTCGACCGCCAGCCAGCGGGGCAGACTGATACCGTGATCGCGTTCCAGCACGTGTGCCACCCCGCCCTTACCGGACTGGCTGTTGATCCGCACCACGGCCTCGTAGCGGCGACCCAGGTCGAGCGGGTCGATGGGCAGGTAGGGCACGCTCCACTGGCCGCCGTGGCGGGCGCGGTGGCTGAGGCCTTTGCGAATCGCGTCCTGGTGACTGCCGGAAAACGCGGTGTATACCAGTTCGCCGGCCCAGGGATGGCGGGGGTGTACCGGCAAAGCCGTGCACTCGCGATACACCTTTTCGATCCCCTCCATGTCGGACAGATCGAGGGTGGGGTCGATGCCCTGGGAATACAGGTTCATCGCCACGGTGATCAGGTCCATGTTGCCGGTGCGCTCGCCATTGCCGAACAGCGTGCCCTCGAGACGGTCGGCCCCAGCCAGCAGGCCCAGCTCGGCGGCCGCGACGCCGGTACCCCTGTCGTTATGGGTATGCAGCGACAACACGAAGTGCTCGCGCAGCGCGACGCGGTCGCAGAACCATTCGACCTGGTCGGCGAAGGCATTGGGCGTGGTGATCTCCACCGTCGCCGGCAGGTTGATGATCACGCGCTGACCTCGATCCGGGCGCCAGATCGCGTTCACCGCGTCGACGACCTCGACCGCGTAATCCGGCTCGGTCGCGGAATAACTCTCCGGCGAGTACTGGAAGGTCCACTCGGTATCCGGATAGGCCGTCGCCGCGTCCCGGACCCAGCGCGCGCCGTTCTCGGCAATCGCTCGCACCCCGGCACGGTCCATTCCGAAGACCTGTTCCCGCTGCACGGGGTTGGTCGAATTGTAGACATGCACGATGGCCCGGTGCACGCCGGCCAGGGCCTCGAAGGAACGCGCGATCAGGTCCGGCCGCGCCTGGGTCAGGACCTGGATGGTCACCTGCGGCGGAATGCGGCCCTCTTCGATCAGCCGCCGGGTGAAGTCGAAATCGGCCTGGGAAGCGGAAGGAAAGCCGACCTCGATCTCGGTCAGGCCGATCGCGACCAGCAGATCGAAGAAGCGGAGCTTCTGCTGCACCGACATCGGCCGCTCCAGCGCCTGGTTGCCGTCGCGCAGGTCCACGCTCGCAAACAGCGGGGCCTGCGTGATGCGGCCGTCCGGCCAGCGGCGGTCCGGTTTGGCGATCACCGGTGCGGGCGCGTACTTGCGATGGTCGAAAGAAGCGTGGCTCATGTGGCGATCCTCTGGTACTGGGGGACGGGTCAGGGCTGCTGCCCGGCTCCTGATTCGAACGACCATGATATTCGAATGAGGACGCAATTAGTCGCCCTTTTTTCTACTCATTCGTATGATATAGCAATATTATTGCGTCATAAGTTACATAAAGGACATTTCCATGAAGAGCAACTCGGATCAGGCCGCAGCGCACGTACTGGACCGCACCGACCGGCGCATCCTCGAAGTGCTGCAGGAGGATGCCGGACTGTCGAACCAGGCCCTGGCGGATCGCGTCGGACTCAGCCCCTCTCCCTGCCTGCGCCGGGTGCGCGCACTGGAGGAGGCCGGAATCATCGTGGGCCGGGTGGCATTGCTCCACGGCAAGCGCCTCGGTCTGGAACTCACGGCATTGATCCACATCGGCATGGACCGCCACACGCCGGAGCGCTTCGCCAGCTTCGAGGAAGCGGTGGCTGGCTATCCCGAGGTGCAGCACTGCTTCCTGATCACCGGACAGGCGGCGGACTATCTACTGCAGGTGGTGGTTCCCGACATGGATGCCTACCAGGACTTCCTGCTGCGCCGGATCACGCGGCTCGACGGGGTCAGCAGCGTGCATTCCAGCTTCGTGCTGCGCCGGGTCGTCGACCGCACGGCGCTGCCGCTGAACTACCTGCCCGGCTGACGATCATGGCCCGGCGGGGATGACGGCCCACGCGAGGCGGGCGGCGGCTCAGGCGGGGTCGACGTGGGTCTGCAGCCAGAACTCGAGCAGGGCCAGGTGCCAGAGCTTGGAGCCCTGGATGCGGGTGAAATGGCCGTCGGGCTCGGCCAGCAGCCGCTGCACGTACTCCGGTCGGTACAGTCCGCGCTCCCGCGCCGCCCGCGAGCCGAGGATGTCGCGCATGAAATCGAGGAACTCCCCGCGCACGTATTTCAGCGCCGGGACCGGGAAATAGCCCTTCGGGCGATCGAGCACGGCGTCGGGCAGGCGGCCGCGCGCGATCTGCTTCAGCACCTTTTTGCCGCCGTCGCCCAGCTTCAGGTGGGGCGGCATCGCCGCAGCGGTTTCCACCAGCTCGTGGTCCAGAAACGGCACCCGCGCCTCGAGGCCGAAGGCCATGGTCATGTTGTCCACCCGCTTGACCGGGTCATCGACGATCAGCGTGGTCACATCCAGCGCCAGCACCGCATCGATGAAGCTGCCGGCCCGATCGGTCTCCAGCGCCGCCAGTTCCCCACGCAGCCATTCGCCGGCGATATCCGTGGCCGGCGGATTGGCCAAAAGTTCGCGCATTTCCGGGTCGTCACGATCGAAGTAATGCCGCCGGAAACGGTCAGCCCAGTCCCCCGCCCGGTCGTCCGCCATACGCGGATACCAGAAGTACCCGCCGAAGACCTCGTCGGCCCCCTGTCCCGACTGCACCACCTTCACGTGCTGCGAAACCTGTTCGGAAAGCAGGTAGAAGGCCACCGCGTCCTGCCCGAACATCGGTTCCGACATCGCCGCAACGGCCTCCGGAAGACGCCGCAGCACCTCGGCGTTCGGTATCAGCGTCGCCTGGTGGTCGGTCGCATAGCGCTCCGCGACCGGGTCCGAATACTCGAACTCAGAGCCCTTTTCCTCCGGCTGGTCCTCGAAGCCCACGGTGAAGGTGCGCAGATCCTGCGCCCCCTCCTCGACCGCCAGCGCGACCAGGAGGCTGGAGTCCAGACCCCCGGAGAGCAGCACACCGACGGGAACATCGGCGACCTCCAGGCGCCGCCGCACGGCCCGACGCAGCCCCGCCTCGATCCGCTCACGCCACTCGCCATCGTCCAGCGGCTGGTCCGGCCGCCGGGCGGATAGACGCCAGTAGCACTCGAGGTGCTCGTGACCGTCCGCCTCGATCACCAGGAAATGCGCCGGCTGCAGCTTGCGGATACCCTGCATCACCGTGCGCGGCGCAGGGACCACCGCGTGCAGGGAGAACAACAGGTGCAGCGACTCCGGATCCAGGCTGGTATCGATGCCGCCGCTGGCGAGCAACGCCTGGGTGTTGGAGGCGAAGCGGATGCCCGTTTCCGAGCGCGCGAGGTACAGGGGCTTGATTCCCATCCGGTCACGGGCCAGCAGGATCTTCTGGCTCCTCGAATCGAACAGGGCAAAGGCGAACATTCCGTGGAGACGGGCCACCACGCCCTCACCCCACTCGGCGTAGCCGCGCAGGATGACCTCTGTGTCTCCGGTGGAGAAGAAGCGGTGCCCGCGCCGTTCCAGTTCCGCCCGCAACGGGCGGAAGTTGTAGATCGCGCCATTGAACACCAGGGCCAACCCGGTCTCCGGATCGAACATCGGTTGGTGCGCGCGCTGCGAGAGATCGAGGATGGACAGTCGCCTGTGCCCCAGCGCGACCCGGCCGGAGGCCCACAGGCCATCCGCGTCCGGCCCACGCTGTGCGAGTGCCGGCAGCATCCTTGACACTGCATCCACATCGGCACGCCGATCGCCCCAGACAAATTCACCCGAGATACCGCACATTGCCACCNCTCCCCGCGTTTTTGCCAAGTGTACCGAGTCGAGCGTGGCTGTACCCGTTCGACATGACACCGCCGGGAGCATTACGCGCGGGAAACTATAAGCAACCCAGTCTTCAAACTCTTGAAAACAAGGTAATGAACCCTGCTTGTTTATCTGTCTTTACAAGGCTCCTAGAGGTGTACGCGGGAACCACAGCGAGCCAGGGACCACCAGTCGGGCACCTCGTCCGGCTCAGGGGCGCGCACCGCGAAGGCCGCCCTGAGGGTTTCGGCCAGCGTTTCGGCGGCAATGCCGCCATGGTCGCGATCGGCAAAGGCGAGGGAAAATGGAACCAGCTGAACCCCGCCCGCCTCGAGATCCAGTGTCACCAGGCTCCCCCGTTCGAGCGACTCGCGGACCAGGCATTCGGGCAACCAGGCATAGGCGAAGCCCGCCTCGACGATGCCCCTTGCGGTGCTCATGTGGTCGACGGTCCAGCGCTGCTCGGCCTCCAGCCATCCGGCGTCGCCACCCCCGGGTTCCGGCGAGGAATCCCGCACGACCACCTGCCGACTGTGTCGCAGATCCCGCATGGACAAACCCCTTCCCTTCCTGGCAAGCGGGTGCGCTGGGTGAACCACGCAGATCATGCGCACCTGGCCCAGCACCTCACTCAGGAAACGGGTGGGGATGATCGGCCCGACCAGGATATCCACCTGCTCCGCCTCCAGCAGCGCGGTTCCACCATCGAGCATGGACTCGTACAACTGCACGCGGGTATCCGGGAAGCACCTGGAGAATTCCTCCAGCGCATCGATGACGACGGCATTCGGTACGATCTGGTCCACCGCCAGCGCCAACTCCGTCCTGGCGCCGACCGCCAGGGTAATGGCCAGATTCTCGATCTCCTGGGCCTCATCCAGCAGGTGGCCGGCACGCCGCAGAAGGGCAATTCCCGCCGCCGTGAGTTCGGCCTTGCGGCCGCGCACCTCGAGCAGGGGGACGCCCAGTTGAACCTGCAGTTTCTGGACCGCATGGTTGACGCTCGACGGGCTCTTGTGCACCAGTTCGGCGGCCTTCGCGAAACCACCCGCGTCGACCACTGCTTTCAGCATGCGCCATTGNTCCAGCGTTACCTTTGGCATACCCGCGCTCTCCGATTGACTGCAATCCCCGGACCGAACCCGGTCGGCCGCAGTTCGCGCGGCCGCGGCGTCATCCACCCGACTGTATATTTGTATGTTAACAAACGCTAATACTATAGCAGAAGTGGTACCGGAAAGCCGGGTGCACCAGGGTCGAGGCCGCGTACCAGCGCGAGGGAAATGCGGGAATGAACCGGAGCTTCGTCCGCCTCAAGGCAGGTTCAGGATCAGCGTGCCGTCACGTTGCGCGAAATCCAGGTGTCTCAACACACTCATTCCCAGCAGTATCTGATCGCTGCTCATCCCCGGATTGATGTGGCCCGAGACATTGCCGATCACGAAGGGGCCCAAAGCGAGTTCCCGAATCCGGGTGTGGCGGATCTCGACCGTGCCGTTGGCGGTCAGGGCCCTGCCTCGACTGCCCGCGTGCAGGCCGAGCCGGTCGGCCAGGTGCGCAGGCACCGAGACCTGGGTCGCTCCGGTATCCAGCAGGAAAACCACGGGCTCGCCATTGATGGTGCCGGGCGCCAGGTAATGGCCCACATGGTTGCGCCGAAGCACCAGTTCGTTTGCGGCCCCTTGCTCGACGACCAGGTCGCGATTGGGAAACTCGCGCCGATCGAGATAGTCATCGAAGAGCCACCACATCAGCGCGAAGGCGGCGACCCAGGCCATCGCGATGGCGGTGAGACCGAAGGGTCCGGAGCGCCGACGGGCCAGGGTCGGGGGTGCGGCAGCGGGGGGATGCCGGCCCCCGCCCACCGGCACCGCCTCGGGTGTCTCGACGGCTTCCCTCTCGGCGCGGATCCAGGCGTCGTGCTCGCGACGCAACTGCACATCCGAAAGGACCCGGTAGGCCTGATCGATGATCCGCCGCACCCTTTCGGCACGCTCGCGGTCGTCCGGATGGCGTTCCGGATCCCACTTCCGGGCGAGCACCCGCCATGCGCCCTCTATCACCTCCGGGCTGGCGTCTTCCTGCACCTGCAGGTTGTCATAGTGAGTCCGAATGCGCGTCAATGCGGCGGGCCTCCCGGGCCGTTTTTGCAGTGCCCGATGGATAGACCCGTGCGTCTCAACGAAGTGCCCCGACGCGTCCGTCTTCGGCGCGACGACCGGGACTCCTGTGTTGCACGGGCAGGGCGCGGTCAGAGACCGAGCCGATCCCGCAGCCCGGTCTCGAGGGCATCGCGCGCCGGTTCGGCCTGGCGGAGGATCTCCTCGAAACGATAGAAATCCATCACCCGCACATCACGAATGTCCGGCGTCACCATGAAATCAGGCTCCCCGTGCTTCAGCTTCTCCCGCAGGATCGACGCTTGCATGATCTGGAAGGTGTTGAAGATGTTGTCCATGGACGACGGATCGGTGTCCGACTCCTCGGGCGTACGCACCCCCAGGACGTCCACTGCGATGATCAGGTCGCAGTCTGGCAGCAGGTCGAAGGGGACGGGATTGGTCATCCCACCATCCACCAGGAGCCGGCCTTCATGCTTCACCGGCTTGAACAGACCCGGCATGGCCATGCTTGCCTGCACCGCGGGCCACAGATCTCCCGATTCGAAGACCACCATCTCCCGCTCCCAATAATCGGTTGCGACCACCCGCAGCGGAATGCTGAGCTCATCGAACCGGGAGACTCCGGCCGACTCCTCAAGAAAGTCGCTGAACGCATCCGACTTGACGATGCCGCCGCGCTCCAGGCTGGGCTGGAGAAAGCTCAGCCAGCGCGTCAGATCTTCCCTGAGCAGGGAATGCAGCCAGCTCTCGTCGCTGGAAACGGTCATCCGATCCAACAGCTCGCGGATCTCGGCGCCGGAGACCCCGGCCGCGTAGAGCGAGCCCATCACTGCCCCAATGCTGGAGCCGCTGATCCGATGGGGCCGCAACCCGAGATCATCGAGCAACTCGAAAACGAGCAGATGCGCGAGACCGCGCGCACCGCCGCTGCCCAGCGCCAGACCGATGCGGGGACTCCGTTCGTTTGCGAGTACCGAGGGCGCCAACGCCGAAGCCAAAATAAAACCAAGCGTCTTCCGGCGGGTCCAGCTCACGGGAGGCATCACCTTTTCACCATCACTCATTGCCTTACCCCTTTGTCACGAAAGCTGCACAGGGAATCCGCTCGTGCGCAACGCCCCCTGCATGGCCTTGCCCTGTGGATGGCCTTGCCCTGCGGATGGCCTTGCCCTGTGGGAGGCCTTGCCCTGTGGATGGCCTTGCCCTGCGGATGGCCTTGCACTGTGGGAGGCCTTGCCCTGTGGATGGCCCTTGCCCTGTGGATGGCCTTGCCCTGTGGGAGGCGAGCCCTCTCGGCGACCGAACGGCGCAAAACCTTCGCTCAGAAGCTGGCCTCCCCCAGGGCGTCCCTGGAAACCACGGCAA
>SL_3KL_010_SEDDRAFT_10003614_pt1 | contig 14031 bp, 20 predicted proteins | sample SodLakKL_010_SED_2_FD_10381 | JGI IMG/M metagenome (IMG submission 10381)
ATAGACGAAGAGTGATCTACCCTAAACAAAAGCCCCTGTCTCCCCGGCAGGGGCTTTTTTATGCCCTTTGACTTAATAAACACTTTTAACCAAGAGGAGGTTACTATGAAAGGTCAGATCATCAACGAGTTTTTTGAGAAGAGCCGTGACGGCGTGGCCAGGCAGTTCATCCATCTGGTCGGTTCCACCGGGGCTCCGCAGTACAACAGGTTCTATGCACACGAGAAACCTGAGAAGGCCAGGTTTGTGACCTGCATCTACACTCATGATGAGCCGGACGCCGAGCCTCAGAAGCACACCGTGGTTTTCTGGGGAGATCAGGCTTACGAAGCCAAGAGGGTGCTCATGGACTCGCCCAGGGTAGCAGTCATTGAGATCTACAATGGGCGGGTGAACATGGATGAGTACGAGGGGGTCTTCCGTTCCCAGGTCTCAATAAACTGGCCCAGGCAGTTCAATGTCCTGGATGTTTGGGACTACGGGCGGGGCTTCAAGCAGACTATGGCTGAAATGGACGAATGCCCACTATAAATTGCATGGCGAATTGTCTATATTCACTGCAGTACCGATTAAAATCAATTCAATACTGCGTACTATCCTGTACTATCCTGTACTAATTAGTATCAATTCAGCCTACAATTCAGGCTTCAGTTTTTGTCGTCAGGCTCCACTTTTTTACTGGACATTATTCTGATAATAATGTCGATTGGCAACTGAAAGGGGTTTGTATGTTCAGATGGTTTATTATTTGGGTTTTCCTCCTAATATTGCTGGGCGTAGTCGGGAAATGGGAGTACCACTACGCTCAGCAAATAATCGGGGTTATGCCGTGAAGAAGTGTGTTTACTGCAGGGAGGGGTGAAATGAATAGGGGCAAGCTGGTCAGGCCTGCCCCCACTAGGAGGTTACATGATCTCCAGGGCCAAAAGCAGAGGAGTCTGTAACTGAGGGTGATTGTCTCAGTAATCGGCTTGAGAGTCAAGTCAAAAACAGAAGGGAGTTTATTGATGGTAAGAATGTACCGAGCTGTAGACGTTAGCGAGACCGAGGCTATTGCTGCTTACATTAACGACCGAGTCAAACAACATCCCGGGATCGAAGTGGCGATATTTCTGACGCAAAAAAGAACCTTCAATCTTGTCCGTCCAGACTGGCCGGAACTGAAAGAGAAGGTCAGAAAAAGGCCGTTTTCATTCGTCGGAGTATACGGCGCGGGGATTACCGCAGAGGAGCTTACAGAGGATTTTGAGACAGCCATTGAAAGGTATGACAGTCACATGGAATACCGGAAGATGCTGTCGAGGTCAACGGCCAAGCCTACTGTCCCTGTTGAGCGGTGGACATCAGGCGGGTTCGGCAACGCTGCTTGTGCGTAAGTGCGTCAGCCCGGCATGTGGTGTGCCGGGCTTCTTATTAACAAAAACACTAGGAGGACATTATGGCCAAGGTAGAGATTACTTTAACGGCGAACTACGTGAAGAGCTGGGGCACATGGGAAGGAATCAGGGAGCTGGTGCAGAACGCCAGAGACGGAGAGACAGAACATGGTGCGGCCATGAGCATCAAGCACACTGATGCTGGCAACCTGGTTATCAAAAATCGTGGCGTCACCCTACCCCGGGAAGCCTTGTTGATAGGCTTTACCACCAAAGAAAACAATGAACGAATGATCGGCCAGTTTGGAGAAGGGCTGAAGCTGGGTATCCTGTCTCTATGCCGCAAAGGGTTCAAGATCAGGATCAACAATGGCCCGGAGATCTGGAAGCCGAGCATTGAAAGGTCGGAGAAGTACGACGCTGAAGTGTTGTGCTTTGACATCACCAAGTCCAAAGCCAGAGAGATCAGTGAAGATCTGGTTGTCACCGTGGAAGGTGTGCCACATGAATACTGGGAGAGCATCCGGACCAGGTTCCTGTTCCTTAACCCTGAGGTTAAAGTCATTGACTGCGGATACCACGGGTCACTGATCATTGATGACAAAATGCGGGGAATGCTGTTCGTTAAGGGCATATTTGTGGAACAGACTGAGGCTCAGCATGGGTACGACTTCCAGAATGTCAGCACGGACAGGGACAGGAGNATGATCAATGCCTGGGATAAGAAGTATAACATGTCACGTATCCTGGCTGCGGCAACTGAAAAGAAGCACATCCTTCAGTCAGCCATAAGTGATAGGATATGGGATTTGCTGGAGAAGGGATCGGAAGAGGTAGGGTTAATGGANTCAGCTGTNNNNTANAACACTGACCTGCAGGANGTTCTGGTTCAGAAATTCTATGACAAGTACGGACGGGACTCGTTCCCTGTTGCGGACATGGACGAGTCCAGGCAGCTGGAGGCTTTGGGTAAGCAGGGAGTTGTTGTGCCGGATATGCTGCGTAATGTCCTGAGCAGAAAGATGGGCGGCTTCCACGATCAGATGCTTGCGCTCAGTAAAGAGGAGGTCAAGTCGTACTCATGGCATGACCTGACGGAGCAGGAGAAAAAGAATATCCTTTTGGTTCAGCAGTTGCTTGTTGATACTGATGAGCGGGAGGTTTCGGCTAACGTGGTCGACTTTAACGATCCGAACTGTTTCGGTCAGTGCAAGGAGGGCAAGGTTTACATTGCCAGGTCTATCCTGCTTGATCTGCCGGGTTTCCTGCATGTGTACGTTCACGAGTGGGCGCACATTGGCGGAGCGGGGGATGTTGATATTAGCCATGCCCGGATGGTTGGTCAGAAGCTGGCTGAGATTGCTGTTAACCTGTTAAATGTAAAGGAGGCGGTTTAATGAAAGCAGTATCGGTTTCCAGAAAGCATATCGGCAGGGACTTAAGGCAGGAGCGTATCCCGGTGATCTTGTCCAGGGATGTGGGCAAGGTTGTCTACGATGACCGCAACGACAGGCCCCGGGTAGTAACTGGCCCGGTTGAAAGGATCAGAACCAGACTGAAGGAAGCTGGGTACATGACCGGGATGCTGCAGTAATAACCTTTAACCACTAGGGGGTTAACATGAAGTTTTACGGAAAGGCTCAGGAAGTCGCTGAACAGGTCATTCAGCGCTTTAAGACAGGGGACATCGGCCAACCGTTGGCCGACATATTCATTAAGAATTCACCGGGCAGCCCCAGTGCGTACTGGAGTCACCGCAACCGGTTGATCATGCACCTGATTGGAATGACACATGACGCCCGGGGCTTCAAACAGTGGAGGGATGTGGGCCGCAAGGTCAAGAAAGGAACCCATGCGTTCCATATCCTGGCGCCGGTCATGGCCAAGGTCGAAATTGAGGACGAGCAGGGCAGCAAGGTCACCATCCAAAGGCTGGTCGGCTTCAAGTCGGTTGCCGTCCACGCTATTTATGACACCGAGATCTTTGATGAAGATCTCTGGTCCAGGTCCAGCACTCCAGATGACGGGGTGCGTAAGTTCCTGGAGGAACTGCCACTGCGCCAGGTTGCTGAGGAATGGGGAATCGAACTGACTGCCTATTCCGGCAAGCAACAGGCAGCCAGGGGTTGGTATGCCCGGAACGGGGTCATAGGTCTTGGGGTTAAGAATCTGAGCACATGGACACATGAGCTGATTCATGCGGCTGAGGACAAGCTCGGTACACTGCCTAAGAATATCCGTGGCCTGGAGAAACAGCAGGCAGAGGTTGTAGCTGAGCTTGGAGGAGCGGTACTCCTGATAATGCTTGGCCATGAGGTTGAGGCCGACACCGCAGGGGCTTGGAAATATATAACAAGCTGGGCCGGGGACGATGATGACAAAGCTATTTCCATGTGCCTGGATGTCCTGGGCAGGGTTTGCGAGGCCATTGACCTGGTGATGAAGACTGCGGACAGCCTTGGAGATGCAGTACAGGAGGCAGCATGAACAGTATGGTAAGAGTCAAGACCTGGAACAATAAAATCGTAGCTCAGGTTCCGTATGAACAGAAGAACCTGATTACCTGCCGCCGGACAGTCATGGGCTACAAGTTTGTTAAGGCGGACAAGCCTTACTGGGAGTTTCCGTTCAGTCCAATTGTGGCGGGGCTGTTCTGCAGGGATTTTCCCAATGTAGAGTTCCTGGACAGCCGCGTCCCGGACCTGCACCTGGCGTATCAGAAAGCCCTGGAGGCAAAGGTGAATGGCTTCACACTCCCCGACATTCCTGGGCTGAAAAAGATTAACCCTAAGGACGGCACACCGCTGGTCCCCTGGCTGCATCAGAAGCAGGCCTTCTGGTTCTGCAAGAATCTGCCAGGCAGCATGCTGGCCTTCGACATGGGCACGGGCAAGAGCCTGACTGCCGTAGCCCTGACTGTGAACAACCCTCATGACCGGGTACTGATTGTCTGTCCGAAGTCGGTCATGCCTGTGTGGCCTAGTGAGTTTAGGTATGCACTAAAGGATGACTTCCTGATCCATGCGGCTATCGGCAGGGAGACAGTCAAGCGCAAGGCTGAGCGGATGAAGCAGATGGTTGAGGTGGGGGTGCGTAACCGCCAGTCGTTCATTGGAATCATCAACTATGATTCTTTCTGGCGAGACGACATGAAGAAGGTTCTTCTTGATTATGACTGGGACGTGCTCATTGCTGATGAGATCCACCGGGCCAAGAGCCCGAGCAACACGGCCCGGGCGTCAAAGTTCCTGACCCGGATAGCCAGACAGGCAGCTAAACGGATCGGACTGACCGGGACACCTATGCCCCACTCTCCGTTGGACATATTTGCTCCGTACCGGGCTCTGGACCCGGCCATCTATGGTGAGAACTTTCATCGGTTCAAACTGCTTTATGCTGAGCTTGGAGGGTTCGGGGGCAAGGAGATCATAGGGTTCAAGAATCAGGAAGAGCTAAGCGCCAAGTTCAAGAGCATTGCTGTCCAGGCTTCCAAGTCGGTTCTGAATCTTCCGGACTTTGTCCATACTTACAGGACATGCGAGCTGAGCTCCAAGGCCAGGAAGGTCTACCGGGAACTGGACAAGCAGCTCTATGCTGAGATTGCTGAGGGAACCTGTTCACCGGCTAACGCCATGGTTAAGGTACTTCGTCTGCAGCAGCTTACGTCAGGGTACATCGCCCTGGATGACACGGACAGACTGGCTGAGGTGGATACTGGCAAGCGGGATCTGCTGCGGGACGTGCTTGAGGATATGCCCCATAGCGAGCCCGTGGTTGTGTTCTGCAGGTTCACAGCTGACGTGGCCAATGTGCGCTGGGTGGCTAAGGAGTTGAAGAGGCCGTGCGGCGAGCTGTCTGGCAAGCGCAATGACCTGAAGGCCTGGCAGGACGGGGAGTCCACAATCCTGGCGGTCCAGATCAGGTCGGGCGGAGTGGGGTATAGACCTGACCAGGGCTGCGTACTGCATCTACTATTCGGTTGGGCACAGCCTGGGAGATTATCTGCAGAGCCTGGACAGGACACACAGGTACGGACAGAAGCGCAACGTGACATACTATCATCTGCTGGCCGAGAACACTATAGACCAGAAGGTTTACCGGGCCTTGATGCAGAAGAAGGATGTCATTGATGTAATACTGAATATGGAGGTATAAAAATATGTATGCTAATCAAGTCATTGATGCCTTGCCTAGCAGAGCAAGATTCCTTTCCGAAGAGGCCTCCAAAGACTTTCTTCGGTCCTGCATGACTCTTATAAGACAATCTCAAAAGTTTCACATGCCTTTGGTAAATAAAGAAATGTATGACAGCATGCTAGACAGTAAGGATCAATTATTTGCTGGAAAAAACGGGGATGTTCGGCTGCCCTATGAAAATGTGTGGCTTGACTACTCTATTGATAAGGGGCTTCCTTGGGGAGACGAAGGCACCCCCGACGGTAATTCTGGCAAGGTCGGAGTGTTGATGGTCGAAGTGACAGAAAAATGTTTTGTCGCATGTGTATTTGTGCATTACAGAGATGTTGGCTGGTATCCAGTCCCAATGTCTGTATATGTTTCTATTGATTCTGATTTATTTGAGCACGTTAACGAAAAAATCATGCCAGGTGTTGATTTGGAACGCTTTAAAGGTGTCACCTCTGCATGGATCAAAAAGGTACATGAGTGTGAGGATGATGTTTGTCATCAGATTATGAATTGTTCTCGCTTCAACCTTATTTATGTGAACACCTTTTTGAAGCTGATAAGTTGCAAAAACATAGGGACAGAAGACCATGCCCCGCCACTCAAGCTCAACAAGTCAAGACAAAAGAAAGGCAAGATGCCTATTTTTTCCTACAAGACCCTCGTGATCAAGCCTACGGGGAAAAAGCAGCAAGCTCAGGCAGCACAAGGGCTTTGGAGCAACCGCATCCACTTATGTAGAGGACACTTCAAGGAATTTACAGAAGAGAAGCCTTTGTTTGGCAAGGTGGCTGGTCGATATTGGTGGCAACCATCAGTAAGGGGGAGGAATAGGAACGGTGTTGTTGTAAAGGACTATAAAATGGAGGTTTAAATATGGATGTGGAAGATCGACAGACGATAGAAAGAATGAAGGAAGAGATTTTGGAAATTATAAAGTTTAATGGCGATGCCAGCTTTGCTACGCTCTGTCAACGAATGGAAGGCTTTAAGGGTGATTTAGCTTTGGAGTGGGAAGAAGGATCGAATATTTTCTTGTGGTTCAACATCTCAAAAGAGGTAGAGCTTGCTCTTGTTGAATTGCTAAATGAGCAGAAGATTTACGGACAGACAACTCAACCCTTAGTATATCTTGTTGATGGTGCTTTCCCAAGGGTAAAGGTTGCCGGAAAGCAAAAAAAGTATAAAAAACCAAGGTGGTTGCCAATAGTCTTTTATATAAACAAGGAGGTCTAAGGAGAACAATTATGGACAGTAAAATATTAACTGCACCCGAGGCTGCCAAGGCCTACAAGATCCCGGAGGGGACCCTGGCCAAGTGGCGGCACGAGCGCAGAGGACCGGCCTATTCGAAGGCTGGCCGGAAGATTCTGTATCGGACGGTGGATATGGAGAAGTTTCTGGACAGCACCCGTAAGGAGACCACAGGCAGCCTATGAGGCTGGCTGCACTTATGGTCTTTTATATAAACAGGGAGGTCTAATGGCAAAACTGACACCAATCAGGGCGATCAGGCTTAAGTGTCTGGACTGCACATGTAGTCAGAAGAATGAGGTCAGGTACTGTGAGATAGATACCTGCCCATTGTGGCCTTACCGCATGGGTAGACGACCTAAGACTCAGCGTGAGCTTGCCGCTGTCTCAAAACTTGAGCTAGCATAGGGGTTTTTAACAAAAACAAGGAGGTGTGCATGGATACTAAACTGTTTGAGAGGTTCGCAGTCCTGAGTGCCAGGAAGAAAGCGCTGGAAACACAGATCGAGGTGATCAAAGATGAGCTGAAAGAACTGGAGACAGCCTTACTAGAGCAGTCCATGGAGGGGAACATTCAAAGCATGACTGTTATAGTAGGTTATACTGAGGACGGATTGCCGGTCAAGCGGACTGTTTACCGGGAACGGACAGTCCGGGCCGGGAGAGGCGACGAGATCGAGGCTCTTCAGTTGAACCAGGCGCTCAAGGAAGCAGGCCTGCATGAGTACGTCAAGGAGAACGTCAACTTGAACCAGCTTAGCGCTTACGTCCGGGGCTTTGACCCGGATAAGAACAGGACTCCGGAAGAGATCCTGGCGGAGATGCCGGACCCCTTGAAGAAAGTCATCCAAATCAGGGTGGATTATAAGATGAAATCGACAAACGCATAAAAAAATCAGGCTCAGCCCTGTTTTTTTATAAAATACACTTGACCTGATTTTGCCCTTAAGGTAAAGTCAGGTCAAGTAAAGTCAAGAAAGGAGGTGAGAAAGAGTCTAGGGGGTAGAGGGAGATTTTCCGGGCTATGTCCGGAGCAAAGCGACAAGAAACAAAACTACAAAGAAGGAGACTTACAATGTCAAAAGAAGTTGCGGTTATTAATCAGAAAGAAGTGGCGGAGTTCAGGCTGTTCGCAGGCAACATGGATGTCAGGGCGCTGGTTCAGAGCAACCTGGGAGGCGAGAAGTTTGATCCCGGTGATCTGGCCAGAATATCTGTACCGGCTGGGGGCGGGACTACATTTGAAATCCCTGATGCTGGCGGGGTCTATGAAGCTAAAAAGATCCCGGCAATCATTGTCCATGTCCAGCCACAACGGCTTTACTGGGAACGTCAGTATGGCGACGGCGACATAACACCGCCTGACTGTGTCAGCATTGACCTGATCAATGGGCATGGCAATCCAGGCGGAAAGTGTGGTGAATGCGCACTGAATGAGTTTGGGAGTGGACGGGACGGAGAAGGCAAGGCTTGTTCTGAGAGGCGCAATATCTATATCCTTACCAGGGATGCGCTTCTCCCCTACAACCTGTCCGCCCCGGTCAAGTCGATAGCTAACTATCGCAAGTACCTCGTATCCCTCACTCAGAAAGGCGTAAATATAAAAGACGTCATCACAATCGTCGGGCTGGAAAAAGACAAGAACAAATCCGGAATTGTTTACGGCAAGCTGACTTTTGAACTGGGGCCTGAATTGTCCCCTGAACAGAAGAAATCAGTGTCTGCTTTCCGGGAAGGGTTCGTTCCTATCATAGAACAAAGCTTGCAATCCCCTGCTTCGTATGAAGTCAATGCCGCAGAAGAGGCTGAAACTCCAAGCTTCACATAAAACCAAACCTTCCGCCCGGTGCATCCGTGCCGGGCGGTTTTATTTCACAATATCGGGGAGGTTTGCGCATGTCTGCTTATGACTTTCTATCAACAATCTTACCCCATCCCCTGGATAAAGGCAGGATGTCTATTTTCCTTCTGCCGTCCAGTAAAAATGCCTGGTTCGACAATGCCCAGGAGGCGGCTGACTATGTTCAGAAGCATGACGGTAAACAGAATTGCTACTTCAGCCTGGCCTCTTACGGCAAAGTAGTAAGCGGGAGGGGTAAGGAAGAAGATACCGTGTCCCTGTTGGCTGTAGGCATAGATCTGGATATAGCCTCAGCCGTACACAGCAAGGACAACTTGCCTAAGTCTCAGGAAGAAGCCCTGTCTTATGTTGACCTGGCTTTCCCGGGGATAAGGCCCACCATTATAACCAACTCAGGGCATGGACTGCAGTGCTTCTATGTTTTCAAGGAACCATGGATCTTTGAAAATGAGAACGACAAAGTTGCAGCCAAACAGCTCTGCGCCGATATCCGGCACAACTACCAATACCACCTGGCCAAGCAGGGCTACACCATGGACGCCACTTATGACCTGGCCAGGATAATGAGGGTCGCTGGCACCCTGAACATCAAAAGCGAACCAGTCAGGTCAGTGATTGTGGAGAGGTCAGGCAACTATTTCAGCCCTGATGACTTTGAACAGCTGATCATTGCTGAGCGCCGAAGAACAATAGACACCATAGTCCGATCCGGAGAAGGCTCTGCTTATGACCTGATCCTGGACTCCAATGCTATCCCGCCTAAGGCCAAGTTTGTAGGACTCAAAGAGAACTCTGACTTCCTGCTGGTCTGGGAAAAGGAACTCGACGGCAAGCTCAAAGCCAGGCTCAAGGCCAACGGCGATGAGGGCGACGCGTCCTTGTCTATCTATGACATGATGCTGGCCAACAAGGCCGTGCGTGATGGATGGACTCCGCAGGAAACTGCAGACCTGATCATAGCATTCCGGCGCAAGCATGCCAAGGGGCCAAAGGAGTTTCATAAGGCCCTGCGCCCGGACTATATGGAACGGACAATCAAGAAGGCTTTTGAGTCTTACGAAAAGATCCTGGACCCTACCCATATAAAAGATGTGGCCCTTGAACTGAAAATGATCGACGCCAGGAAGAAGGCCGGAGAAAAAGTGCCTCAGGCTGAGCAGGACGAAGCTGAAGACAAAGCCCGGAGCGTTGTGACCAGTTTCTTTGGAGGCAGGAAATTCAAAAAACTCAAAAAGTATCTCTCTGACCCGCCTGAATATGAGGTTGTCTTTGAAAATGGAGAGAAAATCAACCTGGGTGCAGGTAAGGACTTAATGTGTCAGCGTTCCCTCAGAAACAGAGTCTTTGATAAATATGGCAAGGTTCCGGAATCCCTGGGCAAAACCTCATTCGAGAAGATGCTCAACTTCCTGGGCCGCAGAATTGAAAATGTCCACACCTCGCCTGAAACAAGAGAGGTGGACCGGATGAAGAACTGGATCCAGGAATATCTCTCAGGGATAAGCATAGAAACAGATCGCCATGCCGCCTTTATAAATGGGCAGGACCCATTCCTGGACAACAAGAGAATGTTCCTGTTCGGGCATAAACTGAGGACATTTATCCATGCCTCTTACGGCGAAAAGCTGTCATCAAAACAGTTCGGCTTAACCATGAAGCGCTTGGGCTGCAACAACCAGTCAATGAACTTCATTAAGGTCGACGGCAAGAAAACATCTGCCGTGGTCTATGAAATAACCGGCGTGGCTGATGATCACAAGGGGTTAGTAAACTGAAGAAGGAAATGCCGGTAAAACTCGAAGCCGTTAAAGCCCTGAAGCTGCTGCAGGAAGAGGTGGAGCAGGGCAGGGTCATTGTAAACAAGAAGACAGGCAGTGATGGGGTGCTGGATATATCTCTAGCCTATCCTGACGATAACTACCCTGACAAATCAGTTCGTGAGAGGCATCTCTTGCTGACCATTAAGGCTTTGCCGGAGATAGTTCGCAGGCACAACGAACGGACAGACTCCATGAGCTGGGCTGAGCGGGTAAAAAGGAGGTTGCAGTTGTGATAAACGCGGAAAACGAATGGAGGGTTTTTGGCATNCCAGGAGGCGGCAAGACTACGTACCTGTCAGGCAAGGTTCGTGGTGCTGCTGAAAAGAAAGGAGGAGAAAGAATACTTGTTTCAAGTTTCACCAGGACAGCGGCAAAAGAGCTGGCAGGCCGGGATCTGCCTATACCCAAGGAAAATATCGGGACGCTGCACGCTATTTGCTACCGCATGCTCGGACATCCCAAGATAGCCGAGACNCANATCAAAANNTTCAANGCAGAATATCCCAAGTTCAAACTGTCCGAGGGNACTCCGGACATGAACGAGTCAGCAGTGGACATGGCCCATCAAGCCGTAGGGGATGAAGACTTTTCTCTAATGCAAATCCACAGAGCCAGGATGGTCCCCAAAGAGAAGTGGCCACAAAACGCCCAGGCAATGCATAAATACTGGGAAGAATTCAAATGGAAGTATGACCTGGTTGACTTTACGGACATGATCGACATGGCTAGGAAGCAGAAGCTGTGTCCACCCGGGATAGACATTGGAGTGTTTGACGAAGCCCAGGACTTCACCCCTATGCAGCTGGACCTGATTCGTTTCTGGGCCAGGGAAAGCATGAGCTACATAATGATTGCCGGTGATGACGACCAGGCTTTGTACGACTTTGTCGGCGCTGACCCTGATGTGTTCCTGCAACCTGACGTGCCTCCTGAGCGCAAGCATATCCTGAACAAATCCTACCGCTGCCCCAAGGTCATCCAGGAGAAGGCCAGGCAGTGGATCGAAAGGATTCAGAAGAGAGAGCCCAAGGATCAGCTGCCCAGGAGCAACGGTGTGGAAGAGGTGAATGGAGAGATAGTCAGGCTGCCCCTGACCATAGGCACTCCGGACCGGACAGCTTATCGGATCAAACTGATGCTTGAGCAGTATGAAGGCCAGACCTTCATGGTCCTGGCTTCATGTTCTTATATGCTGTTCAACCTGGTCAAGGCCCTGAAAGACAGAGGCGTCCCTTTCGCCAACAAGTACCGCAGAAGACAAGGCAGCTGGAACCCACTCAAGGCAAGCAAAGGCCTGACCGCTGCTCAGAGGGTTCTGGCCTATCTGAAACCCATAGGACCAGACTTTGAAGGCATGAAGCTGTGGGACCATAGGCAGCTGTACCAGTGGGTTGATGCCTGCAAGGCTGAGGGCTTACTAAAAAGAGGAGGGAAGCAATACATCAGGGAGATATCTGAATTGCATGAGTGTGATCCGGAGCTTCTGGTCGCAACTATCCTGAAGTCTTTTGAGGAAGATGTCCTGGACGGAGTGATGTCCAGGGCTCCGGAGTGGCTGGGCCAGAGGATTCTTGGCAGCAAGAAAGACAAGTATAACTACCCATTAAATGTGGTTCATGAGTTCGGGGTTCAGGCTCTGGAAGATGAACCCAAGCTGACCATAGGAACAATTCATAGCGTCAAGGGAGGTGAAGCTGATAACGTTATTCTGTTCCCGGACATCAGCATGAAGGCGGCCAATGCAGGAAACAGGGTACAGTCAACCAGGGAAGCTATCATCAGACAGTTTTACGTGGGAATGACCAGGGCCAGGGAACGGTTGTTCATCTGTGATGCCGCAACCAATTTTAAGGCGGGAATATAATGGCTCAAGGACCGGAAGCGAAAATTGTAAATAAGATCATCAAGAAGGTCAATGAGCTGCCCATGTGCAAGGTTGAGAAAAACCATGGCAGTCAGTGGGGCAAACCCAAGCTTGATCTGACCGGATCTGTCAACGGCCTCATGTTCCAGCTTGAGGTCAAGGCCCCGGGGAAGAAACCTACCCCCAGACAATGGGGGGTTATAAAGGAATGGCAGGCTGTTGGCGTCCATGCGGGATGGACGGACAGCGTGGAAGACGGATTAAGATTTGTAGAAATACTAAGAAGGAGGTTTTGCAATGAAAGCTGCACCGAAGATTAAAACCACAGGGTATAAAACTGAGGGGGAGTCAAAGCCCTCTCCAAGGACAGCACAGCAGGCCAGCGAGTCTGCGCCTACAAGCTATCAGGAGATGGTCAAGTTCTGGCAGCTGGAGAACATAGCTGTGACTGCTCAGAAACTCATAGAGGAGCGTGAGCTTGTGAAACAGCAGAGAGCGAGAATTGAGGCTGAGACCCAGAAGGTTGAAGCTGAGACCCAAATTGCTCTGGCTCAGGCTGAGGCGTACATGCTTCAGAACGAGAAGACCAGGGCTGAGCTGGGGAAAGAGGCAGCAAAGAAAGAATATACCAAGCAGGAGGAATAAATGGATTATTCAAAGCTACCAGCTATGTGCCTTGTAATCTCTACCGGGGACACTGTTATTTACCTGGCCAAGTCAAAGGACGAATGGGTTGAGCCGTGCATCGTGGAGCCAAGCTATAACGACGGCAAGCCTCATGTCGCGTTTACCCCGCTAAACATATTCGGGGCAAGCAGTATCTCTGAGCCTGTTCGGGAGGGCCATATCATCTCCGGGCCTTATGTCCCTGACAACGATATTGAGATGACCTTCCGCAGATTCCTGGCCAAGTATTTTGAAGATATTAACAGGCAGGCGAATTAAAGCTTGCCAGGGGAAGTAAAGGCAAGTAAAACTAAGAAAGGGAGGGGGGAGTATGTTTAATAATGACGAGAAGATGGTTTTCTGTTCTGTCCTGGTTAACGGGATGACCTTGATTTATTTAGAGGATGAAGGCGGAAGATACTGGGTCGAGCCCTGCATCGTGTCCGTCCATGAGGGGAACAAGCTGGGCTTGAGGCCGCTGCAGGCCTTTGCCGAGTCAACCAAGATGGAGAGTATTGACAAGCAGCACATCCTATGCACCTACGTTCCGGAGCCCGGACTGGATAAGTCCTACCGGGAATTCCTGAAGGGCTACCTGAAAAACTCAAGACAGCCGGGGAACTGACATGGAAGACAAGTGGATTGATTACAAAGAAATCTGCGACAGGCTGAACATGAGCACCAAGCAGGTCCAGGCAGTCTGGAAGACCTGGCCGCACGTGCTTGTGGGCAAAGGGTCAACTCTGCGCAACGCCCGGTTCGATTACAAGAAGGTCTTGGACCATCTTGAAAAGGAAACCAGGCGTCGGCACTCTAAGACCGAGTAGCCTGATATTAGCGGCGGGATAGCCACTCTTGCCAGCATCTTAGCCACTCTTTCTCAAGGGCAGCCATTTGGTCGTCAAGCCTTCTGCGAGCAACAGGGTCGCTTGTGGCCTCACGCTGCCCCCTGAGAATCGCAGTCCTCTTGCGCACTGTCTGCAGCCGCCGGTCTAGATGACCGAG
>SL_3KL_010_SEDDRAFT_10003615_pt1 | contig 14030 bp, 8 predicted proteins | sample SodLakKL_010_SED_2_FD_10381 | JGI IMG/M metagenome (IMG submission 10381)
GGGTATCAGGCGGGCGAGCCGCTGATGTATGGAATGGTTCGCGGGAAAGCGCCCGGGAAAACTGAGGACGATGTCTTCCATGGACAGGGTTTCCCAGCGCAGGTGCATCAGGTCCTGAAAATCCCGCTGGTGAAAGGTCGAAGAAGAATTTTCGGCGACCACGCCCTCATCTCCCTTGGCACCCAGGGGGGCATTGCCCGGCTTTTTGTTCGTTCTGGTCTCTGAGGATGGGAATAACGCCGCTCTGCTCAACGATTCCCCGTGAACTGGCCCTTTGCGCCGCAGTATGGAGTCGCCTTTGAGCAGACGTAAGTGGGGGTTGTGAGTGTCCCGGCACTGGAAAAGGCAGAGAGTTTCTTCAGCGCGTGTCATGCCCACATAAAAGATGCGGCGTTCTTCCTCCTGTTCTTTTGGGGTTCTTCCTTCCACCCACTCACCATCCAGCAGGAACACATGGGGAAACTCCATGCCTTTGGCCCCGTGAATGGTGCTCAAAAAGACACCCCGTCCCATGCGCTGTTCGCGCCTTTTTTCCTGCAGGTTTTCGTGAATGAACTCCAGGGCATGGGACACGGGGAGTTCAGCGTTCCCGCTTTCATCCTCCCAGCTCTGAAGGACTTCCTGAAGGATATCCCACCAGGGATTGGCGGGTTCATAAAAATCCGTGGATCTGAGAAGTTTCTGAAGGCTTGCCGCGGAAAAAATCTCCGTGCGTTTTTCTTTTAGAAAGTTCAAGTAACGGTGCAGTTCTCGAATGCGGTGGATAGGGGGTGCTGATTTGCGGGTGAGCCCCCAGGAAACGGGAACCCCCAGCGTTTCAGCCAGGGCCCTCACGGCTGCCAGATTGTTCCGGCTTCGACTCAGAACAGCCATGTGCTCCCAGGCAAGGCCGGGTTTCAGACAGCGCATTCTTTCCCATTCCTCCACCAGGGCCTTCATCTGGCCTGCTCTGTGGGGCACCGTGAGGATCTGCACTTTTCCCCGCACCACCGGATCCATTTCTTCCCAGACACCTCCCGCCCGTTCTTCCGCACGCCCCCGGTTCACCTCGATGGGCGCATGCACCTTCATGCGGTCTCCATTGTGTGCGATGAGTGCATTGGCGGCAGAAATGATGTGCTTGGTGGACCGGTAATTTTCCACAAGGTGATGGACTCGGGCCTGGTATTCCTGCTCGAACCTCACGATGAACTGCACGTTGGCACCCCGGAAAGTGTAAATGTTCTGATCGTCGTCTCCCACGGCCAGGATGTTGAGCTTGCTGTCGGGATCCTTTTCCTTCCTTCCCGCCAGCACCGAAATGAATTCATACTGTTCTTCGTCGATGTCCTGGTATTCATCCACCAGAATGTGGCGAAAGCCCCCTCGGATCCGTTCACGCACTTCATCGGGATCCAGCCCGTAAACGTCTTCTTCTCCCTTTAAAATGCGTATGGCATCGGGGATGAGGCGGCTGAAAGGGAGTTCCTGACCCCGGCTCTTCTCCGCCATTTCCGCAAAGGAAGTTCCCGTGAGCCTCATGGCAAGACCGTGATAGGTTTGCACGATGACTCCCCGTGCGTGATCACCCAGGAGCTCCCGAAGCCTGCGCCGCAGAGCCACAGCCGCCCAGTGGTTGAAGCACAGAACCAGGATGCTCTCGGGAGCTGCCCGCTGCACCCGCATGAGATACGCACAGCGGTGCACCACGATCCGTGTCTTGCCCGATCCGGGTCCGGCCAGGATGAGCAGGTTCACGTCTTCTTCCGAACGCACCACTGCTGTCTGGACGGGATTTCCCAGTTCTTCAACGATCTTCTGATAGGCTTCCTGGCTCACGGCCCGTTCCAGCATCGCCTTCTGCCCGGGAAAATAGCGCTTGACGAAAGAAGCCTTGTCCAGGCTGAAGTAGGCAAGCACCAGTTCCAGGGCACGGCCGATCTTCTCCACACCGAGCCGGGCGTATTCGTTCATCACGTGAACCTGAAAAACCCGCTCCCGGTAGTGGTCTTGAAGAGGGGCGTGGTCCTCCTTGCTGTAGCGGCGCTTTTTAGCTTCCTCGATCACTCGCAGGGACATGGCCTGCCGGAAGATGGCCATCCCCTGCTGCAAAATGATCACTCCCTGTTCGTGAAGGTAGAGAAGCCCCCGATCGATGGCCGCCAGCGGGTCCTTGAGGGTGGGGGCCAGGTAAAGGTGAGACTTGAGGGCTTTCACCAGGTCTTCGGTGGCGAAGGTCACCAGGAGTTCTCCACTGGGTGACGCGTCCTGGGGGATCTGGCTCAGGATGCTTTCCAGCAGGACTCCCGCGATGGCCCTGCGTTTCCGAGCTGTGGCCGAGAGGCCTTCCCAGCTCCTCAAAAGCTTCACCCGGTAGTGGTCCTGAAAAACCTGCCGGTATTGAAGGCTTCCGGTGCTTCCCGCAAAACCTTTTCCGTCGAGGCTCAGGGTTTTGAGCAGCCCTCGCAGGAGTTCCGGGTTGGCTTCAAAACCCAAATCCCGAAGGCGCTGGTTGAGCCTGCGCAAGGAAAGGTCCTGCCACCCCGTTTCACCCGCATCAGGGGATTCCTCCCGAAGCACCTTCAGCATCTGTTCTTCCAGGTTTGAAACCTTGCGGAAAATCTGCAAGGAACCTTTGGCCACCTTGTGACGCACAAAGGCGCTGAGGACGACACCCTTCTCGATGAGTCCCGCCTCGGCCATGTCGTGCAGAGTGCGCAGCACGCGCCGTGCTGCTGCTGCGTGATCGGGCACCGTCGGTGACTTTTCCTGCCGGGGATCGTCCAAGTTGTAAGGGGCATGGATTTCGTGGAGTTGGGAGTGGTCCACCAGGTCATCGGTGCTCAATCCTCGCTGTGGATCGGCATTGATCATCTGCTGCAGGATGGCGATCCAGCGTTGCTGCTGTGTTTCTGAGAGATTGAGGGAAGCCATGCGCGTCCGGGCTTCTTCCATGGTTTTCACCAGAAGTTTGCCCTGAAAGACCCGCGTGTGGTTTTCGTTGCGTTCGACGAGGCTGGCCCGCTCCAGCCAGGCGATGGCTGTCTTCACCTTAGTGTCCGCCTGGACGTCGTTGACATCGAATTCCGTCTCGACCCTCTCGTCCCGCAAAAGCTCTCCCGAGGTCAGGATCACCTCTCCCGAGGGACTGCGGACCGCCCTGCGGATGCCTCGAAGGATCTGGCCGATGTCTTTCTGGCTGAGGCGGGACATGGCCCCCAGCTTGAACTGCGTTTCCACGTCCTGTTCGTCGTAGAGGAGCACGCATTGAGCGTTGAGCAGGTCCCGGCCCGCGCGGCCCGCTTCCTGAAGATAGCTTTCCAGGGAACCGGGAATGTCCGCATGGAGCACCACCCGAATGTTGTCCTTGTCGATGCCCATGCCAAAAGCGTTGGTTGCGGCAATCACCTGGAGTTGGCCGGCGAGAAAGGCTTCCTGCACTGTGCGCTTTTCCGCGGCGTTGAGTCCCCCATGAAAGGCGGCAGCCCCCCAGCCCTGAGTCTTCAGGTAATCGCTGATTTCCTGCGAGCGGTTTCGGGTTGCCGTGTAGACGATGGCGGCGCCCTGAGGATAGAGAGCCAGTTTTTCTGCCAAAATTCCATGAATGAGGCCGAATTTTTCTGCCTTTTTCACCACCTGCACTTCAAAATGCAGGTTGTCCCTTTCCACACCCCCTTCAAAAACAGTGAGTTCCTGGCCCAGTTCTCTCTGAAAAAATTGAAGAATCTCCTGCTTCACATCACTCTTGGCCGTGGCTGTGAAGCAGGCCACCGTGGGGATGGAAGTGTTCTGTTCCCGGGCCAGCTGCCGAATGAAACGCCCCGCATAGAGATAGTCCGGCCGGAAATCGTGTCCCCACTTGGACAGGCAGTGAGCTTCATCAAAGACCCAGGCACCGATCTCCCGCTGGGAAATGGCGTTCCTGAAGCCCGAATTGCGAAACTGTTCCGGGGCCACATAGAGAATGCCGATGTCGCCAAGCCTGATCCTTTCCAGAACCTGAGTTCTTTCAGGAGGAGTGAGGAGACCGTAGAGAGCGGCGGCGCAATTGGTCTGAGCCCTATCCGCCAGGTTGTCCACCTGGTCTTTCATGAGAGCCTGAAGGGGGGAGATCACGATGGTGAGAAGCCCTCTGCGCCGATACCTTGCCAGGGCGGGAAGCTGGTAGCAGAGGGACTTCCCGCCCCCCGTGGGAAGAATGGCCAGGAGTGGTTGATCGACCATTCCCCGGGCCACGATCTGTTCCTGCAGGGAAGATCCGTCCTGGGCAGAGGGAGTGGACCTGAACTGGGAAAAGCCGAAGGTGTCCTGAAGAACTGTTCGTGGATCATGAATGCCTGCGCAGTGAGTGCAGGATGATTCCCCACAGGGATGATCGCGAAGGGCATGGAGCACCCCTGAAACCATGGGAAACCGGCGCAGCACCCAGGGGGGCAGAATGGAGTTGCCCCCCGCCACTCGTAGCCATGCCATCACATAGGCCATGGGCAGCCGGCAAGAAGGGTCCTCAAGCAGGGGCGGGATTTTTTCACCGAGAGCTTTGGGGCAGACAACGGGCCGGACGGCATTCTGAAAGATTTCCAGGGCCCTTTCCGCATCGATTGCATGGGCTTCCAGTGCAGCAAACAGGGAAGCGATGCCCGAAAGGGGAACCCTTTCCCCATTGGTTCCTTGTTCGAAGCAAAATCGGTAAAAAGAGAGAATGTGGCCGTGGCTCCTCTCGGCCATATTCTGAAAACTGTCCCACTGGTCGCGAAAGATGGAAGCGGCGAGGCGTGCGTCGGCCAGGGGATCGTTGACCGAGTCCTTGACCAGCTTGTAGTCCTTGATGAGCCGGTGATAGGGATTTTCTGGAAAGGCCAGAGGAGACAGAAAGAGGGTGTCCACCAGGGGTTTTTGAAAGAGGCGCAGTTGATGGGCGGTTTCACGGAGGATGGGCAGGTCGTGCCCCAGGATGTTGTGGCCCAGAACCGCTCGGGCCCCGTCAGCGAAATCGTCCAGTTCCTGCAAGGCTTTGGAAAGGTGAAAGCGTCCTTTGCGCTCGAAAGTCTTATCTCCCAGGATGGCCCCCAGGTGGTGGATGTGATTTCCTCGAGCTTCCAGGTCCAGAAGGAGGCAGCCTTGCAGGAAGGTGGAAACATCCTGTGGAGGTTTTTTGAACAAACGCAGCCTGGATGTGAGGACAGAAAAATCGATCTTCAAATCCTGCACCCTTGCCTTTCCATTTTTGGATTCAGGTGTCAAAAGGATTAAAAAAATTGTGCGTCCTTGAAACCATGACGGTTGGGATCTGGCACGTCTTGATTATTTTTGACTTCCACCGCAAAAAAGGCAATGGGGGAATGTCCTTGCGGCTCCAACGGGAGTTAAGGGAACCCTCGAAATTGCACTGATTTGGCCAGGGAAGAAGGGTTTCTTGGGACACTCATCCTGCCAGTGTGTGAGGAGAAAGCAGAAGACGAAGACGATGATGCCCTTGATCGGGAGTCCCTTTGCAGACCGCCGGAGGTGGAAGGGTGGGGCTTCCATGCGGGGGACTTCCATGGTTTGAGACCATTTGCCCCGCATCTGAAAAACGAGCACGATGGGGACGGCCTGGAAGCCCGCGAGAACGGGGACGCAACCATGGATCAGGTAATGGCTGAAGGGAACTTGACGTGACTGGCCCATGAGCTTGGCGGCGGATCTCTTCGGTCAGAGGTCATGAAGTTCCCTTCTGGGATTGGATCACATTCCATGGCTGGACATGGCCCGGGTACGAAAGCTTCCCCCAAATTGCAGTTCGGGATCCATTTTCTGGCTGCTTTCCGTGGATGCACAGCCCATGAGAATTAACAGAAGCAAAAGGGTGAACATGGTTTTCATGAATTTCTCCCTTCCTTTCATGATGCTCATCACCGTAGGGGCTCAATGAGTTTGCTGGTTTTTGATCTTTCGGGTGCTCACTTTTTCTGATCCCTGGGCCAAAGCCCAGAGGAAAATCGTGTTCTCATTTTCGTGTGGGAAAGAGCGTCCCTTGCTTTTGAACCACCACCGTTCCCGCCAGTTTATCGTGCCACCCCTGTTTCCGCGGGTCAATGGCCACCCAGAGAAATCCCAGGCCCAGGGCGATTCCCGAAAGAGCATAGCCCAGGTACCTTCCCACATATTGGGCCCTGGTGGGCACGGCTCCAGTGTTTGCATCCACGATGATGGCTGAAAAGAGCATTTTCCCAGGGGTTGCGAAAAACCTGAACCAGAATAGAAGGGTGACCACAGCGGGAAAGACGAAGGTGAGCAAAAAGTTTCCAAAAGGCTCATGGGGTGATGGGGACAATGGCTGGGCCATGGTCATGAGGCCCGCAACAAAAGCGGCGGCGGCAAACAGGAGCAGACTGTCGAGACATGTGGCCACCAGTCGCTGCCAGAAGCCCACGTATATGGCATTGGGTGGAAAGCTGCTCAACGGGCGGACTTCTTTCTGCGCACCCTCCGTGTTGATCTTCCTTTCAGGGACGGCACTCTGTTCATAGGAGGTGCCACATTGAGGGCACACTGTGCGGGGTGCGTTTTGGTCTTCATGTGTGCTGGGCTTGTATCCGCATTGAGGACAGGTATTCACTCGAACCTCCTGGTGGGCATTTGTGTCATAAACAATTGCAATTTCATTTAACTTTCAATCTATAATATTTTTCATTTGTCCAATATGAATTATCAATGGTTTTCGGTGCCGATTCAAGAAGGAGACATCATGCCATATGTCAACATCAAGATCACCAATGAAGGAGCCACTCCTGAAAAAAAAGCCCAGCTGATCCAGGGGGTCACAAAGCTGCTTCAAGAGGTGCTGGGCAAAAACCCCCAAACCACCGTGGTGGTCATCGATGAAGTGGACACGGACAACTGGGGAATAGGCGGGGAGACGGTCACCAAACGCCGCAAGGACGAGAAAAAAACGACGGTGGTTTAGGGGGCGAAGGCAAACAGACCGAGCTGAGCTGCATGGCTGCGGGCTTGTGCCTCAAGGCTTTGCACGGCCACGCCACCATCTCTGCCATTGATTTCTTAATCACCGCTCACTTGATTTCACCCCCCAGGAACAGCTCGGTGCGAAAAACCATGCACACGACAAGTGCGCTGACACAGGGGGCTGGTGATCACTCAACAAGGGATGCGCCAGCAGTCGAAATCCCGGCTATGGGGAAGCAATGTGCTGATGGGGGTGGTTCGCTCTTTCATCGATTCAAGATGATTGTGATGTTTCATGCAAACCCGGCCATGCCTGCTTCCCATGGGGCATTCTTTTCAAGGTCGGAAAGTGTCTTCAGGCAGTGGTTCTTCAGGGCCATTGTGCCCTTGCGTCTACCGAATGCTTTCCCCTCCACTCAGGTTCCGCAAAAGGTGGCCCGGACGACTTCCTCGGGTCTGGGACCTGATTTGTAGCTGCTGAATGCTTCCTGCTCTTCGTAAGGCCTTTTGAGCACCTCGTGCATTTCATGGAAGAGACTGAAATCCCCCTTGAGCCCCGCTTCTATCACCTGCTCTATCTTGTGGTTCCTGGGAATAAAGACAGGATTTACCCGGTTCATCTCCTCCTTTATTGTTCGGGAGTCCAGGTCCTGATTTTGAACCCGCTTTTGCCATGCCTGGTAAAAGGCCTGAAAGGTGCTGCTCCTCTCAAAAAGATTGGAGTCGGTATCGTTTTCCACCAAATTGGCAAGGTTGCGAAAGCTCAGGGTGTAATCGAGCTGCTGTGTTTCCAGGTAGCTGAGCCATTGATGGACAAGCTCTCCGTCCCTGGGCTGTACATCCTTGAAGATTCCCAGTTTTTTCAGCATCTTCGAATTATGCCTCTGCTCGAAGAGTGTGCCCAGAGACTCCAGTTCCTTGTTCAGCGTCTCCGCTGCCTCCTTGGCACCATCGTCGGCCAGGAGAACCAGGCAGCTGCCGAGCCGGGATAAGTTCCAAAGGGCGATCTGGGCCTGGTTGGAGTAGGAATAGCGCCCGAACTGGTCGATGGAGCTGAAAACCTGATTGAAACGAAATTGATCCATGAAAGCGCACGGTCCCAGGTCGATGGTCTCCCCGGCTATGGACATGTTGTCCGTATTCATGACGCCGTGGATGAAACCCAGTGCCATCCAGTTTGTCACAAGTTCAATCTGGGCCAGTCCAACTTCGCGGAAAAAGTGAAGATACGCCTCGGAATTCTTTTGGATTTCCGGGTAGTGCCTTTGAATCGAGTAATCGAGCAAAATCTTCAAGTTTTCCACGTCCCTCTGGGCCGCAAAATATTCAAAAGTTCCAACACGAATATGGCTGGCGGCCACTCGGGTCAGGATTCCTCCGGGAAGGGCCCTCTCTCTGTATACCAGGTCGCCCGTGCTGGCTGCGGCCAGGGACCTGGTGGTGGGCACTCCCAGGTGATGCAGGGCTTCGCTCACAATGTATTCCCGCAGCACAGGACCAAGGGGCGCCTTTCCATCTCCACTGCGGGAAAAAGGGGTTATCCCGGAACCCTTGAACTGTATATCGTGCCGCTGTCCTGAAGGGTCCACCACCTCCCCCAACAGCAGCGCACGGCCATCGCCGAGCTGGGGGACGAATTGGCCGAATTGGTGGCCCGCGTAGGCGAGAGCGATGGGTTCCGATCCGGGAAGCACCTTTTGGCCTGTGAATATTTCCGCCATTTCCCTGTCTGAAAGGGATTCCCCTTGAGCCCCCAGCTGCCGGGCCAAATCCGCATTCCACTTAATGAGTGCCGGTTTCGGAACCTTGGCTGGACTCACTCTGGCATAGAATTTTTCAGGAAGTCGGGCATAGGTGTTGTCAAATTGAAACATGGGTTCTTTTCCTTTCCTGCCAAACAACGCATCAATCCCCTGCCGGAATAACCCTCCGGCTGCCGGGCACCGGGAATGAGAGGCGCTGGTAATAGTTTTCTGGTCATAAGGCATTCTCATTATTGATAGATAATAATCATCCCATGCAGTGCAACCTCCCATGCAGTGCAACCTCAAGGATCCCGTCAAAGAATCACAAAAGCATCCTGACAGTGTGGGGAAGAGCGATGGAAATCGCGGGCTCTCGACACTCGGGAGAAAGGTGCTGTTGCACCAAGTGAGACAGCTTGAGTCAATAGCATTGAGGGCAGTGGGGCCGCTCCCGCATTGAGGGAAGATCTTTGCATGAAGAAATGTTGAAAGCAGGGCATCCTCGGGCCTATACTCCATATTGTCGGGAAGGATTGTGTTCTCGGGAAAATCAGGTCCAGGAACACGCGAGACAAAAAATTCGGATGGTGGCTGGCCCATTGGGCCATTCTCCTCCCTTGTTTATTTTTCAGGACAACCTTTACTCTACGGTCGATGAGCCATGATCGATAAGACCAAGATCATCGAAGCTGTGTTAAAGAAGCTCGAAAACCTTCCCCCAGGGCATTACCTTGATTTGAGGACGTATAAGCGGAACAGATCCGTTCTGGTGGTGAAGGAAAGCGAGGACGATTTGCTGGTGATCGAAAACGGCTACTTCCATGAGAAGTTTCACATCCGGGCGGATAAACTGAGCAAGCTCCTGAAGACCCTTCTCAAGAAGGAGTTTCCAAGGAGCCAGAAGATCAGGCTCTATGTGATGGGGGAGTTCACCGAAGAGGAGGCCCTCAATGTGGAGCGGAAAATCATTTGATACCCCCGGTGATCCCCCTGTTTGCCATCATTCCTTCAGCGCCTTTTTCATTTTGCCGCCAGGAGGCTTGCCACATGTGGTCACCTCCGGGTCAAATCTCCCCTTCAGGTACTGCCTGGAGGGCCTCACGCCGCTTTTCAACCACCAGGAATGATGAGAGGAGAGGCAGAACACAATGAAAAGAGAAAATCCCGGGGCAACGAACGATTGCAGTTCAGCCTCACCGATGCACATCGTTTTCGTCTACGGAACTCTCCGAAAAGGGCAGGGGAACAGCCACCTGCTTGATCGCTCCAAATTCCTTGGAAGAGCCAAAACGAAGGAGAAATTCGCTCTCTACACAAAAGGAATACCGTTTCTCTCCCGAATGAAAGCGGTATCGCAGGCGGTGGGGGAGCTCTACGCCGTCGATGACGCCACGCTGGAACGTCTCGACCAACTGGAAAACCATCCCAACTGGTATTGCAGGGAAGAGGCTGAAATCCTTCTTGAAGAGAACGGAAAGGTGATGACCGCCTGGATCTATTTCTGCGATGTGGAGGAGGGAAGGATGGAGCTCATTGCATCGGGAGATTTTCTGAGAAGACGCTCGGAAGGGCGGATCGTGAACGCCGGGTGAAGTCCTGGAATCTGGCGCAGCGCACAAGCAGGGGCCTCCCCTCGTTTTGAGGATCTTCCGAGGATGGCATTGCCCAGGCCGCGGGTGAAGGACTCTGGGATGTGAAAAGAACAAGGCTCTGAAGGCTTCATGTTTTTCCCATTTCATGCGCCTTCAGAGCCTGATCGACCAATGGCTTCAATGGTCCGAAGACCATTTCTTCATCTGATGCAGCCTTTTCAGCCCATGAGCTTTCTCAGTTCCCCCCCCCCCTTGGACACTTCCTCCAGGATCTCTCTTTTGTCCTCCAGAATGTTTTTCACCCTTTCGTAGGTTTCCATCACGATGCGGTTCACCTCTTCATCGATCTTCTTGGCCGTTTCCGGGCTGTAGTCGCTTGAAGATGGCTGCATCATGTCGGGCAGGAACAGGGGGCGCCTTTCCCTTTCGAAGGTGAGGGGGCCCAGGTTGCTCATGCCGTACTCTTTCACCATTCTGCGGGCAATGTCCGTGGCACGGTAGAGGTCATTCTGAGCTCCCGTGGAAGTTTCACCAAAAATGAGTTCTTCCGCAGCTCTGCCCCCCAGGAGCGTGGCCAGGCGGTCGAGCAGTTCCGATCTGGTCATGAGGTAGCGGTCTTCCGTGGGCAGTTGAAGGGTGTAGCCCAGGGCCGATATGCCCCGGGGAATGATGGAGATTTTGTGAACAGGGTCGCCGGTGGGCATGCTTGTGGCGATGATGGCATGGCCTGTTTCATGGGTGGCCACTATTTCCTTCTCTTTTTGATTGATGAGGCGGCTTTTCTTTTCCAGTCCCCCCAGAACCCGGTCGATGGCCCCTTCAAAATCTTCCATCTCCACGGCTTTTTTCCCTTTCCGTGCCGCCAGAAGGGCCGCTTCGTTCACCACGTTGGCGATGTCCGCACCCACCATGCCCGGTGTCCTTCGGGCCAGCACTTCCAGGTCCACATCTTCTGCCAGCTTCACCTTGCGTGTGTGCACCTTGAAGATGTTTTTACGTCCATTGAGGTCGGGGCGATCCACGACAATGTGCCGGTCGAAGCGCCCGGGCCGCAACAGGGCCGGATCCAGAATTTCCGGGCGATTGGTGGCCGCCATGATGATCACGCCTTTTTTGGTGTCGAATCCATCCATTTCAGAAAGGAGCTGGTTGAGGGTCTGTTCCCTTTCGTCGTGGCCGCCGGCGATGGGACTGACACCCCTGGCTTTTCCCAGAGCATCCAGTTCGTCGATGAAGATCATACAGGGTGCCTTTTGCTGGGCCTGTGCGAAGAGGTCCCTCACGCGCGCGGCTCCCACTCCCACGAACATTTCCACAAAATCGGATCCGCTGAGGCTGAAAAAGGGAACCTTGGCTTCCCCGGCTACAGCTTTGGCGAGAAGGGTCTTGCCGCAACCGGGAGAACCCACCAGAAGGACTCCTTTGGGAATGTTGCCTCCCAGAGCCTGAAACCTGCCTGGAGTGCGCAGGAACTCGATGATTTCCTTCAGCTCTTCCTGGGCTTCGTCCACTCCCGCTATGTCGTCAAAAGTGACCTTGGTTTCATCTTCCACGTAGACCCGGGCCTTGCTCTTGCCGATGGCCATGAGCCCTCCCCCCGGGCCCGATTTCATCCTGTTCAGGATAAACCCCCAGAAGGCGAAAAGCAGCAGCAGAGGGAAGATCCAAAAGAGGATGGCCGTGAGCCAGATGTTTTCCTTTTGCGCAGCGTAGGGAATGTCGTTTTCCTGTAAAACTTTGATCAACTCGGGATCTTCCATGCGAACGGTGGTGAAATCATGACCCTCCTCGGTCATTTTAAGAAACTCCTCCTTGAGGGCCGGGTCGTTTCTCTTGGAGGAAATGATGTCCACGGCCCCTTCCTTCATTTTGCCGCGGATCACATCGGGTGCGATCACAAGGTCATAAACTTTCTTCTCCGCCACCAGTTCTCTGAATTCGCTGTAGGTGACATTTTGCACGTGGGGCATGAAATAGGTTCTTTGAAGCGTGATGAGAATGAGCAGGGCCAGCAAAAAATACAGAATGGAAAACCGAGTCTTACTCTCCATGTTCTCTTCCCCCTTTTTGAACTGGTGTGGTCTGGTCCGTTGACCCATTGAACTTGGAGGGCTTTCGGAGTCACGGGAAACGGGCAATTGAAACGGTGAAATTGTTCATGATCGTTCGAATATAACAAATCCGGCGGCGGGCAAGGACAAAAAAACGGACTTTCCATTCCTGCTCTCGATCATGACCGTGCTGTTCACCTGGCTTTCGTCGGAGGAATAAAGGCACTTGAGGTGTTCGCCCTCCTGGTTCAGGGTGTTGTCAATGGTCACCCATGCTGAGAGAGGGCGATGAATATCCGTGTTGACGGCCAGCAGCATTTCCCTGTCATTGAAAATGCGCGACCAGGGGACTATGGATCGGATTTCATGCCCCATCATCACTGGCAGCCCAAAATGGATCCCATCTCCTGAAATGGGGCGCAGGTACTGGCGGCCTCGGCGCAAAGGGATCTTCTCCCTTCGAATTTGAAGAATCTTGGAAAGCTCCTGGTACACATAGCCCTCTTCATTGAAAAAGTGCCTGCCACGGCTTTCAAATGCTCCAAACTCTCCACCGAACATGGCCTCTCTCAGGTAGCGGTCATTATCGCCATGGCCATTGAAGAACTGTTCGGTGCCGTAATAGATGCAGGGGATTCCCATGGTGGTGGCATTGAGGGCGACAACATTGAGCAGAGCCTTGTGATTTTGAGCTCCCGGTGTTTCGTCATGGCAGAATCGGGCTTTGCTGTTTCCTTTTCGCACCTGGTCATGATCGTCAAAGGTGGTGACCACCTTGTTCCTGAACCAGATGTGCGATTCTTTTTCAACGAGCAGTGAATTCCTGAAGAGATTGAAATAATCACTGGGGTTGCGGTAGCCTTTCACCAGGTATTCCAGCCTGTCGGGAATGTCGTTGATGCCCAGTGCCGCATCGAGCCCCGTTGTTTCCAGGGTTTGAAAGGCTCTCCGGCGCCCCCCCGTGATTTCACCGATGAGGTAGAAGTTTTCCTTGCCGATGCTTTGAGTGAATTCATGGATCATGGAAGTGAAAAAGCGGGTGGCTCCGGGATCCATGTGTTTGACCGTGTCCACGCGAAAGCCATCGATGTCTGCGAAGGCGATCCAGAATTTGAAGACCTGCCCGATGGCCAGAAGGGCCGGGGATGGCTGGTAGTGGTCGAGGCTTCCTGAACCGAGGTGCACATTCTTGAGGGTGAAAAAGTCACCTTCGAGGTATTCGGGAGAATGCTCCCAATTGTCGATGCGCCCTTTTTGAGTGAAAACACTTGGGTTTTGGAACTCGGCAGGCCAGATGGCTCCATCGGGCCATGCATGGGGATGCTCCTGCAGATCCACGGGAGCAAAGGGAATGGCGGGCTCTCCATTCCTGTCGTTGAATCCTTTCACAATATATGGATTCCCGTCCCAGCGCGGATCGCAAAACTTTTGCCCATAATTTTCCCTGCAGTCATAGCGGTCTGCGTCATACTGAAAGACGTCGCCCGTGTGGTTCAAAATAATGTCGAGGATCACATAGATGCCGTGTTCATGGGCGGCCTGCACCATGCTCCTGAGGTCCTCGCGGCTTCCGAAACGGGAATCCAAATCGAGGAAGTTCTGGATGCCATACCCATGATAGGTTTCTTCGAAGGCTGTCTGCTTGAAGATGGGGCTGACCCAAATGGCCGTGACTCCAAGGCGCTTCAGGTAGCCGATCTTGCTTTCCAGCCCCT
>SL_3KL_010_SEDDRAFT_10003616_pt1 | contig 14030 bp, 11 predicted proteins | sample SodLakKL_010_SED_2_FD_10381 | JGI IMG/M metagenome (IMG submission 10381)
CTGCAGGTTGAACTGGATGAGGATCTGGTCGAGGAAAACGCCGGCTTGACCGAATGGCCGGTGGCCGTGATCGGCCATTTCGATCCCGACTTTCTCGAAGTGCCCGAGGAAGCACTGATTTCATCCATGCAACAGCATCAGAAGTGCTTTGCCTTGCGCGGCAAGGATGGCCGCCTGAGCGATCGTTTCGTGGCCGTGGCCAATATCGAAAGCCGCGTCCCCGAGGCGATGACCGCCGGTTTCGAACGAGTCATTCGTCCACGGCTGGCCGATGCACGGTTTTTCTGGGATCAGGATCGCAAGCTGTCCCTGGAGCAACGACGCGACCGGCTGGATGACATCCTGTTCCAGGAAAAGCTCGGTTCGGTCGGCGACAAGGCGGCCCGGCTCGAACAGCTTGCCGTGCAACTGGCCAAAGTCCTGGGAGCGGATCAGGCGCATACCCGCATGGCCGCGCGCCTTTGCAAATGCGACCTGGTCACCGAAATGGTCGGGGAGTTTCCCGAGCTGCAAGGCATCATGGGCAAGCACTACGCGCTGGCCGATGGCCTGGATCCGGCCGTGGCCGAAGCCATCGAATCCCATTACCGACCCCGCCATGCCGGCGATGACCTGCCGGAAGATGGGCCGGGCCAGGCATTGGCGCTGGCTGACCGGCTCGATACCCTGGTGGGGATTTTCGCGGCCGGCAAGAAACCCAAGGGCGGCAAGGACCCGTTTGCCCTGCGCCGGGCCGGTCTCGGGGTGATCCGTATTCTCGAACACACGCTTTTAAATCTTGATCTACGCACACTGATCAAGGCTGCAGTTGATGTACTTTCGAAGCAGATCAATACCAAAGAAGAGGTGATCGCCGAAGTTGAAGAGTTTTTGACCGAGCGGTTACGTTCGCACGCTGGTGAGGCCGGCCTGGCCACCAACACCATTCACGCCGTGGCCGCCGGCAAGCGGTCTTCAGTGGCCGATTTCATGACCCGGGCTCGGGCCATCGAGGCCTTTACCCAGGATGAGCGCGCTGAAAGCCTGATTGGGGCCAACAAGCGTGCCCAGAACCTGCTGCGACAGGCTGATGATGACACGATCGGCGCTGTTGAAAGCAATTTATTGCAAGAAGACGCCGAAAAGATGCTTTTTGAGCAACTCTCCAAGGTAGAAGGAGATGTCTCGCACGCCTTGGATCAATCCGATTATCCGCAGGCACTGGGCCAATTGGCCACCCTCAAGCAACCGGTGGACCAGTTTTTCGATAAGGTCATGGTGATGTGCGAGGACGCGGACTTACGCGCCAATCGACTGGCCCTGCTCAAGCGCTTTTCCGGCCTGATTGCCGACATCGCGGATCTGGCCCGCCTGGGTCGTTAACAGGACCGCCTCGTCATGGCCAAGCGCAAACCTCCGATTCTGATCCAGCGTGAATTGTTACTGGATGCGTCCAGAAAACCGGATGAGTTGCGCATCGAGGAAGTGGTCAGCTTCCAGCGCAAGGGTTTCCCGATACTGCTGGTGGCCGAGCAACCGGTGCGCTGGCGTCCGACGCGCAAGGCCGTCGATCATGACCTGATGCTGCAACAGGAACTGCATCAACTGATCCGCCGTGCCGGGGCCGAGCTCGATGGCGTTTTGTATTTGACTACCGGGTTGTTTGCCCGGCGACGGGCAAGACTAGAGCAACTNGACNACCTGGCCGNNCGCTACGATGTGGACTCGGCCGACCTGGTCATCATCAGCACCGAGGCCATCCTGCTCGAATCCATCATCCAGACCGGTGGCCGCGCCCTGGCCGTCGGCGAAGTCCCGGTTGCTGGCGCCACCCGGCATGAATCATTGCGCGCGGCGCTGGATCATATTTCGCGGCGGGGTTGATTTTGGGGGGTGCGGGCAGGGCGACGAGCGGCCTTGCCCGGCCCCGGTCAAGCCCACTCGTCGCTTGTCGGTTGGGAGTTGGTTGATGGGGGAGCGAGTGGTCCTTCAACCTGATAATTTAGGGTTCAGCGTTCCTGTGGCGCTTCGCTGCAAGGCGCGCCGCGCAGGGAATGGCCTTAGCCCTTGCCAAGCGGCGGAACGCAGCAGCGGAGTGCCACAGGAGCGCCCGAAGGGTTGGCCTGTCAGCGTCCATGGCGGCGTTCCGGCTCTTGTAAAGGGCTACGGCCATTCACTGCGAGCCGCGCCTTGCCCTGAACGCTGACAGACCAACTGAATCCTAAATTATCAGGTTGAAGGACCACTAGAACGAAGTCAAACGTCGGCCACGTAGGGCCGACCTACAAACCTGTCGAACCGTAAGGGCTTCCAAATGTAGGTCGGCCCTACGTGGCCGACGGTCGAAAATGAATCCATCGACACGGCCCAGTTCGTGTGTCCCTAACCGGAGCCATCGGCTCAATTAAACGTCCAGGTTGGCAACCTGCAACGCGTTGTCTTCGATGAAGGCACGGCGTGGTTCGACTTCGTTGCCCATCAGGGTCGAGAAGATTTCGTCGGCGGCCACGGCGTCTTCGATGGTGACTTTGAGCAGACGGCGACTTTCCGGATTGACGGTGGTTTCCCAGAGCTGGTCGGGGTTCATCTCGCCCAGGCCCTTGAAGCGCTGGAAGCTGCGTCCCTTGCGGGATTCGGCCATCAACCAGTCGTAAGCCTCGGAGAAGCGTCGCACCGCCTGGGCCTGATTGCCGCGCTCGACTCGTGCGGTGGTGTCGAACAGATCCGACACCGCTGCGCCGACACGGGCAAAGGCGCGATATTCCGGCGATTGAAAAAAACCGGCATCGAGCACGGTGTCGAGCACCACGCCCTGGGCGTGGCGGGAAATCACCACACCACCGCCGCTCAAGGCCTTGATCTTCCAGGTGACCCCGGCCGGGGTAGCCTGTTCCAGTCGCTCGATAAAGCCCTCGCTCCAACCCTCGACATCGAAGTCAGAATCGGTGGAAAATGCTTCAAAATCAATGAGTTGATCGACGACATCCATGTCGTGCTGCAATTTCAGTCGCTCCGCCACCTGGCGCGCCTGCTGGAAATTGCGCAGCAATTCGGCCAACGCCTGCTCATTGAGCGCAGGGGCATCCTCACTGGGAAATACCCGGGCGCCATCGAGGGCACGCTCAAGCATGTAGCGGTTCATCTCGTTTTCATCCTTGAGATACCACTCCTGCTTGCCCTGCTTGATCTTGTACAACGGCGGCTGGGCGATGTACACATGACCGCGCTCGATCAACTCGTGCATCTGGCGATAGAAAAAGGTCAACAGCAAGGTGCGGATGTGCGAGCCGTCGACGTCGGCATCGGTCATGATGATGATGCGGTGATAGCGAAGCTTGTCGGGATCGAATTCATCCTTGCCGATACCCGTACCCAGGGCGGTGATCAGGGTACCGACTTCGGCCGAGCCGAGCATCTTGTCAAAGCGCGCCTTCTCGACATTGAGAATCTTGCCCTTGAGCGGAAGAATGGCCTGGTACTTGCGGTTGCGGCCTTGCTTGGCCGAACCGCCGGCGGAGTCACCCTCGACGATGAACAGCTCGGAAAGCGCCGGATCCTTTTCCTGGCAATCGGCCAGTTTGCCGGGCAGTCCGGCGACATCAAGCACGCCCTTGCGGCGGGTCATGTCACGCGCCTTGCGCGCAGCTTCGCGAGCCCGGGCCGCCTCGATGATCTTGCCGACAATCACCTTGGCATCGGCCGGGTTTTCAAGCAGAAAATCGCGAAGATGTTCAGCCACCACCGATTCGACCGCAGTCTTGACATCCGATGAGACCAGCTTGTCCTTGGTCTGGGACGAAAACTTGGGATCGGGCACCTTGACCGACAACACCGCGATCAGGCCTTCGCGACAGTCATCACCGGTGGTCTGGACCTTGGATTTCTTGGCCAGGCCAGCCTCGTCGATGTACTGATTGAGCGTGCGGGTCAGGGCAGCGCGAAAGCCGGCAAGGTGGGTCCCGCCATCCTTCTGGGGAATGGTGTTGGTAAAACAGAACACGCTTTCCTGGTAGGCATCCGACCACTGCAGGGCGGCCTCTACGGTGATGCCGTCGACCTCGTGCTGAAAATGCAACGGCGTGTTGTGCAGCGGGCTTTTCTTCTCGCTCAGATGCTGGACAAAAGAACGGATGCCGCCCTCGTAGCGAAACTTGTCCTTCTTGCCGGAGCGCTCATCCTCCAGGCTGATCGCCACGCCGGAGTTGAGAAAGCTCAGCTCACGCAGGCGCTTGGCCAGAATGTCATAGTGGAATTCCACATCGGAGAAGGTCTCGCGGCTGGGCAGGAAGCGAATGCGGGTGCCGTGACCGTCACTGTCGCCGACCACCGCCAACGGCGCTTCGGGCACACCATCCTTGTAGACCTGCTTCCAGCGCTTGCCCTGGCGATCGATGGTCAGCTCCAGCCATTCCGACAGGGCATTGACCACCGAAACCCCGACCCCGTGCAGGCCGCCGGAGACTTTGTAGGAATCGTCATCGAACTTGCCGCCGGCATGCAGCACCGTCATGATGACCTCGGCCGCGGATCGGCCTTCCCCTTCGTGCAGATCCACCGGAATTCCGCGGCCGTTGTCGACCACGCTGACCGAGCCGTCCTCGTGCAGGACTACGCGAATGTCGTCGCAGTAACCGGCCAGGGCTTCGTCGATGGAATTGTCGACCACCTCGAAAACCATGTGATGAAGACCGGTGCCATCATCGGTGTCCCCGATGTACATGCCTGGACGCTTGCGCACCGCATCCAGGCCCTTGAGTACCTTGATACTCCCCGAACCGTAGGTATCTTCCGTCATTGAATTGCTTCTGCCGTCAGGGGTTGCAAATAACCTTGCAAGTATACCATTTGACCGCTCTGCCAACGCCGTCGCCTTATCCCTCCTGAACCCTGAACCCTGAACCCTGAACCCTTTCCACTCTTCCCTGTTCCACGTGGAACATCGTGTGGCTCGACCGCCCCGGTTCGGTTGCGGTAACCCAACTCTGAAAATCTTGGCCTTCGATCCAGTCCAGCAACTGGTCTAGATGACCGGTGTCCAGTTCCGAGACCGGATCATCCAGCAGCAACATCGGCCGGTGACTGGCGTGGCGCTGGAATAGGCTCAGTTGCGCGAGCAGAAGAATAATGGCCAACAACTTCTGCTGGCCGCGGGACAATTCAACCGAAGCGGGGTGACCTTCACAAGTCAGCACCAACTCGGCCCGGTGCGGTCCGCGCTGGGTGAATCCGCGCTCCTGGTCACTGGCTTGCTGATCCGCCAAGGCCGTGGCCAGGTCGGCATCGGCCGGATGGCCGGGTCGATAACGCAGGTCGATCTGTCCTGGCAAGCGAAATTTCAGGGCATCCAGAAGCGCTTCGATCTCGGCACTCAATGCCTTGACCTGGGTGGTACGGAGACTATTGATGCGTTGAGCAGCCTGGACCATGGGCGCCTCGACCGCGGCAAGGGTCGCAATGGATGCCCCGGTTCGCAGCCCCGCATTGCGCTGGCGCAACAAACGAGCGTAACGTTGCCAGGCGTCCAGGTAGGAAGGTTCCACGTGGAACAATTGCCAGTCGAGGTACTGGCGGCGGCGATCCGGTCCGCCGTCAATCAAACGATGGCTGTCCGGTTCGATCAGTACCAGGGGCAGGGTGGCGGCAAACTCGCTGATGCGTCGGGTCTCACGCCCATCGATTCGCCCTCGCCAATCCTCGCCGTCGCGCTCGATGCCGAGAAACACCCCATTCTCAAACCGACGCGCCACCACCTGCAATGCGCTCTGTCCATGCTGAATGACGTTGGAAATCTGGCGGACCCGAAACGACCGGCCGCGGGCCAGCAGGAAAATGGCCTCGAGGACGCTGGTCTTGCCGGCGCCGTTGTCGCCGAACAGCCAGTTGACCCCGGACCCCGGTTTCAGGGTGGTGGGCTGAAGATTCCTGAAACCACGGATCTGAAGTCGATCAAGACTCAAGCGTCACGCAACCCGGCGCTACAGTTTCAACGGCATGACCACCTGGCGGACCGAATCGCTGTCGACCGCGGTCACCAGACAGGAACTGTTGGCATCACGCAAGGCAATGCGAACCTTCTCACCATCGATGGCGTTCAGGGCATCGAGCAGGTAGTTGACGTTGAATCCGACCTTGAAGCTGTCGAAGCTATGATCGGATTCGACCTCCTCGACCGCTTCTTCCTGCTGCGGGTTATGCGCCACGACCCGGACCGTGCCCGGTTCCAGATCCAGGCGCACGCCGCGGTATTTCTCGTTGGAGAGAATGGCCGCTCGCTGCAGGGCCTGGCTCATCTCCGCACGATCCAGAATCAGGGCCTGGTCGGTGGCCATGGGAATGACCGCCTCGTAGTCGGGGAAGCGACCATCGATCAGCTTGGTGGTCATGACCATGCGTTCACGATCAATGCGCAGAAAACCCTGCCCGATGATGACCGACAATGGCTCATCGACATCTTCCAGGATCCGGTTCATTTCCAGAACACCCTTGCGCGGAACGATCAGGCTGCGCACCTCGCCACGGATATCCGCTTCCATTTCGNCCAAGGCCAGGCGATGACCGTCAGTCGCCACNGCGCGCAGGCCGCCCTCGCGAAACTCCAGCAACAACCCGTTGAGGTAATGGCGCACATCCTGGTGCGCCATGGCAAAGCTGGTCTTGTCGACCAGCCAGCTCAGCTTGCCCTGACTGATCTGGTAGCTGGCCAGGCTCTCGGCCTGATCACTGGAAGGAAATTCACCGGCCGGCAGAGTCGCCAGGGTAAAGCGGCTACGCCCGGCATGAATGGCCAGCTTGTCGTCATTGAGCTGGATGTTCATCTGCACACCTTCCGGAAGCGCCTTGCAGATATCGACCAGCTTGCGGGCCGGAACGGTGATGGATCCGGTCTGAGCAACTTCGGCATTGGCCAGCGCCACCAGCTCCACTTCCATGTCGGTACCGGTGATGCGCAAGCCATCATCATTGGCCTCGATCAGGAAGTTGGCCAGCACCGGCAAGGTTTGCCGTCTCTCGACCACGTTGACTACCTGGGCGATCGGGGCAAGCAGGGCCTCACGTGGGATCGAAAATTTCATCTTTGCTCCTTCGGAAGGTTCACGGGTTTACTGTTGTTATTGTGTATAAACAAGAAAAAAGCAGTAGTAACAGGGCCTGTCAATAACAGCACAACCCTGAATTTAACTTTATTTTCAAATACTTACATCTGTCCTCCCAAGTGACTAACCGAGCTTGCAAACTGTGATCGGATTGTGGATAACTCAAACCGGTCCGGTTGTCCACAGCTTTTGCAGTACTCATCCAGTCCCTCATGAGGATAACTCCCGGGTCAGTCGCGCCCGTTCCTCGCGCAAGCGCCCGTCGGTCTCGCACAGCGCCTCGATTCTACGACAGGCGTGCAGTACGGTTGTATGGTCCCTGCCACCGAAGGCATTGCCGATTTCAGGCAAGGAATGCTCGGTCAGGTTCTTGGCTAGAAACATCGCCATCTGGCGTGGTCGGGCAATCGAGCGTGTCCGGCGCTTCGACAGCAGATCCGCGACCCGAAGCTGGTAGTAATCGGCGACCAGCTTCTGGATATTCTCGATGGTGATCATTCGATCATGCACGGCCAGTACGTCGCGCAGGATCTCCTGGGTGTATTCAAGATCGATCTGGCGCCCGGAAAATCGCGCGTTGGCGATCAGTGAATTGAGTGCGCCTTCCAGGTCACGCACATTCGAGCGCATCCGCTTGGCGATCAGATAGGTCACCGATTCATCCAGATCCAGCCCGCGTTCCAGCGCCTTCTTGTGCAGAATCGCCACCCGGGTTTCGAAATCCGGTGGTTCGATCGAGACCGTCAGGCCCCAACCGAAGCGCGAACGCAGGCGCGCCTCGATGCCGTCCACCTCCTTGGGATAACGATCACAGGTCAGGATGATCTGTTGGCGCGATTCCAGCAGGGTATTGAAGGTGTGGAAGAATTCTTCCTGCGAACGGTCCTTGCCGGCGAAAAACTGGATATCGTCGATCAGCAGGGTGTCGACCGAGCGGTAGCGACGCTTGAAGGCATCGATACCGTCTCGACGCAGCGCCTGGATCATTTCGCTGACAAACTTTTCCGAATGCAGGTACAGCACGCGGGCCTGCGGATTGTTTTCGGCAATCTGGTGACCGGCGGCGTGCAGCAGGTGGGTCTTGCCCAGGCCGGTGCTACCGTAAAGCAGCAGGGGGTTGTAAACCGTCCCGGGATTGTTGGCGACCTGGCTGGCCGCGGCAAAGGCCAGCTCATTGGAGTTGCCGAGCACGAAATTGTCGAATCGGTAGCGGTCATCGAGTCCATGGGCGCCAACGTCGCTGGACCGGCTGGGCTTACTCTGGCGCGCCGGTTGTTCACCGACCTCGATGGTGATCGCCTCGGACTCAAAGCCGTGATTGACAAAAAATTCGCGAATGGCTTTCAGGTAATGGTCACGGACCTGGTCGCACACGAAGTCGTTCGGCGCCTGCAGACACAACTTGCCGTTGGACCCATCGGCCAGCCGCAAGGGTCGAATCCAGGTATTGAGCTCTTCGAGTGGCACATGGTGTTCGAGGCGGCTGATGCATTGCTGCCACAACTCCATGTGTCGAATCGAGGTGGGTGTATCGCTCATAGACCATGCAGTGTAGGAAACCTCCAAACAATTATCCACAGGTAAACGGCCATACGCGCAACAAATTGAAACCAACCGCGATTGACATTGACTTTTTACCCTGAAAAACGCTATGCTTGACGTCTTTTGTTGCGGGTTTGTCAGCAGCGGATGACACGCCGGATCAGCCCCGCATTCCAGATTCAGGCTCTTCTAGGAAATTCGTCATGAAGCGGACATTTCAACCTTCCAGACTCAAGCGCGCTCGCCGTCATGGTTTTCGTGCCCGTATGGCTACCCGTTCCGGGCGGGCCATCATCAATGCACGCCGTGCCAAGGGGCGCAAGCGACTGGCGGCCAGCAACAGTCGCTAACCGTCAATGTCGCAGCGATGGGCGAGGATTTTCCCAGGACCGCGCGCCTGCTGAGTGGTGCGGAGTTCCGGCGTGTCTTCGATCAGCGCAAGGCCATCGGCAATTCACTGTTTCGGATTCATTACGCGCCGGCCGAAACCGCCCGCCTCGGGTTGGCGGTTTCCAGGCGGGTCAGCCCGAAAGCGGTGGTTCGCAATCGCATTCGTCGCCAGGTTCGTGAATCGTTTCGACTGAAACGCAGCGAACTGGTCCCATGCGATTACATTGTCCTGGCCAAACCCCCGGCAGCCACGGCAACCTCGGCCGATTTGCGCTTGGCACTGGATCAGTTATGGCAGCGTTTGACCTGAAATGAGCACCCGAGTCTTTTTTATTCTTTTGCTGGTCATGATCGGCTTTTTCATCATGATCGAGTGGCAGCGCGATTATGCCGCGCCGCGTCAGCCCGACCAGCCGACCGAGCCGGTCGAGTTCGATGATGATCGTCCCGAATTGCCCGATCCCACCCCGGGCGACCTGCCGGATCTGCCGGAACTGGTTGAGACACCGGACCGGGCCGAGCCCGATGATTTGCCGGAACAGCCGCGCGAAGTCGAGATGCGCGCCGCCCGTCGCATCGAGGTGATTACCGATGTCTTTACCGTCGACCTCGATGCCAACGGCGGCACCCTGGTCGATTTGCGTCTCAAGGATTACCCGGTCGAAGTGGACCGACCCAACGAGCCGTTTGTCCTGCTGATCGAGGAGCTCCCGGAAATCTTCGTGGCCCAGGCCGGGTTGCTCAGTCGAGATCACGATGCGCCCAATCATCGCACCCGTTGGGAGTTCGATCAGGACCGTTTCGAGCTGGCCGAGGGGCAGGACCGCCTGGAAGTGCCGCTGTATTGGCGTGATGAAACCGGCGTCGAAGTCGTCGCCACCTGGATTTTCCACCGTGGCGATTACGTGGTTGATCTGGACATCGAAGTGCGCAACCACTCCGACATCGACTGGCGCGGCGCGCGTTATGTGCAGCTTCAGCGCACCGAGCCCGACCACTCGGATGCCGGTTGGGCATTTACCAACCCCGAGCGTTTCAGTTACACCGGCGCAGCGGTCTACTCGCCTGAAGACAAGCTCCAAAAGCGCGGCTTTTCCGATATCCGCTCGCGTGATCTCCAAACGGATATCCAGGGTGGCTGGGCGGCCATGATCCAGCACTACTTCCTGGCTGCCTGGATTCCGCCGGAACATCAGACCCATCGCTACACCACCCGGTTTGTCGACACCGATCGCCTGCCGCGCTACGTGGTCGCCGCCACCTCGCCCCAGGTCACGGTCCCGCCCGGCGAAACCTACAACTTCACCGCCCGTCTGTATGCCGGGCCGAAACTGCAGAACCGCCTCAACGAAATCGCGGATGGACTGGTGCTGACCGTCGACTACCGCTGGTTCCGCATCCTGTCCCAGCCACTGTTCTGGGTTTTGGACAAGATTCATGCGGTCATCAACCATTGGGGTTGGTCGATCGTGGTCCTGACGCTGCTGATCAAGCTGTTGTTCTACAAGCTCACCGAAGCCCAGTTCCGTTCCATGGGCAAGATGCGGAAACTGCAGCCGCGCATCCAGCAGCTCAAGGAACGCTATGGCGATGACCGACAGAAGTTCGGCCAGGCCATGATGGAAATCTACAAGAAGGAAAAGGTCAATCCGCTCGGCGGCTGTCTGCCCATCCTGGTTCAGATCCCGATCTTCATCTCGCTGTACTGGGTGTTGCTGGAATCGGTCGAGCTGCGGCAGACCTCTTTTTTGTGGGTGCCCGATCTGAGTCGTCCGGATCCGTACTTCATCCTGCCGGTGCTCAACGGGATCTTCATGATCATTACTCAACGTCTGATGCCGACCGCCGGCATGGACCCGATGCAGCGCAAGATCATGATGTGGCTGCCGGTGATCTTCGCCTTCCTGTTCGCGCTGTTCCCGGCCGGCCTGGTGTTGTACTGGGCGACCAACGCCGGGGTTTCGCTGGCCCAGCAGTGGTATATCCTGCGGCGGTTGGATAAGGAAGAGGAAGCGAAAAAACGGTAAGACGGCAGACGGAAGACGGGAGACGAAAAACGGAAAAGAATGTTGGCAGAATGGGGAGATGAGTAACGGGGATACGATTTGTGCTGTGGCTTCGCCGCCGGGACGCGGTGGGGTGGGGGTGATTCGGTTGTCGGGGCCGGAGAGTTTTTTGCTGGCTGAGCGGATTTGCGGGGACTTGCCGCCGCCTCGCCAGGTTGGCTTGCGTCAGTTCAGCGACGGCGATGGTGAGATCATCGACACCGGTCTGGTGATTGCCTTCAAGGCGCCGGCCTCTTTTACCGGTGAAGATGTGGTCGAGCTGCATACCCATGGCTCGCCGGTGGTGCTGGAAATGTTGCAGCGCTGTCTGGTTGAAGCCGGCGCCCGGCGGGCTCGGCCGGGGGAATTTTCCGAGCGAGCCTTCATCAATGATCGGATCGACCTGGCCCAGGCCGAGGCGATTGCCGACCTGATTGCCTCGGCCAGTGAACAGGCCGCGCGCGCGGCCAGCCGCAGCCTGGAAGGTGCACTCTCACACCAGGCCACTGATCTGGCGAGCGCCCTGACCGAACTGCGCGTCTGGATTGAAGCGGCGCTGGACTTTCCCGACGAAGATGTCGACTTTCTCGCCGATGGTCAGGTTGCCGAGCGGGTCGAAGCGGTGCTCGATCGGATTGAATCCCTGTTGGCGCGCTCACGCTCGGGACGTCTGCTGACTGATGGCATTCGCATCGCCATCATCGGCAAACCCAACGCCGGCAAGTCCAGCCTGCTCAATGCCCTGACCCGTTCCGATAGCGCCATCGTGACTGAAATTCCCGGCACCACCCGCGATGTGCTGCGTGAAACCGTCACCATTGCCGGCATGCCGGTCATCCTGTCCGATACCGCCGGTTTGCGCGAGACCGTCGATGAAGTCGAAATCGAGGGCGTGCGTCGGGCACGGCGTGAAATGCAGACTGCCGATCTGGTCTTCTGGGTGGTCGAGGCCGGTGATACCAACCCGCATCGCCCTGAAGGCCTGAACGAAGCCGTACCCTGCATTCGCATCAACAACAAGATCGATTTGAGTGATCATCCGCCCGGGGCCTCGCGCGGCCAGGTCAACCTGTCGGCCAAGACCGGCGCCGGGCTCAAGGCGCTGGAAAAAACCGTGCTCGAGACCTTGGGGCTGGATGGTGAAACCGGCGGTGAGTTCTCGGCTCGCCAGCGCCATGTCGAGTCCATCGAAAAGGCGGCCGTGCATGTGCGTCGCGGCCTGGCCGAGATTCGCACCACCGGTTCCGGTGAATTGCTGGCCGAAGAACTCAAGGGCGCGGCCGATTCGCTCGGCGAGATCACCGGCAAGTTGAGCAGTGACGAATTGCTGGGACGGATCTTTTCGAGCTTTTGCATTGGCAAGTGAAGCCGTCCGGGAATCTCATCGATGCATGCCCGACAATTTGCATGAAGCCGTAACTGCCCTATACTGGACTCCGGCTCAAATCAGGGAGCATTGATGCACACCATTCGCCAGATCCTGAACGAGAAGGGCGACGATATGTGGTCTGTCAGTCCCGATGATACGGTTCTCGATGCCATTCGGCAGATGGCCGAGCGTGGCGTCGGTGCGCTGATGGTCATGCAGGGCGATCAATTGAAGGGCATGTTTTCTGAACGTGACTATGCCCGCAAGATCATCCTGGCCGGTAAGTCCTCCCACGAGACCCACGTCGCCGACATCATGACTGCCGATGTCATCACCATCAATCCGCGTGCAACCGCCGATGAGGGCCTGGCACTGATGACTCGCAAGCGCATTCGTCACTTGCCGGTGCTCGAGCAGGACCAGGTTATCGGCCTGGTGTCGATCGGTGATCTGGTCAATGCCGTCATCGGTGACCAGCAGCAGTTGATCGAACAACTGGAACGCTACGTCAGCGGCTGAGCGCTGTCAGGCCCCATGGCCATGGATGTGGAAATGGCGGGTCATCTGGCTCGGCAACTTGGGCTGGATGAACACGGATTGCATATTGACCACCTCACCGGTGGGGATATTGCCGATGCCTGGGCCATCACGGCCGCTGATGGGCAGGTGTTCGTCAAGACGTTGCCCGCAGGACAGGCCGGATTGCTCTCCTGCGAGGCCGAGGGTCTTCAGGCGATCCTGGACACCGGCACGGTTCGGGTGCCGAAAGTGCTGGAGCGCGATGTCTACCAGAACACCGCCTGGCTGGCCCTGGAGTATTTGCCCTTGCAGCCGCGCACGGCCGATGCCGATCGACAACTCGGCCAGTCGCTGGCGCGCATGCATCGGCACGGTTTCGATCGCTATGGATGGAGCCGTTCCAATTACATTGGCCGGACCCCGCAACCCAATCCCTGGTCGGACAACTGGAGCGAATTCTTTGCCTGGCAACGACTGGGCTTCCAGCTCGACCGACTCGCCCGGGAATGGCCCGATCACGACCTGGGCCGCTGGCAAAGGCCGCTGTTCCAGGCCTGGCTGGACCGGTTCGCACGCCACCATCCGGAACCCGCCCTGATTCACGGTGACCTGTGGCAAGGCAATGCCGAAATGACAGCCGGCGCCCAACCGGTAATCTTCGACCCGGCCATTCACTATGCCGACCGCGAATGCGACCTGGCCATGACCCATTTGTTCGGCGGCTTCTCCAGCCACTTCTACCAGGCCTATGAAAGCGAATGGCCACTGCCCGACGACCATGAGGCCCGTCGCCCCTGGTACCAGCTGTATCACCTGCTCAATCACGCCAACCTGTTCGGTGGCGGCTACATCCAACGCAGTCTTGAACTGATCCGGCGATTGACCAACGCCGACTGACCACCGACCTCTGACTTCCGACCTCCGTCACCCCCAAATTGTTACACTGGTAACTATTTCTCGCGCCGACAACGGCGCGTTCATCAAGCACGATTCTCAAGGAGGACCCGGCATGGGCTTACTGGTCGATGGTCAATGGAAAGACGAGTGGTATGACACCGATTCAACCGGCGGGCGCTTCAAACGCTCCGAAGC
>SL_3KL_010_SEDDRAFT_10003617_pt1 | contig 14030 bp, 7 predicted proteins | sample SodLakKL_010_SED_2_FD_10381 | JGI IMG/M metagenome (IMG submission 10381)
CCACCGCCGACGGTGAGGAGGTGGGGCCGGCCGGTCCCGGTCGGGTGCTCGCGACGCTGGCGACGAGTTCGGCGGGGCAGGGTCGAGCCCCCTCGCGCATGGTTCAGTGGACCCCGGACGGAGCCATCCTGACCCTGCTGGTCCCGGCGGAGAGAGGTGCAGAACCGGAACGCCCCCAGGTGCCGGACGCCCCCATCATCCGGCGGACCCAGGATGAACCTGTCCAGACCCGGACCTTCCCCTACCTCCTCCAGGACACCCACGACGAGGTCCTCTTCGAGCACTTCACCACGGCTCAACTGGCCGAGTTCGGCCCGGACGGCGTGCGCCCCATCGGCGCTCCCGCCATGTTCGAGAGCATCTCCCTGAGTCCGGACGGCCGCTACATCCTGGCCACCGTGGTGGAGCGCCCCTTCTCTTTCCTGGTGAGTTGGCGCGGGTTTCCCCGTCGGACCCTCATCCTGGACCGGGTCACCGGGGACGAGGTGGTGACGCTGGCGGAGCGTCCCCTGCAGGAAGGCGCTCCGTCCGGAGAGGGCGATGACCGGAGTGACTTCCGGTGGCGCCCCGACGGCGATGGGCTCCACTTCGTGGATCGATCCGACGGCGAGCGGATCATGGTGGCCGAACCACCCTTCGACCTGGACAGGGCCCGACTGGTGGCCACCCTGGATTCTCCCATCCGCGGAGCCCACTACGATCTCACCGGCGCCCATCTCCTGGTGGAGGTGGGGCGGGGGAGTGAACGGGGACTCGTCCACCTGGACCTGACGGTAGCAGAGCCGGAACCGGTCACCCTCCTGGAGACGATCCCCCAGGACGACCCCCTGGAACTCCGGGGCGAACTTCTCACGGGGCGTACGGCCAACGGCCTGCCCTACGCCCTGGTATCCACCGACGGGTCCCGGGTCTACCTGCAGGGTCCCGGGTACCGGGAAGACTTCCGACCCACCCCCTTCATCGACGCCCTCTCCCTGGCGGATGGATCCACGGAGCGGGTATTCGAGGGTGGCAGGGATACCTTCGATCAGCCGCTGGTCCCCTTGGATCCGGACCTCCGACGCATGACGGCGAGCCGTGAGTCCTCCACCCTCTTCCCCGATAGCTGGCTCTGGGAGGAAGGGCGCTGGGTGGAGAACCTCACCCGGAACCAGGATCCCTTCCCGGAGCTCACCGCAGCCCAGAGGATCGACTTCTCATTCACACGGCGCGACGGCCTTGAGGTGCAGGCGCGGGTGTCGCTACCGACCAACTACCAGGAAGGTGAGCGGGTCCCGGCCATCTTCTGGACCTACCCTCGGGAGTACACCACGGCGGGCGGCTACGAACGGGCCGCCATCCGGGCCCGGAACCACAACGCCTTCCACCAGGTCACCTGGCTCCGGTGGTCCGATATCTGGCTCAGTCAGGGGTATGCCGTGGTCCACCCGGACATCCCCATTGTGGGTGAGAACTACAACGACACCTACATCGCCAACCTGAGCGATGCCATGTACGCCGCCATCCGGGCTACCGACGAGTTGGGGGTGGTGGACATCGACCGGATTGGTCACGGTGGCCACTCCTACGGCGCCTTCGCCACCGTGAACATCCTGGCCCACACCCCCTACTTCAGGGCCGGGATCGCCGGGCACGGGGCCTACAATCGGAGCCTCACCCCGGCGGGATTCCAGGCTGAGCGTCGAACCCTCTGGGAGGCGCCCCATACCTATGTGGCCATGTCCCCCTTCTTCTTCGCCCACCAGATCGAGACGCCCCTCCTCCTCTACCACGGCGGCGATGACAACAATACCGGAACGTGGCCCATGCAGTCGGATCGGCTGATCCACGCCCTCACGAACCTGGGAAAGGACGCCGTCCTCTACACCTACCCCTTCGAGTCCCACACCCCCCGAGCCGTGGAGAACAACCTGGACATGTGGGCCAGATGGATCGAGTGGTTCGACCACTATGTGAAGGGCGCCGACGGAGGGGTGGCCGACGACCGTTAGAGGGCTTCCCCCGGGAGGCGGCCGGGCCCATGGCCCCAGCGGCCGTCACCCGGGGGCACCTCCCCCCTTTCGGAGAATGGTGTCTCCGGAAAAGCGGCGGTCATCCCGCTCCGGATGGTCCACGTTGAAGTGGAGGCCCCGACTCTCCCTACGCATCCGAGCGGAGCGGACGATGAGGGCGGCCACCTGAAGGAGGTTCTGAAGCTCCAGCGCTGCCACCGAGTGTCCCGCCTCCCTCTGCACCCGATCCCGGAGGGCCGAGATCTCACCCTCGGCCCTCCGGAGCCCGGCATCGCTCCGCACGATGCCTACATCGGTCCACATGAGGTGCCGAAGTCGGCGGCGGAGTTCGGGGATCCGGTCCATCTCCTGGGTTTCGGTGGCCCTGGGTGGGAAGTTCCCTGCTTCGAATCCCGGAGCGGAGCGGTGGTCAGGTGGGAATGGGATAGGATCGGCGGAGGTGTCGGAATCGGCGAGGGTGTCGGGGTCCGGGGAGGTGTCCAAGCCTGGAGCCGCCACCTCGGTCACGGTAGCTCCCGCGGCACGATGGCTGAAGACCACCGCTTCAAGGAGAGAGTTGGAGGCCAGCCGGTTCGCTCCGTGCACTCCGGTGAAGGCCACCTCCCCCGAGGCATAGAGGCCCGGCACGGTTGTTCTGCCCTGGGCGTCCGTCACCACCCCTCCGCAGAAATAGTGAGCGGCGGGAACCACCGGGATCCCAGTCCGGAATAGATCCACCCCCCTGGCCAGGCACCCCTCCACCGCTCCCGGGAAGCGCACCTCCATGGTCTCCTTCGGGATCCGGGAGATATCCAGGATCACGTGGGATTCCCCGCTCTCCAGAAGATCCCGGTGGATGGCGCGGGCCACCACATCCCGGGGAGCAAGGGACCCCTCTCCGCCGGCCAGGAGGAGGGAGCCGTCCCGGCGGCGAAGCACGGCCCCTTCCCCCCGGATCGCCTCGGTGATGAGGAAGGCCGGATCTTCAGTGGGGTAGAGGGCGGTGGGGTGAAACTGCACGAACTCCATGTTGGCCACGGCCGCCCCGGCCCGGTACGCCATGGCCACCCCGTCTCCCGTGGCGATCAGGGGGTTGGTGGTGTGCTGATAGACCTGTCCGGCTCCTCCGCTGGCCAGGAGGGTGACGGCTCCCTCCAGCGTCACCCGATTCCCACGGGGATCCACCGCCAGCACCCCCCGGCAGCGACCGCTCCGGTCCACCACCAGATCGGCCACGAAGAGGTGCTGAACCACCTGGATCCGGGGGTGCCGGCCCACCGCATCCAGGAGAGCACGCTCGATCTCCCGCCCGGTCCGATCTCCAGCACGGACGATCCGCCGCCGGGAGTGCCCCCCCTCCCTGCCCAGGGAGAGTTGACCGTCCTCCCGGTGGAAGCGGGCCCCCCACTCCACCAGCTCAGCCACCCTGGCCGGACCTTCCCTCACCAGGAGATCCACCCGGTCCCGGTGGCACAGTCCGTCTCCGGCCTTCAGCGTGTCTTCAAGATGCAGGTCGGGGCTGTCGTCGCCTCCGATCCCCGCCGCGATACCCCCTCTTGCCCAGTTCGTGTTGGAGTCGGCCCGGGATTTCTTGGTGACCACCAGGACATCGGTGGACTCAGCCACCTTCAGAGCGTAGGTGAGGCCGGCGATGCCGGATCCCACCACCAGCACGCGCGCCCCGAGACTCCGACCCTCTCCCGTCACGGAGCGATCCGCCGGAAGCGTATATGGCGGTTTCGGGGCTGATGGACCTCGAACCCCGTCACCCTCCCCTCCGAATCCCGCTCGAATCGAACCTTACCGAAGACGACGCTCCGAAAATGATCCGGGGCCAGGGGCTCAACCCAGTGGTGTCCCAGACGCAGATGGGTCGCCAGAAGGGCCTCTCCAACGGCGGTCAGGGTGAAGGTGCTCTCCAGTTCCACGTTTCTGTACTCTCCCTGGTACTCGTTCAGTTCGATGACTGACGGCGCCTCATCGCTGCCGTCCACCTGGACCGCCATGCCCGGGTGGGGATCCGGCCCAGTTGCCTCCGTTCCTTCAGTCCCTTCCTCCGCGCCGTCCGCGGCAGCCGCAGGAGGCGCGTCCCGGAGCAGATCCAGTGGAGTATCCGGGTCCGGCGCCAGGAGCGCCGCCAGGACCCGCTCGGCCACCGCATCGGCGTCCACGTCGCTCCGATTCGCCAGGACCGCCACAGCGATCCCCTCATCCGGCATACGGACCAGGGCACTCCGGTACCCGGCCCAGGCCCCGCCGTGCCTGAGCACCCTATGCCCACGCAACTCGTCCACGATCTGACCCCATCCGTAGCGGGGAGCCCCTCCCCTTCCAACCCGCTCCTCGGCGAGACGCCGGGCTGCCCGGTGAAGCTCCTCCTCCCCGGCAACTCCCTGGAGAAATGCCACCCATCGCTGGAGATCCTCCGCCGTGGTGAAGAGCGAACTGGATCCCCACGCCGAAAGGTTTGACGGGACCCTTCTGATTCCGTCGGGAGTGGGCCGATAGGATCCCGCACGACCCGGGATCACATCACCTGGATCCGAGGGCACCCACGACCCATACATTCCCAGAGGCTCGAAGATCTCACGACGCATGAATTCGGGGAAGGACACGCCAGTTCGACGCGTCACGATCTCGGCCAGAAGGACGTAGCCCGTATTGGAGTAGGTGGTGCGGGTTCCCGCAGGGAAGTTGAGATCCGATTGGCCGAAGGTGACCCGCAGGATCAGTTGGTGGCTGATCAGATCTTCGAATCGCCAGCCGGCCAGGAGGAGGAGCCCCGGCCAGTCCCGGACCCCGGAGGTATGGTTGAGGAGATGGCCGATCCGAACCGGCGGATCGTGGTGGGGGAACTCCGGGAGGTGGGCGCGCACCTCGTCGTCCAGATCCAGCAGGCCCCGTTCTTCCAGGAGGGCCACTGCCAGAGCCGTGAACTGCTTGGCCATGGAGGCCGCGTCAAAGGCCGTCTCAGGGCCCAGGGGGAGTCCGTGCTCCAGGGAGGCCAGTCCACGGGCTCGGGTCCAGGAACCCTCATCCGTGGTCACCAGGATCACCGCACCAGGCTCATGGGTGGCGGCCACCTCGGCCAGGACGGCTTCCAGGCAGGGGCCGGGCGCCGTCCGGCATGTGGAGTCTTCCCATTCCTGCAGGACCGTATCGCCTGGGAGATCGCCCGGCATCTGGTGGAGGTGGCTCGCCGGGCTCGCCTGGGCGGGACCGGACCCCGCGCCCACCACCCAGACAAGCACCAGAAGCGCCGGTATAGCACCGGTGGGCAGTCCCGTCCCTAGCCAACCGGGTTTGAGCTTACGACGCCGGACCGGTAGACTTGATACAGGATCCCCCTTGCCGGAGCGTACCATGAGACTCCTCCCCATCCTCTCCCTCGTCACCCTTCTTCTAATCTCCTCGGTGGGCTGCGCCTCATCGGGAGATGGCGATCGGACCCGGGCCACCGCCGGTCGGGATGCCATATCCCTCGAAATGATTGAGGAGATTGCCGCCTCGGTTCAGGATGCGTACGCCGTGGTGGACCGGCTCCGGCCCCAGTGGCTTCGCTCCCGCGGCTCCATGTCCATCCGCAACCCCCAGCCCGTCTACCCCGTGGTCTACGTGGATGGTCAGCGCTACGGCGACCTGGATTCCCTCCGGACCCTGGGGGTCCAGTCGCTCGGCAGCCTCCAGTTCATCAGTGCGGCCGCGGCCACCACCCGCTACGGCACCGGTCACGCCGGTGGAGCCATCCTGGTAGTGACCCGCTGAGGGATTCAGCTCAGGCCAGCGCGCTCTCCTGACCTGAATCCCTCACGAAGAGGCAGGTGGACTGGGTCCGCTCGACCATCTCCTCGGCGAACTCGAAGCTCAGCTCCGGCGAGAGTCCGAAGATGTTCACATCCGCCGGGGGGGCCTCCGTCAGGAACTCCCGGAACGACCGGGTGCCCACAACGGTTCGGCAGTCTCCGAGCCGCGCCTGATCCATGAGCCGAGTCATGTATTCCCGCGCGGCGTCTTCCTCATTGGGATCCGATACCACTGTGATGACCCGAAGGTCGGCTCCCCAGTTCCGGCGCAGGAGGTAGGCGGTGAGGATGGCGAGATCCAGGTTCCCCAGATCGGTCTCCAAGGGCCAATCCGGACTCCGATCCCGGGTCCAGACGTTCACCGTCTCCCGCCGACCAAGCCCCGCCCTGGGGTGAGGCGCGTAAAGAAGGACTCCGAGCCCCCTCCGTTCCGCCTCCCGGATCAACTCCGGATAGGCCTTCTCCTGCTCCGCATTCCGGGGGAGGGTAAGGAAGACAATGTTCGGACGGAAAAACGCGCTCTGAAGGGACTGCATGGCCACGGTGAGGCCGTCGGCCAGACCGTGGTAGTCGATGACGGTGGCCGAGGCGAAAAGACCTCGGCCCTGCAGCGCATCTCGGAGGGGAAGGATTTCCCGGGACAACTCATCGGAGGTGCCGCTCTCGTTCAGCCCCACCAGGACCAGGGATCCCTTGGGATACGCCACGCTCTCCAGGATCTCGAAGGAGCCCCTCAGAGCCACGGGGTCTTCCACCGGGACCAGAAGATTGGGCTTCCAGGCCCGCTGATTCCCGGGAGGAAAGGTAGCCACCTTCTTAGCCGCCCATTCGGCCAAAGAGAAGAAGAGACCGCTCCGAACATCCTTGAAAGGGGCCTCCAGATGGCGCCCGGCCAGGTAGAAGTAGGCCCCCAGAACAACCCCCACCGCCACCAGGCTGAAGCCCGGGTTCATGATGAACATGGCGAAGATGCACCCCAGCCCCCCGAGGAACGGGACGATCCGGGGGATCCGCAGCGACGGGCGGAAGCTGATGAGACCGAGGCTCTGCTCCACGAAGACCACCACATTGATCATGGCGTAGGTGATCAGGAAGAAGAGGGTGATGAGGGGGGCGATGACGTTCAGGTCTCGGAGCATGAGCGCCGCCAGTACGATCCCCCCGGTGACCAGGATGGCGTTCCGTGGCTCACCCCGCGCCGATCGCCGCTTCATCCACCCCCCCCTCGGCAGGATCCCGTGGGCCGCCAGCGCCTGCAGGATCCGCGGCGCCCCCACGAACGACGCCAGGCCCGACGAGAAGGTGGCGCCGAGAAGGCCTGCCACCACCGCCGGACCCCAGGCGGCTCTCTCCACCATGATCGTATAGTTCCCCTGAAGCTCCTCCGGCGAGGCGGATCGGGCGAGCCAGTAGGCCAGGAGCAGGTAGATCACCAGACTCACCCCGATGGCCGCCATGGTTCCCAGGGGGATGGCCCGCCGCGGATTCTTCAGCTCCCCGGACATATTGGCCCCGGCCATGATCCCCGTGGCCGCCGGGAAGAAGACGGCGAAGACCACCCAGAAGCTGGTGCCGGGGAACTCGTCTTCGGGCGCACCAGGGAAATCCCCCCAGAGCCCCACATTGGTCAGGTCGAAGACCATGGACCCCTGGACCGCCGCCACGCCCACGGAGATGAGCGACGCGGCGATCACCGCCAGGATCACATACTGGATCCGGAAGGCGAGGCCGGCGCTCACCAGGGCGATCCCGAAAAGAACGGCGAAAACGGCGAGGTCCACCAAGAGCGCCGAGTGATCCGGGAAGATCCAGAGCCACCCTTCCCGGAACCCGAAGATGTACAAGGCGATGACCAGCGCCTGGGAGAGGTAGAGGGGGATCCCCACACTTCCTCCCACCTCCAGGCCCAGGGACTGGGAGATGATGGAGTAGGCCCCACCGGCGCCGATGCGGATGTTCGTGGTGATGGACGATAGGGCCAGCCCCGTGCTAGCGGTGATCCCGAAGGCCAGGAGGATGATGAGCAGGCCCCCGATCACCCCGGCGTTCCCCACCACCCACCCCTGCCTCAGGTACATGATGACCCCGAGAATGGTGAGCAGGGTGGGGGTGAAGACGCCGGCGAAGGCTCCGTAGCGCCGGTGCCCCTCCGCCACCTCGGGCGGATAGGTACGCAGGGGCTCGGTCATGGGCTGGGGGCCGACAATTGGCTGGGGGCTCGGAATAGGGGTGTTCGCATATACGGGCCGCGGAGAAGAAAGCCATCGGGCCCGGCAGGGTCATCCCCCACCGGGCCCGAGTTTTTTCAGCTCCCGTCCTGATCCTCTGCCGCCCGGGGCGCTCCCTCGCCCCAGCGCTCGAACCAACTCCTCAGATAGAGCTGGGTCCGGATGAAGTTGGTGGGGCGGGAACTGGTCCCGTGCCACTCATCCTGGAAGCGGAGCATGGCTGTGGGGACTCCCAGCACCTTCAGAGCCTGGTAGTACTCCTCGGTCTGGGCCATGGGTGTCCGAAGGTCATACTCGCCGGTCATGAGCATGGTGGGCGTGGTCACGTTCCCCACGTACATGAGGGGGGACCGCCGCAGGTGCTCCGAGGGATCTTCCCAGGGATAGTTCTCGAAGTTGTAGTACCAGCTCAGCCCGTCCGTCGTGCCCACGAAGGAGAGCCAGTTCACCACCGGACAGTTGGACGACGCCGCCGCGAACCGGTCCGTGTGTCCCACCACCCAGGCGGTGAGGACCCCGCCACCGGAGCAGCCATACACGTACATCCGGTCCTCGTCGACCCAGCCCCGATCAATGAGGTAGTCCACCCCGGCGATGAGGTCGTAGTAGTCGTTGCCGGGGTAGGCGTTGTTGATCTCGTTGGCGAATGCGCTCCCATATCCGGTGCTTCCCCGGGGATTGGTGTAAAGCACCAGATACCCGTTGGCCGCATGCTCCTGCCACCCATAGTTGAAGCCGACCCCGTACATGGCGTGGGGCCCTCCATGGATGACGAGCATCATGGGGTAGCTCTGGTTCGGGTCGAAGTTGGGCGGCTTCACCACCCATCCGTGGATGTCCAGGCCGTCCGGCGCCTGGTACCAGAGCTCTTCCACCTCTCCCAGCGTCACCCCGTGGAGGAGATCTCCGTTGATCTCGGTGAGACGAGCCATCTGGGCCGGACGGTTGGGATCGATGACGTAGATGTCGCCAGGCTCGTGGAAGGAGCTGATGGTGGCGGCGATGCGCCCCGCATCGCTCATGGAACCGGGGGAGATCTGGTGGACGCCCTCGGTGATGTCGCGCACCCCGCCTGCCGCCGAGACGAAGTGGAGGTTTCGGTTTCCTTCCGAGTTGGCGACGAAGTACAGCCCGCTCCCGTCCGGCGCCCACATCATGGAACTCACACTCCGGTCGAAATCACCGGAGATGACCCGGGGGTTCGAGCCATCCCGGTCCATCAGGTAGATCTTCCGGTTCCGGTAGGTGTCCCGGTGCCAGTCGTCACCCAGGTAGGCAATGGTTCGGCCGTCCGGTGACGGTACCGGCCCCGAATCGGGTCCGTGACGATCGGTGAGCTGCCGGATCTCCCCCGTGCCCACGGAGACCGAGTAAATCTCCGAGTGCCGCCACTGGCGCTCCGCGTCCTCGACCCGGAGGGAGCTGAAGACCAGCTCTTCGCCATCGGCCGTCCACTCGCCCGCCGAGTGGTTCCAGTCTCCGTCCGTGAGCTGCCGGACCGCGCCCCCCTCGGCTGATACGACGAAGAGGTGGGTGTAGTGGTCGTCCACATATCCCACCCGGTCCCGGCGGTACACGCCTCGCTCCACGATCTTGGGCCCTGGCGTCCAGTTGGCACCGGACGGTGGGGACGGCATGTTGATCCGCCAGGTGGTGGGAGCAGGGACCTGGCTGGTGTAGGCGATGTGCCGTCCGTCAGGCGACCACCGGAGGTTCGAGGGTGACCGTTCAAGCCGGGTGATCTGGCTCACGGCGCCCTCATCGTCCATCCAGCGGATGTGGATCTGACTCCCTCCTGGATCCCCGGAAGCGAGATAAGCGATGCGGGTCCCGTCGGGAGACCAGACCGGTGAAGAACCCTCCGCCAGGAAGCGCTTGCGCTCGCCGCTGGCGTCCATGATCCAGATCTCGGAGGGACGGCGGTCATTGCGTCGATCGATCCATCCCCGGGTGTAGACCACCTGTCGGCCATCCGGTGAGATCTGTGGGTTGGAGACGGACTGCAGATCCCAGAACATCTCCAGATCCAGGACCCGCGTGCCCGCCTCCTGGGCCTGAACCGGCGCTACGGGCAGCGCCAGAGGAAGGATCAGGAAGAGGGAAAGAAGTGAGTAACGGACCCTGCGCGGAGCGTGTGCTGGCCACCGCATGTGTCCGGTCCAACCCTGCGTACGCACCTTGGGTGTCATGGAACCCCCTTGAAGATTGAAGAGGATAGGTATGCTTCACTCCCACCCTAGGGATAGGGCCTGGTTGGTGGGGATATTCGAGCAAACCGGTCTGGCCAATGTGGGACGGACCGGGGAATCCTGCCAGGGAGGAGGGGCCACAGGACGGTTCGCTTACCGTTGGCATGGAATGTGATCTCCATCCGATGGAGAAGCCGGCTCGCCTCGGGTGCCCCAACCTACTCAGAGCACCATCACCGGACCGGGCAACGGCAGGACCGGGAAATTTCTGCCGACTCATGGGAAGAATGATCTTGATGCTCCCCCCATCTTTGGATTCAGAGCCAGTCCGCCCCGCTGTCCGGGCCGACCGGCTGTCTCCGGGATCCCGGTCCACGGTACCGGAAGACTGTAGCGTGGGAACTGCACCTGTACGGGAAACCACTACGGTGCTTCTAGTGGAAGACGACCCACGTACCCTCCGAATAGTCGCTCGACATCTGGAGCGAATGGGGCATCGGGTGCATACTGCCGCCAACGGGACCGACGCCCTCAGAGAAGCGCATCGGTGCGGCCCGGATCTCACCCTGGCGCTCATTGACGTCCGCCTTCCCGACATGGACGGGACCGAGGTTTGGCAGCGGATCAACCACCAACTCATGGGCATCCGGGGCCTCTTCATCTCCGGCCATGACCCCAGGGAGTTGCCGGACCTCAAGTTGGACCGGAAGGAAATCCTCTTCCTCCCAAAGCCCTTCGAAGCCGCCCAACTGGACTCGGCCATCCAGGATCTCCTGGCCTCCCGCTGACAGCACCTGCCTGCCTCCCGCTGAGGCGAGCCCCTTCCTTCGGGAAATCCTTCCGGGCCCTTCCGGGTTCTTTTCTGCTCCCTGGTCTGAAGCCTCTCCCCTCCCTCCCTGGACCGGGTGCAACTCCATCCGCCACTGGTTCACACCCGCTCGGACTGTCTGGAGTCACACTTAAACACGATTCAGAATCCCTGACGACTGCTTGACATGCGCACACCCAACCGATACATGAAAGCTACCTGTTAGAATCACTGCCAATCCTTGGCTCCGGGGCCCGTCCCGGGGGCGGTGGTTCTGTTCACCCTTGGTTCAGGAGGACCCAGGCATGATGAACGACGTCCGAACCCAATGGCGCCTCAGGCCGCCCCGCTCGCTCCTGGCGGCGCTGGCACTCCTGGTGCTCCCGGCTTTCCTTCCGGCCCAGGTGGCGGCCCAGTCCACGGTCACCGGGACTGTCACCGAAAGCGGAACCCAGAGGCCCCTGGTCAACGCCCAGGTGTCCGCAGGTCTCGATCCCCGGAACGACGCTGGGGACCCTCACCAACACCCGCGGTGAGTTCACCATCACCGGCGCCATCCCCACCGGGGAGGTGACGATCCGGGCCGAACTCATCGGCTTCCGGGCCCAGGAGCTCACTGCCACCATCACCGAAGGCGGGACCGTTACCCTGGATTTCCGCCTGGCTCAGACGGCCCTGGCCCTCGACCAGATCGTGGTGACCGGTGCAGGCGCGGCCACCGAGCGGCGACGCCTCGGCAATACGGTGGGCACCATCGATCTGGCGGAGCTCGAGACTGCTCCGGTGCAGAGCATGTCCGAGATCCTGGGCGGGCGTGAGCCCGGCGTGGTGGGGCTCACCTCCGGCGGGATGGCCGGGGAGGGCTCCCGGATCCGGATCCGGGGCTCGGCCTCCCTCTCCCAGTCCAACGAGCCGGTGATCTACGTGGACGGGGTTCGCGTGGACAACGCCGGGGGCTTCGGGCCGGGGATCGGGGCCGGCGGCGGCGGTGCACCGTCCCGTCTGGACGACATCAACCCCGAGTCCATCGAGCGCATCGAGATCCTGAAGGGTGCGGCGGCNGCCACCCTCTACGGGACCCAGGCCTCGAACGGGGTCATCCAGATCTTCACCAAGCGGGGCCAGAGCGGCGCGGCCCGTTACTCCGTGAGTATGGATCAGGCCTTCTCCCGCTATCCGTTGGGGCGGATGGACAATCATGCCGGCTTCGTCACCTCCATGGAAAACAACGCCCGCGATCGGGGCGTGGTAGGGGTCCGGGACCGGTGGGGGATCGATGTCCAGCCGTACGAGGTGTTCGAGGTCGATATGATCTCTCCTCTCTTCGGNACCGGGCANGGACAGACCTACTCAGNCTCGGTGACCGGGGGNACCCANGCNCTCACCTACTTCGTCTCCGGTCGGTACCACACCGAGGACGGACCCTACGACGCCAGTGCTTTCCAGGCACCNGGCTTCCGGGCCGCCAACGATGAGAACTGGCGGGCCCAGTTCAACGCCAATGTGGAGCTCTTCCCCATGGACGACCTCCGGGTNNGGATCTCGTCCAGCTACACCGAGGGGTATCACTCCACCGTCGACAACAACAACAACATCTTCGGGGTGCTCTCCAGCATCCTGAACAGCCGCCCGGAGCGTGCGACCCAGACGAATCTCTTCGGGTCGCCGGCCTTTGCCACCACACGTGAGAACTTCCACCGTCTCACCGACCAGGACCTGCAGCGGTTCGGTGGCGCCATCACCGCAGCATACCAGGTGACGCCCACCATCGCCCTGGACGCCACGGTGGGGGTGGACTTCGTGAATCAGCGCGCCACCCGCTTCTTCCCCTTCGGCTGGAATGTGGACAGCTTCTCCGGCTCCAACGTCCTGGGGGCCAGGACCGTGAGTGACCGGAACCACCGGGAGGTCACCCTGGACCTGAAGGGCCGCTGGAACGGGAGCCTCAGTGACCAGTGGACCCTGGATGTGGTGGCTGGCGCTCAGGGCTTCCTGACCCAGACCAAGGCTCAGGTGGGAAGNGGGAANGAGTTCCCCGGGCCCGGGCTNGAGGTGGCGGGTGCCGGTCGCCTCCAGTCGGTGACCGAGACCTTCTTCGAGGAGGCCAACGTGGGTCTGCTGGGTGAAGCCCAGTTCGGCTTCCGCGACTTCGCCTTCTTCACCGTGGGCGGACGCTACGATGAGAACTCGGCCTTCGGTGAGACGGCCGGTGGTGCCTTCTACCCCAAGGTGAGCACCTCCATCATCCCCAGTCAGCTCGACGGGTGGAGCGGGGACCTGGTCTCGACCTTCCGCCTCCGCGCTGCGCTGGGGCGGTCTGGGCTCCAGCCCGGCGCCTTTGATCAGTTCACCACCTTCTCGCCGCTGGCCTCGGCTCTCGGGTCCGGCGTCGCCCCCCAGAACCTGGGGAACGAAGATCTTCGCCCCGAGGTGGCAACCGAGTGGGAGCTTGGCACCGAGATCGGCGTCTTCGAAGACCGTGCGTCCATTGACTTCACCTACTGGAACCGGACCGTCACCGACGTGCTGGTGGACCGGCAGTTCGCCACCTCCGGCGGCTTCCGTTTCCCCCAGCTGGACAATATCGGGGAGTTGAAGGCCTGGGGTCTGGAAATTGGAGCTGACGTCAGGGCCGTTTCCACCCCCAACTTCTCGGCCAACGTCTTCGCCAACGGCTCCTTCCTCCGAGAGGAGATCACCGACCTGGGCGGTGCCCCGGCGCTGAAGGTTGGAGGCTCATACAGCCGCTACCGGCAGTTCACCAAGGAGGGCTTCCACCCCGGATCCTTCTTTGGCCCCATCCTGGATGAGAGCGTGGAGTTCCCCGGGCACTTGGGGAACTGTGAGCCCCTCTCCCGGGCCGATCTGCGGGAGTGGGCCTCTGTGCCTCGGGATCCCGGCGCGCTCCAGCCCTTCGTGCTGGACTGCGGTACGCCGGAGATGCTCCTGAATTACCTGGGCAAGCCGGTACCGGACTGGCAGGGCTCGTTCGGCACCAACATGACCTTCTA
>SL_3KL_010_SEDDRAFT_10003618_pt1 | contig 14027 bp, 14 predicted proteins | sample SodLakKL_010_SED_2_FD_10381 | JGI IMG/M metagenome (IMG submission 10381)
TAGTCGATTTCACATGCAATAATAAGTCCTTTTAGCCATATTCATCTGATGTGAAATTCATGTTATTTTGTCTGCCGAAGGCTGATGCGGGTTTCATAAATTAAAGTTTTGCAGTTAAATAATGTTGTTATGAGAGCAGTTATTCAGAGGGTAAAATATGCAAAAGTAATTATTAATAAAGAAGTAAAGGCTTCAATAAAAGATGGATTGCTTATTTTACTTGGAGTAGAACATGAAGATAACAAGGAGGATGCTGAGTGGCTTGGGAAAAAGATTGCCCGCCTTAGAATATTTGATGACAGCAGTGGTGTTATGAACCTTGATATCACTCAGTCGGGAGGAGAAATTCTAGTTATCAGCCAGTTCACCCTTCATGCCAAAACGAAGAAGGGCAATCGCCCATCATATATACAGGCTGCCGCACCCGTGATAGCAATTCCGCTTTATGAATTGTTTGTTAAGAAAATCGGTGAAGAGGCCGGAACCGAAGTCAGAACAGGTGAGTTTGGCGCTGAAATGGAAGTCGAACTGCTAAATAATGGCCCGGTAACCATAATTGTTGATACCAGGAACAAGGAGTAGCATCGTAATTTAATTTAAATCCTTTTAATGCAGGAAACTCTTTTTACTGCATCCGGTAATAAAATTTCAGGTCCTTACTCGATACTGCTTAACAGACTTCGGCCAAGCAATGGTAAAGTACCCTGTTTTGATTGACAGAAATTGCAATAATTTTTCAAAATCGTAACTTTGCATTTTTCAATCAATATGAATGACCCCGATAATCATCCCGGTTCTGAAAAAGCCTCAGTACTTCTTGTTGCAGTTATTTCTGCATTTCTTACACCTTTTATGGGGTCGGCAATTAACCTGGCACTGCCGGCAATTGGAAATGAATTTGGAGCAGATACCATCTTACTTGGCTGGGTAGCAACTGCATATCTGCTGTCAAGTGCAGTGTTTCTTGTTCCATTTGGCAGGCTGGCTGATATATATGGCAGGAAAAAGGTCTTTTTGGCCGGACTGGTTATTTTCACGATTTCATCACTTCTCTCCTCCATTGCACCCGGAATTTATGCATTACTTACTTTCAGGGTTCTTCAGGGTATGGGCAGTTCAATGATTTTTGCTACGGGACTGGCCATTGTATCTTCGGTATTTCCGGCCGAAGAGAGGGGAAGGGCATTTGGGCTCACGATAGCATCGGTGTATACCGGTTTATCGTTTGGTCCGTTTGCAGGCGGCGTACTTACTGAGTACCTGGGCTGGCGCAGTATCTTTGTATTTACAGTTATTCTGGGAATTATCGCAATTTTCTTCACAGTACGCAAAATCAGGGGTGAGTGGGCCGAGGCAGCAGGTGAGTCTTTCGATCTGGCCGGGTCTTTAATATATGGAGTATCATTATTTTTCCTGATATTCGGATTCAGCCGCCTGCCTTCAACAACGGGTTTTTTGTGCCTTATTGCAGGTGCGGGGGGTATAGCGTTTTTTATCATATTTGAATTGCGCATTCCCTTTCCTGTTATGCAGCTGAAGCTATTTAGAAATAACCCGGTATTTGCATGGTCAAATCTTGCGGCATTGATAAATTACAGCGCTACATTTGCAGTAGGATTTATCCTGAGTCTTTTTCTGCAGTATATAAAAGACTTTTCACCAAGAGATGCAGGATTGATACTGTTATCACAACCAGTAATTATGGCAATTGTTTCTCCGGTTGCCGGCCGGCTGTCTGACAAGATAGAGCCCCGTCTTCTGGCCACCACCGGAATGGCAATAACCACTGCAGGGCTGTTTTTACTTATCTTTATTGATAAACTTGGAATGGCAGCACTTATCGCAACCTTGATAATTCTCGGAACCGGTTTCGGACTTTTTTCATCACCCAACAGTAATGCAATTATGGGCTCAGTAGACAGAAAATATTACGGGATCGCTTCCAGCACGATGGGCACAATGCGACTTCTGGGACAGATGTTCTCGATGGGAATGGTAATGCTTATTCTTGCTATTTTTATTGGCAGACAACCTGTTACCATGCATAATTCACATCTCTTCCTGGAGAGTGTCAAAGTTTCTTTCGGGATCTTTTTTGGACTTTGTTTTATTGGTATATTCGCCTCATATTCAAGAGGTAAAGTTCGTTTATATAAATAAATAAGTAAAACATCAGTATACCTGTAACTNAATTAATTATGTTTATGCAGACTCTATTTGACAAATATGAAAAAAGGCTTGATATCACCTCGATTGATAGTAATATTGATCGGATACAAGGATTTATAAAGCAAAAANTTAATACAAACTATCTAAAGCAAATATTTAGTTATATTGATTTTACATCTTTGAATACAGCTGATAATGAAAATGATATATTACGAATGGTTCAAAAGCTCAACAGGTTTTCAAAAAACTTTCCGGGTATTCATCATGTAGCTGCAATTTGTGTATGGCCATCTCTAGTATATGTACCGAAGCGATATTTGGATGTACCAGGAATAAAGATAGCATCTGTTGCCGGCGGGTTTCCTTCGTCCCAGACTTTTCTGGAGGTAAAGTGTACTGAGGCTGAGAGTGCTGTGGAAGCCGGTGCAGATGAGGTTGATATAGTTATGAATGTTGGGAAGTTTTTATCTGGCGATTATATATCAGTTGCTGGTGAGATAAATGCCATTAAAAGATCAATTGGCAACACCCATCTTAAAGTAATACTTGAAACCGGACTTCTGGAAAATGCTGACCAGATACGAAAAGCCAGTCTTCTCGCTATGCAATCGGGAGCCGATTTTATAAAGACCTCAACAGGAAAGATCTCCCCTGCAGCAACCTACCGGGCAGTTTATGTGATGGCTGATGCTATTGGTGATTTTTACAGAAAAACCGGTAAAAAAACGGGGATTAAACCTGCCGGGGGCATTATTGCTCCTGAAGATGCAGCTATGTATTCTGCTATTACAGAAGAAATTCTTGGTGAAGGCTGGATGACTCCCGAGTTTTTCCGGATAGGTGCAAGCCGTCTTGGAAATAATCTGCTTGCCGCAATCACTAAGCCTGACAGTGAAATGGATGAAGGGTTTACCTACTTTTAGATCGTTCACATTAAGTCAAACATTATTTAAAGTTCGATACAGGCCAGTAAAACAGACAACAATACAATATTTAAATAGTATGCTTATTCGTATGATTTTTCCTGATATGTTATAAACTAGTATACCGACTCATTGAGTATTGATTTTCTTTTAATATTTTTGCAGATAATTTCAGTTAAAATTTCCAATGATCCTGCAAAATTCACCCGGAACTGATTCCTTTGTGAGGGTTGATACCGGCCCGGTAGCTTCCAGTCAGGGTATTATAACAACTCAGCAGGATACTGTTTCCGTAGATTTGCTTCAGGATACCCTGCAGGTACACGGCAACGTTTCATTACCTGATACTATTATTTCACGCGGGCTTCAGGGGACCACTATTCATGATACTACAGGGACGGTCCCGCAGGATACAATACTGCCACCAATTGCCGATACCACAGAACAGGATACAATACTGCCGCCAATTGCCGATACCACCGGGCAGGATGCAATACTGCCGCCAATTGCCGATACCACCGGGCAGGATTTAATCCGGCAGCCTTTAATAACTGGTCAGGAAGAGCATATTGACGTGCGGTCACAACCTCATTCACCACCACCGGCTGAGCAGGGCAGTTTATTAATCTATGATCAGTCATGGTATCTTGAAAACGATGCAGGCTCTTGTAACTGGACCCAGCCGCTTTCACTGACTCCTGAAAAGGACAGAACTGTTAATTATCCTGACAGGCCTGTATTTATTGAAACCGGTCCTTCAATACAGAGTAACTCCTCCGGAGCATACAGCGAATATATTTCAATGAATGGCGCCGGCCCTACAAACAGTGAGGCTATCCAATTATCCGGTCCCTGGGTTCCGGTTATGGTAATACTGTCATTCCTTCTGCTTACCTGGATTAAGCTAATATATGTTCAGTTCCTTACTCCTGTAATTGTTTCGGCTTTTAACTTCAAGCAATCTTCAAAGCTATTCTATGAAAAAAATGCCCCGGCAACGAATGCCTTTATTATACTGCATCTAATATTTGCAATTAATGGAGGCTTGTTCTTCCTTTTTGTTGCCCGCCATTATAATCTCAGAATGCCGGATTATGGTCCTGTTATTCTTTTTTTGATCTCGTCCGCATCGCTTGTTGCGCTTTTCGGACTAAAAAGTTTTGCTCTGAGTACCTTAGGATATCTGTTTGACAAGCAGAAACTGTTTTCGGAGTACAATCATAACATATCGCTATATAAAAAGGTATACGGACTCGTTTTATTACCGGTGATAGTGGGATTGCTTTATGCCGGTGAACAATTGCTTGTCCCGCTAATACTGGGGGGACTTATCATGGGAATTATTTTTTATCTGTTACAGCTAATTCGCGGACTGGAAATTATAATCAGAAAAGAGTTTTCTCTTTTTTATTTGATTTTGTATCTTTGTGCATTTGAAATTTTACCCATTCTTGTTCTTTACAGACTGTTTCTTGTTATGCTGGCATAAATGAAAAGAAAGAACTGGTTAATAGTTTGGATTGTCTGATAAAGTGTACCTGGGGTTTCATCTCAAAACTTTATGGCCTTGAAAATAAAGAAGATATTGGTGTCGCAGCCAGAACCTGCGAATGATAAATCTCCATACCTGGAGATGGCGGAGAGAAATAGTATTAAAGTTGATTTCCGGCCTTTCATTAAAGTTGAAGGCGTTACGGCAAAAGAGTTCAGGCAAAACCGTATTGATATACTTGAACATACTGCCGTGATATTTACAAGCCGGACCGCTATTGACCATTTTTTCCGGATGGCGGAGGAATTGAGGATTATAGTACCCGACAGCATGAAATATTTCTGCATCTCCGAATCGGTCGCGTTATATTTGCAGAAATATATTGTGTACCGGAAAAGGAAGATCTTCTATGGCAAGAATATATTCAAAGAGCTTGTTGAACAGGAAATCAGCAAACATTCATCAGAAATATTTTTGGTGCCGCTTTCAGATATTCACAAGCCTGAAATACCCAGAATTCTTGATAAGAACAAGATAAAATTTACCAGAGCAATTCTTTACAGGACCGTTTGCAATGATCTGTCTGACCTCTCGGATGTAAATTACGACATTCTTGTATTTTACAGCCCCTCGGGCATCAAGTCGCTTTTTCAGAACTTTCCCGGCTTCCAGCAGAATGATACCAAAATTGCCTGTTTTGGCCCTCATACGGCAAGGGCGGTAAAAAAGGCCGGTTTGCGCCTGGATATTGAAGCTCCGTCACCAAAAGCACCGTCAATGACAATGGCTCTGGAAAATTATATAAAAGAGTTCAATAAGAACGGCAGCGCTAAATAGTCTGTCTGTAAAGTCAGGCACTAAATCATTAAGAAGTTATCCTGGCCAGGAAACATGATCTTTCAGCTTTAAAGGTAATATCTTTCAAAAAGGTTTGATACAGGCCAGTTAAATAATTAAAGAGTTTCTGATGCAAAATTTCAGAAAACCTGAACGCCTGTGCAGCCGTAAATCAATCGGAAAACTTTTTTCGGACGGCAATTCGCTGTTTAACTACCCTTTTAAAATATTATGGCTTGAGAATAATATTGACTCGCCGGTTGTTGCAAGAATGGCTGTGAGCGTGCCTGCAAGAAAAGTTAAAAAAGCCGCTGACCGCAACCGTATAAAAAGACTTGTCAGGGAAGGCTGGCGAATAAACAAAAAAAACCTTTATGAAAGCGGAGCTTTTCAGAACAGGAGCATTGACATAATTCTGGTTTATGTGTCCGACCGGGTTTATGATTATGAATTGATAAACAAGAGCGTCATCGAACTTATTGATAAGTTGATCAGCATTAATGAGAGTGGTTAGAATATTTTTCAGTTATATTTTAATCGGCCTGGTGAGATTTTACCAGTATGCCATCTCCCCATTCACAATGGCTTCCTGCAGGTATACTCCCAGCTGCTCAACCTATGCAATTGACGCAGTAAGAAAGCACGGACCCGCCAAAGGGGGTTGGCTTGCAATAAAAAGAATTATCAGTTGCAACCCCTGGGGCGGACACGGACATGATCCCGTACCCTGAATGATTCTGAAAACTTATTGCCTGGTAAAATGAAAAGTCTGATCATCGAACTTGATGAAGACTCAAAGAGACACTGGCATATATCTGCACCGAAAAGGGCATGGAGTGTTCNGACACCACTGTTGAAAGTGAACTGGCCGGGCATAAAAAATTTACTGTATCTTTGTAGTAAACAATAAAGACATGGCCAGAGTGAGGGTAACAAAGCAGTTTGATTTCGAGATGGCGCATGCACTGTGGAATTATGATGGTCCGTGCCGGAACCTTCACGGTCATTCCTACAAGTTATTCGTAACCGTTACAGGGCACCCGGTAAAGGACCGGTCAGATCCGAAGCATGGTATGCTTATTGATTTTGGAGATCTTAAGCGGATTGTGAAAGAGACCATTGTCGATGATTTGGACCATGCTGTTATGTTATCGGTCGATGTTCCCCTTAACTCCTGGGAGAATATGGGAGTTATGATGGAAAAACTCCGGGTTGTTCCGTACCAGCCAACCTGCGAGAATATGGTGGTGGACTTCGCCGATCGAATCTGCAGAAAATTACCGGCCGGGGTGCAGCTGCATTCACTTCGTCTTTATGAAACAGCCACTTCATTTGCAGAGTGGTATGCTTCAGACAATCAATAAAAACGAAAATCATGCCTTCAGAACAAAAGCTTTTTCTTCTTGATGCTTATGCATTGATATACAGGTCCTATTACGCCTTCATCCGCAATCCGCGCTTCAATTCAAAGGGCTTAAACACCAGTGCAATATTTGGTTTTATGAATACCCTTGACGAGGTACTTAAAAATGAAAAACCCTCCCATATTGCTGTTGTGTTCGACCCCCCGACACCCACCTTCCGTCATGAGATGTATGAGCAGTACAAGGCAAACAGGGATGAAACCCCTGAAGATATAAGGATTGCTGTTCCGTGGATCAAAAGATTGCTTGATGCATATAACATACCCGTAATAGAATCGGACGGATATGAAGCGGATGATGTGATAGGTACCCTTGCAAAAAAGGCAGAGAAGAAAGGTTTTACAACCTATATGATGACCCCTGATAAGGATTTTTGTCAGCTGGTATCCGAAAATATATTGCTCTACAAGCCCAAGCGCTCTGGAAATGATGCGGAGGTATGGGGTCCGGCCGAGGTAATGAACCGGTATGATATTGACGACCCTTTGCAGATGATAGATATTCTTGCAATGATGGGAGATACCTCCGACAATATACCCGGTGTCCCTGGCATTGGTGAAAAGACCGCAAAAAAGATAATTTCTGTTTATAAATCCATTGAGGAGGTGCTTTCGCGGATAGATGAGTTTAAGGGAAAGCAGAAGGAAAATATTGAAAAATCTGCTGCGCTGCTTGAGCTGTCCAAAAAGCTGGTAACCATTTCACTTGACGCACCGGTGGAGCTGGATGAAGACTCTCTGCTGTCAGGAACTCCTGATCCGGAAAAACTTAAACCCATATTTGATGAGCTTGAATTCCGCACCGCCGGTGCAAGGATTCTTTCCGGCCTGCAGGGCAGCAAAATGTCCGGGGGAAGCTCCGAAAGCAACTCTCCGGTACAAACCTCTTTGTTCGGCGATGAAGAGGGAGGTGAGTCCGGTGTTTCTGTAAAAGCAGCAAACAATTTGGGGACGGTCGATCATCAATACCATTTTGCCAGCACTCAGGGAGAGAGGGAGGAACTTATTGCGCTGCTCTCCGGTCAGAAGGAGTTTTGCTTTGATACCGAAACCGGCAGCCTCGATCCATATAACACCGACCTGGTAGGTATTGCCTTCTGCTTTGAGGCACATCATGCCTGGTATGTGCCTTTCCCTGAAGGCAGGCAAGAGGCAGCAGGTCTTCTGAAAGAGTTCAGCGAAGTTTTCGGTAATGACAGAATACGTAAGGTGGGTCAGAACCTGAAATTTGATTTACTTGTGCTTGCCGGATACGGGATACGGGTGAGGGGTGAGATTTTTGACACTATGATCGCCCACTACCTGTTACAACCGGAGTTAAGGCACAATATGGATTTTCTTGCAGAGGTCTATCTTGATTATTCACCCGTTCCCATAGAGGAGCTGATAGGCAGGAAAGGGAAGGGACAGCGGAGCATGCGCTCGGTGGAGCCTGAAAAGATAAAGGAGTATGCAGCAGAGGATGCAGATATCACCTGGCAGCTTAAGGGGATTCTTGAAAAAGAGCTTGAGAAGGAGGGTCTGACAAAGCTGGCATCTGAAATGGAGATGCCGCTTGTAAGAGTACTGGCTGAGATGGAAGCAGCGGGTGTGGCTTTGAATACTGAATCTCTGAAGACGATTTCCGGCGAGTTGTCGCATGATCTCCGGCAAATAGAAGGGGAGATTTTTAACCTTGCCGGTATTGAGTTCAATCTTTCATCTCCCAGGCAACTTGGCGAGGTACTGTTTAAAAAGATGAAGATTGTTGACAATGCCAAAAAGACAAAGACAAAGCAATATTCCACCAACGAAGAGGTACTCGATAAAATAAGGGACAAGCACCCGATAATACCTAAGATACTGGAGTATAGGGGACTGAAAAAGTTGTTGTCGACATATGTGGATGCCCTGCCCAAACTTATTAATCCCAGAACCAGCAGGATACACACCTCATTCAACCAGGCGGTAACATCTACCGGGAGGCTCAGCTCGACAAATCCCAATCTTCAGAATATACCGATCCGCGAAGAGAGGGGACGGGAAATAAGGAAGGCATTCATTTCGCGCGACGAAGGTCACTCGCTTCTTGCAGCTGACTATTCGCAGATTGAACTCAGGTTGATGGCACATATGAGCAGCGATAAAGGAATGATTGATGCTTTCGCCAATAACGAGGATATTCATGCCTCTACTGCCTCGAAGATTTTTTCTGTAAAAAAGGAAGATGTTACAAGGGAGATGCGTGCAAAGGCAAAGACCGCCAATTTTGGCATTATTTACGGCATCTCCGCCTTCGGCTTGTCGCAAAGGTTAAGTATTCCCCGCGAAGAAGCAAAGCAGCTCATAGACGGTTATTTCAGGTCCTATCCGGCTGTTAAGGAATACATGGATAGTTGTATCAGTCAGGCCAGGGAGCGTGGGTATGTAGAGACCATAAAGGGCCGTAAGCGCCAGCTTCCCGATATAAACTCACGGAACTCTCTTGTGAGGGGCAATGCCGAGAGGAATGCCATCAATGCACCAATACAGGGATCGGCAGCCGATATTATCAAGCTTGCAATGGTCAGGATAAGCGAGGAGTTTGAGAGGCTAAACATGCAGACCAAAATGGTGCTGCAGGTACATGACGAACTGGTTTTTGATGTTTACAAACCCGAGCTTGAAACAGTAAGGGAGCTTGTTACCGTTGCCATGCAGTCGGTTGTCAGCCTCTCGGTACCACTCACAGTTGATTCGGGAACCGGCTCAAACTGGCTGGAAGCGCATTAGGGCAAACCTATAATACACTACCGCTTAACTTCGGAATGGGACACACGTTCTTCTTAAGAGGTCAATGGACGAATAGGATATCAGGCTATGGTGTAAACCGGTTTCTAATCCCTGTTTAGTGCCCAGATCATGATACCTGTAACAGTTATTAAGCTGCCCAGAAAAACAACTGCATTAATGCTCCTCTGCACTTTTCTGGCTTTCTTTAATTGTTTTGAGCCAAATCCTTTGTCCTCAATAAAGCTTTCAAGCCTTTTTACTCTTTCTTCAAATTCTTCTCTTATATCCATAATATTAAGAATTTAAGGGTTACTCTTAAAGAGTAAACATTTATAATTAAAAATTGTTCAGGGCCTGTCCTGTATCCATTCAGCTATATCTGTAATAACTTTCCGGTCAATGTTGTTCTTGTCGAAATACTCCAGCGGATTTGGATCACCTTTACCATCCATCATCAGATGGTTTAATCGGGGATAGGAGATAAATCCCGCATCCGGGTGATCCTGCAGTGCGGTTTTCCAGCCATGATAATCTTTCATCGTAACCTGGTAATCCCTTTCACCCTGAAGTACCAGTATCCTTTGTGAAATACCCGCAGCTGATTCTGACTGGTTATAATTATTGAGGTCTTCCCAGTAAGCAGGAGGCAGGTTCAGAAGTGTCTCCCGGTAGGTAAGGCCATCCAGCCGGTTTTCGCTTATCGCACCGGCTTGTTCCTTTAACTCTTCGAGAACTTTCTGTTGCTCATCAGATAATTGCCCTTCTGCACTCATAAGATACTCATACTGTTCGGGAACAAGATTCTGCAAGGGGCGTGAGTTGCCTGCCATGATTATTATTCCGGCCAACTGCGGAGACTTTTCAGCTATTGCAGGCGCCAGCATACCACCAAGACTGTGACCAAGCAGGAAAATCCTGTCAGGATCTGTTCCCTGGATATTCCCGGCTTTCTGAATGGCCGCAACGGCATCCCTGCCTGTTTCATCCCAGATTGTAAAGCTGTTCCTGTCAAGGGTGTTGCCATGTTTTAGCGTTCGTTTCTCATACCTGAGTACTGCAACCCCTTTTGATGATAATCCCCATGCCAGATCCCGGAAAGGCTTGTTTGGACCTATTGTCTCATCACTGTCGTGCGGACCCGATCCGTGAACAAGTATCACTACGGGGAACCCTGAGCCTTCTACCGGCATTGTAAGTTTTGCAGGAAGAACGATATCCCCGCAATCGATTGCAAATTCCGATTCCGTGAACCGGGTGCTGTCGGCATAATCAGGCGGAGGTGAAAAATCAATTGCAGGTGCAGGTACAAAGTTAAAACCGGCAACCTTGACTTCCTGGTCAAAAACAACCCGGAGAGCCAGCTCCATTTTTTCAAACCGGCACACAAGCATTACTATCTCATACTCCCCGGCGGATTCAAATATCACCCGTTCGGCATACAGGAATTCTCCCAGTTGGTTCTCAAGGCCATCAGCGATTTCTTCAAGCTGGCCATCGGGTATTTGTTGAGCAATTTCTATGGTCAGCATTTCCATTACCTTTTCACTTTCCTTATTCATGAAATAGTCAAGTAACCTGCGTGCTTCTGATTCCAGTATAGTGTTCTGCTGGGAACAGACTGTGGGGATCACCAGAAGCAGGCAGATAACAGTTGATAATAATCGTATTATTATCCTGCGGTTCACTGATCTTTTTTCCATAATTTTAGGATTTAAATATTTAAGTTTATGTAAGTCTGTATTCTTCAGTTATTGTTGATGATCCTATATGTCTATGTTCTGGTGACGGCGCGTAATGCCTTCTGGGTATCAAGTGTTTTCTTCAGGGATTTGCGTAACTGAAAAATTGTCTTATCCTCCCTGTGAAATTCAGAACCCAGAAGTTCTTTGTATCTCTTTTTTGCCCTCTCCCTGTATTCCCTTGTCGGGAAAATGTTGCCCATAAGGTTTGCCTCACCTGCCAGCAATGCTGTCAGCCAGGTTTCTCTGTCAGGGACACGACCGTAAACCAGAGCCCTTTCCATCTTAGTGATCCCGGGCTTTAGAAGGTCATACTTCCTGACCCTGTACCTGTTGCCCACCTTCCATGAAATAAACACGATTTCCTCTCTTAACAGGTAATGGTTTTCTGTCATCAGTTCCATCTGTTTTTTGTAGATCTCTCCGGCTCTTCGTGGTACCAGAAGCTGGAGCCTTGACAATTTCTTCCCCGAAAGGGGGATCAGAAGAGAAATGATCCTGTCCAGCACGGGGTCTCCCGTTTCACTCTCCCTGCACCAAAGCCGGATGCCCTCTGTTCCTAGTATACCCTTCTCTGCAAGTTCAAAAAGGCAGGCATAGAACAGGACGGATTTGAGCACGTTCGGATTGGCGAACCGCTGCTTTTTCGGGTAAAAAGCGTGCATTATTATTTTTTCCCTGTATCCCGGTTGCATGAGTAAATAATTTTAATCTATTCTTTGTTTTCCGGCTCATCAGATGTGCCTGTGTCGACTTCTTTCATCCTGTCGCCCTCTTTCATCCTGCCTGCTTCCCTGAGGGCACGGTTGAGTATCCATTCTATCTGGCCGTTAACGCTGCGGAATTCATCGGCCGACCATTTTTCAAGGGCATTCATCATTTCCGGTTTCAATCTCAGTACAAATGGTTTCTTTTTTACCATAAACTCTTCTCAAATAGTATTTCCGGTGTTATGCTGGCAGTTAACGACCTGCATGATCATGTGGAATGGTTGTTATGCTGCATCTTTCCATGGGCCGTTTGATTACAGGGCTTTACCGGCTTTGTATCAGCCTTACTGGTAAAGCGACCCAGTGTTTATTACGGGACTGACATCTTTGTCAGAGCAGAGGACGACCATCAGGTTGCTGACCATCGTTGCCTTCTTCTCCTCATCCAGGTCAACTATTTCTTTTGACGAAAGCTGCGCCAGGGCCAGATCAACCATGCTTACTGCACCCTCTACTATCTTCTGGCGGGCCGCGACAATGGCTGTGGCCTGCTGCCTGCGAAGCATGGCGCCAGCAATTTCGGAGGCGTAGGCCAGGTAAGCTATCCTTGCCTCCATTACAAAGATCCCGGCAATCTTAAGCCTGTCCCTCAGCTCCTTTTCCAGCTCATTGTTCACCTCTTCTCCTCCGGAGCGGAGTGATATATCGGCATCAGCATCGTCAAAGTTGTCGTAGGGATAAAAACCTGCAAGCTTCCTTATAGCTGCTTCACTCTGTATGTCGACAAAACGGATATAGTCATCAACCTCAAATGCTGCCTTGAAGGTGTTCTCGACTTTCCAGACAAGAACGATGCCAATCATTACGGGGTTACCCAGCTTGTCATTCACCTTGATAGGCTCTGAGTTGAAGTTCCTTGCTCGCAGGGAGATCTTTTTCCTGATAAAGAAGGGGTTGATCCAGTAGAAACCATTATTTTTAATTGTACCGGAATAGTTGCCGAAAAGAATCAGTACGACAGACTCGTTGGGGTTCACCACCAGCAGGCCTGCCCAGCAGAACAGATCTGCGATAAGCAGAAACAGCCACCACGGACTGACATATATGGCCAGCAAAATAGGGCCGAAGAACAGGGCCAGTGAAAAAAAGGACCCCAGGTACCCCAGGTAGGGAGATAATGATTTTTCCTTTTCCATGATATTAATGATTTAATGAGTTAGTATTTAGGCAATAATGGAGTTTATTTTACATAACAGTAAAGATGATTGGAAAATGAATGATATTAAAATGATATCACAATGATACGATAGGATTTTTTTATTTCCAAATTTTTAAATTATATTTTTATTATGTTTTGGTTACATTTGTCATATATCCCCCGATTATTCAATACCTGGATAGTTTATTACAGATATCCAGGCATTAACTTATATATGCATCACAAGATAAAAACCGGTGATAATGGCAAAGAAATCGAAAAACACGCGAAGCGGGATTGTCTATTCAACCGATCCCGGCTTCAATTATCAGAACGATGAACCGGAAGAGACCGAAACCCTGTCTCCCCGGCAGCAGGACCTGAAAGTTTGGCTGGACAGGAAACAGAGGAAGGGGAAAGTTGTTACCCTGATCACCGGATTTGCCGGCAGGGAAAAGGACCTTTCCGACCTTGGGAAAATGCTCAAAAGCAGACTTGGCACCGGTGGAGCCGCCAAAGAGGGTGAGATACTGATCCAGGGCGATTTCCGCGATAAGGTTATCGAAATATTGTCCGGCATGGACTACAGAGTGAAAAAGGCAGGGGGCTGAGAGATTATTTAGTCTGTCTATAAAGTCAGTGTCTGGATCAAAAAGTCACATCTGATGGATTTTGACAAATGAGAGATTCATTGCATGTGAGATCAACCGAAGGTTAATGTCACATCAGGTTTGTAATCAACAATGAAAAGTATATTGCATGTGAGATCAACCGAAGGTTAATGT
>SL_3KL_010_SEDDRAFT_10003620_pt1 | contig 14025 bp, 11 predicted proteins | sample SodLakKL_010_SED_2_FD_10381 | JGI IMG/M metagenome (IMG submission 10381)
GTACCGGTTCAGAACAACCCGATGTCCTACCAGGGTCCGGATGCCAACGGTAATGCCACATTCAACGTGAATTATCCCTCAGGCAGAGACCTGGACGAAAGTTTCCGCAGTAGTATCAGCATCGCCAACACCTGGAGTGCGCAGATTGGTGTTCGGTATATGTTTAACTGATTTAAGGGACGTACTTGAGTTATCTCAAAGGATAAATCCCAAACCGTTCTTTAGAAGCAAAGGCTCCGTGACAGGAGCCTTTGCTTTTTTTACTTTCCGAACAAACCGGCAAGACCCGGGATATTGAGACAGACCTATTGTTCCGCAACAAGAAAGGCCCGCACGATGCGCTGGAACCGGTCCGGCTGATCCAGAAAGGCATAGTGTCCGGCGCGCTCGATCCCGACCAGGGCTCCATTCCCGAGCCCCTTTTCCATGCGTTCGGCCTGGTACCATGGCGTGGCCTCATCCTCCCTTCCCCACAACAACAGCACCTCGTGTGATATGTCAGGCAGACAATGTTCCAGATGCTCGGATACCGTGCGCACAAAGGTCTCGCGCATCACACCGTCCAGTTTCTGGTAGTCCGCCGAACCCAGAGATTTCCAGATGGATGTGCTCCGTAGCCAATTCAGGGCTTTGGCCTTCAAAGTCGTCGGCAGCAACATGAACGGGGCCTTAAGGACCATGGCTGTCGTCCGGCGGCGGTAGTATGAAAAGCTTCTCTTTGGTTTCATACCTGCCCCTCCTGTGATGATGATTTTCAACAGCTCCGGACCATCAACTCCAGCCGTCGCCGCTCCTTCCGGCCGTTCATCGGGACTGAAACCAGCTCCCGCTTCAGCCGATCTGTCACGTCCGCTTCGGGCAGCCCATTTCAGTGTTATCCGTCCTCCGAAGGAGTGGGCCAGCACATCCGTGGGTCCACTAATTATTTCGCGGACAAAGGCCCGGGACAGATCGGTATAATCATCGATACTCCATGGTTCCTCCGGCGGGGGCGTTGCGCCAAAGCCGGGCAGATCCGGGACGAAGCACGTTCGGATATCCGAGAGCGCATGCGCCAGCGGCAGCATCACCCGCGCACTGCTTCCCCAGCCATGAAGCATGAGCAACGGCGGCCCCGTGCCCGTTTTGCGGTAGGACACCGGCAAACCATCATAACTAAATGTGTGTGTGTTCTCTTCGGGCACGTTTACTTGTTTCATTGTAGTTACCCGGCCTTTCTTCTGCTGCGCGCTTTCTGCACCATTACCCGGGCGCCTGCCACCGCATGCTCGCTTACTTCGGCTCCGCTCATCAACGAAGCGACCTGCCGTATATGCGCTTCCTCGTCCAATTTCCGGATATGCGTGACCGTGCGTTCTCCGGATTCCTGCTTTTCCACGCGGAAGTGATGATCCGCTTGTCCCGCAATCTGTGGCTGATGGGTTATGGCAATGATCTGGCAGTGGCCGGCCAGGTCATGCATGGTCCGCCCCACCTGCTCTGAAACCGCTCCGCCAATGCCCGTATCGATCTCGTCAAAGATCATGACCGGCAAGTGCTGCTCCCGCGCAATAACCGACTTGAGGGCCAGCATAACCCGCGAAATCTCTCCGCCNGATGCAATCCTGGCCAGCGGTTTCGGCGACTCGCCNTTNTTGGTGCTGATGTANAANACCACNTCGTCCGGACCGTCGGCATGGCATGCAACCATCTTNCCANCCACCTCAATCCATCCGCCTTCGCCTTCCCGCCATATGACCCGGGTTTCAAAACGGTTGTTGGGAATGCCCAGGCTCTTCAATGCCTCTGATATCCGGCCGCTCAGATCGGCTCCGGATTTCTCGCGCTCATCATGCAGCTCCTTTGCCCTCTGCTGCAGCAACACCATGGCCGACGCTAGTTCTTTCTCCTTTTTCTCCAGCTCCAGATCAAAGTTCTCGGCCAGGTTGACCGATTCCTCCAGCTCCAGGCGGTAGCGGATCAGATCCGGCAGCAGGCGACCGTACTTTTTTTCCAGCCGGCGCAGTTCCGCCTGTTTCCGGCGCATCTCCTCAAGCCGCTCCGGGTTGAATTCGATGCGCGACCTGTACCTCTCGGTATGGGAAAGCAGTTCCTGGAAACTCACCCGCGCCGACCGCAGTTCTTCGGTGTAGCTCCGGAACTCCTCGTCCATCTCCGCCATGTCGCCCAGGGCATCCTCGATCATGCCCAGCAATTCCATCAGGTTCCGTTCGCCTTCGGAGCCCAGCTCGCCGATCAGCGCAGCCTTCTGGTCCAGTTCTTCGGCATGATCCAGCCGCTTCATCTCGGCCTCCATCTCAGCAAAGACCTCTTCATTCAAATCGGCAGCCTCAAGCTCCCGGAGTTGGAACCGGTGCAGCTCCATCTTTTCATTGAGCTCGCGCTCCTGACGTACCAGGGTATTACGTTCTTTCCGGAGGTGCGCCACTGTCCGGTAGGCATCTTCGTATGTGCGCTTATGTGAACTGACGCCTGCCAGAGCGTCAATGACCTCACGATGATGATCCTGCTTCAGCAACAGCTGGTGGTCGTGCTGCCCGTGCAGGTCCACCAGCCTGTCGCCCACCTCTCGCAGCAGGGAGATCGTCACGGGCGTATCGTTGATAAAGGCCCGGCTGCCGGAGGGACGTATTTCCCGGCGCAGGATAATCTCGCCGCCCATCTTCTCCACATCGTACTCATCCATCAGGCGGCTGACCACCGGATCGGGATCTTTGCCCGTTGCGATCACGGCTTCCACAACGGCTTTGCTGGTTCCCTCGCGCACGGTTTCCGTATCCGCACGCTCGCCAAGCACCGCATTCAATGCGCCGATGATAATCGACTTTCCTGCACCGGTCTGGCCCGTAAGTATATTGAGGCCGGTTCCGAAAGAAACCTCCAATTCATCGATCAGTGCATAGTTTTTGATATACAGACTCCTGATCACGGCGCCAGTGATATGATTGTTTGCTACGGTCGTCCCGGAGGCGACCAGTGTCATGCGTTTTGCCAAGATAGGACTATTTTTCATTCTTGTGGAATTCCTCCTGCGCTGCTGTTTTGCATTGCTCGATCACACAGACCGGCTCGATTCCCGTATCTTTTCCGGTACTGTATAGACCGCCAAAACAGGGAATGCTTACACTGCGAAATTGGCAGAAAAAATGGCTATTTTATGATGATATGGAAAAACAGAAATCAGATATGCATCATCAACTGCCTGTTGACGTGCCGGCGCGAATGCCGGTTATCCCGCTGAGGGATACCGTTATTTTTCCCAACACCATGTTCCCCATACTGGTCGGGCGCTCCTCCACCATTGCCGCGGTCAATGCGGCCGTGGAAAAGAACAAATACGTCCTTCTGTGTGCACAGATGGAGCCGGATGACGACAGCCCGACACCGGACAAGCTCCACAAGAAGGGAACACTTGCCCAGGTCATCCAGGTGCTGCACCTGCCCAACGACCTGCAAAAAGTCCTCATCAGTGGCATCCGGCTGGCCGAAGCGGTCTCTTTTGAGCAGACCACGCCCTATTTTGAGGCGACCATCACATTGGAAGAGCCTCCCAAAACACGGATGACCCCTCGCCTCAAAGCCCTTATCCGGAAAACAAAAGAAGGGTTCGAGAAGCTGGTGCTGCTGAACCAGGAGTTGCCGGAAGAGGTGCTACTGGGCTTTGAACAGAACTACAATCCGCAAAACCTGCTCTACTTCGTCGCTTCCTATCTGGATCTGGATATCGATGAGAAGCAGCAGTTGCTGGAGGAGACCGATCTTGACCGGCAATACCGGAAGGTGCTCACCCACCTGACCGGAGAACTGGAACTGCTGGCCGTATCCAACGAAATCAACGAAAAAGTCCAGGACGAAATACAGGAAACCCAGCGGCGGTACTACATCCAGGAACAGATCAAGGTGCTGCAGGAAGAGCTGGACGAGGAGGGATTTTCCGATCCCGAGCTGGCCAAGATAAAGGAGAGCCTGGAAACGCGCCCCATCCCCGAGACGGCCCGGGCCAAGGCCTTCGAAGAGCTCGAGCGGCTGAGGAAAACGCCGGCCATGTCGCCGGAATACAGTGTTTCGCGCAATTACCTCGACTGGATCCTGGCCATGCCATGGGGCCAGTTCTCCGAGGATCGCCTGGAAATCCGTGCGGTGGAGGATGCGCTGGAAAAAGATCATTTCGGGCTGGAAAAGCCAAAGGATCGTATCCTTGAGTACATCGCCGTTCTGAATCTGGTCAACAAAATCAAAGGGCAGATCCTGTGCTTTGTAGGTCCGCCGGGCACCGGCAAGACCAGCCTGGCCAAGTCCATCGCCGAGGCGATGAACCGCAGGATGGTGCGCATCTCGCTGGGGGGGGTAAGCGATGAGGCAGAGATCCGGGGACACCGCAAAACATACATCGGATCCATGCCCGGACGCATCATCCAGGCCATAAAAAAGGCCGGGACCATGAACCCGGTCATCATCCTGGATGAAATCGACAAGCTGGGGCGCGACCTTCGCGGCGACCCGTCCTCGGCCGTACTCGAGGTGCTGGACCCTGAGCAGAACGACACGTTCAACGATCATTACATGGATCTGGACTTCGACCTGTCGCAGGTCATGTTCATCACCACTGCGAACGTAGCCAGCCACATCCAGCCGGCACTGCTTGACCGGATGGAGATCATCCCGCTGCACGGCTACCTGGAGTACGACAAGGTGGAAATCGCCCGGCGCCACCTGATCCCGAAACTGCTGAAATCGCACGGTCTGAAACCCTCAAGGGTCCGGTTCCGGGAGGATGCGATCCGGCTCATCATCCAGCGCTATACCGCCGAAGCCGGCGTGCGCGTGCTGGAACAGAACCTTGCCTCCATCTGCAGAAAAGTGGCCAAAAAAGTGGTTCAGGAGCGGAAGAACGGGAAAAAGCCGTCACAAATCACGATCAACACCAAGCGTGTGCGTGAATTCCTTGGTGTTGAGAAATTCAAGGAACGGGATGTCGAGAAGAAAGACCGCATAGGCAGTGTGAACGGACTGGCCTGGACCAGCACCGGTGGCAGCATTCTGAACCTGGATGTAGCGCGCATGTTTGGAAAGAACAAGCTTTTGCTTACCGGAAAGCTGGGCGATGTGATGAAGGAGTCGGCCCAGGCCGCGCTGACGTTCGTGCGGTCCCACGCATCCGAGTTCGGCCTTCCCGAAGACTTTTTTGAAAAGAACGAAATCCACGTACACATCCCGGAAGGCGCCATCTCCAAAGATGGTCCGAGTGCGGGAATGGGCATAGCGCTGGCCATGATCTCCCTGCTCACCGAAACGCCGGTCCGGCACGATGTTGCCGTCACCGGTGAAATCACCCTTCGCGGCGATATTTATGCCGTTGGCGGGCTGAACGAAAAGCTCCTGGCGGCCCAGCGCAAGGAGATACATACCGTTATGCTGCCAAAGGAAAACCTTCCGGATCTGGAAGATATTCCGGAAAAAGTAAAAAAGGGCCTGAAGATCATAGGCGTTGACCACATTTCAGAGGTCCTGCCGCATGTGTTCCGCTCTGCCCGGTTTACCTCGCGGTCATCTTTTGCGTCATCCAACAAGCGGGGCCGACCAGGCAAAAAGAGCGCCCACCAACCGTCGCCGGCCGGAAGGTGAGAGCATCGCTCCCTCTGAATAGTTACTGATAAGAGTCTGAAATGGGAAAAACCTTACATCCTTTTTTCTCCAGTTCGCAATCACGCAACAAAAAGAGTGTAAGACCCGCCGGGATGCCGGCAGGTGCTGCAGTGATTTATGGGCGGGTATCAGAAACGGGCCCGATACATATCCTGCTCAACCGGCACGAAGAAAACACAACCCCGTAACTGGCAAATATGACCTTACCGTCTGCTCCTCATATCCACTCAGAGGAAGACCGGGAAGACTACACCCGGTATGACCTTGATGTGCCCGAGGGTCATCATGAGCAGATGCGCCTGGACAAGTACATCACGCAGTTCATTCAGAACGCTACCCGAAACAAGGTTCAGGAAGGGATACGAAATGGCTGGGTCCGGGTGAACGGCTTGCTGGAAAAGGCCTCCTACCGCGTGCAACCGGGCGATGAAATCGTGATCATCGTCCCCAAATCGCCGCCTCCGGAAGCGCGCGCGGAACATATTCCGCTGGAAATTGTCCATGAGGATGATGACGTCATTGTGATCGACAAGCCTGCGGGCATGGTGGTGCACCCTTCCTATGGAAACTGGACCGGAACCCTGGTCAATGCCCTCCTTTGGCATACAAAAAAGCTTTCTTCGGTCAACCAGGATCCGGATATGTTGCGCCCAGGCATTGTCCACCGCCTCGACAAGGGGACCAGCGGACTGCTCGTGGTTGCCAAAAATGACCACGCGCACCACCACTTGTCCAAACAGTTTGCAGAAAAAAGTGTCGAGCGCACCTACCGCACCGTTATTTGGGGGGCGCCGCAAAAGAACCGTGGAACCATCCATCAGCCACTGGGACGCGACCCATCCGACCGTAAAAAAATGGCCGTTCTGGAGCCCGGCAAGGGCAAAGACGCCATAACCCATTACCGAGTCTTGAAACGCTACGATCATCTGGCACTGCTGGATGTCACGCTGGAAACCGGCCGCACCCATCAGATCAGGGTCCATTTTTCATGGATGGGGCATCCGGTTCTCGGCGATCCGGTCTACGGGGGTGATTCCGTGCGGTACGGACCCAACACCGGAACTCGCAAAACCATGTTCCAGAACATTTTTTCTTTGCTTGGCCGGCAGTGCCTGCATGCCCGCACCCTCGGATTTGAACATCCGGCATCCGGCGACTGGCTCCAGTTCACCTCTGAAATCCCGGACGATATGGAAAAGGTCCTGGAAAAACTCGATCATTACTGCACATGAAATGAACATGACAGTCGCCGGCTGACACACAGGAGTATGATTGAATCCTGTCATGTGAATTCATTCTGACCATATGAATCGAAATTAATTTAAACAGATGAAATATTCATGACCGGACTGGTGCCAGGACACACAGGCGCATTATTAAAACGGTCATGGATATTCTATGTGGCCATATGAATCCAATGATTTTAAACACATGAACTGAAAGTCACGAAGTGAAATGAACATGGCAGCCCCTTACCTCCGGCAACACATTCAGATTACATACGGTAACGCATCCAAAAAACACAACCGGCAACACATCCAGATCGCATCTGGCAACGCATCCAAAAATCACATCCAGCATAATCAAAACGCACGGTCACATGGCTAAAAAAGAGATGGTTAACAAAGAGATTCGCATCAATGTAACCCTGGACAAGAAAAGCATCCCGGAGAAGATCATCTGGAATGCAGATGATACAAGCATATCCGACATGCCGGTGCGCGCCATGCTGCTGGCCTTGTGGGATCACAACAACAAGGATACCCTCCGGTTGGATCTCTGGACCAGGGATATGAGCCGGGACGAGATGAAGATTTTTTTCTATGAAACGCTTAAAACCATGGCCGATACGCTTGAGCGCTCCATTGACGACGAGCGGATTGCAGGTGACATGCGTGATTTTTGTTCCTATTTTGCCGAAAAAATGGATATAATAGACAACTCCGGGGAGTGAACACCCGTGTTACAAAAAAACCGATGAAGTCATGGAGACAAAACAGATTCTATATGTCGAGGACGACAATGCCAACCTGATGCTGGTTAAGCTGTTTTTCAAGAAAGAACCTTTTGAGATGACCGGGGTGGATAATCCCGATGATGCGCTTGAACTTATGAAATCACAATCGTTTGATGTGGTGATTGTGGACCTGAACCTGCGAAAGGAAGGGGATGGCGCCGAGCTTATCCGGGATTTGCGGAAACTTTCCGGGTATGAGAATGTGCCTGTTTTTGTTTTCAGCGGGCACGACGCTCACTCTTTCAAGGAGTATGGAATTGAGGGAATGGTTTCGAAGTTCTTCAACAAGCCCGTCGCCAAAAAGACGCTCATTGAGGCTATCCGGGAGGTTCTTGAAATAGAACAGAACCAAACGTAACGGCGCTCTCCCGCTCGCGTTCATCCCAGAGTTCATAACTGGTCATCTTGCCCTTTAGCCCGCAAAGTGCCTGCAATGCGGTATATAGCGGAGGAAATCCGCATATCCGGAAGGGATCATAGTCGCGTTTCATCATCTGCAGCAATTCCCGGCTGCGCCCGGCGGCGGCATGGTCAAGAAACTCACGATCAAAGGTCCGGATATCCCCGAACATTTCCGATGCCGGCGACTCGTCACCGAACTTGTGGCCCACGTGGGAAAGATCCCCCGATATCACGAACAGGGTGTCCGGATCACTAGCAAAATGATCCCGCAAGAAAGAAGCCATGTTGTCCACTTTCCGGCCGATATCCCCATCCTCGGCATAATACATCTCTTCCAGCGAACCGACCAGCAGGGGCACGAGCGTGAAATGATGAGACCAGAGGTACTGGAGGAAAATGAGGTGCAGTTCGATACTGTGTTCGGTCCGGTGCGCGCGGTCCGCAAAGGAGCAACCGACCGCATCCGCCTGCTCTTCAAGAACCCGCAGCGATTCTTTGTCCGTCGTAACGGTGCCCAGCGGGGTCTCAAAATCCTTTCGGGTGGCGATGAACGGCTTGCCGTCGTAGAGCGGATAATAGGACTCGGCATAGTGCGAGGTCGCGAGCAGCACCACCCGGCGGGGACGGAGCCCGGCCAGTGGCCTGAATGCGGGGACGTACGATGCGAGTCCAACCCTCAGGTCAATGTGCGGGGCATACAGGGCCTTGATGAAACCATCGGCACCCTCTTTGCCATTAACTTTTATTTGCGAAGTTCCCGCCCGTTCGTCCGTATCCGGAAACCCGGACGTGTTTCTGCTTTCCGGAGTCTCGTCGCTTTCCGGTACCCCCCCGCTGTCCTGAGTCCCGTGGCTGTCCGGCCGCCCGTTCGAGGCAAAAGCCGCATCCAACATTTCCCTTAATTCATCCGGTGCCGCCGGATAGGATGATCCGGCACATACAGCCGGCCTCACATTCTGCTTCTCGAAACGCTCTTCGATTTCTGTTTTGCAGTGCCGGAACCAGGGCGAGAGCAGCAGGCGCGCCTCGTCCAGCTGTCGGACAAAATCAAGCAGAAGCCCTTCATCCACCTCGCTTCCATACCGCTTCAGATCGTTGCAGATGTCCCGGACAGAAAACTGCCCGTTGAGCATGGGTACAAGAGCGGCAATGTGGTGGTCCAGCGCAATCGGACCGGGCAGATATCCCTGGGGGTCATGGAAATAGATAAGCTCCGATCCCTCGTGCGTGACCGGGATCATTTCCACATCCGAGCGGATCGGCGGCAGCTTCATGTCGACCCGGTCCACCAGCAACTCCTGCTTTCGCGATGCATCATTGCCCGGGTCGCTGTTTTTGTTCTGGCCGTTGTTTTCTGGTGGATACGTTCCGTTGCTCATGGGATTTCTTTTGCTTTTGAAGACTCGGTATTTACATGAACCTGCCGGTTATACGCTGTTTCCAACCGTTTTATTTCTTGTTACAATCGGTTATTTCCTGTTCCAATCGGCTATTTCCTGTTTCTGGAGACTTTTTCTGATTGCTGCTGCTTTGTTGCTTGTTCGACCTGGTTTTCTACCCGAAGGGCCTTGCAAGTGCACCGGATGCCGTATTTCTCACATACGGGATGGTCAGGCGGTTTCGAAAACCGTGCCTTGCAGGCCGCGCGTCCGTGTGCAATAAGCAGGTGGGAGAGGTTCGTCCACTCATCCCGGGGGAAAAGCGCCATCAAATCCAGCTCTATTTTAACCGGATCCTGGTGTTTCGTCAATCCAAAACGATTGGCCAGGCGATTTACGTGGGTATCCACGACCACGCCCTCGTTGATGCCAAATGCGTTTCCAAGCACCACGTTTGCGGTTTTCCTGGCCGCACCGCGCAGCGAGAGCAGTTCGTCCATCGTCGCGGGCACTTCACCGCTGAACTCATCCACAATCCGGCGGGAGGCTTCTTTGATCGCCAGTGCCTTGTTCCGGTAAAATCCGGTGGTGCGGATGACTTCTTCCAGCTCCGGCAACGGCGCCTCGGCCATGGCCTGCGGGGTGGGCCAGGTTCTGAAAAGGTCTTCGGTAACGATGTTGACCCTCACATCCGTGCACTGGGCACTCAGAATGGTGGCGACAAGCAACTCAAACGGATTGGTAAAGTTCAGCGCACAATGGGGATTCGGATAGTGCTCATACAACTCCGCCAGCAACATGCCGGCCCGCTTGCGCTGATCGCCGTTTTTCCGGGGCAGCTGTTTACTTTTTCCGGCTGTTTTCACGTGTCTGAATACCTGCTTTATTTTTTAGTGGAAGTGTTATTATAATTTTACGCAATTTGTGTATACTATAGAAGCATCATAACCAGTGCGCTTTTTTTTGCCAACCAGCTGTAGCTGACCATCATTTGACTCCAAGGCAATGGCTACCGAACCGAACTCCCTGGATTACCGCAAGCTGGACAATCTAATTCATTCGCGCATCCGGCTCGCCATTATGTCGGTGCTCACAAGGGTGGATGATATCAGTTTTAATGAACTGAAAAAAGTCCTCAATGCTACCGACGGAAATCTGAGCACGCACCTTTCCAAGCTTGTCGATGCCGGATATGTCTCCGTTCAGAAAACCATCGAAGGCAACAAGACCGAATCCCGTTACAGGGTAACACAGAGAGGCCTTTCCAAATTCGCCGATTATATTGTTGAGCTGGCGCCGTTTATTGGATGAGCTCGTCATCCATCATCGACTCAAAATAGGTGTCTGTTTCTTTGGGCGGACTGGTGGACAGGCTTACAGCCACCGTCACGATTAATCCAGCGGCAAATCCCGGGATCAGTTCGTACATCATATCGTTGAGTGCAGGAACCAGGTACCACACAATGGTCACCAGGGCGCCGGACAGGAATCCGGAAATGACCCCGGCAGCCGTCGTTCGCCGCCAGTATAGCGCCAGCAGGGCGGTCGGACCAATGGCGGCACCGAGTCCCGCCCATGCAAACAGCACCAGCCAGAACACCAGATCCTCGGCCAGCACTCCAAATGCCACCGCGCCAACAACCAGCAGGCCCACCACCAGGCGGCTCATCCACACCAGGCGCCGCTGCGACACTTCTTCTCCTTTTTTCAGGATCTTCTCGTAGACGTCCCGCACCACGCTGGATGCGGCAACCAGAAGCTGGGAGTCGGCCGTGGACATGATCGCCGCGAAGATGGAGGCAATGACCATTCCGAACAGCACCGGGTGAAGGTACTGCTGTGCAAGGACCGGGAACAGGTTTTCAGTGTCGCCGGCGGGCAGGGCGGCCACATCGGGCAGAACCACGCGTCCGGCCAGCCCTATGAATACCGCGCCCCAGCCCATCAGTACGTTCCATGTGGTCCCTACCACGGCAGCCGTTCGCAGCTGGCGGGAGTCGCTGATAGAGAGATAGCGTGCGATGATATGTGGATTGCCGGGCGAGCCGAGACCGATAGCGAGGAATCCCAGGGCCGCCCCCATGCCAAGTGCGGCCGGGTCCACAAGTCCGGGATCCATGGCGGCAAGCGTGGCAACCACGGCATCCCATCCACCCAGATCCAGGATGATCAGCACGGGCAGTACCACCAGGGAGAGCAGCATGAATACCGCCTGGATGGTATCCGTCAGGCTCACAGCAAGAAAACCGCCCAGAATGGTGTACAGAAAGACAATGAGCGCCGTGAGCAGAATGCCATGAAGCGGATCCAGGTTGAAGCTGGAGGCAAAGGTTTTACCGCCGGCCACAAACTGGGCGGAGACATAACCGAGCATGAAAATCAGGATTACGGCCACCAGAACCATGCGCAACACCCCGGAATGGTCGTTGAACCGTACCGCAAAAAAGTCGGGAATGGTAATGCAATCGTAACGTCCTGCAAAGTTGCGGATGCGCCTGGCGAAATAGAGAAACAGGAAGAGCTCCACCACAATGTATCCGACCACCGCCCAGACAGCGGAGGCGCCCATGGTGTAGGCCATGCCCGTGACCCCAAGCAGCAGCCAGGCCGACCGTCCCGACACCACCGCCGACAGCGCCACGACGATGCGGTTCATACGGCGGCCGCCAATGAAAAAATGTCCGACGCCCCTGGATGAAAAACGCGACGCCCAGACGCCCAGGCCGACAATGATCAGCAGATAGGCAGCAAACGCGCCAATGGCGTAGCGGTCCACGGCCAGTTCCAGTACGGTGGTCTCTTCCATCAACAGAGTATTTGAGGGCGTGCTTTCACCGGCACATCAACGAACGGAGCCCCTGTCCGGGCACAGCGGCAAGGGCCAGACTCAGGGCCGGGCTTTCGAAGTTTACTTGCGAAGCCAGGCCGTCTTAGCAACATCAATAAGCGTCGGACTTGCGCATCGCAAGCACAATAGCAGCGCCGATGATCAGTGCCGGAAGCACAAACAGGACAAATGTCAGCATAAAAGAGCGTTTTTTTTATCCAAAAATCAAGCACCTGTGCTCCGGATCCGGCAACCGGCCCGCCTGTAAATGCATCCAGGTGCGTTTTACGGGAAAATACCCATTTGCTGATAAGATATGGCCACTTTTTTGATCGCGCTGATATACGCGGCATTGCGCAGATCCGTATCGTACTGCCGTGCCGTTTCATGCAGCATTAAATAGGCGGTGACCATGGTGTCTTCCAGTCCGGAATCCACGATATCCCACTCCTCGGGCCCTTTGCCGATCCGCTTGACGTCATATTCGCTGAAATGCTCCCCGGTAAGGCCCTCGATGGCTTCCAGAAGCCGCGTCATCGCATTTTCCTCATAGCGGCGGTCCATCCGGCCAAAACGGATGTGTGAGAGGTTTTTGATCCATTCAAAGTAGGATACCGTGACACCTCCGGCATTCAGATAAATGTCCGGGATTACCAAGATCCCCTTTTCCCGAAGAATGGCATCGGCCTCACTGGATGTGGGGCCGTTGGCGCCCTCGCCGATGATCTTGGCATTCATGCGGCCGGCGTTTTCGACCGTGATCTGGTTTTCCAGTGCGGCGGGGACCAGTATGTCACACTCCATTTCCAGCATGCTTGCCGATTCCTCGATAAAGCGTCCGTCTGGATATTCGCGGATGGACCCTGTTTCGCGGATATGTTCCCGCAGCTTGTCAATATCAATGCCCTTGTCGTCATAAATGCCTCCGTGGACTTCCGCCACACCGGTTATGAGCGCTCCCGCCTCGCGCAAATAATGCGCCGCATAGTAACCGACATTACCAAGACCCTGGACAATCACGCTCTTGCCCTCGAGTCCGGTGGTAAGGCCAAGCGCCTCCATATCCTTTTTGTTGGCGCATGCCTCTTTCAGACCGAAAAAGATACCGCGCCCGGTAGCCTCGGTGCGTCCGCTGATACCGCCCTGCTCAATCGGCTTGCCGGTAACGCAGCCTTCGCTGTCGAGCGAATCGACCATGCTCTGATACGTATCCAGGATCCATGCCATCTCCCGCGAGCTGGAACCATAATCCGGAGCCGGCACATCCACACCTGGTCCCAGAAAGTTCTTCTTGATCAGCTCAAACGTAAAGCGCCTGGTGACACGCTCGATCTCCGATGCCGAATACTTGGACGGGTTGATGCGTATTCCGCCTTTGGCACCGCCAAAAGGCACCGAAACCACGGCACATTTGTACGTCATCAGCGCTGCCAGAGCCGTCACTTCGTCCTCGTTCACCTCAAGTGCATAACGGATACCGCCCTTGGTGGGCATTTTGTGCGCGCTGTGCGCCGAACGCCAGCCGTGGATGACCTCCACGCTTCCGTCGTCCCTGCGAAGCGGAAATGTAATGTGATAGGTGCTGTTACACGCCTTGATCTGGCTCAGCAGGCCCTTATCAATAGAAAGGTGCGATGCCGCCCGATCGAAACATTTGTTTACCTGTTTGAAAAATTGATACGCAGCCATAATGCAATAGTATTAGATGGGTTAATGGTGGCCTTGGAGTAAAGAGTATAAAAGCGGTTTTCTGA
>SL_3KL_010_SEDDRAFT_10003621_pt1 | contig 14025 bp, 8 predicted proteins | sample SodLakKL_010_SED_2_FD_10381 | JGI IMG/M metagenome (IMG submission 10381)
CCTCTCGAGGCCTCAATTTCACAATTCGATATGGAAGGTGAAAAATATCTGACTGTTATTCTTCGGGATATCACCAAACGACTCGAATTCGAAGAGAGTATCGCGGAAAGCAAAGAAACCTACCAGAATCTTTTTAACTCTATAAGCGATGCGGTGTTTGTGCAGGATCAGGATGGAAAGTTCCTCAGTGTAAACCGGGGGGCAGTTAATATCTATGGATATTCGTGCGATGAATTTACCGGACAGACATTTGCATTGATCAATGCAGGCGGCGACATAGAAATGGATTTTATGCAAAGCCGGCTGCAATCCGTCAACCGGGGTATGACCGAAAAATTCGAATGGAAATGTAAAGCAAAAGACGGCACAATACTACAGAATGAATTTACGCTAACAAAAGGAACATATTTTGGGCAGGATGTTATAATCGCCACTGCTCACGATATTACGGAACGGAAAAAAAATGAAGAACAAATTAAGCTATTCGAAAATATTATTAGAAATGTCAACGATAGCATTGCCTTTGTCAGTAAACAGGGTATAGTACTATTTGTCAATCAGGCATTTTGTAGAACCTACGGATATATGGATGAAGAAATCGTCGGAAAAGACATTCAAGAGTTATTATCCCCTTCAAATCCTGCGTACGTCAGGCGACAGATATTTTCTGCAACGTTTAAAAACGGCTGGAGCGGAGAACTTCAGGCAAGAAAGAAAAACGGTGAAGATATACCCGTGTATCTATCGACCTCGGCCATATATAACACTGAAGGGAAACCGGCCGGGTTGGTCGTGGTTTCAATTGATATGACAAAGCAAAAACAACTCGAAGGACAGGTTATTCATTCCCATAAAATGGAAAGCCTGCGGGTGCTTGTTGAAGGCATCGCACATAATTTCAATAATATACTTGCAGTTATCATGGGCTATTCAGCTTTATCACAACATGAAAATGTATCACGTAAAAAAATCAAAGACAACCTTGATGTCGTGCTCGAAGCAGTCGAACGCGGTTCATCGCTGGTAAAACAACTTTTTACATTTAGTGCACTGAGCGCCACACAACTCCAGAATATAGACTTACATAGGGTTATAGAAGAAACCATCGAGATTATACAGGAAACATTCCCGAAAGACATTACCGTTTCGCTCGACCTTGCTCCCTCAAAACCGCATATAGCTGCCGATAACAGAGAGCTCCGTCAGGCATTTTTGAATGTATTGATAAACTCCCGGGAAGCTATGCCCGAAGGAGGCCGCATTACGATTTCAACCAGAGTTGTCGAAAACATCTCACTGCTTCCCTGGCAGGTAAATCAGAGCAATAAAAAGAATTACATTCATCTATCGATTACCGATACAGGAATAGGGATGAATAAGGAAATCAAGGAAAAGAGCTTCGTTCCATTTTATACAACCAAAGATATCGGTCAGGGGATGGGACTCGGCTTAACAATTACCTACGGCATAATTGAACGGTATAATGGATTTATCGATGTCGAAAGCTCCCCGGGCAGCGGAACAACAGTCCATATGTATCTTCCAATCGTGTCTGAATCCGCAGATATCATCACCGAACCCGAAACTCCCGGCCTGCCCGCCGGTACTGATATATCACAATCACAAACCATTCTTATTGTTGAAGATGAGGATGCATTTCAAAAATTGCTCGCAAATAACCTGGAAAATTTGGGTTACTCCATTCTAACCGCCGCAGACGGACTGGAAGCAATCGAATTGTTTGAAGAGCACCGGCAAATAATCGATATCGTGTTGCTCGATATCGGATTACCTTTGGTTAGCGGTCACGCTGTTCTGCAGAAGATCAGGGAAACCAATACAACGGTAAAAGTAATTGTCATGACCGGATACGACATTGACGAAATAATGCCGAACATCGATGCATTATCGGTTAATGATATCATCCAGAAACCGTTTGATATCGATTATATGATTGACCGGGTGAGAGAAATACTCAGTGAATAAATAAAGAACACCTCAAAGTACATACCACTTGCACATTGTTAAATAACTTCCTAATATTGGGGAGTATAACAATTTGTGCGAGGTGTACTATGAAAGCGTTGAAAATTATAGGCATTATAGCGGTAATCCTTGTGGTTGTCATCATAGGATTATTAATTCTCATACCTGTTTTATTCAAAGATCAGATTGCAGAACGGGTTAAAGTCGAGATCAACAAAAACGTCGAAGCCCGTGTGGATTGGGAGGATTTCGGGTTGACGTTTTTCCGGAACTTTCCGAACCTCACCTTCTCGCTGCATGACCTCACCGTTACCGGCATAGAAGCATTCGAAGGTGACACGCTGACCTCGGTCGGCAATTTTCGCCTTGTTCTCGATGTCGGCAGTGTAATACGCGGTGTACGTCGTGGCGACCAGATTATTATCAGGTCAATACGAATAAACGAACCGTCGATTCACGCGATAGTACTTGAAGACGGCAGGGTAAACTGGGATATAATGATCGAAGACGAAGAAGAAGTCGTACCTGACGAAGAACTTGAGATACCGGCATTTAATATCGGATTACAACGTTTTGAAATCCGCAATGCCCGGATTGTGTTCGAGAACCGGGAAACCGATCTCTATGCATCGATAGACGGATTAAACCACACACTTCGCGGTGATTTCACGCAGGACCTGTTTACCCTAAGCACAGAAACCAGCATCGACGATTTGAGCGTACGTTTCACCGGTATCCCCTATCTTAACAGGGTCAGGGTCGACGTGAAAGCCGATCTCGAAGCCGACATGGTAAACCAACGGTTTACCTTTCAGGATAATGAGATCAGCATGAACGAACTGATGCTTGGTTTCGACGGCTTTGCCACATTGCGCGACGACGAGATCGATATCGATATGACCTTTGCAGCGGCACGGGCCGAGTTCCGTGATATACTTTCGTTCGTGCCGGCAATTTATATGCAGGACTTTGAAGAACTGCAAACATCGGGTAACGTTGCGGTCGACGGATATCTGAGAGGAACCTATAGTGTAAACGATTTCCCGTCGTTTGCGATTAACGTCGATGTAGCCGACGGTATGTTTCTCTATCCGGACCTCCCGCTACCGGCAGAAAATATATTCGTAGATCTTTCGATCGATAATCCGGGCGGGGATGTTGATAACACGGTCGTAAATATGCAACGCTTTCATATTGAACTGGGCAACGATCCCTTTGAAGCACGGATGGTTCTCCGCACACCGGTATCCGATCCCGATATCGACTTTGCCGTTCAAGGCCGGATTGATCTTGCCGAAGTAAACCGCACGATGAAACTTGAAGGCATCGAAGAGCTCTCCGGCATTATCACTGCCGATATGGCAATGCGAACGAGAATGTCATTCATCGAGAATGAAGAATACGACCGGATAACTGCACGGGGTAATGTCGACATTAGAAATATGATCGTGCAAAACGAAGAGCTTCCGCACGCAGTTAATATTGAAGAAATATCCCTTGAGTTTTCACCGCAATATGCAGAAATGAAATCCTTCAGAGGAACCATCGGCAGCAGCGATATGCAGATGACCGGCTATCTTGACAATCTGCTCGGATTTGCACTGCGCGATGAAGACTTGCGGGGACGTGCAACGTTTACAAGCAACTTCTTCGATCTCGATGAATGGATAGAGGACGACGAAGAACTTGAAGTAATACCAGTGCCCGCCAACATCGATTTTACAATGAATGCATCTATTGCGCGGATGGTATATGACAACATGGAAATGTCGGATGCTCGCGGTAGTCTTCATATAAAAGATGAGCGGATCACGCTTGAAAATTTTTCAATGAACACACTCGGCGGCGAGATCGTGATGAGCGGATTTTATGAAACGACAAATGTCGAAGAACCGACGTTCGATTTCGAATTCGCAATGAATAACATCGACATACCGAACGCCTTTACAACATTTAACACCGTGCAGATGCTTGCCCCGGTTGCCGGATATGCAAGAGGCAATTTCTCGGCAAACCTTCGTATGAATGGTGCACTCGGTAAAGATATGATGCCGCTGTTCGATGTCTTAAACGGTCGGGGTACCATTGAAACATCACGTCTTGCCATACAGGATTTTCCGGTATTAAACAGAATCTCAGATGCAATCAATGTACAACAACTGAAAGATCCACAGGTAGAAGATTTCCGTTCATCGATTAACATACGGGACGGACGGCTCCACGTTAGTCCTTTCGATGTCGGAATTGCAAATTCTAAAATGAATGTTTCCGGTTCAAATGCAATCGACGGTTCACTGGACTATGTACTCGGCATTGAAATACCGAGAGGCGACCTCGGCGCAGATGCGAACCGGGTCATCAACGATTTAATTTCTCAAGCAGGACGCCGCGGGGTCGATTTACAGGCAGCCGATGCCGTGAGATTGAACGTCACCGTCGGGGGTACCGTCACCAACCCTTCTATACGAACCGACTTTGCGAGCGTTGTAACATCCGCACGAGAGGAAGTCGAACGGGCCGTTCGTGAAGAGGTAGATCGAAGGGTTGAGGATGTCGAACGTCGTGTGGATGAGGAACGGGAAGCAGCACTGGAAAAAGCGCGGGTTGAGGCCGATCGTATCATACGGGAAGCAGAACACCGCGCCGCACGAATACGTCACGAAGCTGAGAACCTTGCCGAGACAGTCCGCAAGGAAGGATATGAACAAGCAAACCGCTTACTCGAAGAGGCGACAAACCCTGTCGCGCGGGCAGCAGCCCGTCCGGTAGCAGACCGGATGCGAAAAGAAGCAGACGACCGGGCTGAGCAAATCATACGTGAAGCTGACCGGCAGGCAGAACAAGTGATGGAAGAAGCAAGGAAGAAAGCCGATGAGTTACTGGATGAATAAATAACTACTCCTGAACTCTATGAGAAGATTGGTGTTTAAAGATGTTAATAGTTATTCGTTATTGGTTAATTGTGAATATTGCGGATAGAGTACCATTAACCATTAACTGATAACGAATAACTTTATTCAATACACAAACGGATCGATCCTGTAGGGCACTGGCTGAAGTCTTCGTTTTTTAATCGCATCCTTAAACACATCCAATTGCTTTTTCATTTCATCTTCACTCAACCTTTCAATCCGGTCATGTTCCATGCGTTGGTAATACGGTGCATCGGAATACTCCACCACTTCAGATAAATAAACCCGATCACCCTTCGTGAGCGCACTTCGGTTAATAAAATCGAGCGACATCTCGATATGCGCTTTCTCATACGTCTTACCACCCACACCCAACAACATGATGATATCGGTTGCAACACCTGCCTCTTTCAATCGCTCTATTGTATCGAGCATTTGATCTGGTTGTGCAGGTTTCTGTATCCATTCGAGTATCTCTTCCGAACCGCTCTCCACACCGAGGTAGACCCGGTCGAGACCGAGATTCCATAATTCACGATAATCATCCGCTGTTTTCTTTAATCCGGTGAAACCATCAATGAATGCACCGATACCTGAAAAGTGTAATCGTTTTCCGCGGGTCCACTTCGGTTTGACAGGTCGTTCTTCGTCCGGCGGTAAAACAACGTGCTCCGGAATCCGCTTCATCAATGCGACGAGACGGTGCTGGGGAATTGAAATCGCATTCGCCTGTCCGAGAAAAATTGTACTTCTTTGACGTAGAGCTTCGCCGTGAAATTCGATAGCCCGTTTGATGTGCTCATCGAATTCATCAACGCTGCGTACGCGGAACGGGATTCCTTTATACAACGAACAGAAGGCGCACGTATCGAAAGAACATCCTTCCGTTGCCTGTAAAACAAACGCCCGGTAATGATCCGGCGGGAGAACAGGTACCGGCTGATAAACCGATGCAAACCGCTCCCGTTCCCGTTCAATCCGATCCGGTGAATAACCGGCAATCCTCTCTACTATCGGTTTAATTTGTAGTATTGCGGTATCGTAATCGGGTTTTGTGAATTTTATCTTTTCACGGGGCGTCCTTTCAATGGCATCCAGCATATCCACCCCAACCTGCCACAACTCTTTACAAAAATCCGCAAGCTCATCGTCATTCAGACGTTCGCGGTCATACCCACCACCCCGTTCCTTTGGACGTTTCCTCAGCCGCAATCCGTAATGCGACACTCCACGTTGTAACGTATAGTTCAACGTACTCAACCGCCACGGCTGTCCTTCGAGATCGTAGAAATACTGTTTCCCCTCATCGGTGAAAACCGAGAGGGCATCATCCCGCAATCCGATAAAAACCGGCTTGTCGTTTCGTATTTTCAATTGTATCGCCGATTTGAACCCTGGTACATCTTTTAAGCTTTTGTGTTCGAGGTATTTGATATCTGTGTCGTTCATATGATTAAATATACGAAAAATATGAGAATTTTGGGGAATGGCGCGAAGGTTTGCTTTACCACGAAAACACCAAAACACTAAAAAATGGTTTTGCGTAATTTCAACTGATACATATTAGTCAGATTAACTACCTATTGACAATGTGTATAGATACTCATAACTTTGTGTATAAATAGGAGGTAAACATCATGCGTACAAATATTGAAATTGATGATTCATTAATAAAAAAAGCAATGAATCTTACCAAGTCAAAAACCAAAAAAGAAGTCGTCGATCTTGCATTGAGAGAACTCGTGAAACAACAAAAGAGGAAATCGATTTTAAAATATCGCGGCAAGATGAAGTGGAAAGGTAACCTCGACGAAATGAGAGAAACCTGATGAACGAGGTACTTGTCGACACAACTGTTTGGATCGACTTTTTTAACGGGGTTAACTCACCGGAATGTGAGATACTGATAAATTATATACGCGAAGATTATCCGGTGTATATATGCCCGGTAATTCTTCAGGAAATACTTCAGGGTTTTATAGATGATTCGGATTTTAAGAAAGCAAAAGTCCTATTGCTGGAATTTCCGATTCTGAAGGATAATCCGATAGAGATAAGTATTTCTGCTGCCGAATTATATCGTTCGATTCGAAAAAGAGGCAAAACTATCCGGAAGAGCAATGATTGCCTGATTGCTGCATATTGCATAAAGAACAGAATACCGGTTCTGCATCGAAATCGTGACTTCACTATGATAGCCCGATATTCAAATCTAAAAACCGTGACGAAAAGTTAATATTTTTCCGCACGGCGTGTGGGGTTACATTGGTATTTAATCTTCATTGTGTCTTCAAGTCACGGTGATTCACTTTTAATTTTTCCTGCTCAACGCTATCCTCCCCCGCTCAAGATCAACCCCGATTATCGTAACCTCGATTACATCCCCCACCTGAACAATATCCAGCGGGTTTTTTACAAACTTATCCGCCATCTGTGATATATGTAATAGCCCGCTCTCCTTCACACCGATATCCACAAACGCACCGAAGTCGGTTACATTCCGTACAGTGCCCTGCAGTTTCATCCCTTCTTTCAAATCTTCTATCTTCAATACGTCGCTGCGGAGTATAGGTTTAGGGAGATCCTCACGCGGGTCACGGCCGGGTTTTTTCAGATTCTCTATTATATCCCGTAATGTGGGTACACCGATACCGATCTCCTTCGCCAGTTGTTCAATACCTTTTTTATTGACGGTCAAATCGATACCAGCTGCTGATTCTTTGATACGATGCTTCGGTACATTTAAAAGATCAAGCAACGTATTTGTTGCACCATACGATTCCGGGTGAATGAATGTATTATCGAACGGATTATCGCTTCCGGGTATTTTCAGAAAACCTGCTGCCTGCTCGAATACTTTTTCTCCCACACCGCTCACTTCCATAAGCTGCGTACGGTTGGTAAACCGTCCGATCTTATCGCGATGTTTGATAATATTCCCTGCAATTCGTTTGTTCAATCCCGATACGAACGTTAAGAGCGGTGCCGACGCGGTATTCACATCAACGCCGACATAATTCACACAACTTTCCACAACCTGATCCAGTTTTTCCATTAATTGCTTTTGATTCACATCGTGCTGATATAATCCGACACCGATGGATTTCGGATCGATCTTTATTAACTCGGCAAGGGGATCGAGCACACGACGGGCGATCGATATATTGCCCCGCATACTGGCTTCCAGATCAGGGAACTCCTCCTTCGCCAGCTTTGAAGCCGAATACACTGACGCTCCCGCTTCACTCACGATCATATATTTACACGAAAGGGTATACTCCTGTATCATATCGGCGATCATCAACTCGGTTTCCCTGCTTGCGGTACCATTCCCTATTGCAATTATGTTTACATCGTATGTATGTACCAGATCAATCACCGCGTCAACCGCTTCCTGCTTTTTATTCTGCGGTGGATGCGGATAGATAGTTGTCCCGTCCAGATATTTTCCTGTTGAATCGATGACCGCAACCTTCGAACCCGAGATGAAACCGGGATCGATACCCATAATTATTTTTTCACCGAGGGGCGGCTGTAACAGTAACTGACGAAGATTTGTCGCAAATACTTCTGTCGCATGTTCATCCGCATTTTCGGTTAACATCCCGCGCACCTCCCGTTCTATTGAAGGATAAATAAGTCGTGAGAATGAATCGGCAATCACTTCTTCAAGCATTTCCTGAAAAAATGAAGTCCGGTATGGCAGGTATACTGATTTTATCGTTGCAAGCACCGGTGCAGTATCAAAATCCAGTGATACCTTTAACACTTTCTCACGTTCACCGCGGTTGATGGCAAGGATTTGATGCGGTTTAATCTTTTTTATATCGACTTGAAAATCATAATAAACCTGATAGACATCTTTCCGGTCGTTTTTTTGTTTTTTGTCCTTTTTCTTCTCTTTGACTTTTTCAGACCGGATTATACTCCTTTCAAGGACAAACTCCCGTACCGCTTTCCGCACATCGGCACTGTCACTCATCATCTCGGCAATAATGTCTTTTGCACCCTGCAGGGCATCTTCGTTGGTCCGGACTTCCTTTTCTTCATCAATAAATTCTGCAAGCTTATCATCGAAGTTACCTTTATAATCAGGGTTGTCAAGTATAAACTGTGCGAGAGGTGCAAGTCCTTTTGCCTTTGCAATGGTACCGCGGGTTTTACGCTTCGGTTTATACGGGAGGTAGAGATCTTCGAGCTCCTGCAGTTTGGTGCACAGTTCGATACGTTTTTTTAATTCAGATGTCAGTTTTCCCTGATCATCTATAGTTTCAAGTATTGTCTGTTTGCGTTCCTCAAGCACATGAAGATAGTGATACCGTTCCTGAATAGTACGGAGCACCTCTTCATCCAACCCGCCGGTCTTTTCTTTACGATAGCGGGCAATGAATGGTATGGTAGCGCCGTCTTCAAGTAATGCAAGTACAGAATCAACCTGTTCGATTGTTAGGGTAAGTTCGTTAGCGATAACGTTAGATATGTTCAACATATATACACCTTAAAACGCTTTTATATTTCGGATCTCCAGACAAAAATCCCCGAACTGTTTATCCGAGATCATTAATCCGATTGTTGCAATACACGAGGTATGTAACGGTTCCGCTTGCGCTTGAATTTTCCCGCGAAAGGTGGGAATAAACGAAGAGAAAGGCAACCGATAATCATTCCACTGACCGGAGCCGGGTTGTACCCTTGCCTGATAGACAATTCCGTCAAATGAATCATCGGTCCGCAGGTTCACTTTGTATGTTTTCAAATCACCGCGGGCATTGATTGTAATACCGTCATATCCCGAAAAGTCGACATTGATCGGTTTCGACCTGACTGAGGCAAACCCGCCGTTGTTCCGGGGTGAAACGGTTCCCCAAAATCGTGCAATTCCACTCTCAATTCGGAGACTTCCATCGGATGCGCCTCCCATGATCACATCGTTAACCGGGTACCATATACCCGAACGAGATGCGTCTGAAAAATCAAATAGTATCATCGTTAAAACAACAGACTGAAAATCAAGAAACTTCTCATGGCAGTTTTTTAAATTATTTTATTGTAGTATATCAAAATACTAAAATTTTCTATGAATCGCTCAAGGATAACGGTAATGAAAAACTAATTTTCATCCTCTTGCTGTTTTTTGTACTATCTGAAAATCTCACCGCTCAGTCCGGATCAGGTTATATCCCGGTGTGCAACAGCAAACGGAGATTTGAATCGGTATCGACGCCTGACGATTTGGTGGTAGCATGCTCAACACGCACTGATTCTTTGATCTCGATAGAACCCGACCAAGAGTATACCGTCTACTCCATAAAATTTGCATGTTTCAAACAATCGTCTGATACTCTTATATAATTTACGAATACGTCCGTTCTGCAAAATCCGATATCTCCGCGATCACAGGTTTCACTGCTTTCTCAAAATCTTTATACGGCATCTTCACGCAGTGGCGATGGGTACATGCATTAAATATAATTTCGGGATTCTGCGTCAGATCCTCCGATACAATTACCCGCATATTATAGATCGGACCGATCGGCGGCATAGCGCCGACTTCACAGTCGGGGAACAGTTTCCCGAGCGTATTCTCATCAACCATCCTGATATTTTTTGCACTCAGTATATCTTTCACCCAACCGATCTTAACTTTATGATGTGCCGGCACAACACACATCACGTGGGAATCATCGACTTCGAGTACGACCGTCTTGGCCAGAATCTTTCCCGATTCATGTATTGCGTGGGCTACCTGTTGCGCGGTAAATGCCTGCGGATGTGTAATCACTTCGTACGGAAGTGAATGTTCCTGCATAAATGCTTTAAACTTTTCATTCATTGTGGACCTCCAATTCCTGGGGATATAAAAAAGCGGCGTGGATAATATATATCGGTGATTGACATTTACAGTTCGTCAATCTGTACCTAAGAAATGCAATTCCCGGAGGAGATTCTATTGTACCGATCGTTTTGTCATCACAGGTTCTCATGGTAAACTCACGATGTCCTTTGTACCGGAAATCTATATATTAAATATTTGAAAAGCAATAGATTATGTCACCGAGATAGCTACCAAAGAAGAAACCCACAACATACAATGATCAAGGGTATTTAAAATTCTAAGAAAACAGACATTCTTTATTTTCGCGTGATTTTGATGTTAGGAAGGCCCTTCCAACCCGGAGCATTTGTAAATATATGGCGAGAATACGATACCTTTTGTTTGTATCGGCAGGTTTTGAAAATATATTAGTTGGTTTTAAGATGTATCATTTCCTTTCTTAATTCATTCCGGGCAGTATAAAGCCGGGATTTAACGGTTTTCTCAGAGATACCGAGAATCTCGGAAATTTCATGATACGATAACTCTCCAAAATTTTTCAGAATTATAAGTACCCGCTGTTCGGGCCTGATGCGCTGTAACGCACTGTCGATCATTTGAACCGTATCGGCTTTCTGAAGAACGATATCCGGAAGATCATCGGTCGAAATGCAACTCTCTTCGATCAAGTGTATCATCCGATCATGATGATGAATAAAATTAATGCTTTCATTGACGGCGATCCGGTACATCCATGCATAAAATCTCTTGCTTTGATCGAATGTTCGTAATTTTTCAAACGCTTTGACAAACACATCCTGAAGTACATCGGCTGTATCGTCACTATCACCGAGTATACGGTAAATTATGTTGTAAAGTATTGTCTGATATCTTTTTACAAGGTGACAAAATGCATTGGTGTCGCCTTGCAAACACCGGCGGACAATATCACTGTCGGTCTCATGAGAAAGATCATGGCCAGGTTCCATTATTATATGTGTATCCTCCAATTGTAATATCAAGATTTATTAACCGTTCTTTTACGTCGATCAAATCTATTAAATCTTCATCTCCGTCTTTCCATATATCGAGGAATTGTTTATAGTATAAAACAGCATTTTCAATATCCGCGATTTGTTCGAAAGTCTGGCCCAGCATATAATGTGCACGGATCCAATCCTCCTGATACTCAGCCCCCAACTGCATATCAGCAATAATATCCAGGTATTTTTCGATCGCTTTATCCGGATTCCCGGTGACATAATATCCGCGGGCTAAGGGTTCGAGATTTCTTCCCGTAAGGTTATAGGCAATCTCAAGCGACTCAATAGCACCTTTATAGTCTTCCTTTTCTAATAAAATCTCTCCGCGTAACATATGGTAAGAAGCCTGATCAGCCCGGATGTTTTGCGATACACCTGACGCAGCAAGATAATCCCCCAACCGCTCCTCAATCGTCTGCAACAATTGATTTGCTTTCTCAATCCTTCCCATCCTGACATACGCTTTACCGGCAACAGATAACCAAAAAGGTCCCAGATAAAGCTCCGATATAATTCGTCCCACCTCGCCCAGCTCCTGCTCGCGTTCATTGATCATATTTTTCGCATTGTATAGAGAAACTAAATATAAATGATTCCGGAATTCGCTGAGTTTTGTGTCAAACGTTTTATTTAATACAACAGCTTCTCGTAAATAATCAATTGCGATCGAATATTTCCCCTGATACATATTCAGAAGAGCAATCGACCGCAGACCGCGTGCTTTCTGCATTTCATCAGTGAACATAAGTTCGAATGTTTCTCTCGCCTTATCAATTTCACCCATTCTTGCGAGCAAAAAACCGTATTCATTATTGACGTAAACACCTTTGATCATATCGGGGTATAGTTCAAACCCCTTCTGGTAATTTGTCAGCGCTTCGTCGTTTATGCCCATACCGTTGTAACAGGACGCTATGTTGATATACGCACTCGCTTCATAGGGATCAATCCCGATCACTTTTTGAAACGCTTCGGCCCCATACTCATACCGGTTTGTAATCATATAGGTGTATCCGATACGGAACCATCCCTGATGATCATCGGGATACTGCGTCAGGTAGGTTTTGTAATTATCTATTGCTTCATCCCTGTTACCTCTCCAGTCCTCAACCACAGCCCGTATCCAGAGCCGCTCTCTCAGCGTGAGTCGATCCATAAGACTCAGTGCTTTATTGAAATGCTCATCTCCTCTCTGCCTCATACCATCGATATAGTAGGCCATTCCTAACTCCGCGTGCGCTAATGCAAAATCCGGATCTATTGTAACCGCCTGATTGAGAAGGTCGTATCTCGCCGCTTTGTCTCTCCCCCCCAATCGTTTTCCCTCGGTATAAATTTTCAATGCTTCCAGCGACGATGTCGTTGCTGCGGGCAGTTCTGCGTGTTGATTTGCTATGCTCAGAAGCGATTCACCCAGACTCCGACGTATCTGTTTTGCCAGATTATCGAGCGCTTTTAAAACCTCTCCTTCGTCTTTCGCCTGTGAGGTCTTACTCATTAACGGCATTTGAGTCGCGGGCTCGATGATTGTTGCAGTCAGTGAATAATTGCTCCCGATACGGCTAATTGTCGGGATCACAAGTACTTTAATTCCCTCGCGAAGTGCAATTTCTCTTGCAAGTTCCGCATCGAGGGTCACGACGTTATCACGCTGCATCCTTTGTAATGTTTGTTGAATACGGACCTGACTGAAGACATTCACGTACCTGGATTGTTGAATGCTCACGGTCAGAGCCGTGTTGAGGGATTGATCGAATATCGCATCGCCCGTTTTATTCTCGAAATCCGCAATAATAATCCAGTCCCGTTCGGTAAATGGTATCGCTTCTGAGGGATAAAAAAGGAACAGTGCGACCGCAAACCCGACGGCAATAAACAAGGCCGGAAAAAGTATCCGGCGAACCGTTCGCCTTTGTGATCGTAGTTTTGTCTGAACGGGGATTTGTTTTGTTGCTCCACTCTCCAATAATTTTTTAACTCTTAATAAATCGGTAGCCAGTTCATCGGTATGCCGGTACCGCTCATCCCGATCCTTCGCAAGCGCTTTATTTACGATATGCTCTAGCTCCATCGGCACATTCGACCGGAGACTTGTTAACGGTTCCGGCTCTTCATTTAAAATAGAATACACGACCGCCTCCGAATATTCGCTTTTAAACGGCAACCGACCGGCAATCATCTCATAGAGTATCACACCCAGCGACCAGATATCCGTCCGGTGATCCACCTTCTCTCCCTGTGCCTGTTCGGGCGACATGTACGGAACGGT
>SL_3KL_010_SEDDRAFT_10003622_pt1 | contig 14024 bp, 12 predicted proteins | sample SodLakKL_010_SED_2_FD_10381 | JGI IMG/M metagenome (IMG submission 10381)
CCTGGCCCAGCTGTTTTTCATCAACGGACAAGTTTTTCATTTTCTTATTCATTCCCCCCAGGCCGGGCATCATATCCATAATTTGGTCCAGGGGACCCATATTTTTCACCTGCTGCAGCTGTTCCAAAAAGTCATCAAAAGTAAACTGCTGAGTCCTGAACTTTTCCTCCAGCACTTTGGCCTGCTCCTGGTCAATATTAGACTGTGCCTTTTCAATCAAAGAGAGCACATCTCCCATACCCAAAATTCGGGAGGCCATTCTTTCCGGGTGAAAGGGCTCCAGGGCATCCAGTTTTTCTCCCATACCCACAAACTTTATGGGACAACCGGTAACGGCATTCACAGACAGGGCAGCCCCGCCCCGGGTGTCTCCATCCAGCTTGGTCAGCACCACTCCTGTAAGGCCCAGCTGCTGATGGAAACTTTCCGCCACATTTACTGCATCCTGACCGGTCATGGAGTCCACTACCAGGAGGATTTCGGAAGGAACCGCTGTATCCTTAATCCTCTGAAGCTCCTCCATCAATTCCTGGTTAACATGAAGCCTTCCCGCGGTATCCACGATAACCGCGTTGTGGTTTTTTAAAGCAGCCTCTTTCAAGGCTTCCTGCACAATCTCCACAGGATCTCTTTGGCCCAGGGAAAAAACCGGCATATCCAGCTGTTCTCCCAGGTATTTTAACTGGTCAATAGCGGCTGGACGATAAACATCAGCAGCCACCATGAGAGGTGATAAGTTTTCCTTGTTTAGATATTTGGCCAGCTTGGCAGCAGTGGTGGTTTTTCCGGAACCCTGAAGCCCCACCATCATAATAACTGTAATCCCTCCAGTATTGAGATTAATTTTGCTGGTGGTTTCCCCCATCAGTATGGTGAGTTCTTCGTTCACGATTTTTATCACCTGCTGAGCAGGGGTCAGGCTGCCCAGTACCTCCTGGCCGATACATCTTTCCTTGATTTGTGAAATAAAATTTTTTACTACCTTAAAATTTACATCGGCTTCCAGAAGTGCCAAACGCACTTCACGCAGAGCCGCCTCTACATCTTTTTCCGTCAACTTCCCCTTGCCCTTAAGTTTTTTAAAGGTCTCCTGCAGCTTACCTGCCAGGCCTTCAAAAAGCATAATTACGAAAACCTCCTAAAGTTACACAATAGATTTATAACTAATTTATAATTCCATCAAATCAGATATGATTTTCTTTAATTCAGCTGTTTCCATACTATCATTATTATCCAAAATATTAAATATTTCTCTGTATTTTTCCTTTTGAGCCATGTGCCTGGTGCAAAGTCCCAGTTTATTTTCGTATTTTTCCAGAGACGTTACTGAGCGCTTTATCAGGTCATAAACAGCCTGTCGACTGATTTTGAATTCTTCGGCGATTTCGCCTAGAGATAAATTATGCTGGAAGTAAAGCTCAATAAAATTTTGCTGCTTTTTGGTTAACAACGGCCCATAAAAATCATAAAGCAGGTTAACACGGGTTGTTTTCTCAAGCAAAAAATCACACCTACTCTTTGCCATTAAGGGTTCTGTATTCAAATAGAATAATGGCATAAATTTATAGCTTAATGTGTTAAGCATTTTTGCTTTACGTGGTAATATTAACGGAATATCCTGTTGTTGTCAAGCTTTTTGCTGGAAATAACATATTTTGTTTGGAATTTTTTTTAAAAAAAGTGGTTAAACTAAAATACGAAACTCTTCTTCAAAGGAGGCTTTTGAATGCCTAAGAATAAGAATAAAAGTTTTCGTCCCTGTAATCAGTCATGCCCTGACTCAGTAGAGTTCAGTGACCCACTGGATGAGACCAAGAGCGTGATTGAGGAAGAAAAAAATAAAAAACAGAAAAAGAACAAAAAGAAAAAAAATAAATAACTATTTTCTGTAAATCAAACTGGTATAACCGGGTATTTCTACGCCCGGTTATCTTTATTGCCTGGATTTTTTGAATACATCCAATGCAGCATTAGGGAACCGTCCCTTGCCATCGCATTTAATCAAACAGCGCACTTACAAAGTCCTGGGGGTTAAAGGCATGCAGGTCTTCTAAAGATTCACCAATCCCGATATATTTTATAGGAACATCCAATAAATTGCTGACGGCTATGACTATGCCACCTTTGGCTGTACCGTCCAGCTTGGTGAGGACAATTCCTGTAATGGGAGACACTTCCCCGAATAATTTAGCCTGGCTTAAGGCATTCTGGCCGGTGGTGGCATCCAGAACCAGCAGCACCTCATGAGGGGCACCGGGTAGGGCTTTTCCCGTGACCCGGTGAATTTTTTTCAATTCCTCCATCAGGTTCATCTTGGTATGAAGCCTTCCCGCTGTGTCGCAAAGGACCACATCCGCACCCCGGGCCTGTGCCGCTGAAACTGCATCAAAAATAACTGCTGCAGGATCAGAACCAATTTTGTGTTTAATGATATCCACTCCTACTCTCCCTGCCCAGATTTCCAGCTGTTCAATGGCCGCTGCCCTGAACGTATCCCCAGCGGCAATTAGAACTCGTTTCCCTTCTTCTTTCATAAGATAGGCAAGCTTAGCAATGCTGGTGGTTTTACCTACTCCGTTCACACCCATTACCAGAATCACGGAGAGGCCCTGGGAGATATTCAAAGGTTTAACTTCCTTGCCCAGTCTCTCAATTAAGATTTCCTTTAAAAGTTCTTTTACTTCTTCCGTATCCCCCAACCTGTTTTCCCTGGCCCTGCCTTTTAATTCCTCCACCAGGTCAAGAGTGGTTTCCACTCCCACGTCTGCACCGATCAGGATTTCTTCCAGTTCATCATAGAATTCATCACTAATTTTTTTCCCTTTAACCAGGCGGTCAATCTTATCAACAAACCCCTCCCTGGTTTTTTTTAACCCCTGCTTAAATTTATCCAACAGTCCCATGCTGCACTCTCCTAACTTACTCTTTTTTCTTTTTCATCCGGAAGCCTTAAAGAGAATACCTTGGACACTCCCGGCTCTTCCATGGTTACCCCATACAAGACTCCTGCGGACTCCATGGTTTCACGACGGTGAGTGATTAAAATAAATTGAGTATTATCCGATAAAACTTTTAAGTAATTTAAAAACCGTTTTAAGTTCATCCCATCCAGGGAAACGTCTATCTCATCCAGCATACAAAATGGAGCCGGTTTTACTTTAATTATAGAGAACAGCAGGGCTATGGCGGTTAGTGCCTTCTCTCCTCCGGAAAGCAGGGATAAGTTCTGCAGCTTTTTCCCCGGTGGTTGAGCAATAATTTCAACTCCTGACTCCAACACATCGTTAGGGTCAGTGAGCTTTAAATACGCACGGCCCCCTTGAAAAAAATCTTTAAAAACCGATGCGAAAATAGTCTTGACCTGGTTAAAGCTGTCCAGGAATTTCTCCTTCATCTTGCTGTCCAACTCCTGAATTACTTTATGTATGGAATTTTTGGCATCCCTGAGGTCATCTCTCTGCTGTTTCAGAAATACTACCCTCTCTAAAAGCCTTTCGTATTCCTGAACCGCTCCTGTGTTCACACTTCCAAAACCCAAAATCCTGTTTTTTAAGTCTTGAATTTCCTCCCTGGCTTTTTCATCCCCCACTTCGATAGAATAGTCGGAGGCTTCCTTCAAAGTCAGAGTAAATTCTTCCCTCAAACGTCGGGAATAGTTTTTCATCTCTGTCTCCACCCTGGCAATATCCAGTTCCGTTTGGTGTTTTTTCTTCTCCCTGGCCTGCAGTGCTTTACGGTGAGTCCTGACCTGCTGCTCATGTTCCGTAAGGGAGGCAGTTAATTCCCTGCTTTGCTCCCTTAAACGGCTAAACCGATTGGAAATTGTATCCTGGGAGTTTTCCAGCTGCACTATTTCTTTTTCTGTCCTTTTGATAGAAAAATTGACTTCTTTTATATTTTGATTCAACTCACTGGTTTTTTGTTGAATCCCCGAAATCTTAGATTCCAAAAAAGCCCTTTCTTTTTCCAGGTCCTGAAACTTTTCTTTAATAAAATCTTTTTCTTTGTTTTTCGAAACAATCTCCACTTTTAGCCGGGCTGTTTCTTTATCTTTTTGAGTTATCTCCTTGTTAATTTCCATCTGTGCAGCCTTTTCCCGTTTTAATTCTTTCTCCAGTACTTCTCTCTGTTCTGTCAGTTCTTTCAATTCCTGTACCATGGCTTTCTGCCTTTGTTTATTCTGCTTCGTTTTTTCTTCCTCAGAAATTTTAAGCTGTTCTATTTCTTTCATGTTTTTTTCTATCTTTCTTATCTCCTCCAGGAAAGACTGAAGGCCCTCTTCCGTTTTCTGCAAATCCTGTTTCAATCGGTTCAAATATTCCCCTTTTTCTTTTCGGGATTGTTCCATAAGGTCTTTTCCCTTTACCGCCTGGTCCAGCTTTGATTGAAGGCTTTGGATTTCTAACTCAAGGCCTTTTGCCCTCTGCTTATTCTTTTGCAGAGTGTTCTTTCGGCTTATAAAGCCGGGCCTGGCCCTCTGATAACTTCCACCTGTAATAGCTCCTCCAGGGAAGATCACATCCCCTTCCAGGGTCACTATTTTATACCTCAGCTTCAGCTTTCTGGCTGTACCCAGGGCAGAATCTAAATCTTTGGCAATTAAAACATTTCCCAAAAGCCTGTCAAACACTTTCTCATACTGAGGTTCATAGCTGACCAGCTCTTTGGCCCAACCAATGATTCCCTTTTCCTCGGGAGCGGACATCTTTTTTTGGCCTCCAGTTATCAAGGAAAGCGGTAAAAAGGTGGCTCTTCCTTTTTTTAATTCTTTGAGATAAGAAATCATTTCTTTGGCTGTGCTTTCATCCCGGGTTACAATGTGCTGGGCTGAGGACCCCAGGGCTGCCTCCAATGCCCTCTCATAAGCCTCGGGAACTGTCAGAAGGTCTGCTACTACTCCCTCTATTCCTTCGGCAGCAGCAAAGCCGTCCCTTTTAGCACTTAACACTGCTTTTACCGCCTCATTAAAGCCCTCAAATTTTTGCTGCATCCCCTCAAGGGCCTCCAGGTAAGCCCTGGTCTTTTCCAACTGTGAACAGGTACCCCTCAATTCTTCCTGCATGGAACCAGCCTTACTATCCTGTTCCCTTAACCTCTGGATTGTTTCATCAAAATCCTTTTTCCGGGTTAATAGTTCCTGTTTTTTTTGAGTGATTCTTTCTTCCATGTGGGTTTTTTTTGCTTTCAACTCTACAAGTGCTTTCTCTTTAATTCCGTTCTCTTTTACTATCTCCTCCAGCTTATCTTTTAAATATTCCTCTTCCAGCTGGGTTTTTTTCAATTTCAAAGATTTTTCTTCAACTCCCTGCAGGACATTATTTAAGGACTCTTCAATGATTTGGGTGGATTCCCTGGCGGTATCCTCCAGTTCCTGCAGTTTCTTTTCATTCCGGACTAATTCTTCTACCAGGCCTGCTGCTGTTTTGTCCAACTCAAAAAGGATGTTTTTAATATCCACCTTTTTTCCTTCTATCACTTTTAACTTCTCTTGATGTTCTCCATGGGTAAACCCTAATTCCTTGATTTGATTTTGCAGATTACTCAGCTTTTCCTGAAAAAGCTCTGTGTCCGAATTTTTCTTTTTTAAAGTACCTTCAATTTGATATAGTTTTTCCCTAAGTTCCGATATTTCTTCTTCTTCCATGCTGACTTTTAATTTTTCCCTCGCAATTTCTGAATCCAGCTGATTAATCTGAGAATATTTCTGAAAAATTTCCAGGGAAAGTTTATCTAGTTTTTCCTGCAGATTAGTTTTCTTCTGGGTAACCACCCCAATTTCTTTGGCCAATACACCGATTTCCAGATGTTTTAATCGATCCCGGCAGGCAATATATTCCCTGGCCAGGGCCGCCTGTTCCTCCATGGGCCCCAACTGATGGTTGAGTTCTTCAATTAAGTCACTTACCCTTAAGAGGTTGTCCGCCGTTTCCTTTAGACGCCTTAAGGTTTCCTTCTTGCGGCTTTTATATTTATAAACTCCCGCCGCCTCCTCAAAGATACTTCTTCTGTCCTCAGGACGTGCACTCAATATCTGGTCAATTTTTCCCTGCCCTATAAGGGAATAAGCCTCCTTACCCACACCGGTATCGTGAAATAATTCGGTAATTTCTTTTAACCTGCAGGGGGCTTTATTTAACAGGTAATCACTCTCTCCCGAACGGAACAACCGTCGGGTCACATTTACCTCGGTAAAATCCACATTCAATTCCGGGTTCAGGTTATCGAATAAAAGAGAAACTTCTGCAAAACTGATGGGTTTCCGCTGGTCAGTACCATTAAATATCATATCCTCCATCCGGCTCCCCCGCAGAGTTTTTATGCTCTGTTCCCCCAGGCACCACCGGACAGCATCGGAAATATTGCTCTTCCCACAGCCATTGGGCCCGATAATACCGGTAATTCCTGAAGAAAGCTCAATTTCCACCTTCTCCGAGAAGGATTTAAAACCAAAAATTTCAATTTTCTTTAGTAACATATCACCCCTCCTCCGGATCTGTTATTATACCGCTCTACACTTATCCTGCATATAGATAGTTCTAACCAGACAAGGGGACGGCTCTCTTGTCTTCCCATCAACACTTCGATACACTATAAGACAAGAGAGCCGTCCCCTTGTCTTCCTCATTTGTTTGCAATAAAATACCTGCTTGTTTGAACAAGCAGGCCAATGGATTACATCGATTAACGAGGTTCCACAATAAACTTGATGGCTGTCCTCTCCTCTTCATTAATCCTGATTTCCGCAAAAGCCGGAATCACAATTAAATCAATACCGTTAGGAGCAACAAAACCTCTGGTGATCGCAATCGCTTTAATGGCCTGATTTACGGCTCCCGCTCCCACTGCCTGCAGCTCAGCCCTGCCTTTTTCTCTAACTACGGCGGCCAGAGCACCTGCAACAGACTTGGGCTTGGAATGAGCAGAAACCTTTAGTATTTCCATGAATAGAAGAGCCTCCTTTACTTGCTATATTTCCTCATCGTATACATTGTTGAATTCCTGTCCGTTACTAAGACTGCAGCTACGTTATTATATTCTTTTCTTCCAACTTAATTCCTGCATTATCCAAAAACTTTTAATTTCTCAGCTTTTCCCAGGCCATCCGGGCAGCGGCCTGCTCAGCAATCTTTTTGCTCTTACCCCTTCCCTCGCCCAGCGGTGCTTTTTCTTTTAAAAATATTTGGACTACAAAAATTTTATCATGGTCTGGCCCAAACTCATCCACAATCATATATTTTGGAGTAGTATTATGCTTACACTGAGTTAATTCCTGAACCATGGTCTTGTAGTCTTTTACTAAATGCCCTTCTTTAATTTCAATAATCATCGGTTCAAAATGGTGAATTATAATGTTCCGGGTAATTGTTAACCCCTGGTCCAAATATAAAGCACCAATCAGAGCTTCCAGGGTATCTGCCAAAATAGAAGGACGGTCCTGTCCTCCCGCGGCCTTCTCTCCTCTACCCAGAAACAGATACTCCCCCAGGTTTAAATCTCTGGCCACTCTGGCCAGGGAGGCCTCGCATACCATATTGGCCCTCAATTTGGTCAGCTCGCCCTCCGGCAGCTGCGGATAGCTTTTGTACAGATGCTCACTGATAATCAGTTCCAAAACCGCATCTCCTAGAAATTCCAATCTTTCATTATGGATGGCTGTCCCCATATTTTCATTGGCAAAGGAGGAGTGGGTCAGCGCTTGATTGATCAGGTCAGGTTCATTAAATTTTATATTCAATCTCCGGGCAATGCCCTCTGTATGATGTTCCATTGGTCTATATTTTAATCCTCGAACCTCTTTATAATAATCGAAGCATTGGTCCCTCCAAAGCCAAAGGAATTGGACAGGCATGCATTAATTTCAGCCTTCCGGAAACTGCCCGGGACATAATCCAAATCACACTCCGGGTCTGGATTCTCATAGTTTATGGTGGGATGAATAATATTGTGATGCATGCAAAGTATGGAGGCCGCCAGTTCCGCTCCTCCTGACGCTCCCAGCAGGTGTCCAATCATAGATTTTGTAGAATTTACCGGAATCTTTTGGGCATGCTCTTGAAAAACTTTTTTTATGGCCATGGTTTCCAGCTTATCATTCAGAGGTGTGGAGGTCCCATGAGCATTAATATAATTGATTTCTACGGGTTCCATACCGGCATCTGCCAGGGCATTGGCCATACACCGGGAAGCCCCACCTCCCTGGGGGTCAGGAGCAGTAATATGATAACCGTCTCCAGACATCCCGAATCCACATACCTCTACATAAATACTGGCCCCCCTGGCCAGTGCATGGTCCAGGGTTTCCATAACCAATACAGCAGACCCTTCTCCCATCACAAATCCATCCCTCTCAGCATCAAAGGGTCGGCTGGCCTTCTGGGGGTCTTCATTCCGGGTTGAAAGAGCTCTGGCTGCACAAAATCCTGCCACAGAAAGGGGAGTTATGGAAGCTTCAGCCCCACCGGCAAACATCACATCAGCATCCCCCCGCTGTAATATTTTGAAGGCATCCCCTATAGAGTGAGTAGCGGTGGCACAGGCAGTCACTAACGTAGTATTAGGACCTTTGGCACCAAAAGCAATAGATACACATCCCGAAGCCATATTGGTAATCATCATGGGAACCAGAAAGGGCGAAATCCTTTTAGGGCCCTTTTCCATCAAGATTCGGGCCTGGTCCTCCATGGTTTTCACCCCACCAATCCCTGAACCTACAGATACGCCTACCCGATTTAAGTCAACTTTTTCCAAATCCAACCCGGAATCCTCCACAGATAACCCGGCAGCTGCCACGGCAAATTGAATAAACCGGTCCATCCTGCGGGCTTCTTTACGATCCAGATAATCTTCAGCGTTGAAGTCCTTAACTTCAGCAGCAATCTGAACAGGAAAATCTTTTGTATCAAATTGGGTTATTCGGTCCACACCGGACCTTCCTTCCTTCAGAGCTTTCCAAAATGCATCCTTCCCTATGCCAATAGGCGTAATTACACCGATTCCCGTAACAACAACTCTGTTTTCCAAAGGGTCACCTCCCGCCGCCAGAGGGCGCAAGAAATAATAAATCTATGGTTCAATGAAATATAAGACAATCTTACTTTGAATATCTGCATCCTAAACGTTTGCTTCAAGATACTGTATTACATCTCCAACCGTTTTAATCTTTTCTACCTGCTCGTCTGAAATTTCCAGGTCAAATTCCTCTTCCATGGCCATAACCAGCTCCACGATATCCAAAGAATCTGCATTCAAATCTTTAAAAGCAGTCTCCTTTTTTACTTCTTCTTCCTCAACCCCCAGCTGTTCCACAATCATTTCTTTTACTTTTGCAAAAATGTCCATTGTTTCACCTCCCTGTAAAAAAAATTTTATATGTATGCTGCTGTTACATGGTCAGACCGCCGTCAACCACCATCACCTGACCGGTAATATAGCTGGCTTCCATGGATAGAAACTTCACCATCTCCGCAATATCCGCAGGCTGTCCCAGGCGTCCTAAAGGTATGTGTTTTAGAATTTTCTCTTTACTTTCAACGGGTAGTGCTTCCGTCATTTCCGTTTGGATATATCCCGGAGCCACAGCGTTCACCAGGATCCCCCGAGAGGCTACTTCTTTGGCCAATGCCTTGGTAAACCCAATAATCCCGGCTTTAGCCGCTGCATAATTGGCCTGGCCCGGATTTCCGGTAAGCCCCACCACCGAGGCTATATTAATAATTCTTCCACCCTTTTGCTTAATCATGAAACGTACCGCTGCCCGGGAACAGTTAAAAACCCCTTTCAAGTTGGTACTAATTACTTTATCCCAATCCTCTTCTTTCATGCGCATAATCAATGAGTCCCGGGTTATTCCAGCATTATTTATAAGTATATCAACTCTATTGAATTTATCAATACAGGCCTTAATTAACTTCTCCGATTCTCCGAAATCCGCTACATCTCCCCTGACTACCAGCGCCTGCCCCCCCCGGCTTTCCACTTCAGCCGCAGTTTCCTCCGCCCGGGCCTGGCTGCCCAGGTAGTTAATTACGATATTCATCCCTTGATCCGCCAGGGTAAGGGCGATTTCCCGTCCAATTCCCCGGGAAGCCCCGGTTATGATACAGGTTTTACTCATCATTATTTTCCTCCAGATAGGACAAAAGCTTTTCCAGTGAAGTTGAGTCCTCCACCTGGATACAGCTGATACCCTTGTTTATTTTCTTCATAAAGTTGGTTAAAGTACTGCCTGGACCTACCTCCACGAAAAAATTAAACCCATCTTCCACTAAAAATTCCATGGATTTCTGCCATAAAACCGGGCAGCTCAACTGCTGCGCCAGAATTTCCTGGACTTCTCCCGTCCCCTGATAATAAACTGCCCTTACATTTGACACCACGGGAAAGGAAAATTCATTCAGGGCGGCACCCTCCAGTTCTTCTTTCAATCTTTCTCCTGCAGGCTGCAGCAGAGCACAATGGGAAGGGACACTCATGGGTAAAAGCACTGCCCTTTTGGCACCGGCTTTTTTGGCCAGTTCAACAGTCTTTTCTACGGCTGTTCTTTCACCGGCAATAACCACCTGTCCTGGGCAGTTATAATTAGCCGGGCTTACCAGACCAAAAGATTCACCCTCCCGACAGGCCTCCTGGACTTTCTCCTCCGAAAGCCCCAGGATTGCAGCGATTCCTCCTTTCCCTTCCGGAACCGCCTCCTGCATAAACTTTGCCCTCTTCTGAACCAATTTGACGGCTTCTTTAAGGGAGAAAACCCCCGCTGCTGTCAGAGCGGAATATTCCCCCAGGCTGAGGCCCGCAGCTCCCTGAGCTAATACTCCTTGGGCTTTTATTACCTCAAATACGGCCATACTGGTTACCAAAATGGCCGGTTGGGTCACCTCCGTCTTCAGCAGTTCTTCCTTGGAACCCTCAAACACCAGGGAGGTAAGATCATATCCCAATGCTTCATCAGCAGTACGGAAAACCTCCCTGGCCTCATCAAACTTTTCATACAGTTCCCGGCCCATTCCTGGGTATTGAGAACCCTGTCCGGGGAAAAGGAAAGCAATTTTCTTCATTATTTATTCTCCCTACAGCATGATTGATTTAATTCCCAATGATTATTCATAATTTCACAGGCCTGGGCCATAACCTGCCTGACGATATCTCCGGCCGGTTCTATTGTTTCAACCATGGCCGATGACTGACCCGCCATAACCGAACCCATGGCCGTATCACCCTCTTTAACCACTGCTCTCAGCCTGCCAACCCCCATATTTTCGATTTCTTCCTTGGTAGTCCCCTGGGCTTCCATCTGATCAATGAGCCGGGACAATTTATTCTTTATTATTCTTACCGGATGTCCGGTAGTCCTTCCCGTAATTACGGTATCTCTATCTTTTGCTTTTAAAACCATATCCTTGTAATTTTGATGGACGGTACATTCTTCGGCACAAATAAACCGGGTTCCCATCTGCACTCCCTTAGCTCCCAGGGCCAGGGCTGCCGCCAACCCTCTGCCGTCAGCAATACCCCCGGCAGCAATCACCGGGACCTTCACCGCCTGTGCCACCTGAGGGACCAATACCATGGTAGTAATGTCTCCCACATGCCCACCGGATTCCATGCCCTCGGCAATAATGGCATCTACCCCTTGCTTCTCCAGCCGCCTGGCCAGGGCCACAGAAGCCACCACCGGAATTACCTTGATGCCCTTCCTCTTAAAGTTATCCATGTATTTCCCTGGATTTCCCGCACCGGTTGTGACAATTGGCACTTCCTTGTCCAGGACCAGCTCAATAATATCCTCAGCATATGGGGAAAGAAGCATAATATTTACTCCAAAAGGTTTATCCGTTAAATTTTGAATTTTATTAATTTCCCTCTCAATCAGATCTGCCGGCGATTGACCGGCTCCAATAATCCCCAGACCCCCTGCTAAAGAAACGGCTGCAGCCAGTTCACCGGTAGCCACCCAGGCCATGCCTCCCTGTAAAATGGGAAACTCTATATTTAATAATCTGCAAAGTTCATTTTTTTGCATTTTGCCCTCCTTAATTAAGGAAACTTACTGACAGATTATCAAAAAACCTGTCAGGCAAATCCTGGGTTACCAACGGATTACATTCACTCCCCAGGTCAATCCTGCACCAAACCCCAGCAGTACCACCAGGCTGCCTTCCCTGATTTTACCCAGGGTTACAGCCTCATCTAAAGCCACCGGAATGGAAGCTGCTGAGATATTACCGTACCTGTGTATATTTACCCATACTTTTTCAGGAGGCAGCTTTAGCCTTTTGGCCGCGGAATTAATGATCCGCAGATTCGCCTGATGTGGAATCAAGAGATCAATATCTGAAACCTTCAGGCCGCAGGCCTCCATGGCATCACAGGTAGAATGTTCCATAACCTTTACGGCAAACTTAAAAATATCCTTCCCCGACATTTTTATAAAGTGCAGCCCGTTATCTAGAGAGTATTGACTGCTGGGAATTTTCGACCCACCTGCAGGAATCTTAAGCAAGTCTCCTCCCGAACCATCCGATCCAAGGCGGGAAAACTGAATCCCCTTCTGGGAGGTCACCGGCCCTAAAACCGCTGCCCCTGCCCCATCACCAAATAGAATACAGGTATTCCGGTCGGACCAGTCTACAAATTTGGACAGGACCTCCACACCAATTACCAGTATGTGTCGATATGTACCTAATTTAACAAACTGCTCCGCCATGGTCAGACCATAAACAAACCCTGTACAGGCAGCAGATATATCAAATGCCACGGCATTCTTCGCCCCAATCCTATCCTGTACAATACAGGCAGTGGATGGGAAAAACATATCCGGTGTAATGGTGGCCACAATAATTAAATCCAACTGGCCTGCTGACAGACCGCTTGCCTCCAGGGCAGCTTCAGCGGCCCGAACCGCCAGGTCAGAAGCAGATACATCCTCGTCTGCTATTCTTCTTTCCTGTATGCCCGTGCGGGAACAAATCCATTGGTTGCTGGTCTCCACCAGTTTTTCCAGGTCATAATTATTCAACACCTGATCTGGAAGATAAGAACCGGTGCCGATGATGCCTGCGGAAACCCGTTCATGCAATCCGACCACCCCTTTAATATAGAACGTTCTGTCAAAGCTCTCCACGGATGATATCGTTTACTTTTTCCCTGGACAGCGGATAAGCCTGGTTCACAATGGCGTTTTTAATGGTTCTGGCATTGGATGATCCATGGCTTTTAATACAAATGCCCTTTACCCCTAAAAGCGGTGCCCCACCATATTCTGTATAGTCCAGGCTCTTTTTCATATCCTTTAAACCAGACATTAGCATAAGAGCCCCTAACTTACTTTTGATGTTTTTGTTCAATTCCTTCTTCAAAGAGGAAAAAATCCCTCCGGCTACCCCTTCTAGTGTCTTCAGCACAATATTTCCGGTGAAGCCATCGCAAACCACCACATCAGCTGCCCCATCCATCAGGTCTCTGGCCTCAATGTTCCCAATAAAATGTAACCCTGAATCCTTCAGCAGTGGAAAAGCTTCCCGGGTCAGCAGGTTCCCCTTACCTTCCTCAGTTCCAATATTTAAAAGCCCTACTCCGGGCAAGTTTTTTCCTAAAAGTTTCTGTACATAAATACTTCCCATGATTCCATAGTGAAGCAGGTGCTCCGGCCGGGCATCCACATTGGCTCCCACATCCAACAACATAAACCGGTCCCCGTTAAATGTAGGAATCAATGGTGCCAGGGCAGGCCTGCTTATGCCTTTTATTCTTCCTATAATCAGCAGGGCACCAGCCATAAAAGCTCCCGTGTTTCCAGAAGACACAACCGCCTCTGCATGCTGTTCTTTAACCAGATTCATAGCCACATGTAACGAAGAGTCCTTTTTTTTCTTAACGGCCATTCCAGCCTGCTCATCTGCTGCAATCACTTCCCGGGCATCAACAATAATCACCCTGTCTTTTGGGTAATTCTGTAATGGCTCCAGCTTCTCTGTAATTTTTTCCCTTTTGCCTACCAGGAAGATTGTTAAATCTTCAATAACTCC
>SL_3KL_010_SEDDRAFT_10003623_pt1 | contig 14023 bp, 12 predicted proteins | sample SodLakKL_010_SED_2_FD_10381 | JGI IMG/M metagenome (IMG submission 10381)
TGTTTAAGCGAATTGATGATTTGGGCTATCAGATTAAGCTAACAGACGCAGCCAAGGAGTTTATTGCAGAAAAGGGCTGGGATCCCAGCTTTGGGGCAAGACCGTTAAAGCGCGCCATCCAGAAATATCTGGAGGATCCATTGGCAGAAGAGATTATCAGAAGCAAAATCTCTGAAGGTGATACAATCCGCGTTGACTACAAAAAGGATGAAGAGGAAATTTCTGTTGGTGTAACTAAGGCAAAGCCAAAAAAGGAGAAAACCGAAGGAAAAATGCCAGATAAGGCTTCGGGGGCTTCAAATAACTAAACCACAATCCGCAAACCAGAAAATGAGGCTGTTTCTAACTTTTGAGACAGCCTCATCTTATATTACGAATGAAATTCCTTAAAACTTATAGGTGTTATCAGCAATCAGTTTTGCTGCAATGCGTCTGCGCGCTTCTTTCACGTTAACACCCGGAAGATCAGTCAGCCTGCCAATGGCAATGATCAGTTTTTTGGTTTCATCTCCCTCCAAAGAGGAATAAACTGCATCAAACGCCCATTTCCGCAATTTACTCACCGTATCATACATAAATACATCAAGCATGTCCTTATACACCCCGGCTTCTTCACCTTTCATGGGCTCAATCTTTTCAACCCTGAGTGCCAGTGATTCAGCGATGTAGAGCTCTGATATCATGTCGGCAATGTTGTTCATCACCTCCTGCTCCCTGACCAGCTTCCTTCCAAAAGCTTTAAGGGAAACATGCAGGGCAAGAAGGATCACCTTCTTCATGTTTTTGATCATACGAGACTTTTGCTTGTAGTAGGTCTCCTCCCCTTCCTTGCCGTCAGTGATCTTATCAAGATTCTCGAACAAGTCCTGGGCAGGACAGAAAAGGTCATACTCACCCTTCATCGATCTTTTCATTGCTGTATCCACTACAAGCAGTCTGTTGATTTCGTTGGTTCCCTCAAAGATTCTGTTGATTCGGCTATCGCGATAACCGCGTTCCACATTCATTTCTGAGGAATAACCCATGCCACCATGGATCTGCACAGCCTCATCTGCAACAAAATCAAGCATCTCAGAGCCATAAACCTTCAATATGGCATCCTCCACTGCATAATGGCTGATCGCATCAATGGCACCACGTCCAACATCACATCCTTCAATACTTTTGAAACGCTCCATTAAATCATCAATATCCTTACTAACCCTGTAAATGGCCGATTCGTGGGCAAAAGTACGGATCACCATTTCTGCAAGTTTGTGCTGAATGGCACCAAAATTGGAGATTAGCTGACCAAACTGCTTGCGCTCATTGGCATACTTGACAGAGTCAATGATTGCCTTTTTCGCAGCACCGATCACATTCGCGCCAAGCTTCATTCTGCCCATGTGCAAAATATTCAACGCAATGCGGAAACCCTCTCCCCGCTCGCCAATCATGTTCTCAACAGGAACTTTTACATCGTTATAATAGATTTGAGCCGTGGAGGAGCCTTTAATCCCCATTTTATGCTCGTCGGGACCAATTACCACACCTTCTGAGTCAGTGTCGACAATAAAAGCGCTTAGAATCCTGTCGTTATCAATTTTTGCAAAAACCACCTGTGCATCGCAGAAGCCTGCATTCGTGATCCACATCTTCTGTCCGTTCAGGATATAATGCTTCCCGTCTTCGGAAAGCTTCGCAGTGCTTTTTCCAGAATTGGCATCACTACCTGCTCCCGGTTCGGTAAGGCAGTATGCCCCCAGCAGTTCGCCGGTAGCAAGCTTGGTCACATATCTCTGTCTTTGCTCCTCATTGCCGTAATACATAATCGGCAGGGTGCCAATACCGCAATGGGCCATAAAAGCTACAGAAAAGGAATACCCTGCTCCTATTGTTTCTGCAGCAAGCATCTGCGTAACAAAAGACTGTCCGAAACCTCCATATTCCTCGGGCAATGAGATACCCATAAGGCCGAGTTCTCCAGACTTTTTAAGTATCGACTTCATCAGTTCCCTGTCACCCTTGTCCAATGCATCCAGGTACGGATACACTTCCGCCTCCAGAAAATCGGCACAGGTTTGGGCAATCATTTTCTGTTCTTCATCAAACTCCTCAGGCACATAAACATCTTTTGCTTCAATGTCTCGAACCAGAAATTCTCCACTTTTCAGATATTTTTTTTTCTCCATGATAAAATAGGTTTAATTGCCCAGAGCAAGGGCGATGATTTCAGCTATATCGTAATTTTTAACTTCTTCTTCACGGTTCTTATACTTAATGCCATCCGTGATCATGATCATGCAAAACGGACAAGCAGTGGCAATCACATTAGGTTCTGTTTTCAAAGCTTCCTCTGTTCGCTCTATAAAAACCTCCTTATCCCCTTCTTCAGCTTCCTTGAACATTTGTCCACCACCTGCACCGCAGCAAAGGGCATGCTGTCTGTTCCTTTCCATCTCTACCAAATTGCCGCTTAACATTTTTAATATGCGGCGAGGTGTTTCATAAATGTCATTTGCCCTTCCAAGATAGCAGGGATCGTGATAGGTAATCCTGGTTTTGCCAAATCGTTCCGGGTCAATGTTCAGGTTTCCTTTTTCAACCTCATTCTCAAGAAAGTCAACATAACTGATCACATCATAGGTTCCACCCAGTTCGGGGTATTCATTTTTGAAAATATTGTAGCAATGGGGACAGATGGTAATGATCTTTTTGACCTTATAAGCGGCAAAAAGTTCGATCAGCTGCAAAGCCTGCATCTGGAACAACATTTCGTTGCCAGCACGGCGCGCCGGGTCACCTGTGCATGTCTCCTCTTTGCCGAGTACGGCATAATCGGTACCAAGGTGATTCAGTATTTGTGCAAAAGCTCTGGTGACCTTCTTATACCTGTCGTCGAAAGCACCCGCACAGCCTACCCAGAAAAGATACTCCGGCTTCTTTCCATCAGCTGCCAAATCAGCCATTACCGGTACATGTATTGCTTCTTTTGTTGACATTTGTTATTTTTTGAAATTATTGACCTGACCATTGAAGCCTGTCCTCATTTGAAAACTGCCAGGGCGCTCCGTTATTCTCAATGTTTGAAAAAGTGGTATTAAGCTCACCGGGAGCAGACGCTTTTTCCATGACAAGATACCTCCTCAGCTCAAGGATTACTGCCAGCGGGTCAATGTTTACCGGACATTCCTGGACACAAGCGTTACATGTTGTGCATGCCCACAATTCTTCGGGGGTAATTTGCTCAAACAATGTCTTCTCATCAGAAAATTCTTTTCCATTCTTGCGCACGTTTTTACCGATCTGTTCAATCCTGTCGCGCACATCCATTACGATCTTTCTGGGCGACAGCTTTTTACCAGTCATATTTGCAGGACAACTTGAAGTGCAGCGACCGCATTCTGTGCAAGTGTAGGCATCCATCAGCATCTTCCAGTCGAGGTCTGTGGCATCCTTGGCACCAAATTGGCCGATCTCCTGCTCCTGGGGTGGATTGTCCATTTGAACAGCAGCATCGGGATTCAACATTAATTTGATCTCATTGGTGATGGAGGGCATGTTTGCCATTTTTCCCAGCGGACCAAGTTTCCCGTAATAAACATTTGGGAATGATAGAAATATGTGAAAATGCTTTGAGTAGGGAATATAGTTCAGAAAAATCAACACACCAATTATGTGAAACCACCACGCAGCGCGTTCAAGTATAACAAGTCCACCGTCTGACATACCCGCAAATAGCGGATGCAGCAGGTCGCTGACAAGAAATGACCCCGTTGCAGCATAATAGGCGTGTCCGCGGGTTTGCAGCAAGCCGTCGGCAGCGTTCATGAAAAGAACGGACGTCATCAATAGGATTTCCGTAACCAGGATGATATTTGCATCCGACCTTGGCCACAAGGTCATCTCCTTATTCCAGAAGCGGCGCAGGCGGATCATATTCCTGCGTATCAGGAAAATTACACAGGCAAGGATCACAAGCAATGCAAATATTTCAAAAACGGAGATCAGGACCGGGTAAACGACACCCAGGAACAGCAGACTTCGGTGGGTTCCGAAGACGCCATCGAATAAGATCTCCAGCATCTCAATGTTAATGACAATGAAGCCTACATAAACAAAAATGTGAAGAATTGCAGAAATGGGCCTTGTGGTCATTTTTGACTGGCCGATCGCCACCCATAACATGTTTTTCCAACGTTTACCCTTCTGATCTTTAATGGATATGCTTTTCCCCATTTTAATGTTTTGCGAAATGCGTCTTACATTCATGGAGAAGAGCAGGGCTGCTGCAATGAGAAGCAGGCTGAAAATGAAATTTGCAAGCATAGATGAAGTTTTATATCACAAAAAGACCAGATTAGGATGATTTCAGTTCTTTTACCGCTTCTACCAGCTGGGGCAGGATTTTTGCCGCATCTCCCACTATTCCGTATTGTGCAGCCTCAAAGATCGGGGCATCCTTATCGTTGTTTATTGCAATGATGTATTTTGATGAACTGACTCCGGCAAGATGTTGTGTTGCACCTGAAATTCCTATAGCAAAATACACATTCGGGGCGACGATCTTGCCAGTTTGTCCGGTATGCTCTTCGTGTGGCCGCCACCCTTCATCAGAAACCGGGCGGGAGCAGGCTGTTGCACCGTCGAGAAGTTCGGCGAGTTCAAGCAAGGGTGCCCAGTTATCTGGCGACTTCATTCCACGACCTCCTGAAACCACAATCTCAGCATCGGTTAGCAACACTTTACCGGTTTGTTTCTCTGTTTCCTGCACCTCAATTGCTGAAACCAGGTCTCCGAGATCAGGTGTATACGTTTCAATAGCAGCTGCTTCGGGCATTTCCTCAATGTCAATTGAATTCTGAGCAAGGGTCAGGATTTTTGTTTTGGTTTTTAGCTCATTGAGTGAAACGGCATTACCGGAAAAGACCCGTTTTTTAATTTTAAAGGGGTTTACGCTTTCAGGAAGTTCATGCACGGCAGAAGCGATGGCAGCCTGTAGTCGTACGGAAAGCCTTGGAGCCAAAGCTTTGCCACAGTTGTTGTTGGCCAGGACCAGAACTTCTGCTGATTCTTTGACTGCAATGTCGGCAATCACTTTTGTATACAATTGACCGTCAAAATGCTTCAGCTTGTCATCCGTTACCGAAATAATCTGCTTGATTCCATGGTTTCCTAGTTTTCCAAGTTCCTCCTCAGCAACATTTCCGATGGAAATGGCAATGGAGTCGGTGTTGAGCATTTCTGCCAGTTTGGATGCATAGGTAGCAATTTCAAATGTCTGTTTCTTGAACAGGCCGTCCCAGTTTTCTGTATATACTATTACTGACATATGTTTGTGATTTTTTCTTGTTGATCAAATAACTTTGGCTTCGTTTTGCAATAATGTGATCAGCTCCTTTGGGTTTTCAGGGTCAATAAACTTACAATCAGCCCTGGGCTCCGGAGGTTCAAAGTTTAATACTGATGTTTGTGCATCAGCAGCCTTGGGTTCAGAAACGTGTATCGGCTTGGTACGGGCCTGCATGATGCCACGCATTGCGGCAATTCTCGGTTCTTTGGCAATCCCTTTTTGAACGATACCTACAAAAGGCACGGGCAAAGTAAGTTGTTGTTTGCCACCGTCTATCTCCCGCGTGATCACAACTTTTTCCTGTTCGATGCCAAGATGGGAAATACCGGAAACGGATGGATAGCCAAGGAATTCAGCGAGCATCCCTCCTACGTTTGAACCGTTGTAGTCACTGGACTCTATGCCACATAAGATGATGTCAAATGACCCGGCCTTTATGACTTCAGCAAGCTCTGCCGCTACCTGGTGAGCATCGAATGCTTCTGCATTTACACGGTAGGCGTCATCTGCACCAATGGCAAGTGCCTTACGAATGGTAGGTTCTGTGTTTGCCAGCCCTACATGGGCCACCGAAACTTTTTTCACGCCAGAGGCAGCGTCATCTTTGAGTTCAAGAGCCCTGGTCAGCGAAAGCTCATCCCATGGGTTTATAACCCATTGAATGCCTGCTGTATCGAGCTTCGTGTTGTTCTCTGAAAATTTCACCTTTGTGGTGGTGTCAGGAACATGACTGATACAAACTAAAATATTCATACAAGAAATGCTTAGGTTGGTTATTCAGTAGATTTATTTTGTTTGATTATTTTGAAGGGTACAAATATAACAATTATTGAAAAGTACCATCATCCAATTCCATCACACCTTTTTGGTGCCCATAACACGGTCTCGCTCGGCAATGTCATCAAAGCACTCACCCTGACAGGTGAAACAGCTTTCTATCAGCGTTTCACTGATACCCATTGTCGAATAACCGCCATCGTGAAACAGGTTTTGCATGGTTACTTTTCGGGTAAGGTCGGAAAACATCATTACACAATAATTGGCACAATCTTCAGAAGAAGCATTGCCAAGCGGTGACATGCATTGCGCATAAGCATAAAAGCTTTTGAAGCCGCCCACACCTGTCCCCGCTGTCGTAATGGTTGGAGACTGTGAGATGCTGTTGATCCTTACCTTCCGTTTTTTTCCATAGTGATAACCAAAGCTGCGTACGATGGACTCCAGCATGGCTTTTGCTTGTGCCATATCGCTGTACGTAGAATAGGTACGTTGGGCGGCAATGTAACTCAAGGCTATGACAGATCCCCATTCATTGATAAAATCCATCTTGTAGGCGGTCTGAAGNACCTTATGCAATGAAACGGCNGACACATCCAGTGTCTTATTCAGGTAATTGTAGTCGAGATTGGTATAATGCAGCCCTTTGCGCACATTGGGTGACATGCCGACGGAATGAAGAATGAAATCTATGTTTCCCCCAAGTATGTCTTTGGTATCGCTGAAAAGTTGCTCAATTTCATCCACATGGGTTACATCGGCAGAAAGTACTTCACTGTTCGTTTTCTTTCCGAGCTCGAAAATGTCCCCTTTCCTGAGTGCAATCGGTGCATTGGAGAGAACAAACTTCGCTCCCTGGGAATGTACTTTTTCGGCAACTTGCCAGGCAATGCTGTTTTCATCAAGGGCACCGAAAATAATACCCTTTTTTCCTTTCAATAAATCTTTAACCATACGTATATTTATTTAAGTGAATAATTTCGAAACTTAAAGATAAGTTCTTTTGCGGTTTCAAGCATCACTTTTGTCGGTTTTTCTCCACCAAGCATTTTGGCAACCTCTGTAATGCGTTCATCCTCAATAAGATTTTTAACATAGGTATTGGTAATTCCATTTTCTATGGTTTTATACACCTGCAGGTGGGAATTACCTCTGGATGCGATTTGGGGAAGGTGTGTGATTGCAATAACCTGCATTTTTTTTGACATACCATCGAGGATGTTGGCCACTTTGGTGCTTGTTTCGCCCGAAATTCCGGTATCAATCTCGTCAAAAATAATGGTTGGAAGCAGGTTCTTTGCGGAGATCATGCTTTTGATACTTAGCATAAACCTTGACAACTCCCCTCCCGATGCTACTTTTGAAATATCTTGCAAAGAACCACCTGGATTGGCGTTAAACAGATAGGTTAGCTGGTCTTTTCCCTGCGGTGTTAATTCTTTTATTGGATCAAGCCGGATCTCAAAACGGGCATGGGGCATGGCAAGGTTTTTTAGGTTATGCAGCACCTCCTTGCATATTCCGGGAATGGCATTCGCCCTTGCGCGCGATATTTCAGCCGCTTTTTTATTCAGTTCCTGCTCAACGCGGTTTAACTCCTGCTTCAATTCTCTGATCTTCCCTTCCAGCGACTCATTCTCAAGGATTTTATTTTGGTATTGATGTTTAACTTCAATGAGTTCTTCAATAGTCCGCACATTGTGTTTATGCAGTAGTTGTTTTAGCTGGTCCAGTCGTGATTCAAGCCGTGCTGCCTCTTCCGGATCGTGTACCACGGCATCCTTTACCCCGTCAATGTCATCTGAAATATCTTTTGCCTCTATCATCAGGGACTCCAATCTTTTGGCAAATTCTCCGTACTTTGATCCGAATTTGGAGAGCGGTTTAATGAGTGATAGGACTTCATTGATCAGATCAATTGAGTTAATGTCTGAATCGCGGAGAAGGTACTGGGTTTTTTCAAGATTGTAGATGATCTCTTCTGCGTGCCGGTGAACTGCTGCTTCCTCCTCAAGGTTTTCAAACTCTTGAACATCAAGCTTTGCTTTGTCAAGCTCGTCATATTGAAACTGATAATAATCAATATCAGCTTTGGCATTTTTTTCCGCACTCTCAAGGGTTTCAAGTTGATTTTTCCGTTCCCTGTAATGGTAAAAAAGTAACTTGTATGATTCACTTTGCTCAAGGATGTTNGCAAAACCATCCACGACGTGAAACTGGAAGTCAGATTTACCGATAAGCAGGCTTTCATGTTGAGAGTGAATATCTATCAACCTTTCACTGATCAGTTTCATCACTTGAAGCGTTACCGGTGTATCATTGATGAAAGCACGCGATTTCCCCTGGGGGGTTATTTCTCTTCTAAAATGTGAATTTGGATCATAGTCAAGGTCATGCTGAAGAAAAAGCTCGCGAATGTTTACCTTTTCTATACTGAAGGTACCTTCAATAATGCATTTTCTTTCTTTGTTTCGCAGTACCCTTGTATCTGCGCGCTGGCCAAGTATCAGGGAGAGGGCACCAAGGAGGATCGATTTTCCGGCACCTGTTTCACCGGTAATCACTGTCAGCCCGTCTCTGAAACCGGTGTCAAGCTTTTCAATCAGCGCGTAATTCTCGATCAGCAGGTGCTTCAGCATCAGGTATTGGATTTGTTATCCTGCAAAGATAACAAACTTTCGAATCATCAGTTGCGGTCTGCCATCCGGCGGTACTTTGAGCTGTTTGAAGGGTCTATTTCGGTAAGAATTTCAATGGCTTTATTCTGCTCCATGGTTGGTGCGCCGCCAAACAAGTTAACGAGTTCGTCGCTTTTTGTTGTCATGATAATCTGCATCAGGAAAGTATTCGGTCGCTCTCTGTGGGCTGATTGCAAACTTTCGAGTGCACCGAGCACCTCTGCTCTGCCAAGATCAATGTTGTCGGTCATGGTATCAAAACCAAGCCTGTGATACCTGTACATTGCCTGCCTCATTTGCCTGTATCGGTTATTCATGATGTTTTCGATGAGCCAGTAACGATTTCTTTGACTTTCAAAGGACTTCCAGCCGCGCTCCGGTGTGTTTTGAGCCAGGTTCACGATTTGCTGCGCTTTTTCAAAATAGGGGGTCCCTCCCATTGGAGAAAATGTGTCGAAATCAAATCCGATGATGATGTAGACGTAATAAGCGATCAATGAGGTTAGGTTGGATAAGAAAGCATTGTCTGCATATTCAAGCGGTTGGTGTTCACGATACCGGAATTGCACATCCCTGTCGCGATGATTGAAAAGCGGACTGTCGTAAGCCGTGTTATATATGGGTCGGCGCGATTGTATCTGAATGCTTGCACGGTATTCATCACCGCCCAGGCGTTCTTCGATGGTAATTTGTATAGAGGCCTCTATCCTCTCCCGTGTTTCAAACTGATATCCGGTCCAGTTTGTTTCATTAATGAACTCCCTTAAATCGGCACGAAGCGTTTGCATGACTTGCCGCTCGGTTTCAGACATTCCAGGAGTGGAAATGGAGACCTGACAGTTAAGCTCCTGTCCGGCAAGATTGTTGCCGGCGATTAAAATTAAGGAAAAAAGAATCAGCAGGTTTTTCATCATTTGACTAGGAATTTTTCAAGCATATCAACAATGTCGGTTGCAACTTCCGATTTGTCTTTAAGAGGATAACGAAAAACTTGGTTTTTATTGTCTATGATGGTAATTTTATTGGTGTCATATCCAAAACCGGCAGCGCTGTCCTTCAGTGAGTTCAGAATTATAAAGTCGAGATTTTTGTTTTTGAGCTTTTCGCGGGCATTTTTCTCTTCATCGGTTGTTTCAAGGGCAAATCCGACAAGCACCTGCTTTTCCTTTTTTTCACCCATCGCCCATAAAATATCAGGAGTAGGAATCAGTTCGAGCTTAACCATTTGCTTGTTTTTCCCTTTTTTGACTTTTTCCTGATGGATGGTTTTTGGCTTATAGTCAGCAACAGCTGCAGCCATTATGGCCGCATCACATGTTGTATAATGGGTCATGCATGAATTGTACATCTCCTCTGCCGTGGTAACTTTTGTCAGTACAATATTTGGGTGTTTACATTGAATGTCAACCGGTCCTGATACCAGGTTAACTTTAGCACCCCTGTTTGCAAGAGCTTTAGCGAGGGCGTATCCCATCTTCCCGGAAGCGTGATTGCCTATGTAGCGAACCGGGTCAATCGCTTCATGTGTTGGACCGGCTGTAACAAGTATCTGTTTGTTTTGCAAGGACAGTTTTTCCTGGCTGAAATAAGATTCCACCACATTGAATATATGCTCTGGCTCTTCCATCCGGCCTTTCCCCTCGTATCCGCAGGCAAGAAAACCTTCGGCGGGTTCAATCACATCAACATTGTTTTTTTTAAGATAATCAAGGTTTCTTTGAAAGGCAAAGTTTGCATACATTTTGCAATTCATTGCCGGAGCCAGAAACACTTTTTTATCAAAAGCGATCAGCGAGGTGGAAAGGGCATCATCTGCGATCCCATTGGCGAATTTTCCAATGATGTTAGCTGTGGCGGGAGCCACAATAAATACATCACCCCAGTCTGTTAATGCTACGTGCTCGGTGGTGTAGTCGTTCTCCGGACCAAAAACCTCATCATAAACCTTGTTCTCTGAGAGTGATTCAAGGGTTACCCGTGTAATGAATTCAAACGCATTTGCCGTTCCCACCACTTTGACTTCTGCACCAGCTTTTTTAAATAAACGAATTAGAAAAGCGGCTTTATAGGCAGCAATTCCACCGGAGATTCCCAATATGATCTTTTTGTCTTTGAGCATCGTTGACAAATCTTAAGGAGGATCTGACAGATGTTGATGAAAGATTGGGTATTTAAAGTTTTTTGTCTGTTTCCGGAACCCTGTAATAGACTTTGTCTGTAAGAAAAGAGTTGATGGCGATCAGGCTGGGTTTGGGCAGCTGTTCGTAATATCGGGCAATTTCAATTTGCTCGCGGTTTTCAAATACCTCTTCAAGGTTGTCGGTAGAACTGGCAAACTCTTCAAGTTTTGAATTCAGCTCCTCCTTCATCTCCTGCGCGATCTGGTTCGATCGTTTTGAAATGATTACCACAGACTGATAAATGTTACCCGTATCTTTATCAAACGCTCTGAGGTCCCTGGTTACGGTAGTTGTTTCAGATTTTACTTTTTTATATTCCATTGGTTGATTATTATTTTACGGTATTTGTATTTGCTGATTCCCGGAAAGATGCAATCCTATTTTCAGCCTCTTCCTTCATTCGCTCTGCCTGACGCATATAGCCGCTTTCTGGATAGCGCCTTGCAAAGGCATTGAATGCTTCCAGTACATTCTCAAAACGCTCCTCCTGCCTTTGGGGAATGCTGTTGGAGGCAAATTCAAAATGCGCCTTGATGATCAGGAAAGTGGCTTCTTCCCGGTATTCTGAATCGGGAAAATCTTTGTTGAATGTATCAAAGGTGGTGGCAGCTGCCATATAATCACTAATATTCATGAAAAGCTTGCCCGTGTTAAATCTTTTCTTTTCTAGCTTGTAGCGCAATTCATCGATCAGTTGATTGGCATCCTCAACCCGTTCACTGGTGGGATAGCGATTGATGAATCGTTGAAGTTCCCGAATTGCCTGCATGGTATTGGTTTGGTCGAGCGAATACCGGGGTGAATCCAGATATAAACAATATGCGCTGAGAAATGAAAACTCTTCTGCATGGGGACTTCTTGGAAAAGCATTTGCAAAGGATTTGAAGTAGTGACTTGCCAATGTGTAATCTCTCATCTTGTAATGTGCCATGGCATAATAATAGTTTATCTCTTCAGCCCTGGCGGTTCCCCTGAAAAAGGGGATAACATCAGTAAGCAGGGTAATGGCTCTTCCATAGTTTTCCTCTTCGTAGTATTCAATCGCCCTTTTGTATTTCAATTCGTAATCATCGCTTTTAAGCAAACGCTGATATTCACTGCAAGAGCTGAATATCATCAGAAAAAAGAAAAAACCGGGAAATATGTATATCCTTTTCGAAACTGACATGTATAAAGATTCATTTAAGTGAATGCACTTCAAAATACCTTATAGGTTCGTTGAATCAGCCAGCAAAGATAAACAATTAAACTGGAATGGATTGCAAAAAAAACTTAAAGCTTTTTAATCTCTAAGCCACTAAATATCAGACCTCCCTTTATGTGAAGCACCTTTGATGGGTCAGTGCCGGCAGCGCGGCCATTTTTGTATCTCTGATCCTCTACTCCTGCAAATATATTCGAGATTGCCGTTTTTACAGTCCAATCCTGAGGCACATAAATGTTACAACCCCCAAAGATGCAGGAAACTTCCAGCGAAGCTGAATCCCGGATTACGGTATTCTCATGAAATACAATATCTGCACCACCAAACACACATACCACTTCTCCTCCAACAAATTCATCTGACTCTATTACGGTTTTACCACCACTGAATACATGAACCGCATTTACCGTTTTGTCGTTGACCTCATTTATCCATTCTCCTTTTTTTTTTATGCCCCCCAGCGTCCTGGGAAACAGGAAAAGGATTCCGGCAATGATCAGAGCAATGGGTATGGCATAAGTGATGACCACAGAAAGTCCAACACCAAACACATGCGGAGCCAGAAAGACCAGGCCGATGCTCAGCAATATCAATCCGGTTGTTCTGTTTTCTCGCGAAAAGAAAAAGTACAAACCCAGAAGTACGAGTATCATTGGCCATTTAAAGAGAAATGAAGGTACCTCAAATGGCAATCCGATATCGGTTTGCTGGAGCAAAAAGATACCGCCAATGATGATTAAAATGAAACCCAGAAGGGTTCTGCCAGACCTTTGACTTTTCATGTTTTCAGCTATTTATAAGTTTTTTTCGATGAACATGCAAATATAATACATTTTCAAAAGCATAAATTTAATTTATTTGCAGATTAAAATGTTTAATGTTTACGTGGATGAATCAAACATTATGACAGCCTTTTTGTTGATTATGCAAGACTAATTAATGAATTTATTTACTTTTTCAGATAATAAATAACAATGTTACACGCAATTCTACGCACTTTCTTTAAGTTGTTGCTTATTGTTTTGGTGTTGTATTCGGGGTATGCATATGCTCAACAGGGGACGATCCGTGGACGTGTATATGATGAAAGCACAAACGAAGGCCTTCCTTTTGTAAACCTGATTATTGAAGGTACCACCATTGGCAGTACAACCGACTTTGACGGCAATTTCATTTTTACGGGAATTGAACCGGGTTTTGTGCGCTTGAGGGTTTCAGCTGTTGGATATGAGACAAGGCTGAGTTCTGAAGTCATGGTTACTGCCACCCGTTCAGCGAATATCGACATTGGGTTGCGTGAGCGTCCGATAGATCTTGAGGCTGTGGAAGTACGTGTTTCCCAGTTTGAACGCAGGGATGACAGCCCGGTTTCGCTGCGCAGACTTGGCATTCAGGAGATCGAGCGCAGTCCGGGTGCCAACAGGGATATAAGCCGTGTAATCCAGGGGCTTCCAGGGGTAGCTTCAACACCCGCTTTTCGTAACGATGTAATTGTAAGAGGCGGCGGGCCGGCCGAAAACAGCTTTTTCCTGGATGGTGTAGAGATCCCGAATATCAATCACTTTGCAACACAGGGCGCAAGCGGCGGTCCGGTGGGTATCATCAATACCGACTTTATCAGGGAGGTGGAGATGTATTCTGGCGCTTTCCCTGCCAACAGGGGCAACGCGATGAGTTCCGTGTTTGAATTCAGGCAAATCAACGGGAATTCAGACCGGCTTAATTTCCAGGCTACCGTTGGGGCAAGCGATCTTGCCCTTACAGCCGATGGTCCCATCGGTGAAAATACCACCTTCATTGCTTCAGCAAGAAGGTCTTATCTGCAATTTCTTTTTGGCGTGGTTGGCCTGCC
>SL_3KL_010_SEDDRAFT_10003624_pt1 | contig 14023 bp, 10 predicted proteins | sample SodLakKL_010_SED_2_FD_10381 | JGI IMG/M metagenome (IMG submission 10381)
AATATAGCTTCAAAATAAGTGGTTGAGGGAATTTTGGACGGCAGATATCCACTTTTTTTGAGTTGGGGTACACTTGTCGTGATGTTGAATTTGGGTGTACGTACAAAAGGTGTCCGCTTTTTCATATAGCCGTGTAGGACTGCTCTGGTGTTGTGGAGCGATAGGCCCATGGATAGCGACAAAAATGTCAGAAACAATAAAGGGAAGGAAAGCACCGCCCGGGCCGGATTTTTCAACTTTTTGTTGCGATGGTGAATGCTTGCAATGATATATACCGTTAAGAGCGCTATTATTCCGGGAAGAAATACAGAGAGGTAATTGGTGTTGATATTGAAACGGTTCAAAAAGAAAATGGCCGGAAAACTCAGGATGCCCAGTGCAAACACCAACAAAAAAACGGAACTTCCCAAAAGGTGGGCCACAGCGTGAAATTTCTTTCCAAAAGATTGATCAGAGCGCAGGACAGAGGGTATGTTTTTGATTGCATTTTCGGCCCCGCCCTTCATCCATCTGTATTGCTGTGCTTTAAGTGCATTCATGTCTGCCGGCAACTCCGCAGGGCTACCAACTTCCTCCAGGTAAATTATTCTCCAACCCTTAAGTTGTGCCCGGTAACTTAGGTCGAGGTCCTCGGTAAGTGTATCCGCTTGCCAACCGCCTGCATCCTCTATGGTTTTCCGCCTCCAGACACCTGCTGTGCCATTGAATTGAAGGAAATACCCGGCATGTTCACGGCCTTTTTGCTCAATGGAAAAATGTACGTTCAATTGAAAGGCCTGCATGGCTGTCAGTATCGAAAAGGAATCATTGAGGTGCTCCCAGCGAGTCTGAACAACACCAACCTCCGGATTTTGAAAGTGTGGGATAGTTCGCACCAGAAAGTCGGCCCGGGGCAAAAAATCTGCATCAAAAATAGCCAGGTAATCTCCCTTTGCCTCTTTCAGTCCGTATTGGAGTGCACCTGCCTTGAATCCCGCTCTGTTCGACCTTCGAACCAATTCAATGTCCACCCCTTTCTCACGGTAATATTCCACCTTTTTTCGGGCCTTTTCAGTAGTTTCATCGGTACTGTCATCAAGTACCTGAATCTGAAACCTGTCACGCGGATATTCCAGTTGGCAGATGTTGTCAATCAATCGCTCGATGACATGTTTTTCATTAAAAACGGGAAGTTGGACGGTTACCGGCGGCATGTTGGAACCTTTCTCCTCCGGGACCTTCTCTTCATTTGATTTCTTGCGAGTCTGTTTTTGATAAACCAGTGCCAGGTGAAGCTGAATCAAGCAGTAAATGGTGATCAGACTCAGAACCAGGAAAAATATCCCCAGGAGAAGAATTCCGGCAAGGTCGATCATTTTAAGGAGTATTTGAATATGGTGTACAAAATTTTCCAGCCGGCTCCAATAGTACCTTTTACCGTTCCCGATACCTTGGATTGCCCTATTCTCCTTCGGTAATCCACGGCGACCTCAGTGCATTTTAAGCCTTTTTTTGCGGCCTTCACCTGCATTTCCACAGTCCACCCGTAGTTTTTGTCGCTCATCTTTAGTTTTTCCAAAGCCTCGTAGCGGATAGCTCGGAAGGGACCAAGATCAGTGAATTTCAATCCGTAAATCCACTGTATCAAACGGGTGGCTAACCAGTTTCCAAAAATTTGTTGAGGTGTCATGGACCCCGCCTCTTTATTCCCCAGTGCCCTGGAGCCGATTACCAGGTCCATATTATTCTTTTCTATGGGTTCGATCAATATCGGCATTTGGTTGGGGTGATCAGAATAATCTGCATCCAGAAAAACAATCACATCTGGACAGGGCTCACTGTTTTTGGCTATGAAATCAAGACATTTTAGACAGGCATTTCCATAACCCGGTCTCGGTTCCCGCACCACTGTCGCTCCATTTTTCTCCGCCTCAGAGGCAGTTTCATCCGAACTGTTGTTGTCGCAAACGATGATTTGCCTCACCATTTCGCGCGGAATGTCATTGAGGACCTTACCAATGGAGTTTTGCTCATTGAAGGCTGGGATGACCACATCAATTGTAAGTGAAGAAATTTTGGCTTTCATCGACATTGATTGCTTAAAGATAGGACAAATGTATTAAGGGTATTAAATTTGGCGTTCTTTTAGCCAAAATAAACAACCTTGCAAAAAAGACGACTTCCCGGCTTTAACATTACAAATCCAGTCCGCAATTTAGTGGGACTGATATTTTTGTTTGCTTTAATGTGGACCCTGAGTTCTTGCGACCGCGAGGATTTTACAGATTCTCCCAATGCGATGATAGAATTCTCTGTGGATACGCTGATGTTCGATACGGTATTCACAGAGCGGGGGACGATTACCCGGTATTTTAAGGTTTACAACCGCAATGATCGCGCTATTCGGGTCAAAAACGCCCGTTTGGAAAATTCCGATAGTTTCTTTCGGTTTAATTTTGATGGGTTTTCCCAGGATGATGCGGGGGAGGTTATTATCTGGCCCAATGACAGCACCTATGTTTTTGTAGAGGCCACCATAGACCCTGATGTCAGTGTATCGGCCAGTCCTTTTGTCATCAATGATCGCATGCTGTTTGAGGTCAATGGCAATACACAGGATGTGCGAATAAAGGCATTTGGTCAAAATGCGAATTACATCCCCGCCAACGAGGCAACCGGAGGGGTTGCGCTATTGAGCTGTGGTGGTGGAACAGTAGTGTGGGACGATCCAAAACCCTATGTGATATTTGGGGTGCTGGTTATCGATGATTGTACCCTGGTTTGGCCTGCGGGAACCCGTGTTCACGTTCACGGAGGCATTGCCAGCGATGGTCAAATAGTCTATAACGACGGGCTTATTTTCACAGGGCCAAATGGCAGGATTTTATCCGAAGGTACTGTGGACAATCCCGTGGTGGTGGAAGGTGACCGACTGGAGCCCGGTTTCGCTGAGATAGCGGGGCAGTGGTCGGGTATCAGGCTGGGAGAGACCTCCGGGCCACACCGTTTTGAACATACGATCATCAGAAACCCCATCATTGGAATAAGGAGTGATTCTGCAACTACTGTTGACCTGGATGCAGTGACCATTCTCAATACAACCGGTCCGGGTCTGGTCGGTATTCACAACAGTATTACCGCTACAAATTGCCTGATTGCCAATAACGGTGGGCATTCTGTTCAACTGTCTTACGGCGGCGATCACAATTTTTACCACACTACTCTGGGCAATTTCGGAAATCAATTAGAGGCCCTTCGCATCGATAATTTTTTCTGTTACGACCCACCGGATTGCGACAATATTGGCCTCAACCCCCTTTCCGTAAATTTCTACAACAGCATTATCGGTGGGAATGGAAGGGATGAAATCCGGATAATCGACGTTACCAACCGCGAGCCCGGATTTATGAATTTTTCATTCGATCACTGTTTGGTGCGGGTATTTGATCTTTTAAGAGAACAGTCCTACCCGGAGTTTTTTGAGGAAAATTGCATCAATTGCATCAACTTCGAGCTCTTCAATCCCCTTTTTGCAGATCTTCAAAACAATGACTACCGCCTGGACTCTCTTTCTACTGCCATCGGCCAGGGGAAACCACTTCCCGAAGTTAGCCTTGACATAAAGGGAAATCCCAGAGACCCTGATTCCCCCGATGTAGGTTGCTATGAATGGATTGACAATTAATCGAATTCCTCAGCTTTGGCATTCTTTTTCCTGACTCGTTCAAAAGGGGTAAAATATAGGAATATCATGCCAATGACAAAAAATACAGCCAGTGCAAGGACACTGTTTCGCATGCCGCCTGTCAATTGATCTATAAACCCAAAGCTGAATGTACCAATGACAATGGCTATTTTCTCAGTGGCTTCGTAGAAACTGAAGTAAGATGATACATCCTGCGTTTTTTCCGGCATTAGTTTGGAATAAGTAGATCGGGAAAGTGATTGAATGCCTCCCATGACCAGCCCGACAAAGGAAGCCAACACATAAAACTGGTACTTCTCCTCGATAAAGTAAGCTGACACACATATCGAGGTCCAGATGAAAAGCATGAGCATGAGGGAATATTTGTTTCCTCTGAAATAGGATATTTTTGCAAAGAGGTATGCGCCTCCGGCTGCCACGAGTTGAAGGATAATTACGATGAGTATAAGTTCGGCTTCACCAAAACTCAGTTCGCTCTCTGCAAAAGCCGAAGCTAGAAACAGCACTGTTTGAACCCCGGCGCTGTAGAAAAAGAAGGACATCAGAAACCCTCGGGTACCCGCTTTTTTTCTAACATTTTTCCATACCAGTAGGAGTTCGCGGTAACCCTTTACAAAACTCTCTCTGCTAAAAGGAGTCCTTAAATCCTTCGGCATGGCCCGGAAAGTGATCTGCGCAAATCCTATCCACCAGACTCCCACGAGTAAAAAAGATACCCGCACTGCGACCGAGTGGGCCATTCCCAGGAATTCGTGAAACTGTATCATTGCCAGTATGAAAACCAGGAGAATCACGCTGCCGTAGTACCCCAATGCAAATCCGTGGGCACTCAGCCTGTCAAAGCGGTCCGGGGTAGCGATTATGGGTAGGTAGCTGTTGTAGAAAACGATGCCACCTGCAAAACCAATCATGGAAATAATGAAACCGGCTATCCCTATTTTCCAACTCCAATCTACATCGCCTGTGAAAAAAAACATGCCGATACACGAAATGCCCCCCATCCAGGTGAAGAACTGCATGAAAAACTTACGCCTGCCCGTAGTGTCTGCAATTCCGGATAAAAGCGGTGCCAGGACAGAGATCGTTAAATACGCTACCGTAATGGAAAATGCGTAGAGGGCACTGTTGGATACTTCCAGGCCGAAAAGCTGTAGCATGTCATCGGTGGAGGCCAGAAAGTAAACCGGGAATATGGCTACAGTAATTACCAGGGCATAGGATGAATTGGCCCAATCAAAAAACGCCCAGGCATTGAGTACCCCTTTGTTGTTTTTCGGAAAATCAGGTATTTTTTTGTCCATGCTCGAGCAATTGGACGCAAGAAAGCAATTTTTAAGTGAAAAGCACCTATGGTTGCTAAACTTTAATTACTTTGGGACTTTTTCCCACGAATGGAAGTACAATGTCAGGGGTTTTGACCATCGCAATTTTATCCAGAGGACCGTCGCTATACAGTACTCAGAGCCTTGTGCGTGCAGGTAGAGAGGCAGGGCATCAGGTGAAAGTTATTGATCACATGGGTTGCGACCTCAGTATTACTCAGAACAAACCGATGGTTTATTATTACGGCCGGGATTGTAAAGACTTTGATGCAGTAATCCCCCGCATTGGTGCATCTGTCACAACTCACGGTGCTGCCGTTATTAGACACTTTGAATTGATGGGGTGTTTTTCGACCCTAACTTCAGCCGCACTTTTGAGAACCCGCAACAAATTGAGTGCCCTGCAGATTTTAGCTTGCAATGGGATTGATATCCCCAGGACGATTATGCCCTCCACCAGGGCAATGGCACACGGTTTTCTAGATAAGATCGGAAGGCCTCCATATGTCATTAAAGTAGCTTCGGGAACTCACGGTGCCGGTGTTTTGAAAGCTGAGAGTAAACAGGCAGCCATTAATTTACTGGATGCTTTTTACCAATTGAAAGAAATGGTCATTGTGCAGGAATTTGTAGCTGAAAGTGCAGGCAGGGATATTCGAATCATCGTGGTGGGGGATAAGGTAGTCGCAGCAATGGAAAGACGTTCCAATTCCAATGACTTTAGATCCAACCTTCATCTCGGCGGTTCATCCACTTTAGTGGAACTTAGTCAAAAGGAAAGAGAAATTGCCATTGAAGCAAGCCGGTTGATGGGGCTTCAGGTGGCAGGGGTGGATATCCTGCGATCAAAAAGGGGTCCACTGGTATTAGAGGTTAACGCATCTCCGGGACTTGAGGGTATTGAAAAGACTACAGGCATCGACATTGCCTCACACATTATTAAACTTATTGAAGGGGAGTTGATTGAACAAAGAAAAAGCGAATATGAAGGAAACTGATTTCAGCATAAACAAAACAGATATTGCATTGGGTGAGCATAAACAGGTGAAGATCAGTGTGGGCAAATTGCCCTCAGGCAACAGGATAAATATCAATGCCAGTGTTTTTCGCTCTGATAAACCAGGACCAGTTGTGTTGCTGCTGGCTGGTATGCACGGCGATGAAATTGATGGGGTCGAAATCGTGAGACAGTTTTTGCGAAATTTTGCCCCTGCCAGCTTGAAATCGGGCTCCCTGATCGTCATTCCCCTACTCAATATTTACGGCTTTCTGAATTTCAGCAGGGATGTCCCGGATGGAAAGGATGTAAATCGCTCCTTTCCGGGTAGCAGATTTGGCTCGCTGGCATCAAGGGTAGCCAGTTCACTTACCACTGAAATTCTTCCGCTTACCGATGTTATCCTTGATTTTCACACCGGTGGATTGGGGCGTTACAATTTCCCTCAGATCCGCTACACAAGTGGGGACGACCGCTCTCTCGAATTGGCCAGGGTTTTTAACCCCCCTTTTATCATTTCAAAACCTACTATTGCAAAGTCACTTCGCAAAATCGCGCGCAAGGGAAACAAGTCGATATTGGTTTATGAGGGCGGTGAGGCACAACGCCGGGATGAATTTGTTATCAATATGGGATTGCGGGGAATTTACCGCATTTTGGATTACCTGGAAATGGTGGAGTACAGAGATGATAAAGAATACCCGCTCCTGCAACTATCGGGTTCTATTTGGAGGAGGGCAGCCCAGTCCGGTTTTTTTATTCCCCAAAAAAAATCCGGCGATCCGGTGAAAAACGGTGAAGTAATAGGACTGATTCAGGACCTGCTGGAACCTAAAGAATACGAGGTGAAAAGTACGAGGAATGGTTTTGTGATAGGCAACAGCTATTCTCCGATTGTTTATCAGGGAGATGCACTTTACCACATCGGTTATTTGGATTGATCATTAGCCAGGTCAACCTTGCAAATCCCGGAGTGGTGTACGGCTTGTTGAGCCCCGATTTGCATGGCTTATTTTCGACTCAATCCTCTGTTTCAGTTTAGCATTACCTGAAAATAGTTTGATTTCGTTCAGGACCCACGGAGACCAATTTTACAGGAATGCCTAACTCGCTTTCTAAAAACCGGATAAACTTTCCGGCCTGTTCAGGTAGTTGGTCATAGGATTTTAAGTGTTCCAAATCGTCATCCCAGCCATTGAACTCCAGGTACTTTATTTTGGCTATATCTGATTCTGCATCAAAGGGAAATTCACTTGTCCAATCCCCATTTTGGAGTTGGTATGAGGTGGCAGCTTTAAAAGTTTTAACTGCGGAAAGGACATCCAATTTGGTTACTGTGAGTTCCGTTACTCCGTTTATCATGCAGACGTACCTGAGTTGAGGGATGTCAACCCAACCGCAGCGTCTCTGCCTTCCGGTGGTTGCTCCGAATTCCCTGCCCGCTTCCATAAGGGCCTCCCCGTCCTCGTCAAAAAGTTCTGTGGGGAAGGGTCCACTGCCCACTCTGGTGCAGTAAGCTTTTGTGATTCCCATGACATTTCCGATAGCCGATGGCGGCACTCCGAGCCCATCACACACTCCTGCGGTAATGGTGTTGGATGAAGTTACGAAGGGGTAGGTGCCGTAGGTGATGTCGAGCATGGTTCCCTGAGCTCCCTCTGCCAGAATTTTTTTTCTATCACTCAGCATTTGAGACATAAAATATTCACAATTGACCAACTTCATATTTCTCATTTGGTCAATTGCTTTGAACCATTTTTCCTCTTCACCGGCCAGGTCAAAATCCACATTGGGATACATAGATGCAAGACCGAGGTGTTTTTCCCTCAGTTTTTCATACCGCTTTTTAAAGTCCTGTCTGAGTATGTCACCGACCCGAAGTCCGTTCCTGCCGGTTTTGTCCATGTAGGTCGGACCGATTCCCCTCAGGGTGGAACCGATTTTTTCTTTTCCTTTATGAGCTTCTGATCCGGCATCGAGCATCCGGTGAGTAGGGAGAATGAGATGTGCCTTCAGCGCTACATACAAATTTTCTCTGCAGTCCAGACCGGATTGCATTAGTCCTTCAATTTCACGCTGGAAAGTAATTGGATCAATTACCAACCCGTTTCCCACCAAATTGATGGTGTGTTTTCTGAATATTCCTGAGGGAATAGTGTGAAGAACGTGCTTTTGATCGCCAATTTCAATTGTATGTCCCGCATTCGGACCACCCTGAAATCTACAAATCGCATCGTAATTCTCTGAAAGAAGGTCCACAATTTTTCCCTTTCCTTCATCGCCCCATTGTAAACCTATCAATACGTCAACAGCCATTTATTCGTCAAATTGATTTATGGCTCAAAGGTAAGTCACTTTGGACAGTTTATCTTTTTTCCTCATGCATTATTGACAAATATTCACTTTTTGGTGTGAAAAAAGAGGATGAGGTTGGGAAAATAGGCCACTAAAAATGGATGGTGGAAAAATTACGATGGAAAATTGGCAGGTGTATTATACCTGATTCAGGGTTCTGGGGGGAATCAATCCTCTTTCGGATTTTTGTCACAGCTTTCACAAACACCGTAGAGGTTGAGGGCGTGATGGGTGATTCGGAATTTCAGAATGTCGCCTATGATGTCTTTGATCTGTTGTATCCTGGGGTCGCAAAACTCCACAACCTTGCCACATTTTTCACAGATGAGGTGGTCGTGTTGTTTGAAGCCGTAAGACTTCTCGTAGTGCGTGAGGTTTTGACCAAATTGCAGTTTTTTTACCAGATCGCAGTCAACAAGGATTTCGAGTGTGTTGTAAACAGTCGCCCTGCTGACGCGGTAGTTCTGGTTTTTCATGTGTACGTATAGTGACTCAGCGTCAAAGTGGTCATCGCGGTTGTAAATCTCCTCCAGAATGGCAAAGCGCTCAGGGGTCTTTCTGAATTTGTTTTCCTCCAGAAAGTCTCTGAAAATATTCTTTACGGTTTCAGAAACCTGTTCAGCTGACTGCTCTTTGTCTTTGGAAACTCCCATGGTAGTTTTTCTAAACCTTAACTGGTTCTGATAACGTTGGTAATGCCCTTAAGGTTTTTCAGCGTCCTGATGACTATCTCCATTTGGTTTTTGTTCATGACCAAAATGCTCATGTTGCCCTCAAAATACCCACCGGACCCCTCAATGTTAAATGATCGGATGTTCAATCCAAGTTTGGACGAGATGGTGGTGGTAAGGCGCTCTATTACTCCCGGTCCATCGTCAACACCTATTATCTTGAGATTGACCTGGAAAGACTCTCCTATTTTATCCACCCATTCTGCCTTCATGACTCTGTATCCATAGTTGGCCATAAGGTGGGTAGAGTTGGGGCAATTGGTTCTGTGAATCTTCAAGCCCGATCCGGCGGTAAAAAAGGCAAATATGGAGTCGCCTTGTACTGGGTTGCAACAGGTCGCCAGTGAGTAGTGATATTGGTCTGCCGGTTCGCCGTTCACAAGGATCTTACTTGCGCTGTCCTTAGCCTTAAATCGATCTGAGGGGGCAATTTCTCCCTTTGATTCAGTTTTTTCTTGTGGACTCTCCACTTTTTTATTAATCAACTGATGGTTTTCCACCCCAAATTTTTTGAGCTCAGCAAGGTCAAATTCTCCTTTGTAAATGTCGTAAAAGAGTTCCGGGTGGTTGTTGTAGTTGTAGTGTTTTACAAGAAATTCCACAGCCTGCTCAAAATCCACCTTCATATTCTTGAGTTTTCGCTCCAGGGCTTCCTTTCCAAATTCCCCCTTTTTGCGTTTTTCCTCCTTGAGGGAGGAGCGAATTTTTGACTTGGCCTTTCCGGTTTTTACCATTTTGATCCAATCGTCATTGGGCTTCTGGTTTTTGTTGGTTGTAACGTGGACCTGGTCGCCGTTTTGAAGCTCATACCCCATGGGCACGAGCTTGTTATTGACTTTGATGGCTGAAGCATGGTAGCCAATGTCCGTGTGAATGGAGAAAGCAAAATCCAGAGCTGTAGCACCCTTTGGCAGAATCTTCATATCTCCCTTTGGGGTATATACATAGACCTCTTCCTTAAAGAGGTTGGTTTTGAAGTCGGAGAGGAATTCCACTGGGTCTTCGTGCTCCTGGTCCTCAAGTATTTCCCGGATATTGTCCAACCACATTTCATACACATCCTTCTGGTTTTTGACCCCCTTGTATTTCCAGTGGGCAGCAAATCCACGCTCTGCAATCTCATCCATTCGTTCCGTTCGGATTTGGATTTCCACATACCTTCCCTTAGGACCTATTACCGTTGTGTGTAGGGATTCGTAGCCGTTGGATTTGGGGGTCGTAATCCAATCTTTCAACCGCTCCGGAATGGGTGGATGCACATCGGTTACAATGGAGTAAATTTGCCAGCAAATGTTTTTCTCTACATCCAATGGCACATCCACTATGATTCTGATGGCAAAAAGATCATAAATCTCCTCAAAATCGACGTTTTTGGTCTGGATTTTATTCCAAATGGAAGAGATCGATTTTGGCCTTCCGGTAATGCGGTAGGGAAGATTGAGTTGCTCCAGTTTTTTGCGCAAAGGCCGGATAAACTCCTGAATGTATCTGTTTCGCTCGTTCTTTGATTGCTGCAGTTTCTCGGAAATTTCCCTGTAAGTCTCCGGGTCGGTAATCCGCATACACAGATCTTGAAATTCCACCCTTATATTGTATAATCCGAGGCGGTGGGCCAGGGGGGAGTATATATAATTGGTTTCGGCTGCGATTTTAAGCTGCTTTTGATGAGGCATCGACCCGATTGTACGAAGATTGTGAAGCCTGTCTGCCATCTTGATAAGCACTACCCGAACATCCTCGATAAGCGTGGAAATCACCTTTTTGAAGTTCTCTGCCTGGGGACTGTTGTAACTGTAGGTGCCGTCAAGCTTGGTCAGCCCATCTACAATGCGGGCAATTTTATCACCAAAAATCTCGCGAATCTCTTCCAGTGTAACGGGCGTGTCCTCAACCACATCGTGAAGCAAGGCGCAAATTATAGCCGTGGGTCCAAGTCCGATTTCAGCGGCGCAAATTCGCGCTACCTCGATAGGATGTAAAACATAAGGTTCACCCGACTTCCTGCGCTGATCGGCATGTGCAGAAACTGCCATATCATAAGCCCTTTTTATATTGACCTTATCCTCGGGATGCACTTCCGTTTTGATGGAACGCATCATCCGCCTGTATGCCTTTTGGATCAGCAGCTTCTCGTCCTGTGCTATGGGTTTCGTTTCAGTCATTTTAATTTGACAAACTTTATGATTCGCTTAGGTACAACAAAAATAAGACCAATAATTTATCCGCAAAGTGTAAAAAAAATTTTCTCCTGGCTTGTTGGCAGTTATTGAATATAAGCGTATCTTTGCAGTCCTTTTAAGAAATCCGGCGGAAAAGTTCCGTTTGGTTTGATGTTAAAATGCGGGTGTGGCGGAATTGGTAGACGCGCCAGACTTAGGATCTGGTGCCGCTAAGGCGTGGGGGTTCGAGTCCCTCCACCCGCACTTTTTATTTTTTCGCAAGGGTTGACGCCTGAAGTCATCTCCCTGCAATACCCACCAAATTTTGCGGTTATTTCCGCTCCAAAAATCAGTAATTCTTTTATGGAAATTTCCAGAAAAAATGTGAGCCCCGATATCGAACGCCTAACGTTGAAAATTTCAACCGACGATTATTGGCCGACTTACAAAAAGGAGCTTAACGATGTGGCTCGTAAAACCGACATGAAGGGTTTTCGAAAGGGCAAGACGCCTCTGGGTTTTGTTCAAAAAACACAGGGGCAATCCATCCTCTATCGGATCATTTTTGACATGATCAACAAGAAAATGGAGGAGTTTCTCAATAGTGAGGAAATCGAGTTTTCCTTCAGTCCTATTCCCGCTGAAACCCAGAAATCATATACTTTTGATCCAAAGGACAAAGAGGATTACACCTTTGAGTTTGACCTTCTCATACGCCCCGCCCTGGAAGACTTTAAGGGATGGGCTACGGACAATGAGTACGAATACCTGGTGGTTAAAGACGTCGATGAGCGTATTGATGAAGAAATTGAGCACTTGAGGAGAAACAATGCCAACCTCGAAGATGTGGAGGAAGTCGTGACCGAAGATTCTACAGGAATTACATTTGAGTTGAATCCCCCGGACGATCAGTCGGATATGCAACCCTTCAACATGAAATTCATTTGGAGTGAATTTTCAGGGGAATTTAAGGAGAAACTCACCGCTAAAAAGGTTGGAGATGAAATCCATGGCACTATTGAAGAGGCCATATTGGAACCCTACAGAGACAATGTAGAGAGTTCATATGCGCGAAAAGTGAATGAGCAGAGTGAAGAAGAGAACCCGGAATTCGAGTTGCCCGAAAACTTTCATTCAATTAAGTGGAACTGGGCAATAGATGGTGTATCGGTGAAAAAGCTACCTGAACTGAATGAGGATTTCCTGAAAAGAATATCGCCTCCGGAACAGCCCATCGAAAGTTTTGATAAGCTCCGTGAAATCATAGGAGAAAACATTCAGATGGAGTTGAAGAGTAAGAGCGACAACCTGGTTTTCCACGAATTCACACAAAGGATTAAGACTAAAAACGACTTTGATCTGCCCCAAAAGTTTGTGGATGAGTTTATTCTGGGCGGTGACAAGGGCAGAGAGCTGACCGGGGAAGAAAAGCAAGAGTCCATGTTCCACCTGTTGGTTGGAAAATTGAGCGACAAATACGATATCAAAGTCACGGAAGAAGAGATAAAGGGGTTTTTACTAAATCAGATTCGCTCCCAATTTGGCGCCAGTGCACACCCGCAGATTGTAGAGATGCTCTACGCGAGAATGTCAGAGGATGAGAACAGCAAGAACGAGGCCCGCAACAGCATTTTTGGAAGCAAGATTATCAAAAAAGTGGTGGAGGAAGTAAATAAGGTTGAAAAGGAAGTCAGCCTTGAGGAACTGGAGGAAACGCTGAAAGCAACTTTCCCGGACCGCTCTGAAGAAGAGTAAAGTCCTGTAAACAAATTTCCCGGTATATTATTGTTGTTAAGGCGGTTCTGTTAAAGGTAGCCCATTTTGACATCTTTTGGAACTTGTTTTTGTTTGATACTAAAATAACGAATCGATTATGTTTGACAAAGATGAATTCAGAAAATACGCAGTGAATCACCTCGGGATGAGTGGTAATTCACTTGATCAATACATGGGACAGGCAGCGCCCAATATCGGAAACTTTACACCTCATGTCATCGAGGAGCGCCAAATGAATGTGGTCGGCATGGATGTGTTTTCCAGGCTGATGATGGATCGCATTATTTTCCTGGGTGTACCTATCAATGACTACGTGGCCAATGTGGTGCAGGCACAGTTGCTGTTCCTCGAATCCACCGATGCCAAAAGAGACATCCAAATGTTTATCAACAGTCCGGGTGGATCGGTAATCGCCGGACTTGGAATTTACGATACCATGCAGTATGTGTCTCCTGATGTAGGTACCATCTGTACAGGATTGGCGGCCTCAATGGGGGCGGTACTCCTCTCTGCCGGAACTAATCAAAAGAGAACCTGTCTTCCCCACAGCCGGGTGATGATCCACCAGCCTCTCGGTGGTATGCAGGGTCAGGTTAGCGATATGGAGATTTATTACAAACTCGTAAAGGAGCAGCAAAAAGCCCTGTACGATATCCTTGTAAAGCACACCGGACAGGACTATGAAAAAATTCGCGTAGATTGTGATAGAGACAATTGGATGACAGCCACAGAAGCAAAGGATTACGGATTGGTGGATGAGGTTCTTCAAAGACCGGGACTGCACGCAAAGGCTGATAAGTAATATTCCACCGGTTCCCCTGTAGAGTTCAGACCCTGTATTGAAAATCTAAAAATGCTCGAAAGATGAAGTGTTCGTTTTGTGGCAGAAAAAAATCAGAAACCCTGATGCTGGTCGCCGGCATCGATGGCCACATTTGTGAACTCTGTATTGAACAGGCCTATGAAATCGTGCAGGAAGAGATTCGACAGCACGTGCC
>SL_3KL_010_SEDDRAFT_10003627_pt1 | contig 14018 bp, 16 predicted proteins | sample SodLakKL_010_SED_2_FD_10381 | JGI IMG/M metagenome (IMG submission 10381)
ACTTTAAAAACATAAATATTAAACTTTATTTTAAAAATATTCCGCCATTAAGAATGATAATGACTTTCTGTATTACTTCCATCTTATTATAAAGTCATGATATTCGTCTCCTTTATGAGAACACTTCACCTCTTCTCCGTAAACACTCTCTGACCTTATTGTGTAACTTATCATTCGAGAAAAATATCCACAAAAAAGTGCACAATCTATAGGATTAGTCTCGTAGTTTTCAATACGAAGAATTAAATATTTTTCATCCATATTTATTTCAACAGAAGTAAGATTACCCAAAGTAAAATGCTTTTTCCAATAATTGGGAGCTTCTTGAAATGTTCTTTCTGCAGAAATAAAATATCTGGAAAGCGTTCTTACGATAAAAGAAAGTTGCGGAAGAGTATAGCCCATTTTTTCTACATCTTTATTATCCCAATCAAAAAAATCTTTTATAATAAGATGAGTTGCCGTCATATATCCAATTGGATATTTTGAAAGAGTTCTTATTTCTTTTTTACTTGGAATACCAAATTCTTTTAAAGATGCCTCTACTTCCGTTAGTTTTTCTTTTCCATAATTTAATTCCACATAACTAAGAGGAGATTCAATAGACACTCCTCGACACTCCCCTTTTATTTCTATAACTCTTCTTATTTCATTACTTAATTCTTCTTTCATTTTTTTATTTATTTTTTAAGGTTTCGCTATTTTATTTTATAACAAACTAAAAAAACAAACAATTCTACTCATGTCTATAATACCGGACACATGTAATATAAAGACAAAACTGTGCACGCAAGACAATATTATCAATAAAAAAAATCCCTTCTATTTTCTAAAAGGGACTTAAAAATCGACAAAAATGATACTAAAAGAACCATCGTCGCTCTTTCTGTCAAAATATTTAACCATATCTCCTTTAATCATAATTCTTTCATCTTCAGGCTCTATTGTTGCTACAACTTTTTCGTCTTTAATCACATCAATAAATGTTTTCTTTTTTTTCACCATTCCCACCTTCGGCGTTCTTAATTTAAAAGAAATCACAAAAAACCTCCCTTTCATTTTTCTAAAAAATAAAGAATTCCGCTTATGTCTATAATTCCGGATACATGCAGCAGAAAAGCAAAACTCATCGTGCAAGACAATATTATCAATAAAAAAAGAACAATAAAATATTTTTTCATTCGAATCTCCTCCTTTTTTTCTTTATTATACAACAAAATTACTTAAAATAAAAGTAAATTTTAGTGCTCAAAACTTTCTATTTCCAATAAAAGTTCTTTAACAAAATTCATCGAGGAGTCATTTAAAATTAAAACATCGTAAAGTTTTTTATAGTCATCAATTTTTTCCATAGTATACTGATTTAAAAAGCAAACTTTTATAATATTTTTATAATCAATATTGTTTGCCATTTTTACATCATCAAAACTATCTCCCAAAAGAATTAAATTTTTTCTGTTTTTTATCTTTTCGTAAAATGTTTTTTCTTTAATCAAAACCTCATCTTTATTCATTGTATGAACAAGAAGATCTTTATACCCAGTAACATTTCCCTCTTTATCGTAATAAAAAGAATTGGAAACAATATGAGTATTGGAAAAATTACCCAGCTCTTTTTCAATCATCATTAAGATAGGATCCTCTCCCAATCCGCTTGCCGAAATAATTATCATCGGAACGCTATTCTTTTTAAGAAGATCAAAAACTTCTTTGGTGCCATCTCTAAAATTAACTGCCCGCTCATCAACAATTTTCTTAAAATGTTTTTTATTAAGTTTTTTCTCTATTAAAAGATTTATATGCTCTCTCCACCACTCTTCCATTGCTTTTCTCTTTTCTTTCTCTTTAATATTAAAATCAAACTCAATTGGCCGATATTTTTCTGCAAGCAAAGCTGCCTTTCTTGAATAATCCTCTCCCAAATAATTATTATTAGCCCTTAATGTAGCAATCATAGAGGGAGTCTTTTTCCCTTTCGCTGTTCCGTAAGTTAATGTCCTGTCAAAATCAGCAAACACCGAAAGATTTTCAAATCCACCTTTCTTGATGCTTTCTTTAGCTTTTTCAAACTTATTTTTATCCGGTATAAGAATATTTTTGTTCATTTTTAAAATATATTAAGATATTTTTGTTCCTGGAGCTATATCTTTATCGGGCACAAGAAGTGACAACTCCTCTTCATCTGCAGCAAGAAGCATTCCTTGACTTTCCAGTCCAAAAATCTTTTTTGGTTCCAGATTATAAACAATAATAATAATTTTTCCTACAATGTCTTTTGGGGCATAGCTTTCCGCAATTCCCGAAACAATTTGTCTTTCTTCTTCTCCCGCATCAACTTGAAGCTTTAACAGTTTGTCAGATCCTTCAACTTTTTGTGCGCTCAAAACCTTTGCAGTTCTTATATCTACTTTTTTAAAATCATCAAAATTTATCATAAATATTTCTTATAATTTTATTAATTGTCGTAAGGAAAATATAACAAAGATAAGAAAAAAATAAAGCTTATGTTCTTTTTAGAATTTAAAATTTTGTTCTTGCTAAAAACAAAGCGGCATTAAAATGCCGCCAAGACTTACACGATAACTTTTGTAGGATCATACTCTTTTCCTTTTTGTAGATTAGGAAGCATCTCCATGATCCCCATTTTCTCTAAATTTACTGTGCAGTCCCTTTTTTTGTGAAGTAGCCACATACATTCTACTTCCGCTTCCGTCATCAAAGCAAACAATGTTGGCGTGTAATAGTCCCAAAACAGAAAAGATCTTTGCAAATAATCATAGGCAGCATCAAGGTGTTCGTAAGTAATTCTTTTATTGGCCTCCGGGTAAACATTTTCATACATCCACTCTGTTGCTTCTTTGAAGATTTTAGCCGTTTCTGACTGAGAAAAAGATACTTCTTTTGCAAGATAGCTTTCTTGAAATAAGCCACGAAGGCAATTAGCAACCCTTTTTCTTTGAGTTTTTCCGAGCTCATAAAAACAAGAAGGCAAATCGCTTTCTTTTACATAATCAAAGCGAATAGCATCATTTAAGTCCGAAAAAGTATTACAAATCTTGTCACATATCCTTACCACCGCGCACTCGGGAAGATAAATCTTGTTTTCAAAGTCAAACCCGGAATGATAATATATTCCAAACTTTACCTCTTCAGTAAGATTTAATCCTCCGCCTTTTCTCTCAATTTCTTCGGCAACTACAATACCAAACGCATTGTGCTTGAATTTTTTTCCTGTCTTTTGTGTAAGAAAAGTTTCGCCGACATGCCCATAGGGCGTATGCCCAATGTCATGTGCCAGTGCGATTGCTCTGGTAAGCTCTGTGTTGAGTCCGAGAAAATCGGAAACAGTAACAGCCAAAGAACAAACTTCAACCGTATGAGTTGCCCTGGTTCTCACATGAGGATTGCTTGGTTGGAAAAAAACTTGCGTTTTTTCCTCAAGACGACGATATGCCTTGCTCTGAAGCACCTTCATTTGGTCAAGAATAAAGGGATTAACACCGTCAAAAAAGATATTATCCGAATCGTCTTTTTTTGGCTCTCTTCTGGCTTTCGAGTTATCAAAAGCAAATTCACGAAGACAATCTTTAAACTCCTTCACAATTTTTCCTCCTCACTTTTTGAAGGTACAAAACCTCCTTTTTTTATTGCCCTACATTATAAAATAAACATTCCTTTTTGGCAATAATAAATTTTTAAATAATACTTTTTGTGATGTTATTAATTAAAAATAAAATTCATAAAAAATCATATAAAATATGAAATTTCTTTGGAAATTATTCTAAAAAAAGAAAATGTTTTTTGATACTAAAAAAATTCCGCAAAACGTTTTTTTATTTCTGAAAAGCTTTGTTTTTTAAAATTAAATCTATATCCCGGTCTTTCGTTTAAACTTTTTAATAACTTACAAAAATCTTGATGACCCAATATCTTCATTTCTAACTCCTCGCACACTTCTCTTATTTTTTTATTAGCTTCTTTAATATAAGAAGGGTCTGTTAAGATTTCCGCCTCAAAATAATACCCCCACCCGGGAACTTCTACCAAATAAAAATCCACTTCCTTGTATCGATAAAGATGTGTTTTCGTTGCCTGTAAAACTCCATGATAATGACCCAATATCTTCAAAAAATCTATCATTTCTTCAAATTTTCCTTTTTCAAGAGTAAAGCAAAATTCTCTTCTAGCATCATTAGCACTCCAATCTCCATATTTCATTACTAACTCTTCGTTTTTATTGGTAATTCTTAATTTTAGGTCTATAGGGCTATGTGAGAGATTCTCTGTTTCTTCTTCTTTGTTTTGAGAATATATAATAGAAAATCTATCATTTTTACCTAAAAAGGAGCCTTCTTTGTCAAAAAAAGACTTGTTTCTCATAAACTCACTCTCGCTCAATCTTCCTCTGTGCTCAACTTCTACTTTGGGCATAATGCTATTTTACCACAAAAAAATTTATTTTATTAATTTTTTAGATCATTTATCAAATAAATGTTGCCTTCTTTAAGATTATATGTAATATTGTTATATGCGACACAAAAAACAAATCATAACTTGCTTATTTGGAAAGCCCGTAGAGCATAGTGTTTCCGATGTTATGCTTCAATATTTTGCCAACACCACCGGTATAAATAACTATAATCATTTTAAGTTTGAAATACAGCCCAAAGAAATTAAAGATGCAATTAAATCATTAAGAATCTTTAATTTTTCCGGGGCAAATATAACTCTTCCGTATAAAGAAAAAGTAGAAAAATATCTTCACAGTGTTGACCGTAACGCAAAAGAAATTGGTGCTATTAATACTATCGTAAACAAAAACGGAATCCTTGTCGGTTATAATACCGACGGAATTGGGGCCGTCAACTCTATAGAGAAAAAATTAAGAAAAATTAAATCATCCGACAAGGTTACGATCTTTGGGGCGGGTGGTGCAGCGCGAGCTATTATATCCGAAATATCTAAAAAAACTCAAAAAATAATAATATTGAACAGAAAAGTCGATATAAATAAGGCTTTTAAAATAAAAAAAGATTTCAAGCACGTAAAAACACCAATTGAAGTTTATGATTTGTCCAAAAAAAATATCATAAATTCACTTTCATCCGACATTATTATAAACGCCACATCGGTTGGAATGTATCCTGATAAAAATAATTCTATCTTAAAGAAAGAGCACCTTGAGGCGACTAATACTAATTTAAAAGAAAAGTTATTTTTCGATGCTGTTTTTAATCCTTTCATTACTAAGTTTTTGGAAGTTTCAAGTAATTACAGCTCTCACATATGTCCCGGAATATATATGATGATTTACCAAGGAGTTGAATCTTTTAGACTATGGACGGGAAAAAAATTTCCCGAAAAAGAGGTTGAAAACATACGCTTATTGCTTCAAGACACAATTAGAAAGAATTATGAAAAAAAATAATCTTATTATCACAACAATAAACGACGAAATTAGTCCTTGCTTGGAAGAAACTATCAAGTTTCTTAAAGATAAGAAAATTAATTATCTTGAGCTAAGAACTATAGATAATAAAAATTTAATCAATTACTCTTTTGAGGAAATTAAAAAATTCAGTAATACGTTAAAAGAAAACAATATAAAAGTTTCTGCCTTTGCTTCTCCTTTATTTAAATGGTATCCGGACAATAAAAAAGTATCTACTAAAAAAGTAGATACTTTTAATTTTAGCCCCCATCTCTCTATAAAGAAGAAAAAAGAATACATCGAAAAAGCTTTTGAGGTTGCTAAAATTCTTGAGACCAATAATATAAGAATTTTTAGCACACTAAAAAACAATTCAAATAATTACAACTTTTTACAGGATCCCCTTTTAAAATTTGCACTAAATAAAGCCAAAGAAAAAAACATGGCACTGCTTTTAGAAAATGAACCACCCTGCTACATCAACAAAATGAAAGATATAAAGCTAACTACAAAAAAAATTAATTCAGAAAACTTTGGAATTTGGCTTGATATCGCTAATTTTTACAAAATCAACGAGCAGGTTTTTTTTGAAGATATAAAAAAAATAAAAGACAAAATTAAGTATATTCATTTGAAAGATTTTAGTGCGGAGCAAAAATATACAACATTGGGAAAAGGAATTATTAATTATAAAAGAATTATCTCGGACATAAGAGATGTTTTTAAAGATAAAAATATATTTCTCTCCATTGAAACTCATGTTTCCGAGAACCCAAAAGAAGCAACAGAAAAATCTCTTAAATTTCTTAAAAAAACCCTTTCGGAAAAAAGAGTTAAATATGCAATTATTGGATGTGGTTTAGTTTTTGAAAAACATGGCTTTGCTGTTTCAAATAATAAAAAAAGCGAATTGAGAACTGTTTTTGATATTAATAAAAAATGCTCAAAAAATGCCTCTAAGAAATTTGATTGTAAAAATGAAAAGAGTTTTGACTCTATTTTAAAGGATGAAAAAATAGATGTTGTAAATATAAGAACTCCGAACGATACTCATCAGAAGCTTGTTTTAAAAATAATTAAAAGTGGAAAAATATGCCTCTGTGAAAAACCTCTGTGCCTAACACTCAAAGAAGGAAAAAAGATAATAGATAGTAAATTCTACAAAAAAAATGTTTTTGTTAATTTTCAAAATAAATTCAATCCGGCAGTTTCAAATCTATTTAAATTAATTGAAGAAAAAAAATTGGGAAAGATTGTGTTTTGCTCTATAAATATAAGGTGGTGGCGAGACGGAAGTTATTTCAATGACTGGCATGGAGAAAAAAGAAAAGTTGGAGGAATGCTTTATAATCAAGGAGCTCATGCAATAAATATTATGAATAACATTTGTGGAGAAATACAAAACGTAAAAAAAACAACAAAAAGATTAAGAAAAAACTCTAATGTAGAAGATTTTTATCTTGCTATGATCGACTTTAAAAGCGGAGCTTTAGGGAAGATAGAAATGACGACATATGTAAAATACCGAAACTGTGAGGCATCTCTCCTTTTAATAGGAGAAAAAGGAACCATAAAATTAAGTGGTTTATCTTTTAATAAAATTGAATATCTCAGCACTAAAAAAGATGTTCATGGAGAATTAATTAAAAACTTACCCAAAGAAAAAGAAAGTAGTCATTTTAAATTGATTAAAGCCCTCAATGATTATATTTTGTACGGTAAAAAAGACAAAAGACTCTCTTTTGCTAAAGAAGGGTTAAAGACAACAGAAACAATTTTAAAGCTATATAAATAATCTAAATTCCAATCATTGTGCGGGTTTTTTATCTTCAAAAAGCTCAGAATATATCACCCTCTAATAATATAAGGTAATCATCTATTGACAAAAAGCCAAAAATGATGCAAAATAGCATCACTTGGTAGTTTTTTGCTTCCAAGAGTACCTTAAAAATAGAACAAAAGGAGAGGTTTTTAATGAAACCAGTCATGCTTTACCCTATTAACGATTTGCCGGTAATAAGTTTTGAGAATGACTTAAGTAAGCTGATTTTGGAAGAAATTGAGAAAGATGTCGGTGTTTCTGAGAAAGATATTCTTGTTATTGCACACAAAATTGTTTCAAAAGCGGAGGGCAGTATTGTTAAATTGTCAGATGTCAGTGTTACAAAAGATGCTGAAGAAATTGCCAAAATCACAAAACGGGATCCTCGTATTTGCCAAGTTTATTTAAATGAGGCAAAAGAAATAGTTGAAATCAAAGGGCGTATGCTTATTACGGTACATCGTCTGGGATTTGTTAATTCAAATTCCGCAGTCGATCTTTCAAACGTTGCTCCCGGAAAAGAAACCGCCGTCTTGCTACCTAAAAATCCTGATCTAAGTGCTGCAAAAATTCGTAATTACATCTACAAAAAAACAGGAAAAAAAGTAGCGGTAATTATTAACGATTCTTTTGGCAGAAATGATCGCGAAGGATCAATTGGAACCGCAATAGGGATTGCCGGAATAAGGGCAATTGAAACCAAAAAGCAAAAAGATATCTTTGGAAATGAATCTGTAAGCAACATAGCGCTTGTTGATGAACTTTCTGCTGCTGCATCGATTTTAATGGGTCAAGGAGATGAAAAAATTCCCGCTGTTGTTATTCGTGGAGTTTCTTTTAAAACTGTTGAAAAAACGAGTATCAAAAATATCTTAAACTAAAGGAGGGTTTTAGAATGAAATTTCTAAATATTACCAAGGATTATTTTGATCCTGAGTTTTCACCACATGAAGTTGTTGAAAGAAAAGGAATTGGTCACCCTGACTCACTCGCCGATGCACTCGCAAATGAAGTATCAATTGAATTCTCTAATCATTGCCTTAAAGAATTTGGCTGTGTCTTGCATCATAATCTAGACAAACTATATATTGGGGGAGGCCATTTTAAGAACGAATATGGCTCTCTTAATAGAATTAGTCCATTTAAGGTGCAAGTCAATGGAAGAATTTCAAATTCTTTTGAAGATATTTCAATTGATGTTGAAAAAATTCAAAAGAAAGCCATCTCGAGGTATCTTTTAAAAGTTTTACCTCACATTTCTAGAGGTGATTTTGAGATAATACCCAATGCAACCCAAAACACAAAAGTAAAAAATTGGTTTACACCTAAGAGCATCGAAGATATTCCTGACGCATTGGAAGTAAAAGCAAATGACACCGCTTTTTGTGTATCTCACTGGCCCCCCACTTTAACAGAGTCTCTCACCTATAGGCTGGAACGCTACTTTTGGGAACCAAAAGACAAATTTACAATTCCCAAATTTACAAAACTTGGCCAAGATATCAAAGTTTTCTCGCTACGGCAAGGAAAGAAAATTGAAATCACACTATGTGTTCCAACAATCAGCACCCTAACTTCTTCCTATGATGATTATAATGAAACTATAAGAAATCATGAAAGAAATCTTCAGATGATAGCTGAAGAAATATCTTCCTCTTATGATGTCGAAGTAATCGTCAAAATAAATCCCCATCAAAAACAATACATGCTGGGCATTGGAAGTTGCATCGAGTGCGGAGAAGAGGGCTTGGTTGGCCGAGGAAATGCCATTTCCGGCGTTATTTCTTCACACAGAGTTCATACACAAGAATCGTGGGCCGGGAAAAATCCTGTTTATCACACAGGTCGTGTTCTCGGATATCTTACCTTAAAACTAGCTCGCTCAATTGGAGTTAATCTTGGTGTAAGGTGCTCTGTTTCGGCAATGACTAAATGTGGTGACACATTGATTCCTCCAAGATTTCTTGGAATATCAACAAACAAAACAGTTGACATAAAAGATGTTCAAGAAATCGTTGAAAAAGACTTTATTTCAGCAGACTACCTGCAAGAAATTCTCTCGTTTCGACCCTGGCTTACAAATCTATAGAAAGGAGATTGCTAAATGTATAATTACACTGTTAAAATGGATGGTTGGAGTGTTTCGGTAAATTCAACAAGAAATATTTTTGAGAATATTGAAAATCTCAAAAAAAATCGTGATTTCTTAAACCTTGAAATATTGCCAAAATGCTCTTTAAGTCCATACACCCTTTCTTATAGTGACGATGAAAATATTTCAGTTATTTACCAAAAGAAAAAAGCTTTTATTTCCGCACCGTTAAGGTTAATTAAGGACGGAGAGGTTCTTCTTTACGCTATATTTCCTTTTATTGAAGCACAAAGGCAAAATAAGGGATTTTTCACAATGCACGGTGCAGCGATATCACTAAACGGAAAGGGCGTGTTAATTCTAGGAAAAGAAGGGTCTGGCAAAACAACAACGGTTTTAAGGATATGTAAAAAAAACCAGGCCCTTCTTTTGGGTAATGACCTTGTAATTATTGGAACAAAAAATAATAAAACACTAATTACAAACGGAACAAAGTTTTTTCACTTAAGATACGAGTCAATTAAAAGAAATCTGCCAGAATTATTACATCTCTTTCCGAAGCAAAACAGCAATATTTGTTCTTGGATTAGAAAAATAATTTTAGACCCTCATGATTGTGGTGTAAGATTTTCTAATGAAAAAATCTATCTGAATACTGCTTTTTTTGTTCATGTGGATGAAACTAAAAAAGACCTTTATGTAGGTTCTGCAGATACACTACCTAACCGACTATACTTAAATGAAAATTGTTCCAGATACATTCGCGGAACCTGTCTTTCCCTTCTTACTGAAAAAGGGTATCTTGGTTACATTCCTTCTTTTGATTCTAAAACTAAGTTCACTAAAAGAAAAAAAGTTATTGACAATCTTTTCAGAAAATACAATATCAGATTTGTTTCTGGTCCCCTTGAAAAGGTTGCCGATTACATTATTTCTCAAAATTAACAAGGGCGTAGAGCTATCGACTATGCCCTTTTTTTATAATATAATGCCACTATGAATAAACACATTTCTCCTCAAGATAGCTTTGAAGTTGAAAAAGCCATTTCATTTTTAGTAGAAAAATATAATCAATCAGGAAAAAACAGTAAACCTGTAATTCTTCACAGTATAAGGGTTGGGATGGTTTTAATTGAATTTGAGTACGATAAAGACATTATTATCACAGGAATACTTCACGATCTTCTTGAAGATACTGATGTATCTTTTCAAGAAATAGAAAAAAATTTTTCTTTGAAGATAGCACAAACTGTCCAAGCAGTATCATATGATCCAAAAATTGAAAACCCCGTAACACGTTATAAAGAAATGTTTGAAAGAGTTGTAGCTAACGGCCAAGAAGCCATAGTTGTTAAGGCAGCAGATATGATTATTAATATTCCCTATATTCGCCTAGTTCCTGATATAAAAGATCAAGAAAAACTACTCAATAAAGCTCTGTATTATATAAAACTAAATTCCTCATTTTCTTCTACTCCAATTTTTAAAAAACTACAAAAAACTTATAACGAAGAATATGAGCGCTTATTAAAAAAATGAAAATATATGTTGGCACTCCTAGCTTCAATGAAGCTAATACAATTGAAAAAGTTGTAAAAGATATTGATTCGGGCCTACAAGAAATCAAAAAAGAAAATAATAATTTATCCGCAAAAATTATAAACATTGATAGCGATAGTAACGACAAGACGGTAGACCTCTTTAAAAAAACTGAAACTTTTTTCCCAAAAAAGTCTGTAATCCTTAAAAAACCCAGAGGAAAAGGGAAAAACATACTTTCTTTTCTAAAAATAGCTAAAAAAGAAGGAGCCGATTTTTGTGTAATTATAGACTCCGATCTTAGGTCAATTAACCCTTCATGGATTAAAAAGTTTCTTGATCCACTTTTAAGATATGAGGCTGATTTTGTAACTCCTCTATACAAAAGAAGCAGATTTGAAGGAAGCTCCACTAATCATTTTGCCTTTCCTGTTTTATATGCAATGACAGGAGAAAAAATACGTCAACCAATAGCTGGCGAGTTTGCTTTTAACTCTTTTTTCTTAAAAAAAATTAAACCAAACAATGCAATAAAACAATACGGTATCGATATTCACCTAACATTATCTGCAATAATTAACAACTTTAAAATTAGTGAAATTAATCTCGAAAAAAAAATACACAACAAAAGCTTTAATAAGCTTGAAAAAATGTTTCCGCAAATTGCGTCTTCGTTATTATTTACTCTAAGAGAGAATAAAATAAAAAAAAGAAAATCGGCAAATGATTTACTTCATGCTGACAACATTATTTCAGGAATTAATTTTACTCATAAAAAGGAGGCATCACAAATGAGATCCCGCGCTCTTGTAAAAATTAAAAATATTAAATACAAAAACCTAAAATGGTTTCCAAAAGAAGTTGAAATAAAAGAGAATGCAATTAATGCTAAAGATTGGACAACTATCCTTTCTTCTTGGCTTAAATATGGACTTCGAGAAAAAAATACTGATACGCTTTTTTTATCAAAACAGCTTTTGCCGTTTTTTGTGCTTAGAGCAACTTATTTTTGGTTTTCATCAGAAAAAATGACATCAGCAGAAACTGAAAAAAAAATTATAGAGCAATCCACAAGCCTTTATGAAAAACTGAGTTAAAATAAAAGCGCTTTCAAGATGAAGCGCTTTTATTGTTAGAAAGAAAATTTTATTATTTCAAAAATCTTCCTTTTCTTGTTTGCATCCTTTCTGTCATCTCATCTTCTGTAATACAACCTCTTTCAACGGCTGCCATTAATCTTTGCTCTCTTTCTTCTAGTCTATTTTGCCTATGTTCTTCTCTGGTCTCGTTTCTGTAAGCATGAAACTCTTCTTTCGACATTTCCGTATCTTGAGCAGAAAGACTATCTTCACCCCTAAATCTTGTCATGGATTGATATGGCTTTTCTTCTTTGTCAGAGGCAAAAACAAGTCCTGTTGAGAAGAAAGCAATCCCTCCCAAGAGCATCATTCCTATGATTATTTTTTTTGTCATTAGAGTAAGCTTTATATCTTAATAATTTTTTATCGACCTTTCTGTATATTAATACAAAAAAGTCTCTTTTATCTTTCATTTATTCTTTGATTATTATATCTAAAGCGTCTTTCAATAGTTTTAAAACCAACAGCATCTATAACTCCTTCTTTCATTTTACCAATAACAAGAACCTTCTCTCCTTTCTTTATTTGTGAATAAATACGTCTTCCTCTTGTTTTTTCGGTTATCTTCAGAACAACCTCTTCTCCGCTATCAGTCCTCATTTTCCAAAAATCATTTTCTTTTTCCAGGATTACCCCAAAATAAGCATCTTCAATATCAAGATTACCTAAATTTCTATACATCTTCCCAGCTACCGGCAATCTTTCTTGTTGAGCTAATTTAAAGAAAGAATAGTGCAAAGAAGATTTTTCTATTAAAAAACTACTAATGATGACTATGGATAATATTAAAAACAAAGAAAAAATAAACGATTTCCGATAAACAAATTGAAATTTCCTGCTAATTACATCAACCAGCAAAACTAAAACAAAAATTAAGAGAACAAGATACCAAGGAAAAGATAAAAGAATATTTCTTACAGCATGAAAACCGATTCCATGAAAAAGAAAAATATCATTTACTCTTAAAATAAAAATGATCAAACTGCCAAGATACAAAAGAAATAAAAAGAACAATATTAGCAACCCAATAGTTAAAAGTGATTTGGCAATAAAATAAGTTTTAGGCTTCATTTTGAGCTCTCCTCTTTCAATTCTAGAAACAACTTTTTCGGTTATTGATTTTTCTTTATTTTTTTTCTTTATCATATAATAGTTTTTTAATTTCGTTACGTCCTCTTTTTAGCCTTGTTCCTACAGTAGAGATCGGAATTTTTAAAATATCGGAAATCTCTTGGTATTCTTTTTCTTCAAAATAATAAAGAATTATCGGCTCTCGATATTTTGCTTTTAATTTATGTAAATATTTTTCTATTTCCTCTTTTTCTTCTTTTACTTTAATGTCTTTTAAAAAATCATCTTTTCCGGCAAAAGAAAAAATAACATCAGCATCAAAAAAAAGAAACGGCTCTCTCTTCTTTTTCTTAATAATATTTATAAACTCATTATGTGCAATTCTATAAATCCAAGGTGAGAATTTTCTTGAAGGATTAAAGCTTTTAATATTAACATATGTTTTAATAAAAACGTTTTGCACCACATCTTCAATGTTTTCGTGATCATATAGAAATTTTTTTCCGTATCTTAGTAATTTTTTCTCGTAGCGTTTGGCAAGAATATCAAAAGCATCGGTTTTGTTTTCCAAAACCAACTGTGCCAATTCTTCATCGGTTTTACTATTTATTTGATCCATCTACATCATTTTTACCTGTACTATATTATACATTATTTAAAAATATTTATTTCATTTTTCAAATAAACAAAAAACCGAGAAAATCCCTCGGCCTAAAATAATCTTTCTTTAATTATATAATCGTTTTTCCTTTAAGAAATATTTGGAAATTATTCCAGGTCCTTAATTCGATAATGACCTGTGATTCTAAATTCAAAAAGACGATCTTCTTCTTTAGTGCCAGCGCCTATATTGTGAATAATAAATGGTACGCCTCTTTCTGTTTTTTTATCACTCACAATCATAATATGAGGCAAATTCCCGGG
>SL_3KL_010_SEDDRAFT_10003628_pt1 | contig 14017 bp, 10 predicted proteins | sample SodLakKL_010_SED_2_FD_10381 | JGI IMG/M metagenome (IMG submission 10381)
GGGCCAATTCGTCGGGAATTCGCGCGGGAAAGATCTCGTCCGCCATCCCCGGCACGTACTTACAATCATAATCGAAGAGTTCGTGTTTGGGGATGATCTCCCCCACCGGAAGGGCCCTGTCACCCAGGATCCCCACCGTGAGCTCACGTCCCTTCACATAGCGCTCGAAGAGCACCCGGTCATCGTATCGGAGGGCCTGGGTCACCGCCCCTTCAAGCGCCCCCTCTTCCCGGACCAGGGTGAGCCCCAGGGTGGACCCGCCGGAAGGCGGCTTCACCACGAGGGGAAGGCCCAGGCCTTCCACCACCTCGTCCAGATCCACCGGAGACACCCTCCAGGGAGCTGTGGGGATTCCGGCCTGGAGGAAGAGCCGCTTGGACACCTCCTTGTCCATGGCCAGGGTACAGCCGAGCCGCCCGCTTCCGGCGTAGGGCAGGCCCGCCAGCTCCAGGACCCCTTGCAGGGTTCCGTCCTCCCCGGCTCCGCCGTGCAGCGCCGGGAAGACCACGTCCACCTCGTTCAACCCGGGCACCCGCCCGAGGAACCCCAGGTCGCCCCCGTCCAGAAGGCCGGCGTCGGCGCTCCCGGCCTCCATAGTGGGCGCCGCCGCCACACCGCTCTTCAGGAGCCGGACCTCTTCCTCCGGAGAGAGGAGGCCCCGGGACGTATCCACCGCCATGACCTGGTGACCCCGCTCCCGGAGGGCGCGGGCCACCTGCACGCCCGAAGCCAGGGATACGTTCCGTTCCCCGGACGTCCCTCCCATGAGAACTGCCACGCGGAGGGTCATGCCCGCGCCCCGGCCGACTGCGCGCCTGCCCCGTCGTCGACTCCGGATCCGTCATCCTCCCCGTCATCGAGGTGGATCCCCTTCTCTGCCAACCAGTCCTCGTCGAACACCTTGCTCAGGTAGCGCTCCCCCCAGTCGCAGAGGATGGCCACCACCAGGGCGTCGGGATCGTCCAGCTCACGTGCCCGCTCCACGGCGGCGTGGACGATGAGACCGGCGGACCCTCCCACGAAAAGGCCTTCTTCCCGGGTGAGGCGCCGGGTCATCCGGAATGCCTGGGCGTCGGTCACGGTGACGTAGTCGTCCACCACGCCCAGATCCAGGGTCCCGGGGATCTTGTCGCTCCCGAGCCCCTCCACCAGGTAGGTGGACCCCTCCGGCATGGTCCCGCTACGGAAGAATGGCGCGATGACCGACCCTACCGGGTCGACACCCACCACCTGGATCTTCCCATTGCGCTCCTTGAGATAGCGACCCGTCCCTGAGAGGGTACCGCCGGTGCCGGCGCCGGCGAAGAAGTGGGTGATGCGCCCCTCGGTCTGCTGCCAGAGCTCCGGGCCGGTGGTCCCGTAGTGGGCCCGGGGATTCGCCCCGTTGTAGAACTGGTTCGCCAGGACGGCGCCGGGGATCTCCGAGGCCAGCCGCTCCGCCTGGTTCGTGTAGTGATCGGGGTGATCGGGCGGCACGTCGCTGGGCGTCACCACCACCTCGGCGCCGAAGGCCCGGAGGAGCTTCCGCTTCTCCACACTCATCTTGTCCGGAAGGGTGAAGACGCACCGATATCCCTTGAGGGACGCGGCCATGGCCAGGGCCAGGCCGGTGTTTCCGGAGGTGGCTTCCACCACGGTCCCGCCGGGGCGGAGCCGACCCTCCTCCTCGGCCTCTTCGATGATGGCCCGGCCGATGCGGTCCTTCACCGACCCGCCGGGATTCATGAACTCGCACTTGCCGTACACGGGGGTGCGGACATCGTCCACCACCCGGTTGAGGCGGACCAGGGGGGTCCACCCCACCAGCTCGGTCACATCGTTATAGGGCCTGCGGTGCCGCTCGCTCATCCGGGGTCGACTCCTCGGGAGGGGGGAAGGGAGCCGGGCGGGATTCCGACTCGCCGAAGCCTCGCACTCAGTCCCGCTCCACCGCCTGCGGGCGGGTGGAGAACTCCACGGGAAGGCTCGCCCACATGGGGCTTCGCTTCCCATTGATCCGGCCCGGCTCGAACCGAAGCTCACGGGCACCGGACCGAGCCGCCTCATCGAGCCCCTCATGCCCTGACGACTCCACCACCTCGATGGAATCCACGGCTCCCTCCTCGTTGACCAGGAGGCGAAGCAGCGCCGTGCCCTCCACCCCTTCATCCCAGAGATCCAGGGGATAGGCGATGGGATCCTCTCCATAGAGGGGGACGGGTTGTTCCAGCTCCGGATCGCCACCGCAGGCGGAGAGCAGCGGAATGGCCACCAGGATGAAGAGGGCGAGGCGGCGGGAAGGGTGCGCCCCATAGCGGGGAGAGCCGGTTCGGCGTTGGGGCCGGCGCCGCATTCTGAACAGGGGGATCATGGGATCTCCGGAGAGGGGCCCTGGTCAACCGGCAACCGGGCCTTCAGTCGAGCCAGGAGGTTCAAGGCCTCCAGGGGTGTGAGGGAATCCAGGTCCAACTCCCGGATACGGGTCACCACCGGGTGCTCCTCGTCGAAGAGGGAGAATTGCTCCCGTGCGATACGGGTCGAGTCCGGGCTGTGCCGCCCCCGGGTACCGAGCCCCCGCCCCGAGCCGGAGTGGGTGCCCTCGAGCTCCACCAGGAGTTCCCGGGCCCGGTCCACCACCGAGGGAGGCAGACCCGCGAGCCTGCCCACCTGGATTCCGTAGGAACGGTCCGCGCCCCCGTCCTCGAGGCGGCGCAGGAAGACGATGGTGTCTCCGGCCTCCTTCACTGCCACGTTCATATTCTTCACCCCGGGAAGAAGGTCCCCGAGCTGGGTCAGTTCGTGGTAGTGGGTGGCGAAGATGGTGGCGGCGCCCACCTGCTCATGAAGATACTCGGTCACGGCCCAGGCGATGGATACCCCGTCGTAGGTGGAGGTCCCCCGTCCGATCTCATCCAGCAGCACGAGGCTCCGGCTGGTGGCCCCGTGGATGATGGCTGCGGTCTCGTTCATCTCCACCATGAAGGTGGACTGGCCCCGGGCCAGATTGTCCGAGGCGCCCACCCGGGTGAAGATGCGGTCACACACCGGGAGACGGGCCTCGTCGGCCGGTACGAAGGAGCCCACCTGGGCCAGGAGCTGGATCAGTCCCACCTGGCGGAGGATCGTGCTCTTTCCCGCCATGTTGGGACCGGTGAGGATCACCATGAAGCCCTGGTGATCCAGGACCAGGTCGTTGGGGATGAATTCCTCCCGGGGCATCATGGTCTCCACCACCGGATGACGCCCCCCCCGGATCTCCACATCGCGGCCGTCATGAAGGTGGGGACGGGTATAGCTGTGGGCCCGGGCCAGCTCGGCCAGCGCCGCCAGGGCGTCGAGACGGGCCACCTGTCGACCCGCCTGCTGGAGCCGGGAGACCTCTGCGGCGATGCGGTGGCGAAGCTCCTGGAAGAGGCGGGTCTCGAGCTCCAGGATCCGGTCCTCGGCTCCGGTCACCTTCTCTTCCCACTCCTTGAGCTCCGGGGTGAAGTAGCGCTCGGAGTTGGCCAGCGTCTGCTTGCGCACATAGTCGTCCGGCACCCGATCCAGATTCGCCCGGGTCACCTCCAGGTAATATCCGAAGACCCGGTTGAATCCCACCTTGAGGGAGCCGATCCCGGTGCGCTCCCGTTCGCGGACCTGCAGCGAGGCGATGAAGTCCCGGGCGCCGTCCCGAGTGGCGCGAAGATCGTCCAACTCGGCGGAGTGCCCGGTGCGGATGACCCCGCCGTCCTGGAGGTTCGGGGGCGCGTCGGGAGCGATGGCCTCATCCAGGGCCCGGGCCACGTCCGGAAGGGGATCCAGCTCCACGGTGAGCTGGCGAAGGAGGGGCGCCTCCAGCCCCTCCCCCTGGTCGCGCAGGGCCGGAAGCATGGCCAGGGAGCGCCCCAGGGAGCGGAGCTCACGTGGGTTGGCCCGCCCCGAGCCCACCTTCCCCGCCAGCCGCTCCAGGTCGTGGACATCGGCCAGGAGGTCCCGGAGCCGGGTCCGGGCGTCCAGCTTCTCCACCAGCTCGGCCACCCCATCCTGCCGGAGGCGGATCTCGGGGAGTTCCACCAGGGGGCGGAGGATCCACTGGCGAAGGAGGCGGGCGCCCATGGCCGTGACGGTCCGGTCCACCACCGAGATGAGCGTGCCCCCCTCTTCCCCGGTCCGGAGGGGCTCCACCAGCTCCAGGTTCCGCCGGGTCATCTCGTCCAGCACCATCTCGCGACCCGGGCGGAGGATGCGGGGGACCTGGAGATGCTCCGCCCCCCGAGGCTGGATCTCCCGGACGTACTGCACCAGGGCGCCGGCCACACTGGTGAGGAAGTCGTCGGAAGGGTCGAAGCCGAGCCCGTCCAGCGAGAGGACCCGGTAGCGGCGCTGGAGCTCCTCCCGACCCAGCTCCGGGTCGAAGAGCCAGTCGTCGCGCACCGTGAGGGTGCCCCGGGCTCCGGCCCCTTCCCCCGACACGAGCTCGGCCAGGGCCTCGAAGCCTTCGAGGCTCGGTGCACCGGAGCCCAGGCCCCGGGCACTCGTGGCGTCCAGGACCCGATCCTGGAGCCCACGGGGGATCAGGAGTTCGGCGGGATCCAGGCGGCCCAATTCGGCAGGGAGGGTGGCCAGGGCGACGGTCTGTAGCGTGAACTCCCCGGTGGAGAGGTCGGTGGCCGCCACCCCCACCTTCCCGTCCCGGTGGAGTCCCAGCGCCACCAGGAAGTTGTTCCGATCCGCTCTCAGGAGGGCGTCCTGGACGACGGTGCCCGGCGTGATGGTCTCCACCACCTCCCGGCGCACGATACCCTTGGCCTGGGAGGCGTCTTCCACCTGCTCGCAGATGGCGGCGCGGCGTCCCTGTTTCAGAAGCCTTGCCAGGTAGTCGTCCAGCGCCTTGGCGGGGACCCCTGCCATGGGCACCTCCGCCGCCGCGCCGTTATTCCGGGAGGTGAGGGTGAGCCCCAGGAGCCTGGCACCATCCCGGGCATCCTGATTGAAGAGCTCGTAGAAGTCGCCGACCCGGAAGAAGATGAGGGCGTCGGGATGCCGGGACTTGGCATCCCGCCACTGCTTCATGAGGGGCGTGTCTTCCGGAGGGGCCATGGAGGTGGCTGGAGGTGGGCGTCGTTGGGAGGTGATGGACGAGGAAACCCGTCTCTGCAGGATACCGAAGGAAGGGGGCCGGGATCAACTGGATGACCGCCCCCGGGAACTCTCCGGACGAGGAGGTGGGGGCGGGCCCGAATCAGTCCCATCCAGACATGGAGAATCACACCGGGGGCAGGGCATGTTGATTCACCCGGGGACGCCCCCCCTGTGGGATGCCCCGGGGAAGCCGGTGGAGCGCGCGCTCTCGGTCCAACGCGAAACCACTTCGCCCGGAAGTTCCGAGTCCGGATGAAGACAACTCCCAAACCCCTTCTCAAGGAGGAATCCCATGCGACAGAAGCTCACCCTTCCAGCCATGCTCCTGGCCGGCGCGGCCTTCTTCACCGCCGCTCCCGACGCGCAGATCGCCGCGGCCGAGTGCGGTGGTTCAGGAACCTCGCTCTGTAAGGAGAATGAATCCTGTGCCGGATTCTTCTTCTTCCGGCAGTGCACCACCACCTATGACTACTGGAAGAGCAGTTCCATACTGGAGGATGAAGAGGTCTTCTAGCCGTCTTGTGACCCCTGATCTACACCATCCGGTGATCTCCTCATGAGATCCGCTCTGCGAACCGGTCCCGCTCCCCGACGGGGGCGCCAAGCCACCCCGATCTCCCCTGTGGGTTCGGGGTGGCTCCTGGCCGGCCTTGCGGTGATGGCCCTGGTCCTCCCGCGTTGGGCCGTGGACCGGTGGCAGGCTCCGCTGGAAACCATCGCCCTGCCAGGCGGCGCGGTCATTCTGGTGGTGCAGCCCGGGGACTGTCCGGATCGTACCCATACCCTCAGCCGTTGGCTCTTGACCCTGCCTCCCCCCGCCAGCGACGGACCGCGGGCGTCGGACGCCACATCTCCCGGGGGGTTGCCCCACTCTGCGGCCCTGCCGGACATTCGCATCGGCGTGGTGGGGCGACAGGACCTGCCCCTTTCCGACCTGCTGACCGCCGCGTTGAAGGACATCCCGCGGCTTGAAGCCGCCCATGCGCAGGCGGCGGGAAGGGCGCTGAGCAGGCTGGGCGTTGAGGGCACCCCCGCACTCCTGGTGGTGGATCCTCGGGGACGCCCCGTTCTCGTCAGCGACTTCACACCTGAGGGGAGGATTCCCGGACTCGAACTGGCATTGCGGTTGGGACTCCCCGGCCTGGATCCCAGCCTCGGGCAAGGCCCCATCCCCACACCCCTGGAGCCTGACGTTCCCCCACCCTCCAACCCGGAATGACACCATGGAATCTCTGCTCTGGACCCTGACTTTCGGCGCTATCGGCCTCTGGTTGCTCACCGGCTGGGAACTCGTCCGATCTCCGCTCCAGATCCCGAACTCCTGGTCTACGCGGCGAAGGCGCTGGCTGTGGCTGGGCTGTTGGGCCCTTGCCGGCCTGGGCGGTCTGTGGGGTCCGGAACTTTGGACCCGATCCAGCGCCGACATCCCGCGCAGTGCGGGGGGTGGCTCCCCGGCCATGGCCACCACGACAGAGCTACGAACCCCCTTCGTGGTCCAGCTTCGGGAGGTAGAGCGGGACGAAGCCAGCCGGATCCTCAAGGCCGAAACCCGGATGGCGGGACAACTCCCACTGCTGCTGCTGGCGTTCCTTGGAATGGTTGCCTTCCTGCGCAGGAATTCGGCCACGTCCCGTGGAGAACGGATGGATGAAGAGTCCCTTCCCGGTGTCGGACAGGGCAGCGTCAACCATCAGGGATACAACGCAAATGGTCCGTCGGCCGCGGTGCTTCTCCTACTGGGGCTGGGCATGCCCTTCACCAGCGGCTGTGCGGCAGATGAAGCCGCCGACAGGCGGGATCGGGCTCATCCCACCCGCACGCAGGCTGCCGTGTCCTGGGACACCCTGGTCCACCGACCCATCCCCGTCACCGACACCCTCCTCTTCAGCGCCGACGCCGTCACGACAGGCGAGGCCGGATTCTGGGTCCTGGACCGGGCGGCCCACCGGGTGGCTCACTTCGACTGGGAGGGATCGCTTCGGTGGTACGCCGGACGACGGGGGAGCGGCCCAGGCGAGTTCCTGAATGCCCGAACCCTTCAGACGGACCCGGACGGCGCCGTCCACATCCTGGATGCCACCAATGCCCGGATCTCATCGTTTGATGCGGCCGGACGCCTGACCAGGGAACTTCCCCTGGGGGAGCTGGACGGCACCCTGCACACCTTCGCCCTGGCGCCCGACGGGATCTTCGGCATGATCACGGACGGGGGGTTGGTTCCGGTTCGAGTGGACTGGGAAGGGCGGGTGGAACGGGGCACGCCCATTCCCGTCCCGGGTGTGGCCCCCACGGCGGCGACGCTGGCGCTGCAGGGGCACGCCCTGGCCCTCAGGGACGAGGGGGGCGGGATCGACGGTCGGTGGGTGTACGCCTTCACAGTGGGCGATGGCTTCTTCCGCATGGACGGCCTCTCCTCGCTGGGCGACCCGGCAGCCTACCCGGAACCCATCCCCTTCCCCGGCGTGGCGGAAACTCAGTCCCGAGAGGGTGACCAGACCGTGACCATCCGTCAGATGGAGCCTCCCACCTTCGCTGCCGAGGAGGTGTCCGCACGAGGCGACCGAATGGCCATCCGCTTCTTCGGGGAGACTCCGGAGCGGGGACGCTGGCTGGATCTCTACGAAGCGGAGTCCGGGGAGTACCTGGAGAGTCTTCTTCTCCCGGCGGCCGGCCCGGCGGCGTGGGAGCCGGACCGGGTCGTTCTCCTTCCGGCGGATCCGGAGATCACCCTCCTGGTGCTGCAGCCCCGACGGGACTGACCGAGGCGGTTCGGGGCGAAGGGCAGGGTAGCCCGGGGCCAGGGCGGACCGGGCGCCGCCGCGGCCCACCGGCCCGGGGATCCTGGACCCTTGCCCCCGGTGCGGCCCCGGGATAGGCTCGGGTGCGACCCCCTCTCAGCATCCGAACCCGGAGGTTCCCTGTGGCCGGCGAAACCCTCGCTGTCGCGCTCCTCACCGAAACGTTCCACGACCGGGAGGGCCCGGATCGACTCCGACTTCGCCTGGGACAGGCCCGGACGAAGGGAGCGGAGCTTGCCGTTCTCCCCGAACTCCCCCTCCATCCCTGGTTCCCGGCTTCGCGAGATCCCCGCCCCGACGCGGCGGATCCGCCCGGGGTGGGGCGGGAGCGCAGCCTCGCCGAGGCCGCCGCCGCGGAGGGGATCGCCGTGGTTGGGGGCGCCGTTGTGGAGGATCCCCAAACCGGGCGGAGGTACAACGAGGGCCTCCTCTTCGATCACCGGGGAGAACTCCTTCAGCGCTACCGCAAGACCCACCTTCCCCGGGAGGAGGGCTTCTGGGAGGCGGAGCACTACGACGCGGGCTCAGATCTCCCCATCCCGGTCCCGGTTCTGGGTTTTCCCGTGGGTGTGCAGGTCTGCTCCGATGTCTACCGTCCCTCCGGCTGCCAATTGCTCGCGCTGGAGGGAGCCAGGGCGATCCTCCTTCCACGGGCCACGCCAGGTGAGAGCTGGGACCGTTGGCGCATGGTCCTTCGGACCGTGGCGCTCATCTCGGGCGCCTACCTCATCTCGGTGAATCGACCTGAACCGGAGCCCGGGGTCCCCATTGGAGGCCCCTCGGTGGTGGTGGCCCCCGACGGGGAGGTACTCCTGGAAACGGTGGACCCTGTCGCCGTGGTGCTCCTGGAGGCGGAGCGGGTTCGTGCGGCCCGGAACACCTATCCCGGGTACCTGGCCGTACGGGATGACCTCTACGCCAGGGGATGGGCCCGGGCTCGACCCGGCGCCGCCCCCGGCGGGGCGCCAGCCGGCGAGGGGTCCCCGTGAGGAGCGGGGTGCGGCATTTCCGGGCAGGGTCACGGGATCACCGGACTGAGTCACGGGATCACCGGACGCAGGCCAGGTGTGGGCGGCTCCGGTGCCGCAAGGCCGGTGGCCCGGGACCTGTGGAATGGACGCTGCGCGCGGGCGCCATCCTGGCGTTGGTTCTCCTCGTCGGGTGCGGTGTGGGCGATGGCGGGATGGACGGGAACGGAGTCGGGAATGGCGAGGTGGCGGAGGGCGGGTTCCACGGCTCCCTCCTCCACGAACGGCTGATGGATCGACTCGCCGAAGAGGGCGACTCCATCCACATCGGTATCGCAGTGACGGACATGGAATCGGGCCGGACGCTGGAGATCGACGCGGAGCGCGTCTTTCACGCCGCCTCCACCATGAAGGTGCCAGTCCTCCTGGAATGGTACCGTCAGAGCGAGCTGGGCCTCCGCTCCCTGGACGAGGGCGTACGGGTCCACAACCGCTTCCGGAGTGTCTACGACGGGACCGAATTCGTGCTGGACGAGGACGTGGACCAGGGCCTCATCCAAGCTCTGGGTGAAGAGCTCCCCGCCCGGCGCATCGCCGAGGGGATGATCCAGGTGTCATCCAACCTGGGGACCAACATCCTTCTGGAACTGCTGACCCCCGACTCGGTCCAGGCGACCATGGCCCGCATCGGGGCGCAGGAAATGCAGGTTCTCCGGGGAGTCTCCGACATCCCCGCCTTCGAGGCGGGAATGAGCAACCGGACCACGGCCCGGGCGTACGTCAGGGTGCTCGAAGCCATCGTCCGCTGCGAAGTGACCTCCCAGGCCTCCTGCGACGAGATGATGGAGATCCTGGAAGGACAGGAGTACCGCTCCGAGATTCCCGCCGGCATTCCGCAAGCTGCCTACGAGGGCGGGACCCGGGTCGGGAACAAGACGGGCTCCATCACCCGCATCCTCCACGACGGCGCCATCGTCCGTCCTCCCCACCGGGCCCCCTATCTCGTGGTGACGTTGTCTGAGGGCTACGATGACAAGGAGCGTGGCTCAGAGGTGCTGGCCGAGCTGTCCCGAATCATCTGGAGCACCCTCATGGAAGAGGAGGCGACCCCGTGACGATGCATCCCCATGCAGGAAAACCCCTGGACCCGTCCGAACAGGTGGACATCGAGACCCTGCTCTCTGCCTACGGCACCCAGGTCCCGGACCTTGCCGACCCGGCCCAGCGCGTCTCATTCGGGACCTCGGGTCACCGCGGCACCTCCCGATCCACCAGCTTCAACGAGGCCCACATCCTGGCCATCACCCAGGCCGTGGTGGAGCTTCGTTCGAAGCTGGGCGTGACGGGCCCCCTCTTCCTGGGCATGGATACCCATGCCCTCTCGGAGCCGGCGCGCCGGACCGCCCTGGAGGTGCTGGCCGGCGCGGACGTCCGGGTGCATGTGGACGAGGAGCTGGGCTACACCCCGACCCCCGTCATTTCCCACGCCATCCTGTCCTGGAACCGCCGTCATCCCCATGCCCTTGCCGACGGCGTCGTCATCACCCCCTCCCACAATCCGCCGGAGGATGGCGGTTTCAAGTACAACCCGCCCTCAGGGGGACCTGCGGATACGGAGCTGACCCGCCAGATCCAGGACCGGGCCAACGAGCTCCTGGAAGCCGATCTCCAGGGAGTGAAGCGGATCTCCTACCGGAAGGCGTTGGCCTCGCCGCAGACGCACCGACACGACTTCGTCGGCCCGTATGTGACGGAGCTGGCCCAGGCGGTGGACCTCGATGTGATCAGGGCCGAGGGAATCCGGATCGGCACCGATCCCATGGGAGGCGCGGGGATCCGGGTCCTGGAGAGGATCATTGAGACCTACGGGATCCGGCTGGAGGTGGTGAATCCCACCGTGGATCCCACCTTCGGCTTCATGCCCCGGGACTCGGACGGGGTGATTCGCATGGATTGCTCCTCACCCTGGGCCATGAGCGGCCTGGTGGCCCTGAAGGATCGCTATGACCTTGCCTTCGGCAACGATCCGGACGTAGATCGGCACGGAATCGTGACACCGAGTGGCGGGCTCATGAACCCCAACCACTATCTCGCCGTGGCGGTGGACTACCTCTTCCACAACCGCCCCGATTGGAGCCCGGACCTGGGGATCGGAAAGACCCTGGTCTCCAGTTCCATGCTGGATCGGGTGGCTGCCGCACTGCACCGCCCCCTCGTGGAGGTCCCCGTCGGCTTCAAGTGGTTCGTGGAGGGTCTCATGGGTGGGACCCTGGCCTTCGCCGGAGAGGAGAGCGCCGGGGCCACCTTCCTCCGGAAAGACGGCCTCCCATGGACCACCGACAAGGACGGAATTCTCCTTGCTCTTCTGGCCGCGGAGATGACGGCCCGGACCGGACGTGATCCATCGGAGCGATATGGGGACCTGGAGAAGGCGTTCGGAGCCCCCCTCTATCGACGAGCCCAGGCTCCGGCATCTGCTGCCCAGAAGGCTGTCCTGAAGAACCTGGACCCGGCCACGGTGAAGGCGGAGGAGTTGGCCGGATCCCCCATCCGGGCCCGGCTGACCCGGGCACCGGGGAACGACGCACCCATTGGCGGCCTGAAGGTTGTGGCTGACGACGGATGGTTTGCGGCCCGGCCGTCGGGGACCGAGGAGATCTACAAGATCTACGCGGAGAGCTTCCGCGATGAGGCCCATCTGGGGCAAATCGTGGCGGAGGCCCAGGCCGTGGTTACCGCCGCCTTCCGGACCGCTGGCGTCGGGACCTAGAATTCCACCGTTCATCCCCACTCAGGAGAACCACCATGCTGGACCTCATCCCCCTTCTGGCCGGCGCCGCCCTGGTGGCGGGCATCCCGGCGTCCCACTCCGGCGGGACCCAGATGCCCGACCCCGACTCCCGGGAACTCCGGGTCTTCATCTCGGTGGACATGGAGGGGCTGGCCGGCGCAGTGACCGGCGAGCAGCTCGGCCCCGGCGGGTTCGAGTACAATCGCTTCCGGGAGATCGCCACCGAGGAAACGCTCGCGGCCATCGAGGGGGCCCGGGAGGCGGGTGCCACGTACTTCGTGGTCGCCGACTCCCACGGGAATGGACAGAACCTCCTCATCGACCGCTTCCCGGAAGATGTGGAGATCGTCCGCGCATGGCCCCGTCCCATGCACATGATGGAAGGCGTCGACGAGACCTTCGACGCCGTGTTCTTCATCGGATACCACTCCGCCGCCACCAACCCGGAAGGGGTGCGGGCCCACACCTTTTCCAGTGCGAACTACACGTCGGTGGCGCTGAATGGTCGCGCCATGCCCGAGGGAGCCATCAATGCGGCCATGGCCGGACACTTCGGCGTTCCCGTGGCCCTGGTCACCGGAGACGACGTGACGGTGGAGGAACTCCGCGGATTCCTGGGAGACGTGGAAGGGGTGGCCGTGAAGGAGGCCCTGGGCTTCCACTCCGCCCGCACCGTGACGCCGGCCAGGGCCCAGCGCATGATCCGGGAGGGCGCCCGGCGGGCCCTGGAGCGGCTGGACGACTTCCAGCCCTACCGCCTCGACTCGCCGGTCGTCCTGGAACTGAGCCTCAAGCACTACCGCGCCGCCGAGGTTCTGGCCTATCTCCCCATCGTGGACCGCATCGGCGCCCGCACCGTCCGCTACGAGGCCCCGGACATGGTGGAGATGGCGCGCTTCTTCCAGTTCGTGGGGAACTACCGGGCCGACCTCTCTCCCTGACGACGTCCTTCCAGACGAAACGACAGACGCAGGAACGCCCCGGGAGCCATTCCTCCTGGCCCCCGGGGCGCGTTCCTGGATGTCGGACGCAGCCGCTTCTGCTACCGGCCGGTGAACGAGACCGGTGTCACCCGTCCGCGGCCTGCGTTTCAGCGGCCACCCGCTCCACCTCGCGCCAGACCCGCAGGAAGTTGCCGCCCCAGAGCTTCCGGATGTCCTCTTCCGAGTAGCCTCGCCGCACCAGCTCCAGCGTCACATTGAAGGTCTCGGAGGCGTCCATCCACCCCATCACCCCGCCGCCACCATCGAAGTCGGAAGAGATGCCCACGTGGTCGATTCCGATGAGATCGACGGCGTAGTCGATGTGGTCCACATAATCGGCCACGTCCGCCGGCGGAAACTCCTCGTTGATCTCCTCCATTCGGGCGCTGAAGGCCTCCTGTTCATCGTCCGGGAGCGCCTGGATATCCGCCAGCGAACTCACCCCGAACTCGTCCCGAAGCGCCGCGATGGCCTCTCCACGCTCCGGAGGAGGGGCCAGCACGAAGCTCCCCAGGGCAGTGGTCTGGGCGACGCCGCCAATGGCCTGGATGGCCAACAACTGCTCATCATCCAGATTTCGGGGATGATCCCGGATCGCCGAGATGGAAGAGTGGGAGGCGATGAGGGGCGCCCGACTGTGGGTGGCCGCGTGCATCATGGCGTCCTTGGAGAGGTGCGAGACGTCCACCATCATGCCCAACCGATTCATCTCGTCCACCACCTGCTCACCGAGCGGCGACAGCCCGCCCCACTCGGGGCCGTCATCACCCAGGTCGGCACGTTCCACGGCGGCGTCGGCGAACTGGTTGTGACCGTTGTGGGTCAGGGAGATGTACCGCGCACCCAGATCATAGACCTCCTGGATAAGGGCCAGATCGTANCCGATGGGCCAGAGATTCTCCTTTCCGATGATGACTGAGAGGCGCCCCTCTCCATGGATTCGGACCACATCATCGGCGGTGTACGCCACATCCACCTCATCGGGATACATCTCGTAGGCCATGCGGCGGATGGCATGATACTTGGGAAGCACCCGGGCCCAAGCCTCGGTCATGGCCTCGTCCGTCCTCTCCCCCTGACCGTGATAGGCGATGAGGACGAAGGCGTCCATCCCACCCTCGCGGGCCTTGGGAAGGTCGAACTGGAAGGGACCCCGCACCCCTGGATCCACCTCGTCGGTGGCGAAGTTGAAGGGGATGTCGATGTGCGTGTCGATGGTGATCACCCGGTCGTGGATCTCCCGGGCCCGCTCCACGAGCTCCTCCTCGGAAAGCTCGGTCATCTCGGGCTCCGCACGTTCAGGCAGATCCCCGGCCTCCGGGGCTTCCTCCGCGCAGCCGGCGACGATCATGGCCAGCGCCAGGGCGGGAAGAA
>SL_3KL_010_SEDDRAFT_10003629_pt1 | contig 14014 bp, 12 predicted proteins | sample SodLakKL_010_SED_2_FD_10381 | JGI IMG/M metagenome (IMG submission 10381)
GGAGCGACTCCCTCCAAGCAATGCCCTCGGGCTTGATTTTTCGCAGACTATCATAAACATTATCATTGCAAAACGCACGCTTAAGTGGTTTTTCTCAACTCATGTCAAAACTCAGCATCCTGGAATTCCCCGATCCGCGCCTGCGGCGGGTGGCGAAACCGGTCGACGCAGTCACCGACAGAGAGCGCCAATTGGCCTCCGACATGCTCGAAACCATGTATGACGCTCGCGGTATCGGACTGGCCGCGACCCAGGTCAACGAAGGGGTTCGGCTGCTGGTGCTGGACCTGAGTGAAGAGCGCAACGAACCAAAGGTCTTCATCAACCCGGAGATCATCGAGCGCGACGGCAGCCAGACCTGCGAGGAGGGCTGCCTGTCCGTGCCCGGCATCTACGCCGAGGTCAAGCGCGCCGAGCGCATTCGCGTGCGTGCCCTGGACACGGATGGCGAATCGTTCGAGCTGGAAGCCGATGGCCTGCTGGCCGTGTGCATCCAGCACGAGATCGATCATCTCGACGGCAAGGTGTTCGTCGATTACCTCTCGCCGCTCAAGCGGCGCATGGTCGAAAAGAAACTGCGCAAGCAGCAGCGCGAAAAGGCAGCAGTTTAGTGCGAGTGGTGTTCGCCGGCACGCCGGACTTCGCGGTGCCGGCCCTGCAGGCGTTGATCGGGCATTCCCGGTGGCGACCATCGGCCGTGTTCACGCAGCCCGACCGGCCGGCGGGCCGCGGCCGGAAACTGAAACCCGGTCCGGTCAAGCAGGTGGCTGTCGATGCCGGCATCGACGTGTTTCAACCGAGCTCCCTCAAAACGCCCGATTCACGAGCCGTCCTGGTCGAGATGCAGCCCGACCTGCTGGTGACCGCCGCCTACGGTCTGCTCCTGCCCGCCCCCGTACTCGATTTGCCGGCACACGGTTGCTGGAACCTGCATGCTTCGCTGCTGCCGCGCTGGCGCGGCGCGAGTCCGATCAACCAGGCGGTCCTTTCCGGCGACCGGGAGACCGGCATCTCCCTGATGCAGATGGACGAGGGGCTGGATACGGGGCCGGTGATCATGAAGTCGGCGATCGTCATCGGTTCGGAAGAGACCGCTGGCGAGGTGCATGACCGGCTCGCGCCGCTGGCCGCCGACTTGCTCATCGAGGCGCTGGAGCGGCTCGAAGCCGGCCGCCTTCCCGAACCGGAGCCGCAGGACGATGGCCTCGCCACGCACGCGCCTCTGATTCGCAAATCCGACGCGCGACTGGACTGGCAGCAACCGGCCGGGCAACTGGCGCGAATGGTGCGCGGTTACCACCCCTGGCCGGTGGCGTTCGCCGAGCTCGAGGGGGTCGAGTTTCGCATTCACCGCGCCCGGGCCGCCGCCGGCAATGGCGGAGTGCCGGGTACGCTGGTGCGAGGTCACGCCGACCGTGACGTCATTGCCGTGGCCTGCGGCGAGGGCGTGCTGGAGATCCTGGAGCTGCAGGCGGCTGGGCGCAAGCGCGTGACGGCAAGAGACTGGCTCAACGCACATCCGGACTGGGCGTGAGACGCAAGTCGGGCTCGGGGCCACGGTTGGTGTCGGCGCGGGCGTGCCAGGCGGTGCTGGACCGGGGCCAGGCGCTGGATGAGGTGTTGGCATCGCTGCTGGACGATATCGACGACGGGCGCGACCGGGCCCTGGCCAGGCGATTGGCGCACGGGGTGTTGCGCGACTGGCCGGCGCTCGACAGCATGATTCGCCAGTTGGTCGAGCGTCCGCTCGGAAAGGGCGATCGTTTGATTCACTTTGTTCTTGCCGTGGCGTTGCATGAACTGCGTGATGGCCGCGAGCCGGATCGAGCCGTCGTGCACGTGGCGGTCGAGGCCGCGGGCGGCTTCCGGGGCGGACGCCTGCGTGGCCTGGTCAACGCGGTATTGCGCAACTTCCTGCGGCGGCGCGATGTGCTGGAAGCATCCATTGCCGAAGATCCCGTGCTGGCTTCAGGTTATCCGCGCTGGCTGATCGATCGAATCACGACCGACTGGCCCGAGCAGGGAGAGGCCATTCTGGCTGCCGGCAATGCCGTGCCGCCGTTGTGGTTGCGCGTCAATCGTCGCCGCTGGTCGCGCGATGAGGCGCTGGGCGCGCTCGAGGCCGCCGGGTTCGCCGCTCACGCGCCGGCCCGGTTTGCCGATGCGCTGGTGCTGGAGGAACGCGCCCGGGTCAGCGACTTGCCTGGGTTCGCCGACGGTGCGTTGTCGGTCCAGGACGGCGCCGCCCAGCTCGTGGCCGAGGAACTGGCGCTGGCCGACGGCCTGCGGGTACTCGATGCCTGCGCCTCCCCCGGCGGAAAGAGCGGACACATGCTGGAACGGGCCGATGTCGACCTGACCGCGCTGGATATCGATGGCGATCGACTCAAGCGCGTCGGCGAGAATCTCGAACGGCTCGGCTTCGAAGCGCAACTGGAGGCCGGAGACGCCGCCGATCCGCAAGCGTGGTGGGACGGGCGTCAGTTCGACCGCATCCTCATTGACGCACCCTGCTCGGCGAGTGGCGTGATTCGTCGCCATCCCGACATTCGCTGGTTGCGGCGCGCGGCGGATATCGACGCATTGGTGGCGACCCAGTGCGCCATGCTCGATGCACTGTGGCCGTTGCTCAAGCCCGACGGTATCCTTGTCTATGCCACCTGCTCGGTGCTGGTGGCTGAGAATGCCGGACAGATCCAATCATTTCTGGAGCGCCATGCCGATGCCCGCGTCATCGATCATCCCGAGCTGCCCGGCCGTGCCGACGAGCCTGGCCGCCAGTTGCTGCCCGGTGACGAGGATTGCGACGGCTTTTATTGTCTTGCTGCTCGCCGCCTGCGCTAGCCAGAGCGAGGGCGACTGGCTGATCGAGCTGGTCGAGCCGCGCCTGGAACGCGATGCCGAGGGTTACGACCTGGTCGCCGGCATCCGCTTCGAACCCAGCCCGGCGATGGTCGAGGCGCTCGAGCGTGGCGTCACGCTCACCATCGCCGTGCAGACGCGCGCGACCGGCGGACCGGTCTTCGTGCCGGGCTTCGATCGCATCCGCAAGCATCGGCTCGAGATCAGCTACCTGCCGTTGAGCCGTCATTACCAGCTCGTCTACCTGCGTGACGACAGCCATAGCAGTTATCCGCGCCTGAGCATGCTGATCAACGCGCTGGAGGATGCCGAGCCATGGTCGGTCAAGCTCGAGGGCGACGAGCTGGAACGTGGACCCTGGCGGGTTCAGGCCCGGGCCGAACTGGACCGCTCGCGGCTGCCCTCGCCGATGCGATTGCCTTCCTGGCTCGATCCGCAATGGCGTGTCAGAAGCACGTGGCAGGAATGGTCGACTGCCGGAGTCGAAGACCATGCCCCGTAAGACCGGTTGGCGACGGCTGCTGCGGGCCATCCCGCTGGCGGCGGTCCTGATGATCCTGCTCAGTTCGCTGTACCTGGTTTCCTCGGTCGAGCAGGAGGCCACCCAGCTCGGGCGCCTGGCCATGTGGATCATCGTGCTGACCGGTATCTCGGTACTGATCCTGCTGGCGGTGATCATTGGTCGCCTGGTCAAGCTCATACAGCGGCTGCGAGCCGGCGAGGCGGGTGCCCGCCTGACTGCGCGGCTGGTAGCGGTGTTCGTGGCCCTTACACTGCCTCCGGTTGTCGTGCTTTATCTGTTCGCCATCCAGTTCATGACCGACACCATCGATGGCTGGATGGACGTGGAAGCCGAACAGGCGCTGGCCGATTCGATCGAGCTGGGGCAGATGTTCATGGATATTCGTACCCGCGAGGTGCGCGGACAGATCAGCCGGCTGGCCGAGCGGCTCGACCTGTCCGACGAAGACCGGTTGTTCAGCCAGCTTCTGCGCCAGGTCAGCTCGGCCGGCCCGACCGAGTTGTCTGTGCTTGACGGTGGCGGCCGCGCGGAGGTCATGGTCAGCATCGATCCCGGGCAACTGGTCGCCGATCGCCCGAACGACTTCGCCCTGGTCCAGGCGTTGCAGAACCAGGAGTATGCGGCGGCCGAGCCGACCGAGGACGGCATTCAGATCCGGGTGCTGCGGCGTCTCGGTTCCCCCATGATCGGCGGTGAGCCGATGGTGTTGCAGGCCCTCTATCCCTTGCCCGGCGACTTCAGCCACCTGGCCGGCAATATCGAGGAGGCTTATTTTCGCTACCAGAACGTGACCTACCTGCGCAACCGGCTGCAGCAGAGCCTGATCTTGATTCTCTCCCTGGTGCTGTTGCTGACCGTGCTGCTGGCCATGCTGCTGGCGTTCAACGCAGCCCGTCGCCTGACCCAGCCGATCCGCGAGCTGGCCGAGGCTACCGAGGAAGTCGCCGCCGGGCGATTCCCCAGCGACCTGGCCGTGACCACCCGCGACGAGCTGGGTTTCCTGGTTTCCTCGTTCAACACCATGACGCGCGAACTGGCAGCCAGCCGAAGCGAACTGGAAGCACAGCGGCGCTACCTCGAGATCGTTCTGGGCCGGCTTTCGGCCGGGGTCATGGCCATCGATGCGGATGGGTGCATCAGCGCCTTCAACGACTCGGCCGTCGGGATTCTCGGTCTGGATGCCGCCGAGGTGCGCGGCCGGCAGGTGAGCGCGCTGGCCCGTGCGCGTCCTGATCTCGAGCCATTGTTTACCACCATCGCCGAGCGTCACGCCGTGCCGGGGGCCGACTGGCGGCGCGAAATCAAGCTCGGTACCCCCGAACGACCGCTGGTGCTGGTTTGCCGGGGCTCGGACCTGCCGGCCGAGGCGGGGGGGCACGTGGTCGTGTTTGACGATGTCACCGTGCTTGACCAGGCGCAGCGTGAGGCGGCCTGGGGAGAGGTGGCACGGCGCCTGGCCCACGAGGTCAAGAATCCGCTCACCCCCATCCAGCTGGCTGCCGAACGGCTGGCCTACAAGCTCGAACCCGGCCTGCCGGACGAACACAAGCAGTTGCTGGCCAAGGCCACCGGCACGATCCGGGCCCAGGTCGATGCGCTCAAGCGCCTGGTCGACAGTTTCGGTGACTACGCACGGCCAACGGGCCTGAATGTCGAATCGATCCATCCCGGCAAGCTGGTCGGCGAGGTAGTCGATCTCTACGCCAGCGGCAACATGCCGGTGCAATTCGAGCTGGAGGTCGATGACGATGTCGGTGACATCCAGGCCGATGCGGGTCGCCTGCGCCAGGTGTTGCTCAACCTGGTCCGCAACGCCCAGGAGGCACATGCCGCGGGCCGGCCGCGCATCCGCGTCCGGATTTTTCGCCAGGGGCGCGAAGAGCACGACGGCGTTGTTATCAGTCTGCGCGATGACGGCCCCGGGTTCGCTCCCGAAGTGCTCGAGCGCATTTTCGAACCCTACGTGACCACCAAGCCGCGCGGATCGGGCCTGGGACTGGCCATCGTGCGCCGCACGATTGACGAACACGGCGGTGCGATCGAAGTATCGAATCCAGCCGGCGGCGGTGCAGAGGTCCGCATTTGGCTGCCGCGCGGATGATCGGGTCGGTCGGGCCTGACTGCGCTATCCTGTGGCAACTTCACCGGCAGCCATGAAACAATAATTACCATGTCAGCAGCACGCATCCTCATCGTCGATGACGAACCCGACATCCGTGAACTCATCGGCGACATCCTCGCCGACGAGGGCCACGAGGTGGTCAGTGCCGCCGACGCCGCCAGCGCACGCGAAATGCGCTCGCAGAACGCGCCCGACCTGATCCTGCTCGATGTCTGGATGCCCGATACCGACGGTGTCAGCCTGCTCAGGGAGTGGCGCGACTCGGGCACCCTCGATTGCCCGGTGGTGATGATCTCTGGGCACGGATCGGTTGAAACCGCCGTCGAGGCCACCCGGCTGGGTGCGTTCGATTTCATCGAGAAGCCGGTCTCCATGGCACGTCTGATGGTCACCATCGAGAACGCGCTGGAGGCGGGGCGCCTCAAGCGCGAGAACGCCGACCTGCGACGTCAGCGCCCCGCCGTACTCGAACCGCTGGGCCGGTCGCAGGCGGTTCAGAACCTCCGTCAGCGACTCGAGCGCGTGTCCGCCCATGACGCGCCGGTGCTCGTGACCGGCGAGCCGGGCGTGGGCAAGCAGGAGGCGGCGCGCTGGATTCACGCCCACTCGAAACGGGCCGAGGGCCCGTTCGTCAGTGCCGCCACGCGCATCGACGGCGATTCCTGGGAGGGGCTGCTCATCGGTGAAGGTGGTCTGCTCGCCGAGGCCCAGGGCGGTGTGCTTCATATCGACGACGTCTCGCGCCTTGACCGTGCCGGCCAGACCACGCTGCTCAAGGTGCTCGAAAGCGGCCGGCTGGATCCCGATCGCCCCGATAGCCCCGAGCTCGACGTCCGACTGATCGCCGGTACCAGTCAGCCACTGGAAAAACAGGTGCGAGAGGGACGCTTCGACGAAGCGTTGTTCTACCAGCTCAACGTATTGCCGCTGCAGATTCCGCCGCTGAGGGAACGACAGGAAGACGTGCCCGACCTGGTGCGCTTCTACGCCGAGTATTTTCCAAGTCGTTCCGGCACCCCCTACCGGCACTTCCCGGTGGCCGCCCAGAATCGACTGCGGCAGTATCACTGGCCCGGCAATCTGCGCGAGCTGAAGAACCTCGTCCAGCGCCTGCTCATCCTCGGCGGGGCCGAGGAGGTGAGCGTGGCCGAGGTCGAGGAAGCCCTGGCGCAGTCCGATACCGGCGAGTCGGTCGGTCATCAGAAGGTGCCGGCACTGTTCAACCTGCCCCTGCGCGATGCGCGCGAAGAATTCGAGCGTCAGTACCTCACATTCAAGCTGCAATCGGTCGAGGGCAGCGTCGGTCGACTCGCCGAGGTGGTGGAAATGGAACGAACCCACCTGTACCGCAAACTGAAACAACTGGGCATCGACCCCAAGCAGGTCTGAACCGACAGGGGAGGGCACACCAGTCATGCAGATCATCATTCTCGGCGCCGGTCAGGTGGGGACGGGCATGGCGCGCAGTCTCAGCCAGGAAGATTTTGACATCACCGTGGTCGATACCGATGCGGTCAGGCTTCGGGAGTTGCAGGAGAAACTCGACATCCGGACCGTGCTGGGGCATGGCGCACATCCGCAGACGCTGATCCGTGCCGGCATCGAGGATGCCGAGTTGCTGATCGCGCTGACCAATTCCGACGAAACCAACATGGTCGCCTGCCAGGTGGCCTATTCGCTGTTCAATACACCGACCAAGGTGGCGCGGGTGCGCGCCGCCGATTACCTCGCACATCCCGAGTTGTTCAAGAGAGAACACGCGCCCATCGACGTACTGATCAGTCCCGAGGGACTGGTCACCGATCACATCCAGCACCTCATCGAGTACCCGGGCGCGCTGCAGGTGCTCGATTTTGCCGACGGCCGCGCCCGGCTGGTGGGCACACGGGCCTTCTACGACGGGCCGCTGGTGGGGCATGAGCTCAGGGAATTGCGCGAGAAGCTGCCCGACAGCGTCGATGCCCGCGTCGCGGCCATCTTCCGCAACGACGAACCCATCATTCCCAAGGGTGACACGGTCATCGAGGTCGACGACATCGTCTATTTCCTTGCCGCCCACGACGACATCCCCGTGGTGATGCGCGAGCTCCGGCGCATGGGCGGGCCGGCCAACCGCATCATGCTGGCCGGCGGCGGCAATATCGGCGCGGCGCTGGCCAGACGCCTTGAACGGACCCACCACGTCAAGCTGGTGGAGCGCGATGCCGGGCGGGCCGAACTCATCGCCGAGGATCTCGACACCACCATCGTGTTGGTCGGTGACTGCGCCGACGAGGATCTCCTGCACGAAGAAGGCATCGACGAGATCGACGTGTTCTGTGCCCTGACCAACGACGACGAGGCGAATATCCTCTCCTCCATGCTGGCCAAGCGCATGGGGGCCGACAAGGTCATTACCCTGATCAATCGCCCGGCCTACGTCGACCTGGTCGAGTCCGACCGTATCGACGTGGCCGTCAGCCCGCAGCAGGTCACCATCGGTGCGCTGCTCACCCACATCCGCCGCGGCCACATGGTGCGCGTGCATTCGCTCCGGCGCGGCGCGGCGGAGGCGATCGAGGCCGTTGCCCACGGCCGGCCGGGTCAGTCGAAGGTGGTCGGCAGGCGTATCGAGGAAATCGACCTGCCGCCGGATACCTCCATCGGTGGCATTATCCGCGGCGACGAAGTCATCATTGCCCACCACGATGTGATGATCGAACCCGACGACCACGTCATCCTGTTCGTGGCCGACCAGCGCCAGATCTGGCGTGTCGAGAAGTTGTTCGCGGTCGACGCCATGTTCGTGTGATGAGTGCCTACGCTCCGGTTCAGCGCATTGTCGCCGTCCTGCTCGGTTTTCTGAGCCTGGGATTCCTGCCGCCGCTGATCTTCGCGGTGATCAACGATGACGGGGCCGCACTGGCCTTCGTGACCAGCCTGGTCACGGTGTTGATTGTTGCGACCCTGTTGTACTGGCCGGTGCGCCGCGCCAATCGGGACCTGCGCGTTCGCGACGGCTTCCTGGTCGTGGTCGCGTGCTGGGGGGCGGTCTGCTTGGCCGGTTCGCTGCCGTTCATCCTGGCGTTGGATGCCGGCCTGGCCGATGCCGTGTTCGAGTCCACATCCGGTATCACTACCACGGGCGCGACGGTGTTTTCCGGGCTCGACGACATGCCCATCTCGATCCGCTGGTACCGCCAGCAACTGCAATGGATGGGCGGGCTGGGCATCATCGTGCTGGCCGTGGCCATCCTGCCCATGCTGCGCATCGGCGGGATGCAGGTCTACAAGGCCGAGGTCACCGGCCCGGTCAAGGAGAGCCGGTTGACCCCGCGCATCGCCGAGACGGCCAAGGCCCTGTGGCTGATCTACATCGGGCTGACTGCGATCTGCGCGGCCGCCTACTGGGCCGCCGGCATGAGCCTGTTCGATGCCGTCACCCACAGCTTCTCGACCATCGCCACGGCCGGCTTCTCCACCTACGACGACTCCATCGGGCATTTCGACAGCGCCATGATCGACTGGCTGGTGGTGTTTTTCATTTTTGTCGCCAGTCTTAATTTTGCGCTGCACTTCCTGGCATTGCGGCGGGCTACCGCACAGGTCTACCTGCGTGATCCCGAGTTGAAGCTCTTTGCCTTCTTGCTTCTCGCGGTGTCGGCCATCGCCACTGTGCTGTTGTGGCAGCAGCAGGTTTTCGGCAGTTTCTGGGAGTCGTTGCGCTACGCGGTCTTTCATGCCGTCTCCTACACCACCACGACGGGGTTCGCCACCGACTCCGTTTACCTGTGGCCGGGCATGCTGCCGTTGCTCTTGCTCCTGGTCAGCGCCTTTGGCGGTTGTGCCGGCGCCACGACTGGCGGCTTCAAGATCGTGCGCGTCTACCTGCTGACCAAGCAGGGCATTCGCGAACTGCAACGCCTGATCCACCCGCGCGCCGTGGTCCCGCTCAAGCTTGGCGGGCGCACGCTCAACCAGGAGGTCGCCAACGCGGTGTGGGGCTTCGTCTCGCTCTATATCGTCTGCGTCGTGGCGCTGACCCTGATCGTGGCCGGTATCGAGCACGACCTGGTTACCGCTGTGTCGGTGGTGTTCTCGGCCATGAACAATCTCGGTCCGGCGCTGGGCGAGGCCGGAGCCAACTGGGGCAGCCTCAATGATTCCACGAAGTGGCTGATGAGCTTCGCCATGTTGCTCGGCCGACTGGAGATCTTCACGATCCTGGTGCTCTTGACGCCGGCGTACTGGAAGCACTGAACTGCGGGGTAGAGGGGGAGAGGTGAGAAGGGAAAGGGTGACTCGTCGCCTTTCGAGTTTTTGAGAGTCTTTCTCTTCCTTCTTCCCTCTCTCCCTCTTACCATCACCCCCATGAACCCCGAAGCCATAGAAAAACTCATCGACCAGGGCCGCGACGGATACGAGGCCAGGCTGGCGGCCGGGCAGGCGCGGTTGAAGAATGGCGAGCTGGCCAAGGCCATTGCGCACCTGGAACAGGCGACCGGCTTCAAGCCCGAACACACCATGGCCTGGCAAGGGCTCGGCAAGGCGTACAACGAGTTGGGTAATGCCGAGGCTGCGCGGGCGGCCTGGCAGCGGGGCCTGGAAGCCGCCAGAGCCAATGGCGACAAACAGGCCGAAAAGGTCCTGGCCGTGTTCCTCAAACGCCTGGAGCGTTGAGGGCTCGGCGAACCGATTGCCATACAGGGACTCAAAGCACGCGTGTTCTCAACCCGTGAACGAGTCCGCGATCGTGAAAATCGCATTGTTCATCCTGCTGGCAGGCCTCGGTGCCTCGGTCCAGGCGGCGACGCAGAAGGTGGAAGTGCCGCTGACGGTCGACTTGCGCTATCTCGACGGCGTGGTCGCCCAGGCGCTGGGTCTCGATACCGACGGTCGCGGCGAGCTGGTCGCTGATGCCTGCAACCGTGTCGAGCTGGCCGAGCCGGCGCTCGGTGCCGGAGAGCATGCGCTGGATCTGTCGCTGGCCGTGTCCGTGCACAGCGGAGCCATGGCTTTTGGCCGCTGTACCGGCCCGCGGCCGATCGATGCGCGGTTTCACGTCCGCCTGGAGCCGGGGGTCGATGCGCTCGGTCGTGCCGTGGTGTTCGAACCGGTCGGCGCCGAGATCCGTCGCGCCGACGGCAGTGCCGGCCTGCTGGCGCGGGCTGCCAGCCAGCTGGCCGACCGCCTGATCGTGCCGCGCCTGGCCGCCATCGAGATCGATGTGTCCGGATCCCTGTTCGTCATCGACGATCTGGTCATGGATTTCATGCCGGCCGCTGCCGGGCGGCCCTCGCCGCTGGCCGAGCGCAGCCGCCTGGTTTCCGTGGACATGGCCGGCGACGGCCTGACCGCCGGACTGGCGCTCACCCTGCATGCGTTGCCCGATAGTGATACCCGCCCGGAGGTACCGCTCGATGACGCCGAGCTGGCCGAGTGGCAGCGCATCGAGGATGAACTCGACGGCTTTCTGACCGCCATCATCGTGCACCTGGCCGATACCGTCGAGCTGCGTGACTTGCAGCTCGACCTGCTGGCAGTGCTGATCGACAGTCGCCACCGCATTGCCGAGGCGTTGCGCCTCGACAGTGACTCCGATCCGGTGGAAGCCCTGTTCCTCGAGGCCTGGGAAGCCCTGCGCCCACTGTTCGGCCAGCTCGATGCGCTCGATACTGGCGATGATGTCGATCTGCGGCTGGCCGGTTTTCTTGCTGCCGGAGATGCGCTGACTGCCGTGCAGGCACTGGGCCCCGAGTACGGGTTGGAACTCAGCCGCGACGGCTTGCGTCGGCTTGCCCGCCTGTTGCTGGCCGAACGGGCACCGGTCAGTTTCACCCCGCTGCCCCTGGAGACCGATCCGAGGCTGCAGCGTCTGCTGGGGCTTAACGGCGTGCCCGACCGCGCGACAACCGCCGCGCCACGTCGCTGGCTGAGCTGGCTGATCTCCTCGGCGCATGCGTCCGACGATTCGCCGGGCGAGGCGTTGCGCGGCCTGGTGCCGAGGCTGGCCTTCCTGGACGACTACCTCGACCTGGTCGCCCGGCTGCTGGCTGTCGAGATCGAGTCCAATCTCGGTGAGAACTCGCGCCTGAGCGAGGCGCATCGGCGCCTGTTCGACCCGATGGTGCGCGCCACGGCCTGGAAGGAGAGTTGCTGGCGTCACTACGTCGGCCGGGTCGACGAACCGCAGGTCATCCGGTCGGCAGTCGGCGCGGTCGGCATGATGCAGATCATGGGCCGGGTGTGGCGAGGTGTTTATGACGTGGAGCGGCTCGAGCGCGACGTGGCCTACAACGTCGCCGCAGGCATCGAGATCCTCGAGCACTACCTGGTCGACTACGCGATTCGCCGTGGTGAACACGAGCAGCCCGGCGGCCTGGACAACCTGGTGCGGGCGACCTATGCCGCCTACAACGGCGGACCCTCGCACCTGGCCCGCTACCGGCGCGACGACACGCCCGGTCGCCTGCGTGCCATCGATCGCGAGTTCTGGAATCACTACCAGCAGATGAAGGTCGAGCAATGGCCCGACGTGGCCAGTTGTTACGCGGTCGGGCAGTGATTCTGATCCCGCCCGATCAGCGCCGCCGGGGGTAGAACTCCGGTTCGCCGGGGGGGCGCACGGAAAAACGCTTGTAGCTCCAAAGATACTGGGCCGGCTGTTGCTGGATCACTGCTTCGAGCCACCCGTGCATGGGGGCGATGCCGTCGAGTGGTACGTCGGCGGCGATGGCATCGTCGGCAGGCTCGAAGCGAATCGCCCAGCCGCGCCCGGCAACACGCTCGGCATGGGCGAAGACCACCGGAGTGCCGGTCTTGCGCGCCAGGCGGTTGACCAGTGTCATGGTCGATGCCGGGATGCCGAAAAACGGCGCGAACACGCCTTCGCCCTGCTTGGGCTGCTGGTCGGCCAGCAGGCCGATGGCTTCGCCCCGGCGCAATGCGGCCAGCATCTGGCGCATGGCCGGCGAGCCGCTGGCGATCAGGCTGGCCCCGAAGCGGCTGCGCGATTCGGTCACCGCGGCATCCAGGTCGGCACGCTTGGGCGCCTTGTAAAGTGCGACGAAGGGGATGCGGGCCGAGACGAACAGCGGCAGGATCTCCCAGTTGCCGACGTGCGCGCCGACCAGCAGCACGCCCTTGCCGTGCGCCATTTGATGCTCGATCTCTTCCCACCCCTCGACCGACACGACGTGCCGGAACAGCCGGCGTTTCGACCAGTACCAGACCGCGCCCGATTCCAGCGCCAGGCGCATCATCTCGACGAGATGTTGCCGGTGCAGCTTGCGACGCTCGGCTTCATCTAGTTCCGGAAAGCAGTGCGCCAGATTGGTATCGATGACCGCGTGCTTGCGCCAGGGCAGTGTCCAGGCCAGCCAACCCAGCGGCACGGCCAGGGCGTGCAACAGTTTCAGAGGCACCAAGGCCAGCAGGCGCAGCAGGAGGCGGGCGAGTTGGATCTGCACGGTGTATCTTTTCGTCGATTGGTCGTTTCGTCGCTTGGTCCCGACAGGATAGCCGTTTGTAAAGGCTGGTTGGTGGGTGCAGGTGTTGGCTATGATGTTGCGAGTATTTCAAGTGACGGATCGGGTGCGATGATTGGATTGATTCAGCGGGTCAGCGGTGCCAGCGTGGAGAGCGAAGGTGAAAGGCTGGGCAGCATCGGCCCCGGTTTGCTGGTACTGGTTGGCTTTCGCCAGGGAGACCGGGCCGAGCGCATTCCGCGTTTCGTCGAGCGCCTGCTCAATTACCGTGTCTTCCCCGACGAGGCCGGTCGCATGAACCGCAGCCTGCAGGATGTCGGCGGCGGCCTGCTGCTGGTGCCGCAGTTCACCCTGGCGGCCGACACCAATTCCGGCAATCGACCGAGTTTTACCCCCGCTGCGCCGCCCGATGAGGGCCGCGCCCTGTTCGACCAGGTGCTCGAACGCGCCGCCGCCATCTGGCCCCACACCGCCGCCGGCCACTTCGGCGCCGACATGCAGGTCAGGCTGGTCAACGACGGGCCGGTGACGTTCTGGATTGAGGTGGAGTGAATTAAGAAGGTGAAAGGTGAAAGGAAAAAGGTGAAAGGAAGGGAAGTGCCTCGATTTCGAATTCTCTGTGCAGCCCAGGAGTGCTTGTTTCGCCATTGACTCAGCATGCTTGAGTACAGCAATTCCCCGCCGCCTTTCACCTTTGCCTTTTACCTGACCAATCGAGGGGGAACGCGAGAGGAGCTCATCGATTGACAACGAAATTCGGGGGGGGCTAGGCTGACTGCGGGCTGTGCAGCTCATTTCTTGGGCTGAAATGAGGTTGGTGAGACTGATTTTCAGTCTGGTTTTTCAAAATCTGCAGTAGAGGGATTGAAGATTATGCGTGTACGTTTTTTTTCCCTTTTTTTCTACGGTCTGACGATCGTGATGGGCTTGTCGGCCGGTTCCTTTGTGCTGGCTCAGGATGTAAAGACTGCGTCCTGTAACTGCACGTCAGACAGTCAATTTGCAGTCACCGCCGAGCAGGCAGCATTGGGAACCTCCCCA
>SL_3KL_010_SEDDRAFT_10003630_pt1 | contig 14013 bp, 8 predicted proteins | sample SodLakKL_010_SED_2_FD_10381 | JGI IMG/M metagenome (IMG submission 10381)
TTTCCGCCCGGAGCAAGAAGTCCGACATTGGCAGAACCTTTGAGGTGCTTGTTGAAGGGACTTCAAAAAAATCGGCCGACGAACTGTTCGGCCGCACCTCGCAGAACAAGGTGGTGGTGTTCCCGGCCGGCAGCCATAAGCCCGGAGACTATGTAAACGTTAAGATCACCCGTTCCACACCGGCCACCCTTATTGGGGTGGCAAGATCCGGTCAGCCGGAGATCCTGAAAGCCGGAGATACTGACAGCCGGAGATACTGACAGCCGGATACCCTTATAGCAGCATACCCCCGTAAGCCCAAAACCCTGATAACCGGTTTCCAACGGCACCGTTTAATCTGAGGGGAATATGAGGTCAAGCAGGTCACGGCTTCCGGCGGGATCAGCCGACATCACTGCGACAACCTCACCACCGGACTCCCGGGCAGCATAACCAGCCATACTTAATCCTTCGGCTATCATACCGGCATCCGGCAGAGGATCAGTCCCCGAAGACCTGACCAGCAGTATATCCTGCTTCCCGTCCTCACCGGCAACACCAAGGTGCCAGAGTTCAAAATCATCCAAACCTTCAAAAATATGTGCCACACCAGGTACGGTATTCCTTACCCCGATTATCCCCCTGATCATTCTTATGCCGTCTTCAAGACCTTTAAACGGATACCTGCTGAGCAACCCGGGTATTACCGGCCCCGGCATCCCGGGTTCTGAAACACCTGATCCTGAAACATCGCCTGCCGCCCCGCCTATCCGGTTTGCCAGCACCTCTGCGGCCCTGAGTGATAGTTCACGGGCCCTGTCGCTGCCTGAATAGTTTATGAGTGACAGGTAATAATCTCCCGAGCACATCTGGTACTGGAACCGGTTCATACAATAGCCTGTGCTGGCTGGCCCGCCTTCTTCACAACCGTGTACCGAAACAGAAAAGATCCCGTATGCTGCAACAGGGCTATCCATGCGGTAAAGCTCAAGCCTGAAGCTTTCCCCTTCCCACTGTATCTCCTGGAGCGCCATCCTGTCAAAACCGTATTCATAATAGAGGTCCGCAGCCCCGTTTATAAGCCCCCACAGTGCTCCGCCCACATATATCTCACTCCTTGATATTTCAGCACCGGGCAGGTCGGAGGGTGCCAGTACCGGCATATCGGCAATTGTGCTGCCCGGAGTTCCCCCATGAACAGTGCTTCCCGAACCGGGCAATATGTAATAAGGCCGGACTTCCCGAATGTTACCGGCAGCCCCGCTACCGGATGGTCCAAATGGAAAAATGCATACCAAAAACAATACGCAAAGATTTTTACCCATAAACTGCTTTTTATATCAACCCCGTAATATTTATCAACCCCGTAATATTTATTAACCCCGTAATATTTATTAACCCTGTAAATTATATCAACCCTGCACTATTTTTCTCAGGTCAATCCGGTCTCTGTCCGCTACCCCCAGTCCGTAACCTGCGGCAAGCTCCATCTTCTTCATTCCCACTTCAAAAAACCCGTCCTGCCTGCCCATCTCAATCCGTTTCCCTATGATAATGTCATATCCGACCACATCCATTGCAACAGGGTCGGTGCCCAGAAGAAGCATCTTATAATCGGTAAAGAACTGCGGATTGGCACCCGGTCCCCCGTCATAGCATCCCTTTATACCATCTGCTATATTCAAAACCACCTTGTCGCGGACCGGCGGGAAAGCACACACCTGCGCCGATGTCTCTGCCCAAAGGGTTGCATGGAGCCTGCTCGTATTTGTGATAACCCCGTAGCCCAGGTTCTTCAGGCACAACGTAACAGAGGCACCGGCATTTTTCATTATGGGGAGGTTGATGATCTTGTCAAGCTGCTGTGTCACTATCCTGGAGAAATATGAATATTTCCCCTGATTTACCATGAACGGAAGCATGTAATCATCATATTCCATTTCACAATCGGCCCGGTAGTACCACTCTTTGTCAATAAGCGAAAGGCTGTAAAGCTCACCGTTCTCATCATAATATGAGCCGCTTTCATCAACGTGCTCCGTACCGGCAATGGCGATCCCGGGGTAATTTTCAGGGGTGAACCCGGTGTCCTTCAGTTGCTGCATGCGGCGGTCAAAGATCATTATGTCTTCCCTGGCAATACCTGACTGCTCAAGCTGCGAAATAACCGATCTGACAAGCGCATGGCTTGTTGAAAGCAGCTTTCCCCCGATAGGGTTAACCTTGAGGCCTATCTTCTCACCCGGGCTGACAAATTGTCTCCAGGCATCCCTCACATCATTGCATTCCCCCAGGTTCCGCATACCTTCATCAAGCATGTTGAATACCGCCTCGTCATTGATGGTGCCGTCTGATATCGAATTCTCATCGTCAACCCTCACCACCCTGCCGGGATATTTGCCGGGCATGGAGTTTTCATTGCGCGGGTACTTCAGTGCATCAGCAATATTTGTTTCAGTCGGCTGATCTGTTGCAATACCCGAAAGCGAGGAGGCGATTACGGGAGTGAGTCCGGCGCCCAGGCTGCCGGCGGCAAATAATTTGAAGAACTTGCGACGTCCGTTGTCCATAATATTATTTTTTTGGTGACTGCATAGTCGGCTGGATATAACCGATCCCGTTGCCACACGGCAGACCTTCCCTGGCCGTGACCAATGCTGCCGGTCAGGTACCGGGATCCTGTTTATCAATCTTAAGCCTCAGCTCCCTCAACTGTTCGGCCGAAAGCGCTGAAGGCGAATCTATCATAAGGTCCCTGCCTGCATTGTTTTTAGGAAATGCGATCACATCCCTTATCGAATCCGACCCGGCAAAAACGGCCACCCACCGGTCGAAACCAAAGGCCACTCCCGCATGAGGAGGAGCACCGTAAGTAAAGGCTTCCATCAGGAATCCGAACTGCTCACCTGCCTGCTCATCAGTAAACCCGAGTGTCTCAAACATCTTCTTCTGGAGCTTGCCGTCATAAATACGTACCGATCCGCCGCCAATCTCAACCCCGTTTATCACCAGGTCATATGCATTGGCGCATACTGCCCCCGGGTCGGAATCAAGGAGGGGAATATCTTCGGGGCGCGGCGAAGTGAAGGGATGATGCTTGGCATAGAAACGTGCCGTCTCCTCATCCCATTCCAGGAGCGGGAAGTCAACCACCCATAGCGGAGCGAATTCGTCCTCCTTCACCAGCTCCAGCCTTCGTCCCATCTCAAGCCTCAGCTCCGACAGGGCCTCCTGTGTATTCACCCGGTTTCCTGCAAGTATGAGCAAAAGATCACCCTTCCGCCCCCCTGCTTTTTCGATCCATTTGCTCAGGGCCGCTTCATCATAGAACTTGTCGACCGACGACCTGATTGATCCATCCTCATTCCATTTAACCCATACCATTCCTTTGGCCCCGATCTGCGGCCTTTTCACATAATCGGTAAGGTTATCGATCTGCTTTCGTGAGAACCCGGCACAATTTTCCGCACAAATACCCCCCACATACTCCGCAGCGTCGAACACGGCAAAATTATACCCCCCGGTCAGCTCAGTCAGCTCAAACAGCTCCATCCCGAAACGGATATCGGGCTTGTCGGTCCCGTACCTGTCCAGCGCCTCATTATATGTTATCCTCGGAAAAGGCCCGTTAAAGCTTATATCCTTTATCTTATGGAAAAGATGCTTTGCCAGTCCCTCGAAAGTATTAAGCACATCCTCCTGCCCGGCAAATGACATCTCACAATCTATCTGCGTGAACTCAGGCTGCCGGTCCGCCCTCAGGTCCTCGTCCCTGAAACACTTCACTACCTGGTAATACCGGTCATACCCCGATATCATCAGCAATTGCTTGAATATCTGTGGTGACTGTGGCAAAGCGTAAAACTGGCCGGGGTTCATCCTCGAGGGAACCACAAAATCCCTGGCTCCCTCTGGGGTTGATTTTATCATTACAGGAGTCTCTATCTCAATGAATTCCTGCTGGTCAAGGTACCTGCGTATCTCCCCTGCCATGCGGTGCCGCAGCTCCAGGCTGTTCTTCATCACGTTGCGCCGAAGGTCAAGATACCTGTACTTCATTCTGAGCTCATCGCCCCCGTCAGTATCATCCTCAATGGTAAAAGGCGGCAGTTTTGACGGATTAAGTATACTGAGGGTCTTCATCTCTATTTCGATCCCGCCCGTAGGTATCTTCAGGTTTTTGTTCGACCGTTCCCGTACCACGCCTGTTGCCTGAATAACATACTCCCTTCCCAGTTTCCTGGCCTCTTTGCATAACGGAGCATCCGTCTCCATATTAAAAACAAGCTGGGTTATCCCGTAGCGGTCTCTCAGGTCGATAAAGGTCATGCCTCCAAGGTCGCGCGATCTCTGCACCCACCCGCTAAGGATTACCTCCTTGCCGGCATGCTTCAGATTAAGCTCTCCGCAGGTATGTGTCCTGTACATATAGAAATAATTGGTTAGTTTGCTAAATTAAGAATATTTTTGAACTTGCCTTTTACCAGTCAATAAAACAACCATGGACACACACGTTTTTTCAGATGCATATTTCATGAAAGAGGCTCTCAAGGAGGCCGAAAAAGCAATGGAAAGGGATGAGGTGCCCGTTGGGGCCGTTATTGTGAGCAACAACATGATAATAGCCAGAGCACACAACCTTACCGAGACCCTGAACGACACCACTGCACATGCCGAGATGCAGGCATTCACGGCTGCATCCGGGTATCTTGGAGGCAAATACCTCAACGACTGCACCCTTTACGTAACCCTTGAACCCTGCACAATGTGTGCCGGCGCGGCATACTGGACCCGCATAGGGAAAATAGTCTGGGGCGCAGATGATGAGAAGCTGGGCTTCACCCTTACCAACAAAAACATGCTCCACCCCAAAACAGAGATCATATCAGGTATAATGGAGGCCGAGTGCTCGGCCATTTTGAAAAAATTCTTTCGCAAAAAACGGAAATAGTCCGGCATTCTGCTTCTCCGGGTATACTCAGCCTTTGACCTGCAATATGAATTACCCCAAGGCAGGGCCCGAAGTATCAGATGGTATTTATTATTTCCAACCCGGAGGGCCGGGTATTAAATAATTAACATTTATTTCATCCCGGGCCGACATTTTTTATACTTTTACCTTGAATTTTGAACAGCCTGCAAGGCTTTAACACAATCCGGCAATATTATCCGGATATTATCCAAATCAAATATTATACAAATGGACCTGTTTAAACTTATTGTACGCGGGATAATCATACCCGCACTGATAATCGGCCTTTCGGGGCACAACTCCCTTCAGGCAGCTATGGCAAACGGGCCGGAAGGTTCCTTTCCCGGGCATGCCAATACCGGGGTAATTATGGCTTGCAGCCAGGATGAAGACAGCATATCATCTGAAGAACCCAGTCCTGTCAGATGGCAGGATGTAGCCTGTTGGAAATTCATTCACGGTGGCTCGGTCACCATCTCAAACGACGGCAGCTGGTTCGCATACTGGTACAGCCCTAACAAGGGCAATTCGGAAATGGTCCTGCAAAGCACGACCGGTGATATCAAAAAGACCTTCCCGATTGGCGAGACCGGGGGCGGAGCGGGAAATGCGATCGCCTTCAGCCACGACTCCAGATTTGTGGCCTTTACGGTCTATCCCACTGAGGAGGAGAAGGAGAGAGCAAACCGCGGTGATGCCCCTTCCAACAAGATGACACTGATAGACCTTCAGAATGACGAGGAGACCACCTATGAAAATGTCAGGTCATTCTCGTTTTCGGGCGAAAATCCCGGATGGATCGCGGTGCACCTGACAACGCCAAGGCCTTCACAGGACAATGATGCAGGCAGGGGGACCGACCTGCTGCTTGTTAATCCCCGAAAGGGAAATACTTTTAATTTCGGTAATGTATCTGAATTCTCTTTTGACAAGAAGGGGAACTGGCTGGCATGGCTGACTGATGCACATGGCAAGGCGGGNAACGGACTGCAGATGCGTAACATGCAGACGGGTGAGGTGTTGTCGCCCGAAAGCGGCAAGGCTGCATACAGGCACCTCAACTGGACAAAGGAGGGAGACGGACTGGCAACGCTGAAAGGTGAAGAAAGTGATGAATTCAAGGATGATGTGTACTCGGTTATCGGGTTGAGGGGCTTTAACAGGGGTGCGCCCGAGAAGGTGGTTTACAACCCGCATGAGGACCCCGGGTTTCCTGATGAAATGACCATAAGCCCCAACCGGGGCCCCTACTGGTCAGATAACCTCAACACCTTTATATTCGGCATACACCGCAATGAGCGGGAGGAAAAAAAGGAGAAGGATGACAATGGCCCGACAGCGGAAAATGACACCCTTGCCACAGCCGTAAACGACACAATCGCGGGTGGCGGAAACGGAGAAACAGCGGCTGCGGTGAAAAATACCGACGAAAAACCTGACCTGATATTGTGGCACTGGAAGGACAGCCGCCTCCAGTCGGTCCAGCGCAACAGGCGCAATGCCGACAGGAACTTCAGCTACCTGGCCCTTTACCATGTGCGGGAAAACAGGTTCATCAGGCTTGCCGACGATGAGATGCGGTCAGTCAACATTGCCCCGAAACAGAAATATGCCATAGGGATCGACAACAGCAAGTATGAGCTGATAGGGGGACTGAGCGGCGAGAACTTTGCCGATGTATACACAGTTGACCTTGCCACCGGGCAGCGCAGAATGGTACTGGAAAAGCACCGGATGCTCGGGGGACTGCAGCCATCGCCCGACGGTGAAAAATTCACCTGGTACCGTGAGGGCAATTACTATGTGTGCACGTTTGCCACCGCCGAAAGCGTGGTTATTACCGAAAACATACCAACAACATTTGTAAACCTTGAGAACGACCGCAACGTGCCGTATCCGCCTACCCCTGTGCTGGGATGGACAAGCGACAGCAGGGAATTGCTGATAAGGGACAACTGGAACGTGTGGAAAGTATCTGATAACGGAAGGAGGTTTGATAATCTGACCATGGACGGCGAAAGGAACGGCAGGCGTTACCAGTTCCGCTTCAGACTCGACCCCGACGAAGAGGGGATCGACCTGAGGCAGCCACTTTTCCTGAGGGTGTTTGACCAGGAGACCAAGAAAAGCGGTATAGCCAGGATCGACCGCGGCAGGAGCGGCGCCACAACGCTGCTGTGGGATGACGCGTCATACGGAAACCTGAGAAAAGCGGCCGATAAAAATGTCTACTTCTTTACCCGCGAAACGGTAACCGACCCGCCCGATTTTTATGTATCAGATAACACCGGCCTGACGGGCGCTCGCAAACTGACCGGAACATACCCCGAACAGGAAGGTTTTGCCCTCTCCCCGGGTTCACGGCTGATATCATTCGTTAGCGACCAGGGAGACACCCTTCAGGCGGCGCTCTTTCTGCCTGCCGGTTACGAGGAGGGAAAACAGTACCCCACGGTTGTATATATATACGAGAGGCTGACGCAGGGACTGAACAGCTATTCAAGGCCCGTCTTCCCGGGCGGGGGATTTAACCGTGCCATGTACACCAGCAACGGATACGCAGTGCTGATGCCCGATATTGTCTACAAGCTGAACGACCCGGGTATGTCGGCGGTATGGTGCGTGCTGCCTGCAGTAGGGGCGGCCCTGGAGACCGGCGTGATTGATCCTGACAACATCGCTATTCACGGCCATTCCTGGGGCGGGTACCAGACATCTTTCCTGATAACACAGACCGACATGTTCAGGGCTGCGGTTGCAGGAGCGCCGCTTACCAATATGATAAGCATGTACAGCCTTATCTACTGGAACACCGGCAGCACTAACCAGCCCATCTTTGAGAGCAGTCAGGGAAGGCTGACTCCGGGGTACTGGGACAACTGGGAGGCGTTTAAACGCAATTCACCGGTTTACTTTGCGCAAAACGTCAACACGCCCCTGCTTCTGATGCATAACGACGAGGACGGTGCGGTCGACTTCACCCAGGGAATTGAGTATTACAACACCCTGCGCAGGCTTAAGAAGCCGGTAATAATGCTTCAGTACGAGGGGGAAAACCACGGGCTGCGCAAGACCGCCAACCAGATTGACTATGCGGTGCGCATGATGGAATACCTCGACTACTACCTGAAGGGTGAGGAGGCACCCGAATGGCTCGAGAAAGGAGTGCCGCTGCTGGAGATGGAGAAACACCTCGAGCAGCGGACTTCAGTGCTGGGGGGCAGTTAAGGTTGATTTGGCAGTTTGCCTTTAACGGAGCGGGATGTCAGATGTCTGCCACATCTCCCCGCTCCAGGTACTGGGCATCAACAACGGCGATCGCGGCCATATTAACGATCTCCCTGACAGAACTCTCGATCTGAAGGATGTGCACCGGCTTGTTCAGCCCCAGCAGTATGGGCCCGACAGCCTCGGCTCCACCTATCTCCTGCATCATCTTGTAGGCTATGTTGCCCGAGCTTAGATTGGGGAATATCACCGTATTGATATCGGCATCTGCAAGCATTGAAAAGGGGAACCTTATTTTGCGCATCTCCCTGTTGAATGCGAAGTTGGCCTGCATCTCGCCGTCAACCATCATGTCGGGATGTTCCTTGTGCAGTATCTCAACGGCTTCGTGCACACGCTGGGGACTGCCGTCCCGTATCGAACCGAAATTGGAATAGGAGACCAGGGCAATCCTGGGTTCAATATTGAACTTCCTTATTGAATGTGCCACGAGCAAGGTGGTATCAACCAGCGTCCGGGCCGAAGGCTCTATGTTTACCGTGCAATCGGCAAAGAAGAACGGCCCTTTCTTGGTGATCATAAGGTACATGCCCGCTATGTGATTCATGGTGTTGTTGGTTCCGACAATCTGCAGGGCCGGACGTATGGTTTCTGCATACCTTGATGAGAAGCCCGAAATGAAGGCATCTGCCTCACCGGTCTCGACCATCATCACTCCAAAATAGTTACGGTCGTACATCTTGTCAAGGGCCTCATCATATAGCATTCCCTTGCGCTGCCTTCTTTTGTGCAGATGTTTGGCGTAACGCTCCCTCCTCTCCTCTTCCTTGTCACTGCGGTAATCGATAACCGGCACCCCGTCAAGCCTCAGACAGTTATCGGCAATCAGCTTCCTTATAACCTCGGTGTTTCCAAGCAGGACAGGTTTGGCTATGCCGTCAACCAGCACCCCCTGCGCGGCCTTAAGTATCTTTAGGTTGTTGGCCTCTGCAAATACCACGCGTTTCGGGTTCTGTTTTGCCTTCTCAATTATCGAACGGATGAGCTGGTTGTCAAAACCGAGCCGCCTGTTGAGCTCCAGGTCATATGCCTTCCAGTCGCTTATCTTCCTGTGTGCAACTCCCGAATCGATCGCTGCCCTGGCTACTGCGGCCGAAACCCTGGAAATAAGCCTTGGGTCAAGCGGCTTGGGTATAAGGTATTCCCTCCCGAAGGTCAGGTTTTCCAGCCCGTATGCCTTGTTCACATCATCAGGGACAAGCTCCTTTGCAAGTGTGGCCAGCGCATTACAGGCAGCTATCTTCATCTCCTCGTTTATTGTGGATGCCCGCACATCAAGGGCGCCCCTGAAGATAAACGGGAACCCCAGGACGTTGTTTACCTGGTTCGGAAAATCGGAGCGCCCGGTGGCCATAATGACATCATCCCTGGCAGCTACGGCGTCATCATAGGAGATCTCCGGTGTGGGATTGGCCATGGCAAAAACAATGGGATTTTCAGCCATGCTTCTGACCATATCCCGGGTTACTATGTTGCCTACCGATAAACCCAGGAACAGGTCGGCCCCCTCCATAGCTTCGGCAAGTGTGCGTACTTTTGTTTCGCGCGCAAATTTCCTCTTAACCTCGTTGATATCTTTGCGGCCGGTATGAAGCACACCCTTGCTGTCAAGCATGATAATATTTTCAGGCCTGACCCCCAATGAGATGTAGAACAGGGAACATGAAACACCAGAGGCGCCCGCACCGTTCACCACCACTTTCAGATCTGCTATGTTCTTGCCGTTCAGCTCAAGGGCATTCAGCAGGGCCGCACCCGATATTATGGCGGTACCATGCTGGTCATCGTGGAAAACGGGAATGTCAAGCTCTTTTTTCAGCCTCTCCTCGATCTCGAAACACTCCGGGGCCTTTATATCTTCAAGGTTTATTCCGCCGAAGGTAGGAGCGATCGCCTTTGTGATCTCTATAAGCTTTTCGGTGTCCTTGCAGTCAACCTCGATGTCAAACACATCAACATCGGCAAAAACCTTGAAGAGCAGTCCTTTGCCCTCCATAACCGGTTTACCGGCAAGGGCTCCTATGTCGCCCAGTCCGAGAACTGCGGTACCGTTTGAAATAACGGCTACAAGATTGCCTTTTGCCGTATACCTGTATGCATTTTCGGGGTCCTTTTCAATCTCCCGGCAGGGCTCCGCCACCCCTGGTGTATAGGCCATTGAGAGATCCCTCTGTGTACTGTAGGCTTTGGTTGGGACCACTTCGATCTTGCCGGGCTTGCCTTTACAGTGGTAATTCAGAGCCTCCTGTTTTGTAATTTTCGCCATGGTTAAAAGGTGTTTGGGGGTTATACATCTTTAAGGAATATTGACTTGCCGCAACAAGTCATATTACGAATAATTTGCCTTTTAACCGCATGTAATGAATATGTTATTCAGCAGATGTCTCCTCACTGTCGACTGAGCCTGCAACAAGAGCATCATATTCCTTCCTGTTCCTGAAAATATCACAGGCCAGATAGATGGCCCGTCTGAAAGGATCGGGTGAAGCAACACCAGTCCCGGCAATCTCAAAAGCGGTCCCGTGCGCCGGAGAAGTCCGGACCACCGGAAGTCCAGCCGTAAAATTGACCCCGCTTTCAAATGCAAGCGCCTTGAACGGACCAAGTCCCTGATCATGGTACATTGCCAGGATGGCATCGAATTTTGAGAAATTGTCTGAACCGAAAAACCCGTCGGCCGGAAATGGCCCCAGGGCCATTATATTCTCATCTCTGGCGCGATCGATAGCAGGATAAATTAACTCTTTTTCCTCAGTCCCTATCAATCCGTCCTCCCCGCAATGGGGGTTGAGCCCGAGTACCGCTATACGTGGCTTCCTTATACCGAAGTCCCGCACCAGCGAAGAGTGAAGCAGTCTAATCTTGCCAACCAGCATATCGACAGACAGTAATCCGGGGACATCTGCGAGGGCCACATGCCCGGTCGCTACAGCGACTTTAATAAGATCGCTCACCATAAGCATCAGAACATCAGACGACTCAAAATGGTGTGCAAGATATTCGGTATGCCCCCTGAAAGGAAACTTATCAGACTGTATGTTCAGCTTATTTATCGGGCCCGTAACAACCAGATCTATTACTCCCTGTTTCAGGTCATTCACGGCCGTATTGAGCGATATTGCCGATGCTTCTCCGGCCATGAGGGTCGATTTTCCAAGCTCGACCCTGATGCTGTCATCAAGGCAGTCGACAATATTAACCCTTTTCGGGTTAGCTTCAATAGCATTTTTAATGTTGTTAAAGCTGAAGTTATCAATATTAAGTGCTTTACGATGATACGCCCCTACCTTCGGCGAACCGTAAACTACGGGAGTACAGACATCAAGCATCCTGGGATCCGTCAGTGCCTTTATGATCACTTCATAGCTTATGCCGTTAATATCTCCCTGGGTTATCCCCACTCTTACTTTTGAAGTATCCATGATACTGTGAGTTATAGTTTTCCTGTTACTGTCACCAATTTTTCAGTTTCCAATCAATGCCAAACTCTCACCCCTTCATTGCATATCTGAAGAAAAAATCAGTCAGAAGACGCACTCCCGTACCAGTGCCACCCTTTGTCCTGTAAGCCTCGGCTTTATGAAGGAACGCTGTTCCGGCAATATCCAGGTGGATCCAGGGGTAGGAAGTAAAATGCTCAAGGAACTTTCCTGCCGTTATGGTGCCGGCCTCCTTGCCGCCTATATTCCTGATGTCAGCAACATCCGACTTAAGCATCTCACGGTACTCCTCCCACAGCGGAAACAAAACTGTACGTTCGTGGGTACGGTAACCGCTCTCCTCGAGCCCGGCATACCAGTTGACTGCATCCTTCTGCATTGCGGCCATTCCCTGTGTACCGAGAGCTGCGGCGGCCGAACCGGTGAGAGTGGCAATATCAATTACAAGAGCCGGTTCATACTGTTTAGCCCAGCTAAGGGCATCTCCAAGCAGCAGTCGCCCCTCGGCATCAGTATTGAGAACCTCGACGCTGGTTCCGTCATACATTGATATTATGTCGCCGGGAACAATGGCATTTCCGTCAGGCCTGTTGTCTGTGGCTGGTACAAGACCGATGACATGCACCGGGATACGGGAAGACGACAGTGCATACATTGTACCTGCAACCGTCGCTGCGCCGGCCATGTCACACTTCATATAATCCATGCTGTTATGAGTGGGTTTAAGGCTAAGTCCCCCGGTATCATATACAACACCCTTGCCAACAAGGACAAATGGTTTTTTATTGACCGGATTCTCAGGCTTCCACTCCATTACAGAAAAAGTGGGAGGATCAACACTGCCCCTGTTTACAGCCAGCAGACCTCCCATCCTCAGGCTTTCGATCTTCTGTTTGGTCATAACCTCCACCGCAAATCCCGAACGGGCGCCGGCTTCCCTCAATCTGTCTGCCAGCCCGGAAGCATTCAGGTGGGACAGTGGTTCATTTACCAGATCCCTTGCCAGATATACGGCTTCACAAACCGATTTAAGCCATTCTAAATCATCTTCACCAAGATTGGCAGAGTATATGTATATTCTTCCCGGAAATGACTCTTCCTTTTCCTTTTTTGTTACATATTTGTCAAACCGGTAACTGACAAGTATCAGCCCCTCCACCAGTGCAGAAATAAGCTCCGGGTCGTTTACCAGGTCAACAAACGCAAGCTCCGGGTGGTCGTGCTCCCTTAACACCCGGTGAATTCCGGAAGAGATATTCCTGAGTACTTCAAGCTGTTCCGGTAAAGGCTTGCTCCCGTCATTTACTGCGACACATATATATGTTCCAAGCCTGTTGATAATTATAAGATCATCCCCCTTTTCAATACGCGCCCTGGTATATTCCGTTTCACTGTCTGTCATTCCGGGCACTTCCAGACGGCTCCCCTTTGCTGTCAGGTAAACAGCCGGCATCCCCTCCGGAATTTCTCCGGTTTTTACCAGTATTGTATCCATTCTGATCTGAGTTTATATTATGACCGCCCTAAAGTAAAGATCAAACGGCAGCTTGCCTGTTTAAGCACCCCGGTTTTGGCAGTCAAGCCCAAAGTTAAATGATTTTGAACAGTTTTTTCATCCGTCCGCCAAATTGTTAACATGCAACAATCGGGTAGGAGAAACGGGATTAATTCCTGTTTCGACCTCCCACACCACCGTACGTACCGTTCTGCCATGCACGGCACACAATAACAAAAGGGCTGCACTGCACGGCAACCCTTTTTGTATAATCTATTTAAGAGTGTATTACATCATACCTCCCATGCCACCCATACCCGGGTTCATTGGAGGCATATCCGGTTTCTCCTCTTTCTCTTCAACAATAACACACTCGGTTGTGAGGAACATTCCGGCAACCGATGCTGCATTCTCAAGGGCAATACGTGCAACTTTGGTAGGATCGATAACTCCTGACTCATACAGGTTCTCATATTTGTCTGTGTAGGCATTGTAACCGAAATCTGCCTTGCCTTCCTTTACACGCTGTACCACGATCGAACCTTCCATTCCCGCATTCTCAACGATCATGCGCAGGGGTTCCTCAATAGCCCTTCTTACAATCGCAATACCGGTAGTCTGATCGTCATTATCACCTTTCAGCTTGTCAAGCGAGGCAATCGCCCTTATGAATGCTACGCCTCCACCGGGGATTATCCCCTCTTCAACAGCAGCACGTGTAGCACTGAGAGCGTCGTCTACCAGGTCTTTCTTTGACTTCATCTCAACTTCAGAAGCCGCTCCGATATAGAGTACGGCTACTCCACCTGACAGTTTCGCGAGACGCTCCTGAAGCTTCT
>SL_3KL_010_SEDDRAFT_10003631_pt1 | contig 14007 bp, 13 predicted proteins | sample SodLakKL_010_SED_2_FD_10381 | JGI IMG/M metagenome (IMG submission 10381)
TATAGGCTTTTGTGCCGGCGCCTATTACGCTGCCGATATTTTTAACTGGCAGGGCAGCGAATATGATTACCCCCTGGAAATATTTTCCGGTAGCAGTGTCGGCCCGCTTAGCGGCCAGGTCGGTTGGGGAGAACAAGCTCTCTTAAACCTTAATCCCGAGCACCCTGCCAACAAAAATTTTGAACATGAACTTGATATTTACTACTTTGACGGCCCTTATTTTATACCACACGATAGTGATGAAATTTATGCCGGTACAATCGAAATACTGGCCCACTACGATGTAAATAATCAACCTGCTGTAATAGCAGGCCGCTTTGGGGATGGCGGATACCTTCTATTCGGACCCCACCCGGAGATGGACGGGTACGGTAAAGACGAAGGCTCCAACTGGCCATGGCTTTACTCCTCCCTCCTCTGGTTTTCCAACTGGTGAGCATTACTATTTTAATGATATAATTAAAATAAACAACTAACAGAGGATGGTGAACTTTATGCGGCGCATCTACTTTATAGCACTTTTAATTATAATGATCACAGCATCTTTTTTCGGTGGAATGACAGCAGGCAACAGCTATCCTCCCGACCAGGTTAAAGATATCAGCATCGACGCGTTGCTTAACTTTACCGGCTTTCCGGGCAGCCCTGCCGGAGAGGACGAGGTTGCGATAGAACAGGATGAAATACCTGAAGAAGAACCTGAGCCCGAACCTGAACCTGAACCTGAACCCGACTTGCGTTCCATTAAAATGGTGGTTACCGGTAATATTATGGCCCACATACCTCAAATCGAGCAGGCCCATGTGGAAGATGACCGGTATGATTTCAGTCCCAGCTTTGAAATCATCGCTCCTTACCTCCGGGCCGGAGATATTACAATCGCTGACCTTGAAGGAATGCAAGCCGGACCTGATATAGTTTCCGCAGGGTGGGGAGTAAGCGGTTATACCGGCTTCCCGGAATTTAATGCTCCCGGCGAGCTCTCTGAAGCCCTCTATGAAGCCGGGGTAAATGTTTTCACCTTCGCCAACAATCATGCTCTCGACCGTGGTTACGACGGTTTGATGGCAACCCTGGATCATGTCCGCGGTCTTGGCGCTGAAACTATAGGTGCCTATAAAAACTGGGAAGAGCGAAATACACCACTGTTCCTTGACAAGGATGGCATCAAGGTTGCCCTGATCGGTTATACTTACGGAACTAACGGCATACCTGTACCTGACGGTCATGAGTATTGTGTTAACCTTGTTCCTGACTTTTATGATATCACCCCTGTTATTGAAGATATTGAAACTGCCCGGCAAAATGGGGCTGACCTTATTGCTGTATTCCCTCACTGGGGTGGTGAACACCATCATGAACCGCAACCGCAACGCCTGCGCCAGGTTGCCGAAGAACTGGCAGCAGCCGGTGCAGACCTGGTTATTGGCGGACATCCCAAGTATGTTCAGCCGATAGAATGGTTTTTCCATGAAGAAAATGGCGTTGAGCGACCTACCCTGGCCATTTACTCACAGGGCAATTTCATTTCAAACCAGAGTGAAGCAGCAAACAATACTCCCTTCGTGGAGTACGGACTGCTTCTTGATGTTGAATTAACAAAAAACTATGACACTGGAGAAGCCTGGATCAGTGATGTTGATTATGAAGTCACCTGGGTGCACCGTGAATGGAGGCACCGGGTTTTACCTTTGTCAGATGTTTTTACTGCATCACCTGAAGATTACAAACTGACTGAAGCGCAGGTAGAGCGCATGAAAGGCATATACGACACAACAGTAGAAGTAGTTGAACGGTATGGCCACCCGGAAGATAAAGCAAGGGCTATGACCATTGCCGAAGAACTCTATAACCAGGCATACGAGGAGGGTTTTTAGGTGAAGATAGGGGTATTCACAGAAAGCTTTCGCCCATATACCAGCGGAGTAGTCAGATCGATTGAACTGTTTTCACGGGAATATAACAATCTTGGTCACGAAGTTTATATATTCGGGCCNGATTATCCNATGCTCCACCCACCCAAAGAAGAAGGCGTTTTTCGCTTTGTTTCAGTTCCCTGGCCGACTATGCCTGANTTTTCCCTGCCCATTCCTTTTTCAGCGTATCTCGGTTCCACTATCCGCAAGATTGGTTTAGATNTCATTCATTCCCACTCNCCTTTCCTGCTCGGCCGTTTGGGNGCAAGNGCTGCGCGNCGCCACCGNCTACCCCTTGTCTTTACTTTTCATACACTCTACGAACAATATGTTCATTACTTTCCTTTTGTCGAAGATACCTCAAAACAGGTCGTTCAGTCCATTGCCCGTAATTTCTCAAATCGCTGCAACATGGTAGTAGCGCCTTCCCAGCTGGTAGTAAACTACCTTCGCCGTATCGGGGTGGAATCTCCGATTGTTAATATCCCAACAGGCGTTGACCTTGAAGAATTCAAAGGATGCAGCAACACCTGGTTTAAAGATAACTACGGTGTTAAGGACGATGAAAAAGTTTTACTTTTCGTTGGCCGCCTGGGCCAGGAAAAAAACGTTACTTTCCTCTTAAAAGCTTTTCAGGCTGTCCATGAACAGTTTCCAGAAGCCCGCCTGGCAATGGTTGGCAAAGGTCCACAGGAGGAATTACTTCGCAAAATGGCTAACCAAATGGGCATAGAAGACAGGGTCATTTTTACCGGGATGCTGCCCCGCCAGACAATAGTTCACTGTTATGCCAGTGCCGACCTTTTTGTATTTCCTTCAGTGACGGAAACCCAGGGCCTGGTTATAGGTGAAGCAAAAGCTACCGGCCTTCCCGTTGTTGCTATCCGTGCGTACGGCCCAGCAGAAATGGTATACCATAACGATGACGGTCTTTTAACCGACCCCTCCCTCCCTGCTTTTACAGAAGCAATTATTACCCTGCTTCGCGACCGAAAGCTTTATGAAAGGATGAGTAAGAAAGCCCTGGAAAATGTGACCCACGTTTCTTCCAGGCGCTGCGCTGAGCAAATGCTGGAGGTCTACCAGGATTTAATTGATGATAACGCCTATGCATCAAAAAAGAAAAATCCTTATAGAATTTAACGTTCGAATAATTACAGCCGCGATAAACAGGCTTAAACTTTAAATTAACATTTATCTTGTCAGGCAGTAATGTTTTCAGTATAATAATTGTTAATTGCAGTAAATAGCCCACTGCTACAGGCAGCGGGCTAAAATTTAATTTCTTGGGGGCTTATTGATGTTTCAGCTGATTTCAGGACTTGTCTTAATTGCCGTTTTTTTTGTTCTCGTTTTCATGCTAAAACGCGGTTACGATGAAAAGGAAAAAAATAAGGACAAATAGTCTTAGCTAGATAAACTGATCTAATCCATTCCTGATTCAATGTAACTAATAGCTCTATCAATCCTGGCCAGGGTTTTCTCCTTACCCAGCAGGCTAATTATTTCAAACAGTCCGGGTCCTCCCATTCTACCGGTCAGGGCAAGACGGGTCGGCTGGATAAGCCGTCCAAAAGAAAGACCTGTTTTTTCACTCATTTCATTAAAGAGCGCTTCGGTTTTCTCTTCATTAAAATCATCCAGTNCATGCAATTCCTGCCTGATAGAACGCAGGACATCTAAGGCGCCTTCCTTTTGAAAAGCTTTTTTTATCCCCTTCTGATCATATTCAAAGTCATCAAGGTAAAAATATTCTGCTGCCTCAGCCAGCTCCACCAGGGTCCTCGCTCTTTCCCTGACAGCTTTCAGGACCTTTTTAAAGTAATCAAGTTCATCGCCGGCTTGCTCCCCTTTAAGCAAACCATGCCTTTCAAAAAATGGCCTGGCAGCTTCTGCCAGACGGTCAGGATCCGACTCCCGGATATAATGGCCGTTCATCCAGGCCAGCTTGCTGACATCATAAATAGCAGCGGTTTTATTAACTTTTTCCAGGTTAAATGCTTCTATCATATCATCAAGGTTTAATAATTCCCGATCTTCTCCGGGCGACCAGCCCAGTAAAGCCATGTAGTTTATTAAAGCCTCCGGCAGGTAACCCTCATTCTGGAATTCCTCAACCGAAGTAGCCCCATGTCTTTTACTTAATTTACTGCGGTCAGGTGCCAGAATCATCGGTACGTGGGCAAAGGCGGGCAGATCATAACCGAGGGCTAATGCACAGAGCTGCTGACGGGGAGTATTGGATAAATGCTCCTCGGCCCTGATTACATGAGTGATCGCTAACTGCAGATCGTCAACAACACTGGCAAAGTTATAAGTTGGCTGACCGTTTGATTTAAGAATTATAAAATCATCAAGCATTTCATTATCAAAATGGACTTTACCCCTGATCAAATCATCTACCACTGTTTCGCCGCTATCAGGTGTCCTCAGCCTGACTACAGCTTTCCTACCTTCACTGCGGCATTTTTCTTCCGCCTCGGGAGATAATTCTCGACAGGTTCCGGGGTATAGAAAAGCCCTGTTATCTTTTTTAGCCTCTTCACGTCCCTTTGCCAGTTCTTCTGTGGTGCAGTAGCAGCGGTAACCTTTATTTTCTATAAGCAGCCGTTCTGCTTCAGCAGTATAATGATCCTGTCTCCTGGACTGGTAATATGGTCCTTCATCCCAATCGAGGCCCAGCCAGCGCAGGGAAACAAATAATTTTTCAACATAATCTTCCCTGGAACGCTCTAAATCAGTATCATCGATGCGCAGAACAAGAGTCCCGTTTTTTGCCCTGGCATAAAGCAGGTTAAACAAAGCCGTCCTCGCGCCACCGATATGCAGCTCCCCGGTCGGACTGGGTGCAAACCTAACCCTTATGTTTGACACAAAAACACCTCTTCCTTACAGCAAAATAGATAACAGTATGCCCGCTGCAACAGCCGACCCAATCACTCCGGCTACATTAGGCCCCATGGCATGCATCAATAGATAGTTGTTTGGGTTCTCTTCTTTTCCTACAGACTGGGAAACTCGAGCAGCCATTGGAACCGCCGATACCCCGGCAGAGCCAATCAGCGGGTTAATTTTACCGCCGGTGATTGCATATAAAAGTTTACCCATCAACACCCCCGTGGCGGTGCCAAAGGCAAAGGCTACCAGGCCGAGACCGATAATTTTCAAGGTGTCAGGAGTTAGAAAATATACAGCTGTTGCTTTTGCTCCTACGGTCAAACCTAAAAATATTACGATAATGTTGTTTAACTCATTTTGGGCGCCCTTGCTTAACCGTTCGGTAACCCCGCTTTCACGGAGCAGGTTACCAAACATCAGCATACCGAGGAGCGGCAGTGCTGCCGGAAGCAGAAGTCCCGTTAGAATAATTACCACAATCGGGAACAAAATCTTTTCCATCTTGGATACAGGACGCAGCTGCTCCATAATAACCAGGCGCTCTTTTTTCGTGGTGAGCAGACGCATAATTGGCGGTTGAATAATCGGCACCAGGGCCATGTATGAATAAGCAGCAATAGCTATAGAACCGAGCAGTTCCGGAGCCAGCCGGCTGGCTAAAAATATGGCCGTAGGACCGTCAGCACCGCCGATGATACCAATTGCACCAGCCTCCTGGGGAGAAAAACCGAATAAGGTTGCTCCAATGAAGGTTAAGAAAATGCCAAATTGGGCTGCGGCGCCCAGTAGAATGGTAATTGGGTTAGCTATAAGTGGGCCAAAATCAGTCATCGCCCCCACCCCAAGAAAAATCAGGGGCGGGTAAATCCCCAGTTCCAGGCCCAGGGAGAGGTAGTAAAGCAGTCCTCCAATATCTTCACCTGTTCCAGGAAACATTAATCCGCCGAGCGGAAGGTTTACCAGGAGCATCCCGAAGCTGATCGGCACCAGCAGTAAAGGTTCATATTTTTTTGCTATGCCCAGGTAAAGCAAAATACAGGCAACAACTATCATAATTATGTTGCCTGCCTGAAGATTATAATAACCGGTTCCCCGGATAAAATCGAATAGCATATCAAGCAATTCAGCCCAGCCCCTTTCATACTGTGTCTGGTTTCAAATGATTATAATAGTGAATTAAGATAAAACGACAAGGGGATCTCCGCTGTTTACAGTATCACCTTTTTTCACCAGCACTTCGCTTACTGTGCCTGCCTGAGCTGCGGTTAATTCATTCTCCATTTTCATGGCTTCCAGGACCAACAAAACGTCTCCTTCACTGACTTCGTCACCGACACTTACTTTTACTTCGAGAACAGACCCGGGCATAGGCGCTTTCACTTTTGATCCACCTGGTCCACCGGTCGGAGCAAACTTCTCCTGTACATTTTTCTCTGTATTATTGGCAGCAGGTTCTGCCCTCACTTCTCCAACAGGCTCTTTTTTCTCTTGAGGCTTTTCTGTGACAGATGCCTGTTTAGCCTGGCTCACCGGAAGAGATGCATTACTGGAACTACCTGCAGAGGATTCTTTAACTTCTTCTACCTGCACTGTATAAGCTTGTCCGTCAACTGTTACCTTGAATGTCTTCACGCTGCTTAATCCTCCTAATTCTTTCTAATTCCATTCTATTTTCCATTAGCGCTTTTCTTCCGATCATATGCCATCCGCCTGCAGCACTGCCGGCCCCTGCAGGGTGAACAGCAATAGCAATTCTGCTGCCTTCCTTAATTTCATTATTTAACTGTAGATAGCGGTAAACAGCAGCAAATATTGCCGCAGTTTTTTGGCTTTCCTCACCTGGTTTAGCTGGTTCTGTCTTACTTGTAACCGGTGATCCTTTTGCAGGAAGGGTGGTTTGTGGACCCCCTTTTTCATGAAAAATCCTGGCGAAAACTAGCAGTAAAATATAAAGGCCGACCAGGGTTACAATCACCACAGAAAAACCGAGAACCATGACCTGGATTGCGAAATCAATATCATGCATTTTAGATTATCTCCCCCCTGAAAAACACATACTAGATTTTATCACTTTCTGCCATAATTGCAAAGCTAGACAGTACGATAAAATCAATTTATGACCGCCCGATCGCATCTTTCATTGCCTGCAAATATTCATAGCTGATTGCATATTTCTGCTGGTAACCGTGGTTATTAATATTTTGTCCGTGAAAGTCTGAACCTCCGGTAATTAAAAGCTTTTTAGCTTCAGCATATTCCTTATAATAACGGGCCAGCCCCTTGCTGTGATCCGGGTGATAAACTTCTATACCCTGCAATCCATTCGCTGTAAGCTCATCAAGGACTTCTTTGCCTGTATTTCCGGGATGGGCATAAACCGAAACAGCTCCAACCTGGTTCAGTAAATCCAAAACTTCTGCAGCAGACATGCTCTCCCTTGATACAAATGCCGGCTTGCCCCTGTTCAGGTATGTCTTGAAAGCTTCATTTATGGTGTGAACATACTTTTTCTTCAAAAGCAGCCTGGCCAGGTGCAGCCTGCCGGGGGCAGCATCTCCTGCTTCCACTAATACTTCTTCCGGCTCTACCTTAAAACCGAGTTTTTTTAAATTATTTACTATCAGCCCCATGCGCCTGAACCTTTTGCTGCGAATATCTTCCAGGGCAGCGCTCAATTTATTTAACTTTTGCGGGTAATAACCCAGCAGGTGAATTTCACGGTTCTTCTCGTAAACGCTTATTTCAACACCCGGGATTAGCTCCAAATCCAGATCAATTGCAGCTTCCTTAGCTTCATTTAAACCTTTGACTGTATCGTGATCTGTCAACCCGGCAGCCCTCAAACCTGCAGATGCGGTAATTTCCATCACCTGGCGTGGAGTGAACAGACCGTCTGATGCAGAACTGTGCAAGTGAAAATCTACTTTTGACAAAAAAATACCCCCTACAACATGTATAAACAGAGGGCGAATAAAGCATATTCGTTGTCAGCTTCAGGTTTTCTAGCGAGGCTCAATGATCAACTTGATTGCCGTTCTTTCCTCACCATCAATCTCAATATCCGTAAAGGCTGGGATACAGATTAAATCAATACCACCTGGAGCGACAAAACCTCTCGCTATTGCTACTGCTTTAACTGCCTGGTTTAGAGCACCTGCTCCAATTGTCTGGATTTCTGCTCCTCCTCTTTCTCTGAGAACCCCTGCCAGGGCTCCTGCTACAGAATTTGGGTTGGATTTTGCTGAGACCTTTAATACTTCCATTATTGCGTGCCTCCTTTGCGGATTTTCCTAATATATTCTCCCTGTTCCGCAAAAGTCCTGCCTGAATTATATGAATTTATCTTAACTTTAGACTCACATTACTCTGTAGATTCGCTCAATAGCAACAGCTTTGCCACTTTCTTCGTCCAATTCAACTATTACAGCATTAAAAACTTTTTTACCATCAGATATTGACAGCTTGTGAGGCATCTGGGTCAGAAACCTTTTTAACGGTCCCTCTTTATCCACACCAAGGATTGAATCGTACAAACCGGCCATGCCCACATCTGTAATATAGGCAGTTCCTTCCGGCAGAATACGTTCATCGGCAGTTTGGACATGACTGTGAGTGCCGAGAACTGCACTGACCCGTCCATCCAGGTACCAGCCCAGGGCCTCTTTTTCAGAAGTTGCCTCTGCGTGAAAATCAACCACAATAAGATCGGCTTTATCTTTTAGCTGCTCAATCTCCCTATCAGCAGTACGGAAGGGGCAATCAGCATGACGCATAAAAACCCTGCCGATTAAATTTAGAACAGCAACCCTGGGACCCCCATTTGCTGGTTCTATAGTTACAGAACCCTCACCCGGGGTAGTATCAGGGGGGTAGTTTGCCGGGCGGATCAAGCATGGTTCATGATCTATAAAATTAAGAATGTCTTTTTGATCCCAAGTGTGATTTCCGCCGGTTATAACATCGACACCCATATTGCGCAGCTCTACGTAAACTTGATGAGTAATCCCGGCTCCACCTGCGGCATTTTCTCCATTGGCAACAGTCAAATCAATNNTTTCTTTACTATAAATATCGGGAAGGCATTTTCTTAGACTGTTCCTGCCGGTTTTCCCTACTACATCTCCAATAAAAAGCAGGCGCATCTTCATATCTCCGTTTCTCGTGTCTTTAATAATAAGAAAGTGCTCAGTAATGAGCACTTTCCTGTCAGCTATAAAGTATTTATAGAAGTACCATTACTTGGCGTAATCTACAGCCCTGGTTTCACGAATAACAGTAACCTTGATTTGACCGGGATACTCCAGCTCACCTTCAATTTTCTTGACAATATCCCGTGCTACCTGGATTGACGTATAGTCGTCGATGCGGTCCGGCTTAACCATGATCCTGATTTCCCGACCAGCATGAATGGCGTACGACTTTTCAACTCCTTCAAATGAGTCTGCAATGTTTTCCAGGTTTTCAAGACGCTTAATATATGCTTCTAAAGTTTCTCGTCTTGCTCCAGGCCTTACTGCGGATATAGCATCAGCCGACTGGATTAAAACTGCCTCAAGGGTTTGAAAATCAACATCACCATGGTGCGCTTCGATGGCATTGACAATGTTTCCTGACTCTTTGTATCTCTTGGCCACTTCAGCTCCAATATGTACGTGAGAACCTTCTGTTTCATGGTCTATGGCTTTACCAATATCATGAAGCAGGCCTGCCCTTTTGGCAAAATTAACATCCAGCCCCAACTCTGAAGCCATCATGCCTGCCAGGTGAGCTACTTCGATCGAGTGCTGTAGCACATTCTGGCCATAACTGGTCCTGAATTTTAATTTGCCCAGCAGCACCACCACGTCAGGATGAAGGCCGTGTACTCTTGACTCAAATGTTGCCCTTTCCCCTTCTTCTTTAATCTGGGCATCAACTTCTTTTCGAGTTTTCTCGACAATTTCTTCAATTCTTGCCGGATGTATCCTTCCGTCACTGACCAGTTTTTCGAGGGCCAGGCGGGCGATTTCGCGCCTGATCGGGTCAAAACCGGAGATAATCACAGCTTCCGGAGTATCATCAATAATCAAATCTATTCCTGTTAATGTTTCCAGGGCCCTAATATTTCGTCCCTCACGGCCAATAATACGTCCCTTCATTTCATCATTGGGCAAATTCACCACTGAAACCGTAGATTCAGAAACATGGTCGGCTGCATAACGTTGTATAGCAAGAGTCACTATTTCCCGGGCTTTCTTTTCACCCTCCGCCTTGGCCTGGCTTTCCATATCCTTAACCATGGCTATCATGTCATGTTCTATTTCATTCCTTACTCTTTGCAGAAGCACATCTTTTGCTTCATCAGAGGTCATGCCCGAGATTCTTTCTAATTCAGTGAGCTGTTTTTGTTCCAGCTTTTCAAGTTCTTCCCTGAATTTATGGCTCTCCTCTTCCTTTAACCTTAATTCCTCTTCTTTATTCTCAACATTATTTAACTTGCGATCAAGACTCTCTTCTTTTTGATCAAGCCGCCGCTCCAGGCGCTGCAGCTCGGAACGTCTTTCTTTAATTTCTTTATCCAGGTCGCTCCGCATACGATGGGCTTCTTCTTTGGCCTCAAGCTGGCTCTCCCTTTTTAGGGAATTTGCTTCCTGGCTGGCATCATCAATTAACTTTTTAGCTGCCGATTCTGCTGAAGATATCTTGGCCTCAGCAGTAATTTTTCGAATATAATAACCGCTCCCGAGACCTAATGCCAGGGCAGCTATTATCATAAGAATAGTTTCTAACATGCACTTCACCTCCCTTTCAATGTCGTTGTTTCAGATTATTAGTTTCTTAAATAAATAAGCTGTGTCCAGGACACAGCTTATAAGATGAAAGTCTGATAAAGGGTACATTTATCCCTTAATTATTTAGAAAGATTTTGATATGAACTTTTAATCTATCCTCAGTGCCTTTCGACACTACAGACTTTCTCTCGTCAGTTATGAACTGAACATCTATTAAGTAAATAATACTTTACATGTTAATTTTAGCCTTAACAAAATATTATGTCAAGGTAAGATTACTCAGAAAGATTGTAATCTTTAATTGCTTCGAATATCAGGTTATCCTGGAAACCCCGCCTTTTTAAAAAAGCCGCCTGCCTTTTAATCCAGCGCTGATCTATTTCTTCGCCAGGGGGCTCTCTTTTACTGAGGATTTCTCTTATTATTTCAAGATCTTCTTCCCGATCAAACTTTTCGTCAATCAGTTCATCTGTAATTTGCCGGCTTATCCCTTTCTGCTGCAGTTCATAACGGACCCTTAGCAGACCGTGACCGCCAGATTTTCGATAACTAATAAAATTTGCAGCAAATCTGCGATCATCCAGGTACCCATAACCGATCATCTCTTCAACAACTTTATCCTTAATATCTTCCGGATAACCCTTCCTGTCAAGGTATTCTTTTACTTCACTAACACTGCGATCCCTGTATGTAAGCTGTCGGAGAACACCACTTCGCGCTTTTTTTAACAAGGCTTCTTGATCCAAACCAGTTCAGCTCCATTAAATTGCTGCTACTTATCTTCCATCTGTTTTTCCTGTTTCTTATCATTGACTTCCTTTTCTCCGGCATCAGCAGCAATTTCATTTAATGGCAGTCCGGCAGCTTGCCGCACTTTTTTTTCAATCTCATTACGCATATCCAGGTTCTCGAGTAAATATTCACGGACTTTTTCTCGGCCCTGCCCCAGTCTTTCTTCACCATATGAATACCAGGCCCCGCTTTTGGTAATAACATTATGCTCCAAACCGAGATCAATCAATGAGCCTTCAAAAGAAACACCTTTTCCGTAAAGAATATCAAACTCCGCCATTTTAAAAGGCGGCGCTACTTTATTCTTGACTACCTTTACCCTGGTCCTGTTACCAATAATTTGATCTGAACCGGCTTTTAAAGATTCAATCCTGCGAACATCCATCCGCACGGAAGAATAAAACTTGAGGGCCCGTCCGCCTGGAGTTACTTCAGGGTTACCAAACATTACCCCGACTTTTTCCCTGATCTGGTTGATAAATACTGCGCTTGTTTTAGATTTGCTTATCACTCCCGATAACTTCCGCAGGGCCTGTGACATTAACCGTGCCTGAAGACCGACATGCGAATCACCCATCTCTCCTTCAATTTCCGCACGGGGAACCAGGGCAGCTACAGAATCGATTACCAGGATATCAATAGCATTACTGCGCACCAGCGCTTCAGCTATCTCAAGGGCCTGCTCCCCGGTATCGGGTTGCGAAACCAGCAGTTCATCAAGGTTAACCCCAAGGTTAGTGGCATACTGCGGATCAAGGGCATGTTCAGCATCGATAAAAGCTGCAAAGCCGCCTCGTTTTTGCGCTTCAGCTATAATATGCAGCGCAACTGTGGTTTTACCTGAGGATTCAGGTCCAAATATTTCTATAACCCTGCCCCTGGGTACACCACCAACACCGAGGGCTACATCAAGCGTCAGGCTGCCTGTCGGTATTGCCGGCACGTTGACAACCGCATCTTGACCTAACTTCATAACCGAACCCTTGCCAAACTGTTTTTCAATATGGACCAGTGCTGCTTCTAGTGCTTTTTCTTTTTCCATTAACAATTCCTCCTCTTATCAGGGGTTCTCTGCATCTTTAATTCTATTTACTGTCATCTTTTCCTGCCTTTGATATCACAAAAGCTCTTTTTCGTAGAGTGATTTGTATATAGCACCGCTACGGGTAAGGTTGCTCTCAAATAATATAACTTTTTTGATAATAACATCCGAACTGATAAAGCTTTTTCCTTCAGTTAAAAAGATTTGTATACTATTCTCCGGTGGAGATTTCCTGATCCTGCCAATGGTCAGGTGCGGATGAAAAGAACGCTTTTCTTTTTTGTACCCCAGGCTAGTCATTGCTTCTTCAAATTTTTCTGCAAGTTTACAAACGCTCTCTTCCCCTTCTTTTATACCAACCCAGAGCACCCTGGCTTTTCGTTCAGAAGGAAATACTCCTGCTCCACCGTAACGTGTTAAAAATGGCTTGAAGCCTGAGCAAACTTGATCAATANCCTCTTTAATTGGTTCGACTTTATCTTCTTCTGTTTCACCCAGAAACTTCAGGGTGAGATGAATATTATCCGGTTTTACCCAGCGTACATTATGCAGATGTTCTTTAACTTTTTCCTGAAACTCGCCAATTTCTTTTTTTTGCCGCTTAGAAAGTTCCAGTGCAATAAAAAGCCTGATCATTTATACTCAACCCCTTGAAATTGCCTTCCTGATCATATCGAGGGCAATTTGTGCCGCTCTCTCCTTAATCGCCTTTCTCGCTCCGCCTAAATTTAACTGTTTTTGTTCAGTTTTGTCCGGGCCTTCAAGAGCAATATAAACCAGGCCGGCCGGGTTCCCTGCAGCGTCACTGCCTGGTCCTGCCACACCGGTTATCCCGATGGCAAAGTGCGAATTAAAGATTTTTTTTGCCCCGGCAGCCATTGCTTCAGCGACTGCCGGGCTTACATCTCCCTCTTTTTCAAGCAGTCCGGGAGCCACGCCGAGCAGATTTATTTTTGCATCACTGCTATAAGCAACGATTCCACCACAATAAAAACAGGAGCTTCCCGGAATATCGGTGATTAGGTCGGAAAGCAATCCTCCGCTGCATGATTCAGCCAGGGCAAGTGTCATATTGTTTTTAATCAGCAAAGTTGCTGTCACACCAGCCAGGGTTTCATCATCACAACCATAAATAGCATCACCAAGGGCATCCCGCAGTTTTTTTTCAGCCTGGTTGACTGCAGCAGTAGCTTCCTGTTGATCGCCGTAACCTTTAATCTGCAGGTTAACCTCGTAACCCCTGGCCACGTAAGATATAGGCGGAAGATCCCACTTGCCCAGTTCTTTAATTTTTTGCTCTAGCATTGACTCACCGATACCTATGCACTTCAGGGTTTTGACTGTTGCCAGAAGGCCCTCATTTTGCTTAACAACTTCCTTCAATACCTGCTCTTCAAAGATCTGTTGCATTTCATAGGGCGGTCCTGGCAGCAGGACAATTATCTTGCCCTTCCTCTTCAGCATTGCACCTGGCGCTGTTCCCCGCTTGTTCTCAAGAAGTGTGCTGCCCTCTATTACCATTGCCTGCTTGCGGTTATTGTGAGGCATATCAATACCGCGTTGTCTGAAAAAACCTTCCATCCGCTCG
>SL_3KL_010_SEDDRAFT_10003632_pt1 | contig 14007 bp, 13 predicted proteins | sample SodLakKL_010_SED_2_FD_10381 | JGI IMG/M metagenome (IMG submission 10381)
CGAGCAGAAGCGGCAGGCGCGCGTGCAGACATCGCCCATAAGCATGATGGTGGCGGTGCCGTTGTTCCAGCACTCCCCCACATTGGGGCATTTGGACTCTTCGCACACCGTCGCCAGGCGATTTTCCTTCACATTGCGACGGGTTTCCTGGTATTTCTCACCGGCAGGAATCTGGGCACGCAGCCAGCGCGGCTTGCCGCCGCGGGGTACGTCGGGGGCATCCTTGCGGGACTTCATGCCATCCTTGATGGCGGTAAAGCCCTGTGGCTTGCGGATTTTCTCACCGCTTCGAACGATGGGAATACCCTTGAAGTCGCTCATGAAAAGCTCCGGGATCTGATCACCGGCCCCGTCCGGGGCCCGTGCGGGCGAATGCCAAAGAAGTGGTATTTTCTCACTCATGGCGGTAGGTTGCCACCCCGAACATCCACGCCGACAGGCGAACCGAGGGAGCCCCGATGCTGATTGTGCTGTTTCTCCTGCTGCTACTTGCGGCCATATTCCTGCCGGGCTGGTGGGTACGGCAGGTCATGCGCCAGCACCATGAACCGGCGGATCGCTATCCCGGTACCGGGGCCGAGCTGATTCACCATCTGGCGGGGCGACTGGGCCTGGACGATCTGCGGGTGGAAATGACGGACAGCGGCCACGATCACTACGACCCGGATCAGACCACCATCCGCCTGGGCCCGGAGAACCATGACGGACGCTCGCTGACTGCCATCACCGTGGCCGCCCACGAGCTGGGCCATGCCATTCAGCATGCGGACGGCATGGCCCTGTTTCACTGGCGCCAACGCCTGGTCCGCCTGATCCAGCCGGCCCAGCGCCTGGGCGTCATGTTGCTGATGGCCGGCCCCTTCCTGGCCCTGATCCTGCGCATGCCGGCGCTCATGTTCTGGGTCATGGGCGCGGGCCTGGTCATGATGCTGCTGCTGGCGGTGGTGCATCTGATCACCCTGCCGGTGGAGACCGATGCCAGTTTCGGTCGCGCCCTGCCCCTGCTGGAGCACGGCGACTATCTCCAGGCCGAAGACCGGGAACCCGCCCGGCGCATCCTGCGGGCCGCCGCCCTGACCTATGTGGCCCAGTCCCTGGCCACATTGCTGAATCTGGGCCTGTGGCTGCGCATACTGCGCCCATAAGTTCTTGGGACATTCGGGAACAATTGACCGGGTACTGCCTTCTGTTATCTGATAGGGGCAATTATTCAATCATCAGGAGCTGTAACCACATCATGTATCAACCCGGCAAGTCCACACCCCCCCATGGCGGGAAGCTCAGGGACCTGTCCTACCCCGCCCAGCGCGATCTCACCCCGGAGGAGGCCGATCGCGTGCTTCAGCCGCAGCGAGACAGGCGACCGGACAGGGATGAAGAGCAGGACCCGGTAAGCTCGGGCCGTGGCGGTCTGGAGATGCTGTTCTACGGCATCATGCTCATTGCCGTGGTGGGCTTTCAACTGCTGTCCTATTTCGAGCCGACGGACAATGGCGATGCATCGCCCTTTGATAGCCCGCGGGTCACTTCCCTGACCGTGGACAATCGCGTGGATGACAGCCGCCAAGAGCTGGAAGGCGACCGCGTCGCCAAGCCCGATTGCCCCGAGGGCGAGCCGGTGATTCAGGCCCGGGTGGCGGATATCGAGGGCAGCACCCTGGGTCGCGTGCAAGTGGAAGCGGAAAGCATCAATGGCGATTGGCAGATCACCGCGAGCGGATTGCTCAGCGGTTACGCTCGCGTTCACGCCGAAGTGGAAGTGAGTTGCCGATGATTCCTCGCCAACGGGCCAGCCAACCTTCCGGTCAGGAGAGCAAGTGATGCCACGAGTCAGCCATCTGATCAGCCTGTTACTGCTGTTGAGCCTGACGGCATGCGATACCGGGGTATCGTGGGATCGCGGGGAGAAGGAAAACGCCACCCATATCTTCACATCACTGGAGCACGCCCGACGAGCCGCCCAACAGGCCAATCGCCTGCCCGCCCGCTGGGAACCGGGCAGCGAGGATGTCGAACCGGTTGTCCAGGCCCTGGATGATGCGCTTATTCATGCCTCGCAGGTCCGCCAGTCGGTGCTGATCAAGGCCCACCCCAATCTCAATGCCCGTTTCCGCACCGACTACCTGCGCTCCCTGCGCCACCTGCGGGACTATTACCAGACAGGTGACTACGACACCGCCCAGCATCCCGGGCAGACGCTGGGTGATTTCACGGAATGGTTTTACCAAAACCAGCACGAATTTCGCTGGTGGCGAGGGTATCAGGATGACGTCGGGCTGTAGTGCAGCCCTGAAAGACATCAAACACTGGAACCACCGAAAGCACCGAATACACCGAAAAAATCAAAAGCCGCACACGAAGAAGGGAAGAAAGGCAGAAGGACTCGAAGAAAACCTAATTCCATTGTGGGATTTATTACCTTCGTGTTCTTCTGCCTTTCTTCCCTTCTTCGTGTCCGATTGTCCCGTGCTATCGGATGGCAAGGATCAAGGCTGGAAAGCCTCTCCTACATCCCCGAAAAGAATTCACCGAACTCACTCTTTGGCGAGCTAGCAGAAGCTCTGATCCCTCCCGTCGCGCCTGGAATCGGCACTGAGAGTGGCTGATTCAAGGCGCATTGCGCAGCACAGTAGCAGCGCTACGGGCAAGCGATGCAACGCAGAAGCAGCCGCTCTCAGTGCCGATTCCTGGTGCGACGGGAGGGATCAGAGCTTCCCAGTCAGAAATATTTGCCCATGCGGGTGTGCCAGTCGAAGTACTTTCGGCTGCCTTTGAACCAGGGGCAGACGCGGCCCTTGAGGCGGACGAGGATGGCCTTGAGGTCGTTGCTGTCGACGCGGGCCTTGGTGACGGCGACGCGTTCGTCCACCACCGTGACATAGTTGCGGCGGTAGAGCTCTTCGCAGCCCAGCTTGCACAGCGGCATGGCGATATTCTCGTAATCCAGCCGGTCTTCGGTGGTGCAATGCCAGCGGTCCTTGATGTGAGCGGCGATCAGGAACTGGGTGGGGTATTTCTGCCCGCAGATGGCGCATTCCTCGATGACCTTGCCACCGAACAGCTGGTCTCGCAGGAAACCGTCTTCCTTGCGCGCCCTGGCACGGCCGGCCACGTCCAGCGGCTGGGTGCGATCGATTTCCTGCACCACCTGCTTGTATTCGTCTTCGCTGACGATGGGGAAATAGACCTGACTCTCCAGCTGGTAGCCGTGCACCACGGGGGCTGCGGTCTCTTCCAGGTGGACCTCGAAACCCGGCCACTCGTAGCCTTCGTCGAAGCCGCACAGGCGGTTTACGGCCGCCCGGGGGATGAACTGGTCCTTGACCTCATCCACGAAATAGATGCATTCCGGGGTATGCCCGCGCTCATCGTCGCCCCAGAGCTCCCGGGCCAGCGCCTCGTTCTTGACCAGATAGGTCACGATGCCGGACAGGAAGACCATATCGTCGCGCAGGAACAGCACCACATCGCCGCGCTGGAGCTTTTCCCATTCGGCCTTCTGTTCACCGTCCTTGCCCAGCTTGATCCCACCGATCCGGGCCATGTCCCCGGGGTAGATGGTGGCCAGCTCTTCGGCCATGCCGGTGCCACGGATGGAACTCAGCTCAGACAGCACCACTGGATCCAGCAGCGTCTTTTCCAGGTTTTCACGGGAACCAGGATCCGCGGCCGACTGAAAGGCGATTTTGGTCATGTGGGCCAACCCCTGTTGTTGATAGACGCAATAGCCGCCCGAATGTATGCATCCGATCCGGGCATGGTACGCGAAATTCCAGCGATCAGGCTCCGAACAAAGAGCCTGCCCGACGACGAGAATGAACTTGATTTCCACTCCCCGAGCCGGGAGCCTATTATACGCATGCGGCCGGGAGACTCCACATCATCCCCTGCCCCGGCCTGCCATCTCGCAACAGACAATCGGGAGCCAATATGCAACTGAAAACCACCTGCCTGCTCATGGGCGCTGCACTGCTCACGGCCTGTAATGGCTCCCCGGAGCCCCCGAAAACCCGCCCGGAAACGCCGCGCCAGATTGTGGCCGGTGACGGTCCCGGCCATGCCCTGTGGCAGGCGCTCCGGCCTCACTGCGGCGACGCTTTTCAGGGTGAACTGGAATCGGCCCGCGAAAACGACGACAGTTTCCGCGACCAGGCGGTGATCATGCATGTGCGGCACTGCGAGGATTCGCGGATGCTGATCCCGCTGTACGTGGGCGACGATCACTCCCGCACTTGGGTCCTGGAACGCCATGCCTGGGGCGTCAGCCTGAAACACGAACACCGTGATCCGGACGGCAGCCCCCAGGATATTAGCCGTTACGGCGGCCTGGCCCGCCCACCCGCGGACGGCAGGCGCCTGGAATTCCCGGTGGATGACGAGACCCTTGCCATGCTGCCCAACAGCGTGGGCGGCTTCTGGACCATCAGCGTGGAAGACGAGCGTTTCCGTTACCAGGTTCAGCGCAAAGGCGCCGACCAGGTCTTTCGCCTCGGCTTCGACCTCGGCGAAGCGATGGATGAGACCCCGCCCGCGCCCTGGGGTTGGGACGAGATTCGCTAGGCGTAAGGCGTGAGGCTTCCGCGCTTCGCACGGGAAGGCCGACCTCCGATCGGCCTTCCCACTCCTTGCTCCTTGCTCCTGCGGCCTCCGGCCGCCTACAGCGCCCCGATGTCGTAGTAAGTCGGGGCGCCCGGACCAACGGGCATGCCCAGCAGAAAGACCCAGACAAAGAACAGGGCAATCCAGGCTGTCAGGAAGAAGATCGTGAACGGCAACATCATGGCAATGATGGTGCCAATACCCGTTCGCTTGTCGTACTTCACCATGAAGGCCATGATCAGGCCGAAGTAACTCATCATCGGCGTGATGATGTTGGTGGTGGAGTCACCGATGCGGTAGGCGGCCTGAATGACTTCCGGGCTGTAACCAATCAGCATCAGCATGGGCACAAAGATGGGGGCCGTGACCGCCCACTGGGCCGAGGCACTGCCCAGACTCAGGTTGACCATGCCGCACATGAGAATAAAGAACAGGAAGACCAGGGGCCCGGTCAGCCCAATGCTCTGCAGGCCATTGGCCCCCATCACGGCGAGGATACGGCCCAGGTTGGTCTCGCCGAAGATGGACACGAACTGGGCAGCGAAGAAGACCAGCACGATATACAGCCCCAGCGTGCTCATGGCACTGGCCATGGCATTGACCACATCCTTGTCGTTACGCATCTCGCCCGTCACGGCACCAAAGACCACACCCGGCACCAGGAAGAAGATGAAGATCAGGGCCACAATGCCGTTGAGGAAGGGTGAATGGGCCACTTCCCCGGTCTCCGGATGCCGCAATACGCCCCACTCCGGCACGATGGACAGGGCAAACAGCGCCAGCATGCCCAGTGCCGCAAAACCGGCCCACTTCATGCCTCGACGTTCGCTTTCGGTCACCGGATCAAGACTGGTCTCGTCGCTCAGGTCCTCGGAGGCGAAGGAAGGATCGTAGGCACCCAGCTTGGGCTCGACGATCTTGATGGTGACGAAGGTCCCCACGGCGGTAATCAGGAAGGTGGATACGATCATGAAGAAGTAGTTGGCAGTGGCGTCCACCCTGTAATCCGGGTCCAGAAGCTGGGCGGCCTCCTGGGTAATGCCGGCTAACAGCGGATCGATGGTGCCCAGGAGCAGGTTGGCGCTGTAGCCACCGGACACGCCGGCAAAGGCAGCGGCCATACCGGCCAGCGGGTGGCGACCCAGGCCGAGGAATATGAGGCCCGCCAGCGGGATGAGGACCACATAGCCCATTTCCGAGGCGGTGTTGGAGATGATGCCGCAGAAAACCAGCGCCGCGACGATCAGCTTCGGCGGGGCTTTCATGACAATGGAACGAATCACCGCACTGAGCAGACCGGACTTGTCGGCAACACCGACGCCCAGCAGGGCCACCAGCACCACCCCCAGTGGCGCAAAGCCGACGAAGTTCGAGACCAGGTTCTCCACCAGCCAGCGCAAACCGTCGCCGTTAAGCAGGCTGGTAACACGAATCTTGTCGTCGGCGCCGGGCCGGGGATCCTGTACGGAGAGGTCAAAAAAGCCGGCAATGCCACTGATGACAACCATCACCACGCAGAGGATGGCGAACAGGGTGACCGGGTGCGGCAGCAGGTTGCCCAGCCACTCCACCGTGTCCAGAAAACGGGTAAACCAGCCGCGATCTTCCATCCGCTGGGGCCGGGATTCCGGGTTTTGCTTGCTCATTGCTGCTTCCAAGGCTTGAAAACGGAACCGGGGATGCTACCGGCGGCGGGAGTTCGCGGCAAGCACCGGCGGGATATGGCTTCTCAGACCCACGCGTGTTTAGAATGTTCTGGAAGACGCAGAAACCGAGCCCACGGGGGCCGTTAGCCGCGTGGCCACGACAGTCCCCTGCCCGGGTGCCGCTTGCCGGTAATCAAGCAAACAAGGAGAAAAATATGGCTAACTGGCGCAAAGAGCTCAAGCGGGTGATTGAGGAGGAGGCAAACTCGCCTCCCGCGAAATCCCACGCTACAGTGGAAAAAGCGCGCAAGGAAATTTCGCGATTCATTTCCCGTACGGCCTTGCCGGCGTTGGAGGCATTGAAGGAAGAGCTGGAACAATACGAGCGACGCTGCGAGATCGAGCGACGGGACTATCAGGTTTCCCTGACCGTCTTTCACGCGGATCACGAGGAGTTTTCCTATGTTGTCCGGGGCCGGGCCTATCACCAGATGTTTTTTGCCTTCCCGGAATTCGGCGATCCCGGCAAGGACAGTCATATCGGCCGGGCCGAGGTGATGCTGAACAAGGACAGAATGAAAGACGAGGTATCGGAAATCACCCGGGAAACCATTATCACGGATTTCATTCAGGAATACGCCAGCTGGCTGGGACAACGCCCGGACGAAGCTTAAGGAAGCAGGCAACGCCTGCTTTGGCATCGTCTGTTTCAGCGAGCTACGCGCAGTACCCTACTGCCCGTAGCTCGCTGCCCCCTTTTCAATGCTGCTGTGCTCAATTCAAAGCAGTTCGCGAACAGCCGCAACCACTTCTTCCGCCTGCTGTTCAGTCATGCCCGGAAAGATGGGCAATGACAAGCATTCTTCCGACACGGCATCACAGACCGGCATGTTGATACCCTGGAAACGACCTTCCGTCACTTTCTGCCGATGCAAGGGAATCGGGTAGTAGATGGCCGAAGCAATCCCCTTCCCGCTCAGACCTTCGCGCAGGGCATCCCGCTTGTCCACCTGAACCGTGTACTGACCATAGACATGGTGATAGCCCTCGGGCTCGGTGGGCAGGCGCAGGTCCAGACCGGACAATCCCTCCCGGTACAGGGCAGCAACATGACGACGGGATTCGTTGAATTCGTCGATGAGCTTCAGCTTGATCCTGAGTGCTGCCGCCTGGGTCTCGTCCAGTCGGCTATTGTAGCCCACCACATCGTGGTAATAGCGTTCCTTGCTGCCGTGGTTGCGAAGCATGCGCACCTTGTCGGCCAGTTCACTATCGGCCGTTGTCACCAGACCACCATCACCGTAGCCGCCAAGGTTCTTGGTGGGGAAAAAACTGAAACAACCGGCATGACCAATGCTGCCCACAGGACGATCCGCAAAACGGGCCCCAAAGGCCTGGGCGCAATCCTCAATGACCTTGAGGTCATGCTTCTCGGCCACCGCCATGATCTGCTCCATGTCGCAGGAGAGACCAAACAGATGAACCGGCATGATGGCTCTGGTCTTGTCCGTGATCAGGCCCTCGAGACTGGATTCGTCCAGATTCATGGTCTCCCGGCGAATATCGGCAAACACCGGGATGGCGCCGCAATAGTAAATGGCTTCCACGCCGGCAATGAATGAAAAAGGTGAAGTAATCACCTCATCACCGGGGCCGACACCGGCAGCCAGCAGGGCCAGGTGCAGGGCATCGGTGCCGGATGCCACGCCGATGGCGTCGGAGACGCCATGAAACGACGCCACCTCTTCTTCGAAGGCCTGCACATTGGGGCCGAGAATGAACTGACCGCTGTTGAGGACATCAGCGGTGGCGCTTTCCACTTCCTTGGCCACTCGTTCGTGCTGAGGCCGGGGATCAAAAAGAGGAACCATCATGACTCCTTGGTCTTGTTGTGCTTGCTGGAAACAAGGGAACTGCGCGAGAAAACGGGTTCCTGTGTCTCGGGATGCGGATCGTGATGCACATGCCCGCCGCCGTCTTCGTCCGGGAAGATCGCCAGCGGCTCCATGGGGGCCTTGTCCTTCTCCACCACTTCCATGATCCAGTTGGCCACAGCCAGGGCGGCCAGACCATCTTCGCCGGTCACCGGGGGCTGCTGCCCACTGCGCACCGCCTCGACGAAACCCAGGACCTCGGTACGCAGGACATCGGCATTATCGCAACGGATTTCCTCCGTGGCGATATCTTCCTGATCATCGGAGCGGCGATGCTGAATAACCAGGTCCTTGGCATGCAGATCCAGCGTGGTATAGGCATTCTGCTGGAACAGGTGCAGGGTACGCTGAGGCTGGGTGCTGGCGCGACTGGCCGTCAGATTGGCCACGGCGCCACTCTCAAAGCGAATCACGGCATTGACCATATCCAGGGCATCGGAAAAGACACAGACACCTTTGGCCTGGATGCTTGTTACCGGCGAGCGGGTCAGTGCCAGAACCAAGTCAATATCATGGATCATCAGGTCCAGAACCACACTGACATCCGCGTTGCGCTTGGGATAGGGGGTCAGGCGGTGGGACTCGATGTAAGTGGGTGAACGCAAATTATCCGGCAGGGCACGAAAGGCCGGATTGAAACGCTCCAGATGGCCGACCTGCAAACGCACATCGTGTTTCCGGGCCAGCTGAATCAGTTCTTCCGCCTCTTCCACGGTACTGGTAATGGGCTTTTCCACCAGCACATGGATTCCCGCTTCGATCAGATCCCGGGCTACCTCAAAATGCCCTTTGGCAGGCACCACGACGCTGACCATATCCACCTTGCCGATCAACTCGCGGTGGTCCGAATAGGCGGGTACCTCGTACTCCACCATCGCCCGCTCGGCATGGTAGGTATTGTGGTCAGCCACCGCTACCAGTTCGCAGCCTGGCAGCGTGGCGTATTTTTCTGCGTGAAAGGAACCGTAATACCCGACTCCCACCACAGCGGCCCTTAGCGGCGAATCCTTTTCTTCAGTCAAACCCCGACTCCAGCGGGCAATTGCCCGTCGATACAAAAGACCGGCATTATACGGCACTCAGGTTCCCTATCCTATGGGCAAGGCCCGTGGCGAAGGGTAGCCGTAAGTGCTGTTATTTCGTTCACCCGGCAACAATGAAGAGCTATTTCTCATGCCTGATCCGAAGAAACTGGGACTTGTCGCGGGCCCGGTACTGGCCTTTTTTGCCTTTTTGCTGGCTCAAAAGAACGGCCTGTCCATCGAGGCCTGCTGGACAGCCGCAGTAACCGCTCTGTGTGCGACCTGGTGGATCAGCGAGGCCCTGCCCATTCCGGCCACCTCCATCATTCCTTTCGCCGCATTCCCGCTACTGGGTGTGCTACCCCACGGCCAGGTGGCCCAGGCCTATGGGCATACCCTGATTCTGCTGTTGCTGGGTGGTTTTATACTGTCCACGGCCATGGAGAAGAACGACGCCCACCGCCGTGTCGCCCTGGGCATGGTCCATCTGGTGGGCGGCCGTGGCGGCGCCCGAATGGTGCTCGGCTTCATGCTGGCCAGCGGCCTGATGAGCATGTGGATCTCCAATACCGCCACCGTGCTCATGCTACTGCCAGTGGTTCTGGCGGTCCTGAAATCCAGCGAGGAGGAGCAACTGGCTACTCCCCTGCTCCTCGGCGTGGCCTGGTCGGCTAGTATCGGCGGCCTGGGTACCCCCATCGGCACCCCGCCCAATGTGATCTTCATGGGCGTCTATTCGGAAATCACCGGCCGGGAAATCAGTTTCCTTCAGTGGATGACGGTGGGTATCCCGGCTGCAGTCAGCCTCATTTTTCTGGCCTGGCTCTACCTGACACGGGGCATGGTGCCGGGCAAGGATCTGACGGTGCCACGGCTAGGCGCCTGGAGCCCGGCTGAGAAGCGCGTGTTGACGGTGTTCGGCCTGGCCGCCCTCGCCTGGATGAGCCGCTCGGCCCCCCTGGGTGGATGGTCCCAGTGGCTGCCGGTCGCGGACTATGCCGGCGATGCCACCGTGGCGCTGGCCGCCGTGGTGCTTTGCTTTCTGGTCCCGGACGGCCGCGGCGGCAAACTGCTGGACTGGGAATCCGCCGAACGGATTCCCTGGGGTTTGCTAATCCTGTTTGGTGGCGGTATCGCCATTGCCATGGCCTTCCAGTCCAGCGGACTGAGCACCGCTCTGGGTGACGCCATTGCCGATCGCACCCATTGGCCGCTGATCGGGCTGACACTGGCTATCTGCCTGACCATCACCTTCATGACGGAGACCACTTCGAATACAGCTACCGCGACCCTGATGATGCCTATACTGGGGGCAACCGCCGTCGCCTCCGGCATCGAGCCGGCACTGCTGATGATCCCCGCTGCCATGAGCGCCAGTTGTGCCTTCATGCTGCCGGTGGCCACGGCACCCAATGCGGTGGTATTCGGTACCGGCCGGATCCCCATCCGGACCATGGCGGGCCAGGGCTTTGCCCTCAATCTCATGGGAGCCGCGGTCATCACCGTTCTGGCAGCGGTGTGGTTACCGAGAGTGTTTCAGTGAGCTGGGGGGGAGACCATGGGTGAGGACTGGAACGAGCTGCTGGACAAGCTGCAGGATCAGGTGCTGCAAGAACTGCAAGGCGAGGCCATCGAGGACGAAAGTGAATTTGCGCGCCTGGCGGCAGACTATAAGTCATACTGCCGCATGGGCCACGCCCCGGCACGGGCTGTGCGGCTGGCGGAACAGCTGCTGTTTCAACGGGGCCAATACCGGGACCGGGAAGCCTTGCAGGCACTGGCACTGGCCGTGACGGCCCGGCTGGCCCTCATCTATCGTGACTGGCAGAACCGCCCGGAGAAAGCGGCTCAGCAGCGCTGAATCACTCCGGCCAGTAGTAAAAGACCATCAGACCCAGGCTCAGCCATAACAGTGCCTGGCTGTACCAGAGCCACCAGCGCTCCCGCAATGTGCTCCAGAACGCCAGGGCGGCTATGCCGGTCAGACTGCAGAAGATGGTAGCGTGGCGGAGCAAACCGGGGATCTCCTTCCGAATGTAGTCATAATCCATATTCAGCGAATAGAGAAACGCCACCACCAGCAATCCCAGCGAAATGGCAAGACAGGAACCGAGCAAGATACCGGTCAGTACGGCAAGGGGACGCATGAACACTCTCCTGTGGCGGTGGTCAGCGCCGGAAAGGGATTGAACCACCTGAATTGACGGGCCGAATTATCCCTGCTTCCGCCGAAAATGCCAATGTGGCCGCCGGAATCCTGCACAATGACCGAGACCCCGCGAAAAGCAAGTGGAACTCGAAATTGCGGACGGGTTCCAATATGCTGGACGATAATCCATTTTCCACGGCCCGGCACTGCGGGGTCGTTCGCAAGAATCCAGAGAGACAAAACCCTGATTGGGGGGACCTGATGCCCAGATTTCTGAAATTGCTGCCCGCCCTTTTGCTGCTATTCCTGCTGTGGAGCCCGGCAATTGCCGACGACAGAGAGGAGAACGCCTGCGGTGATCTGCCTGAAATGAGCAGTGACCAGGCTGCCGGCGAGGCCCTGAAACCCAGTGAGCGCCAGGTGTTTCTGGACCGTGTTGTCGCCGGCCTGCTGGAACAACATCACCTCAACGCACGCAAGGTAGACGACGTACTTGCCCGCGAGGTATTTGATAATTATCTGGACCGTCTCGATCCGGGACGCTACTACTTGCTGGAATCCGATGTCCGGGAATTCCGCCGGCAACATGATGCGCTGCTGAAAGACAGCAACAGGCACGGGACCGGCGACAGAATCGAGCTGGCCTTCGACATCTTCGAACGCTTCCGTGAGCGGATGGGTGAACGCATCAACTTCAGCAAGGAATACCTGAGCGAAAAGCCCGAACTGGAAAGTGACGAGCAAATGGCCATCGACCGGGATGATGCCGAGTGGGCCACGGACAAGGATGCTCTGGATAAGCTCTGGGCCAAGCGGGTAAAGAATGATGTGATTGGTCTGGTTCTGGCCGAACGGGACTGGGACGACATTCAGGAAACCCTGAGCCGCCGTTACGACACTCTGAGCCGCAATGTGGCGCAGAGCAGTCGCAATGATGTGTTCGAGATGTTCATGAACGCACACACCCATGCCCTGGACCCGCACACCGCCTACTTCTCACCCCGAAACATGGAAGAGTTCGAGATTCGCATGAGCCTCAGCCTGGAAGGCATTGGTGCGGCACTCCAGACACAGGATGAATACATCACCATCACCGAGATTCTGCCCGGCGGGCCGGCGGACAAGGACGGCACCCTGCGCGCCCAGGATAGGGTCACCGGCGTCCAACCGGCGGAAGGCTGTGACATGGTGGATATCGTCGGCTGGCGGGTGGATGATGCCGTGCAGCTCATCCGCGGCCCGGAAGGCAGCAAGGTCAGGCTTCGCTATCTGCCTGCAGACTCGGTTCCCGGTGATCCGGAAAAGACCATCCAACTGGTGCGCAGCGAAGTTCAGCTTGAACAACAGGCCGCCAAGAAGCAAATCAAGACCGTGGAACTGGATGAGCGGGACTATCGAATCGGCGTCATCCAGATCCCCACCTTCTATATGGACTTCCAGGGTCGCCGGGAAGGCCGGGAAGACTATCGCAGCACCACCAGAGACGTACGGAAACTCCTGCAGGAACTCAAGGACGAATCCGTCGACGGCATCATGGTGGACCTGCGCAATAACGGTGGTGGCTCCCTGATGGAGGCCACCGAACTGGCCAGCGTGTTCCTGGACAAGGGCCCCGTGGTGCAGATGCTGGACAGCCGCGGCAGCCTGGATGTGGCCGACAACCCGGGTGATGGCAAGGAATGGGACGGCCCACTGGGCGTCATAGTCAACCGCTTCAGCGCCTCGGCATCGGAAATCTTTGCCGGTGCCATCCAGGATTATGGCCGGGGTGTGATCATCGGCTCCCCCACTTACGGCAAAGGCACTATCCAAAACCTGCTGGATCTGGACCGGTTTTCCAATGAGGGGGACGCCGGCCAGCTCAAATTCACCATCGGGAAATTCTATCGGGTCAATGGCGATAGCATGCAGCATCGTGGGGTGATCCCGGATGTGCAACTGCCTTCCGCCATATCCCTGGAGGACTTCGGCGAGAGCACCAAGGACAATGCCCTGCCCTGGGATCAGATCAAGGCGCTTGAGTACGATGGTGAACCGCTGCCGGAATCACTGATCACCACACTGGGCGAGAAGCACAGCAATCGCGCCGCCAAGGATGTGGATTTCAGTGCCCTGATGGACGACATTCGCAGCTATCGCGATGTGCAGTCTCGCAAGATCATCAGTCTGAATATCGACAAGCGCCGGGAAGAGCAGGAACACGTTCGGGAACGGCGACTGGCCCAGGAGAATGTCCGGCGTGCGGCCCGGGGGGAAGCAGCGCTGGATGAGCTGGATGATGATACAGAGGGTTCCGGGGACCCGGATATTCTGCTGACGGAAAGTGCGCGGATCGTGGCCAATCTGGCAACGTTGCTGCCAGGCTACGCGGAACATGAAAGTCGCTTCGCAGCCCGTCGCCACTACACCATCGACGACTAATGAATTTTGCGACCGGGAATCTCTGATGGCGCCCGTCGTGTACCCGGTTGGCCTTGAAAGTATCTGATTCAAGGCGCATTGCGCCGCACAGTAGCAGCGCTACGGGCAAGCAATGCAACGCCAAAACAGAGCCCACCCCAAGGAACCTCTGATTGCCTCCGTCGCACGCGCGGTGGGCATTGAGTGGGCCTGATTCAAGGCGCATTGCGCCGCACAGTAGCAGCGCTACGGGCAAG
>SL_3KL_010_SEDDRAFT_10003633_pt1 | contig 14007 bp, 12 predicted proteins | sample SodLakKL_010_SED_2_FD_10381 | JGI IMG/M metagenome (IMG submission 10381)
ACACAAGTTGCAAGAGGTGCTGCGGCATTGCTGCTTTCTGCAAAAAGTCATCCCGAACAGGAGATTGACAAGGTCACCACCCCTAAAGGTTGTACTATCGCGGGACTGAATCTGATGGAGTACGAGGGCTTCAGCTCTGCAATGATCAAGGGTATTTCTTTGTCAGCCGAAAAAGCAACTCAATTGTACAGGTCCGATAATATTTAAAAAAACTTAAATACGCTTTAAGTTCTTTTCACATTCGAACAGTGGTATATGTTTTGTTGTTAATAAAAAAAGCATGTAGATTTTTGCTTTGCTGTCATAATTGCATAAATTGCTTAAAAACAGATACTGTGGATCTATTGTTTGACATATTCAAGATTGACCACAACAATATTCTGCCAAGGCAGGGCAGGGTCCTCATATCAGATCCCTTCCTTAACGATGCCTATTTCAAACGCTCGGTGGTATTCCTGACAGAACACGGTGACAAGGGGACTGTGGGTTTTGTTCTGAATAAACCGGTTGATGTGGCTATAAACGATATACTTGCTGATTTTCCCGATATTGGTACTACAATTTCGGTCGGAGGCCCTGTGGGTACAAATTCAGTTCATTATATACACGAACTTGGGGATATAATACCCAATAGTGTAAAGGTAACCAATAATATCTGGTGGGGAGGCGATTTTGAGGTTATCAAACATCTTATCAAAGGCGGTACGCTGGATGAAGATAAGATACGTTTCTTCGTGGGTTATTCAGGCTGGGAGCCAAGCCAGCTTGAAAGGGAAATCTCTGAGAATTCGTGGGTCGTAAGCGAGCTTGATACCAGAATTATTATGGGAAGCCGGACAAAAGAGGCATGGCAGATGATCCTTAATGACATGGGCGGTAAATACAGGCTATGGACCAACTTTCCTGAAAACCCCGGCATGAACTGAAAAACTTGGATTCAACTGCCAGAAGTAAAACCTGCAAACATGCCGGCAACATTTAACGGGAAAACCTGTCGAACAGATCCTTATTAAGCAGCCCGGTCATCATTTTTGCAGTTTTATTGTAATATCTCCTGTTGCCGAATGCTATTACCCACTGCAAACCTGACACAGCATTTGTAAGAAAACACTCGTCCGCTTCAAGAAGGTCGTTTTCAGTAACCGATGTTTCAAAGCATTCAATTCCCTCTCTGCGGGCAAGCATTATAATATGAGCCCTCATCACTCCTGCAACACATCCTTGCTCAAGTGACGGAGTATATAAATTCCCGTTTCTGATGATAAATATATTTGAGCTTGTTGTTTCGGCCAGGTTCCCCGTCGTGTTTTTTATCAGGCAGTCATCCAGCCCTTTCTCCCTTGCAAACATACCTGCCCGGATATAAAGAATTGAGTTTGCCGTTTTCATATTGGCAAGGGCAGAGGGTTGCTTCTTCATTTCATCGTACGTTCCGGTTTTGAAACCCTTTTCGTTCAATTCATAAAGCCCTGCAGGAAGAGGCGTGGTTTCTGCAAGATAAGATACCGAATTGTCGGCCGGTGTGTAAAAGCCGCCGTAGTTCCTGAATACACTGAGCCTGACCCGGACCCCGGAATACAGGTGGTTTTTGTTCAGCAGCCGGATAATGTCTGATTCCAGTTTATCTTTCGACGGGAGACTCTTTTTGTCCATACCCAGCAGGTCCATTCCATTCATGAGCCTTTTGTAATGGTATGCAAATAACTGCAGCGCTGTCCCGTTGGCGTGTATTGTTTCAAACAGGGCATCCCCGTAGCAGAATGCACGGTTGTTGTGATAAAGCGACGGCTCTGCTGAAGGCATCATCCCTCCGTTGATACATATGTACTGTTTGTGCATGCCGCAAAAATATTCAGTTTGTCCGGAATTATCTGTTGATTATAACGTAATACCACCCTTTTCCCTTATTATCTCGTTTACACACTGGTGGATCGGCTCATTGGAATTGATCAAAAGACCTTTCACCCCCCCTTTTGCTGCAGCTTCGATATCCCGATCCCGGTCACCTATCATCCAGGAGCGGGCAGGGTCGATATTGAATCTTGCAATGGCCTTCTCTATAAGAAGACACTCCGGTTTGCGACACAGGCATTTGCCTGTGGATGGATGGTGAGGGCAGTAGTATATTTCAGTGATTGATATTCCCTGTGATGAGAGCTCCCTGAGCATCATCGCGTGAACCCTGTCAACATGTTGATGGGTGTACCTTCCGGTCGATATGCCGCTTTGATTTGTTATGACAATAAGCATGAAACCTGCTTCCTGCAATCTGAAAAGGGCATCAAAGATGCCATCAGTGAATTCAAATTTACCGGTCTCGAATACGAAATCACCGGTTTCCATGTTTATCACCCCGTCACGATCAAGAAACACTGCTTTATTTTGCATTCCTTAATTATTCAGTTAGAGGTTAAATTCCGAACAGCTGATCGATAAATGTCCTGAGCAGGCTGAAATCTATTAAAAGCGGGAAAAGCAGTCCGTAAACCGCCCCTATGAAGTGTGCATCATGGTTGATATTGTCGGATGCTTTTCTGCTCATGTAATGCGAATATACCAGGTATAGCACTCCGAAAAGTATTCCCGGTATGGGAATTATGGCCCAGAGCAGCAGGTTTTGCCAGGGAGCAAAAAAGATACTTGTAAAAATTACTGCCGAAACCCCGCCTGATGCACCCACTGCATTATACCAATGGTTATCCTTATGCTTTTTAAGTGTTGCGAGCGATGATACAACAACTGCACCTATATACAGTAACAGGTAGCTTAAAACCGAAGATCTCAGCATATCCATACTTTCAAGACGCGCGAAATACCTTTCAACAGCGGTGCCGAATGAAAACAGTACCAGCATGTTTATGAACAGGTGCACCCAGTCGGCATGCAGCAGTGCATGACTGATCAGCCTGTAGAATTCCTTCCGGTGGTATACCTGGTATGGGTTGAACTGAAGCCGGTACATCAGCTCCGGCCTGGAGAAGGCAAGTACTGAGATAACTGATGTGAAAAGTACTATGTATAATGTCATTTTGCCAGTTTTTGTAAATATAGTGAAATACCCCAGGGCATTAATATGTTTTTCCTGCTGCCAGATATGGCAGGTCCCTTTTTTGGGTGGCCTGCGGTTCTTTAGTGCAGTATCTTATAAACCAGTTCCTTTAACAGGTCTCCTTCGTTGGCCGATAAGTTGCCAAAACCTTTGGACCGCATGTCATACTCCCTGAGCCATGATATAATAAGGGCTGTTTTGCGCGGGTTGTAATTTTTTGCGGCAAGTTCATATTCTGAAATGAAATAAGGGCTCACCTTAAGGACTGATGCCATATTTTTGGGAGACTTGTCCTTAACAAGGTGCCAGGTGAAGACTTTGCTGAAGAAAGAGTATAGCGAATACATGGTAAGGGCAAAAGGATTCGCTTTCTGGTTTTGGGCAAAGTGATTGATTATACGGTTAGCTTTAACCACTTTTTTTTGTGCAAGGGCTTTTTGTAGCTCAAAGTTATTATAATCCTTGCTGATACCTATGTTCCTTTCAATAGTTGCAGGGGTTATGGTCCTGTTTCCCTCAGGAAGTGCTATTATCAGCTTTTCAAGCTCATTGGCAATTTTGCCCAGGTCTGTCCCAAGATACTCGACAAGCAGCATGACTGCATTGGAGTCTATATTGCATTTTCTTTTCTTTAACCATTCCTTTACCCAGTCCGGTACCTTATTCTCATAAAGCCTTGGCGATTCCATAAGGGCTCCGCCGGCTGACTGTATAGCTTTGTATAACTTTTTGCGCTTGTCATAAGACCCGTACTTGTAGTTAATTACCAGTATTGTCGATTTAAGCGGTTTTTCAGCGTAATGGATGAGCTTATCAAAATCTTTCATCAATTGCGCCTCCCTGAGGATTATCAGCTGGTGGCTTGCCATCATGGGAAACCTGCGTGCTGCATTTATAAGGTCAGCAACATCTGTGTCCTTGCCGTAGAGGACTGTCTGGTTGAAAGCTTTCTCCTCTTCGGTAAGTACATTTGCCTCAATGTAGTCTGTAACAAGGTCTATGTAGTATGGTTCCTCGCCAGACAGCATGTAAAACGGGCGGAATTTACCTGCCCTTATTTCACCGATTATCTCATTTGCAGTCATCAATCAGAACTTCAGGTGCTTAACGGTAGAACCATGATTTATAAGCTCACGCAGTGCATTGATCCCTATATTGAGATGGTCTTCTACAAATAATTCGGTAACCCTCCTGTCGCTTTCGGAGGTTTTGATACCGGTTGATATCATGGGCTGGTCTGATACCAGCAAGAGAGCCCCCGATGGGATACTGTTTGCAAAGCCAACTATAAAGATGGTTGCTGTTTCCATATCTATCGCCATTGCACGGGTTTTCATAAGGTATTTTTTGAATCGTTCATCATACTCCCATACTCTTTTGTTAGTGGTAAAAACGGTTCCTGTATAATAGTCTCTCTCTGCCTGGACGATTGCCGTTGAAACGGCCCTTTGCAGGTTAAAGGCCGGTAATGCAGGAACTTCCGGCGGGAGGTAATCATTGGAGGTTCCCTCGCTTCTTATTGCAGCTATGGGCAGGATCAGGTCGCCAAGCTTGTTTTTTTTCTTTAGTCCCCCGCACTTGCCCAGGAAAAGAACCGCCCTGGGATGAACTGCACTGAGCAGATCCATTATAGTAGCGGCATTGGCGCTCCCCATCCCTATGTTTATTATGGTAATACCATTTGCAACAGCACATGGCATCGGATTGTTTTCTCCAATGACGGGAACATCGAACATATCTGAGAAAAGGTCAAGATAATTGCTGAAATTGGTGAGCAGTATGTGGCTGGTGAAATTTTCTATAGGGTTGCCTGTATATCTGGGTAGCCAGTTGTTTACTATCTCCTGTTTTGTCTTCATTTATTGATACCTTTGCTGTAATTTAACTGTCTGTATTATGCAGTCGCTGAGATTTCCGGGTTATTCATTCAGAATTAAATCTGCAGGACAAAGAAAACACATTTTCGACAATATCCGAAAACGATATGTTGTTTTGACCCCTGAGGAATGGGTCAGGCAACATCTTGTATCTTACCTTGTAGAGGACAGGAAATATCCTGCTTCGCTTATTTCGGTTGAGATGCCCCTTAAGTACAACCGTATGGAGAGAAGAGCTGATCTGGTTCTTTTCTCAAAACAGGGCAATCCCCTGTTGATAGCCGAGTGCAAGGCTCCCACGATAAAAATAACCCAGGAAGCACTTGATCAGGCTGTACGTTACAATATAGTGCTTAAAGTATGTTATCTGATTATAACCAACGGCATTGAGCATTACTGTGCCAGGTTTGATAAAAAGTCGGAGTCGTGGGAATTTCTTGATCAGATACCGGGATATGATGAGATCACCCTGAGTGATGGTTGATGAGCTGCAGCATATACTCACTTTTCCAGCCTTCAGGCGTCCTGTTCCAGTCTTTTTTCTCTCCTGTGATTTTAAACCTGAATTTCTCAAAGAGCTTTATGCTGATCTTGTTGTCGCAGTCAATATAACAGAAAAGCTGATGCAGCTGTAATACCGAGAAAGAGTAATTTATAAGTAAATGCAGGGCTTCTGATGCGAAACCGCGGTTCCGGTGTTTTTCATCGCTTATTAAAATTCCAATCCCGGCTCTTCTGTGCATAGGATCAAAATCGTACAGATCGATTGCCCCGATTGTTTCATTCCGCCCCCCAGGATTGAAATGGTCTATCATAAGTCTTAGCTGCTTTGCCTGGAAGATGTCCATATGGGAATCGGCTATATATTTTTCAAGAACAAATCTTGAAAACGGGACCAGGGTATTGCTTACGCACCATATTTCAGAGTTATTCTCCCAGCTGTAGAGAAGGTCTACATCTGATGGCTCCAAAGCCCTTAGCTTAATACTGTTGCCTGTTAATATGCTCAAAATTATTTTATTATAAGATTATCAGGTATTTCAAGTGAGCTCATTACTTCGGTATTACCAGGTAAATTTATAAAAACAAATTCAACTCTCCTGTTATACCTTCTTCCTTCGACGCTGTCACGCCCTTCACAGTCAGTGTTTATCGCAATGTAATTTCCCATTCCGACAGGGGTAACAGTTATCCTTTCCGCTTCAACCCCTTTGTCATGAAGCACTGAAGCTACAGTTTCAACCCTGAGTCCTGCAAGGTATTTATTATAGAGTTCGGGCCCCATTGAATCTGTATACCCTTTCAATTCAACTGCTACATTTTCAAACTCATTCAGGAAACCGGCCACAACAGAAATTATCTCAAGTGAAGCCGGGCCGGGATCGTTACTGTCAAATCCGAAAAATACAGGGGTTATTTCAATTATGTGATAATCGGCCTCCTGTGCACCTTTGCTGAGTTTGGCAGAAACAAGATATTCGTTATCGGGATAATATTCAGGAATCATAAAGTGCTGTTGCACCGGGTCATGTCCAGGGGCAGTAAATACAGCATTATACTCACCCCACGGGAGTTTCGTTGTATATTCCCTCCCCCTTTCAATACAGATCCGGAATGTTGATTCGTATGGGAAAGTCCGGTTGATTTCAACGTTTACTGCAGCCGGCTCGCCGGTGTCGCCACTATCTGTACACCATGAAATTATGGATGTTGCCGATGGTGTCATTTCGACATCATGTAGCCTGATCAGCTCATATTTACCCGGGTCAGGCCACTCCGGCGACCTCAGGCTTAATAATGCACTCTGTCCGTCGGCAGAAGGCAGAAGGATCAGGTCATTGAAAGGGGTGTTAACCGGGTGCCCGAGGTTACGGGGCGCGGACCAGGTTCCGTTATCCTGCTTATGAGAAACAAAAATATCATAACCCCCCATGCCTGTGTGCCCTTTTGAGCTGAAATACAAAATGTTTCCACAGGGACTGATATTAGGAAAAGAATCATCGTAGGGGGTGTTCACCGGGTAGCCCAGATTTTCAGCAGGACCCCATTCCCCGTTTTCATCAAGAAATGATCTGTAGATGTCAAACCCTCCTTCGCCTCCTGACCGGTTACTGCAAAAGTAAAGTGCGGAACCGTCTGCGGTAACCGATGCATGTTGCTCAAATGCTGATGAGCTGACAGGGCCTCCTAGCTTTTCCATAGCCGACCAACGGTTTCCGGCTCTTCGGCTTATGTATATGTTTGTACCCTGGAACCTGTCATGTTTAGCCAGGTATAACTCTGTTCCGTCATGGTTCAGAAATACCGGGTAAGCCAACCCGTCAGAACCGATCTGCATGGTTATGTTCCTTGGCCTTGACCACTCATATCCATTATAGATTGTAAAAACAACGGCGTCATAAAATTTTTGTTCTTCAGAATACACAGCGACCAGGCGATCGTTGCTTATGGCGAGGTTCCTGTGGTGCGATTCAACAGGAGGCATGACAGCACAGGGCAATATCCCGGTTTCATGGCTGTTGATGTAAAACATTTCCGCATTTAAGGTAATCTCTATTTCCCTTTCTATTAATTGCATATCATAACGCCCTTCAAGCAGCTCTATCAATTCGCTGAAGGCATTAACCGATTCTTTGAACATGTACTGCAGCCTGTAGGCAATGCCAAGGTAATAGAGCGCCTCAACGGGCGCAGACCTCTCTTCAAAACTTCCTTCGGAGTGGTCTGGCGATATATTATCTTTTGCCTGTTGAAGGAAAGGCAGCGCTCTGTGCCTTTGGCCTTCAATGTTCAGGTAACATACAGCTGCAAGATAACTGAGGTGGTCGTTATTTTCGTCATCACGCAGAAGTGCCCTAAACCCGGGCAGTGCTTCTGAATATTCGCCGAACAGCAGGAACTCATAGGATTCCGCAAAGATGTCCTGGTTGCTCATTCTCCACTGCGATATGCTCTCCTGAAGGAGAACCGTGAAAATGAATACACCGGCAATCAACAAACGCATTTTGCATTACTTGATTAAAGATTATTTCTCTTACGGTCCGATCGTTCTTTAAAATACCATGCTGCCAGTAACAGGATTGCAAGAAGCAATATCCACCAGATAATCCTTCTGCCGTCAGGATCATCAACTTCATCATAGTCAGGATCATCAACCTCATCATCGGCAGTCTCAAATTCATCCCGGGCATCAAGTTCCATTATAACCCGGAATATTTCATCAGGGTCATATCCGTACACTTTACTATTCTCAACAATAATTCTAATAAGTCCGGCAATTGACGAGGGCAGCCGTCTCTCATCACTCAGTTCCTGCAGGTAGGCAGCCAGCTCTGCTGACAAGTGGGGGATCAGTGCGCTTATGAACTCTGCAGGTGAAGCATATTTTTGTTCCTGTTCTGCAATAACTGTTAAATGCTGCTCACTCAGGATATCCTCAAGAGATGGGGGCGCCGGCATGATTGGGCTGAAGCTTATCAACACCTCTTCGGTAATGACATCGCCGTAACTGTCAGTATATATAAATCTAAGAATATTTTCTCCCGGAAGTGGTGTGTAGTAATAACTGAAATGCCTGCTGCGGACATTTATATATTCGGTATCAAAAAGCTCACCGTCCAGATATTTTTCAATTTCAAGAGAGGTATCCCTGTCAAGTCTCATGGTGACCTTGATACTCTCCTCGTCTGCAATATCGTAACGGTGACGGGTAATTCCAAGGGTCCGGGCGGGGATCAGTTCTTTGGGAATTATGATCCTGTCTGTAATAACTTCTTCAATGCCTGGTATTTCAGGATCCGGTCTTTCAATGGAAGTGTCAATTATTATTTCTGATTCCGGATGATCTGCAGCCAGGCTGAGGGGCATGGTCACCTGCTTGTGTCCATCCTCACTGTAGATCAATTCCCAATCACCGGCTTCGATCATTATTTCATATTCACCGCTGATCTGGCTGGGTCTTGCAGTGTGAACGGTGTCTCCGGTGTGCTTGTCCAAAATGGTTATACTGGCATTGATGCCGGTCTGCAGGCCGTCCTTTCTGCTCATGATGCCCCTGATCTGGAATTTGCGCGGATGGGTATCTGAGAATATTTCATACATGAACAAATCAGTGCCGCCAAACCCTTCATCACAGAATTTTGAGACAAAAGCATAGATGCCGTTTTTGACGGGGCTGAAAAACAGGTCATCATCCGGAGTGCTGATCCCGTATCCTGCATTAAGCGGACTCGACCAGGTGCCGTCGTCCAGCCTCGTTGAGTAGAACACGTCATAGCCTCCAATATTGTAGTGCCCGAAAGAACTGAAATAAATGGTGGTGCCGTCTTCAGTTATAAAAGGTGTCTCTTCATTATAGGGAGTATTTATTACAGGTCCCAAATTTACTGCCGGACCCCAGTCACCTCCGGGGTTCCTTTCTGAATAGTAAATATCGAGCCCGCCATAACCGCCCGGGCGGTTGCTTGTGAAATACAGTGTTTTTCCATCCTTTGATATGCTGGCATGGGACTCCCAGAATCTTGTATTGATGTTTTCATTAAGTTTTCTTATTGGTGTCCAGCTCCCATTCTCATAGAGGCTAACATAGATATTGCCTACGAGGTCATCCGATTTGTAAAGGTATAGTTCTTTGCCATCGTATGAGAGCGACACCGGATAACAATCACCGTCACTTGCTATCTGGGGGGTTATCTCAATGGGCCATGACCATTCTCCCTCATCATCTTTTACCGAAAAGAACACACCGTCATAGAAAGGCAGTTTGCGTGTAAACACCAGCACACTCTTATCACCCGATACAACAGGATTTGATTCAGAAAATCTTGTGTTTATCCTTTCTCCAAGGTTTTCTTCAAGGAAGAAGACAGGGTTTTTGACGCTTTCAATGGCATTTTCAGTTGCCTGTATATGTTCATCGACAATATCAATATCGTATACGGAGGGGTCGAGCTTCTCCCTGAATTCAAAATACTTTTCGAGTGCTTTATCAAACTGGTAATTGATGTGATAAGCCTGGCCGAGAAGAAAAAGGGCATCCAGCGGGGCTTGCCTGGTCCGGAAGGTGGGCCTTCTGTCACGTCTGTCTGTGTCGGTAATGGCTTTTTCAAGGTAATCAATGGAATTCTCCTTCTCTCCCGGTATATTCAGATAGCACGAACCTGCCCTGTAATTCAGGAATGCATTTTCCGGATCGTCTTTCAGGAGTTCAAGGTATAGTGGAAGAGCTTCGTTATATTCTTCAAAAAGATGGAATGATTCTGCCTCAAGAAACATCTCCTGCCTTCCTGAATAAAGTTGTGAATAGATCTGTGCTCCTGCCTGGCTGGTGAACAATAATCCGGTTATGAGTAAAGTGATTGTTCTGTTCATAAAAGTAAGTATAGCTCAGAAACCAAACTGTTATACCGTGAAATTATGAATTTGTTTTACAAATAAATCATAACCGGATTGAATGGATAAGTCAATATTGAGAGCAAATTTAAAAAAAATATGTAAAGTTTGGGCACGGAGACATACCAGTTAATTGATCATATTTTCCTTTGGGCGTCAAAGTTCTCAAGGTAGCTGGCTATGCGCTCCAGAAACATGCCCCCGAGTGCGCCGTCTACAACCCTGTGATCATAAGATAGTGAAAGAGTCATTATGTTTCTTATGGCAATGACATCGCCTTTTGGGGATTCAACTACCACAGGTTTTTTTATTATTGCCCCCACACCCAGTATGGCTGCTTCAGGTTGGTTGATTATGGGTGTCCCGGCGGTATTCCTGAAGGTTCCAAAATTTGTTATGGTGAAAGTACCATTGGATGTTTCAGAAGGTTGGAGTTTATTGCTCCTGGCTCTTTCTGCAAGATCATTCACTGCTCTTGCAAGTCCTACCAGGCTTTTTTCATCAGCATTCTTTATTACCGGTACAATGAGGTTGCCGTCGGGCAAAGCAACGGCGAAACCAATATTGACATTCTTTCTTACAATTATTCTTGTCCCGTCAACGGAAACATTGACCATGGGGTAATCACGAAGAGCCTTTGCAGCAGCTTCTATGAACAGGGGTGTATAGGTGATTTTCTGGTTTTCCCGCTCAAAAAATCCGGTTTTGTTGCTCTCCCGCCATCTTACAAGCTCACTTACATCGGCATCTATAAAAGATGTTACATGAGGGGATATCTGTTTTGAGGCCAACATATGTCCTGCTATGATTCTTCTCACACGGCTCATTTCGACAATTTTGTCTTCTTCGCCGGGAACTGCCCGCCCCGGTGCCGGATAAGCGGAGGGTGCGGGGGCTGCCTCTTTGGTTGCGACGTGGACTTCCGGGCCTGCAATGCCAGGTTCGTATTTTTGATCTCTGCTTGCGATATAGCTGGCCAGGTCATTCTTTGTTATCCTTCCGGCTTCACCGCTGCCTGGAAGGTTGTCGAGCTCACTGAGCGAAATGTTTTCTTTTTTTGCAATGCTTCGCACCAGGGGTGTGAGAAACTTTCCCGATGGAGTCTGTCTGGGGATTCCTCCGGATCGCGGATAGGAGTGGGTTGCGGTATCCTGATCATCTGCAAATCCGGCCTCAGGAGCGGATGTGTCTTTCGTTTCCTTTATTCTTGCAACTTCACGCTCAACCTCATCCGGATCTGTCCTGCCCGGATCTGCTGTTGTCTCTATTATCGCCAGGATGCTTCCTGTTTGCGGAGTTTCACCTGCCGCAATTAAAATTTTGGTTACTAAACCGCTAACTGGCGATGGTATTTCGGAATCGACTTTGTCGGTTGCAACTTCCAGCAAAGGCTGGTCTTCTTCAACATGATCTCCTTCCGATACAAGCCACCTGGTAATGGATGCCTCAATAATCCCTTCGCCCATTGCAGGCAGTAATATTTCGATCTTTGCCATTGCAGGTCAGATTTATGGAATGTATAACATAGAGGCTGCTTCTTTGTTTAAGAATCACGGAAAAAATGAGCGGCGTTTGCGTATCCTCCCTCTGATGGATACCATGACCATCCGCACAATTACTGTTACCGCCATGCCCCACAGAGCAATGGGGATAATTGTAAATACTTTGTAATACCAGTCCGGGTTGAGCATGGCGTACACAAGTAGTATGGCAATGCTGCCGAAAAGCAGTCCCTTAAGGCTCCCGCCAATCCGTACAGGACCTTTGTAACCTCCTGTCAAAAGGATCGAAACCATCCATATTATGATCAGTGCAGGGATGAGAACCACCGGGTTTTCATCGGGATATCCCTGTTGCAATATGGATAGACGGGTTCCCTCTCCTGCCGGGAATACCAGGAAACCTGCATACAGTATGGCGGCATCTGCTGCAGGGAGGACTATCCTGCCTGTCAGCCTCTTAATTATTGATAAGCCTGCACGTGAATAGATTGCAATAAAAAGAAGGATCACCAGCAACGATCTGCCCGGGGCTCTGAAATGCTTTTTGGCATATATTGCCATGGCTCTGTAGAAAACCAGGACATAATTTACACTTGACTTCCTTGTGCTTTCTCCCTTGAAGTGGACGATTTTTGTGCCCGGGTGGTAATAAATTTCGTAATCGTTATGCAGTAACCTGACAGAGAGGTCTATATCCTCACCATACATGAAAAAAGATTCGTCAAAATATCCTGTCTTATCCAACGCTGTTTTTCGGGCAAAAAAGAAGGCGCCGGTAAGCACTTCTATTTTCTGGGTCTTGTTTTTGTCAAGATGACCAAGATAATACCTTCCGTATTTTTCAGATCCCGGAAAAAGCGCAGTAAGTCCGCTTATTTTATAAAAAGCAACGGTCGGGGTGGGCAAAGCTCTTTTTGATTCCGGCAGGTACCTGCCCAACCCGTCTACCATTTTAACACCCATTGCTCCGGCCCGGGGGGTTGAATCCATAAACTCTATGCACACTCTGAAGGTTTGTTTCTCAACAAGGGTGTCCGGGTTAAGGAACAGGATATACTCACCGCAGGCAAGTTTCAGCGCCTGGTTATTTGCTTTCGAGAAACCCAGGTTCTTGTCATTAGCCAGGAGTTTTACTCCCGGGAACCTTTCCGCCACCATATCTGCTGAGTTGTCGGAAGAGTTATTGTCAACAACAAATATCTCTGTTTCGATCCCTGCGGCAGCCTCGCAAACCGTCTGAAGGCATGATTCCAGCAGATTCCTTACGTTGTAGCTGACAATTATTACTGAAAGTTTTGTCATGTGCGATTACAGGTATCTCTTCTGAATATGTTGGGGAACCGGATCGTTTTTGATTTACTTGATATTTTTTCTGATTGCTTTTGCAAGTCTTTTAACTCCTTCTATATTCATTTCCCTGGAAGCGAAGGAAAAATTCAGCCTCATGGTATTTCTTCCGCTGCCGTCACAATAAAAGACATTACCCAGAACGAACGCAACTTTTTCCTCAATGGCCTGCATGAAAAGTTTTTCGGCATCCATGTATTCAGGGAGAGTGAGGAAAAGAAACAGTCCGCCCTCCGGTTCTGTCCATGTAACACCTGCAGGCATGTGTTCCTTCAGGGCAGAAAGCATTGTGTCTCTCTTGTCACGATACATATTCTTAATAGTCTCAAGATGCTTTTCAAATATACCAGTTTCAAGATATTTTGCTGCAATTTTCTGAACAAAGGGAGATGTGCAAAGATCGGCTGTTTGTTTTGCCGTTACCAGTTTGTCAATAATCTCTTCATGAGCGATAACCCAGCCTATGCGGAAGCCGGGTGCCAGTATCTTGGAGAAAGTTCCCAGCGAAATCACCTGGCCGGTGTTGTCCATGGCGAATATCATTTTCTGTGGATTGCCTTCAAAGCGCAGCTCCCTGTAGGGGCTGTCCTCAACTATCAGGACATCGTGTTTGCGTGCTATATCAATAATTTCCTGCCTTCTTGATTCGGGCATGGTGATGCCTGCAGGGTTCTGAAAATCGGGTATCGTATATATGAATTTGGGCTTCTCCCCGAATGCTTTCATCTTTTTCAGCTTGTCTTCCAGAAGATCTGACCTCATGCCGTAATTATCCAGCTTTACACCTTCCATTTTTGCACCGTAAAAGCCGAATGCACTTATACCACCCAGGTAAGAAGGG
>SL_3KL_010_SEDDRAFT_10003634_pt1 | contig 14005 bp, 18 predicted proteins | sample SodLakKL_010_SED_2_FD_10381 | JGI IMG/M metagenome (IMG submission 10381)
GGGTTTTTATTTGCCAGTAATTGCAAAAAGTGGCGTTTTTTTGTCCAGTATGTTAGTGAAATTACTGGACATTTGCGTATGTGGAAAATTGTTCGTATCTTTGTTTAGACTAATTATAAACAGATGGGACGCACCAAAATAGACATAGACTGGGGCAGGGTTGAGGAAATGGCAATCAAAGGGGCTAATGGTGCTCAAATTGCTGGGGCTTTAGGTGTGCATTACGATACTTTAGTTAATAGGTTTAAGGAAGACAATACTTCGGATTTTTCGCAATATTTAACCACAAAAAAGGAAAAAGGTAATCAACTGCTGCATGAAAAACAATGGGAGGTTGCAATGACCGGAGACAAAACCATGTTAGTTTGGCTGGGCAAACAACGGCTTGGGCAGACCGAAAGCAGCAAACAGACATCACCACCGGAGGGGAAAAGATAGACAGCATTAAGGTAAACATTAATGGCTGAACTCGAAATCGACACCATACAGGCGTTTGCACCATTGTTTAAGCCGTCGCATGATGGTTACAACAATAGGTACAAGGTTTTTTATGGCGGCAGGGGTGGTCGTAAATCATGGGAGGTTGCCCGGAGTTTAATCATTAAGGCTTCACAAGAAAAGAAGCTGGTACTTTGCACGCGTGAAATACAGAACTCCATATCTGACTCGGTTCTCAGGCTCCTGGAAACGCAAATAGAGATGTTAGGGCTTAGATGGTTCTTTGACGTACAGCGCACAACTATCATCGGCAGAAACGGCTCGGAGTTTATTTTTAAGGGCCTTAATAACATGACCATTGACAGCATTAAGTCACTTGAGGGTGCTGACATATGTTGGGTAGAGGAGGCGCACAGTGTTTCAGATCGAAGCTGGTCTATTTTGATCCCTACGATAAGGAAGGAAAACAGCGAAATAAACATAACATTTAATCCTGATTTAATTGACGACCCTGTTTATACGAGGTTTGTGGTCAACACCCCCGACAACTGTTATTTAGCAAAGGTTAGTTATTTAGACAACCCCGACTGCCCTCAGACAATTATGGATGAGGCCGAGTATTTGAAGCGTGTAGACTATGAGGCCTATGCGCATATTTATTTGGGAGAGGTAAGGGCGCATTCAGACGCGCAGGTGTTTAAAGATAAATACAGGATTGAATCATTCGAGGTGGATCACAAGTTTGGCGACCCACTGATAGGTGCCGACTGGGGTTTTTCTGTTGACCCTACGGCTGTTATTAAGATGTACATAAAAGACCGAAGGCTATATATAAGAAACGAGGCATACAAGGTGCAATGCGAGGTTGACGACACACCCGCCCTGTTTGAACGCGTCCCCGATGCTAAAAAATACAGGATAAGGGCCGACAACGCCCGCCCTGAGTTAATCAGTTATATGAAGCGAAAAGGGTTTAATATTATTGATGCCGAGAAATGGCCCGGATGCCCAGAAGACAGGGTCGCGTTCATGCGTAATTTTGAGGAGATAATTATCCACCCCGATTGTAAACATACAGCAGAGGAGATGAGGCTTTACTCATATAAGACCGACAAGAGGACAGGTGATGTATTGCCGGAGCTTTTAAAGAAAAACGACCATTGCATTGACGCAATAGGTTATGCCATAACACCGCTTATCCGTCGCGGTAAAACAGTAAGGATGCTATGACAGAGATCAGTGCTTACAACGCAATATTAGGCCGTGCTGCATTTGCCGCTAAATTAGGTATGCAGTTTGGTGGCGAAAGGGATATTTACCAGGCATTGGGTTACTCAAAAGACCTTACCTTTGCCGACTTTTATGCCCAGTATGAGAGGCATGACATTGCAGCGGCCATTGTTGACAGGCCAGTAGATGCTACATGGAGAGGCCCACTTGAACTATTGGAGCCAGCCAATAAAAACGAAACCAAACTTGAGAAGGCATGGCACGACCTTGAGCGTAGGCTAAAGTTAAAGTCGCGGCTGGTAAGGCTGGACAAGCTGACATCTTTAGGGCATTACGGAGTGCTGTTACTAGGGCTTTCTGATATAAGCACAAAGACAGATTATATGATACCCGTTGAGGGTAACGTGGAGCTGTTGTATGTAAAGCCACTTGGCGAGGGGTCAGCAAAGATAAACTCCTACGAAGATAACCCCGCTGATGAACGTTATGGAATGCCAAAGTATTACGACATTACCGTAGCGGACAAATCACAGAAGTCCACCAGTCAGTTACTGGTTCACCACTCAAGGGTTCTACACGTCACGGCGGATCTTTTGGAATCAGAAGAAAAGGGCATCCCTGTTTTAAAAAAGGTATTCAACAGGTTGCAAGACCTTGAAAAGATAGTAGGTGGCAGTGCCGAGATGTATTGGAAGGGAGCGCGGCCAGGGTATGCCGGAAAGATGGATAAAGACGCTGCCACGATTGACAAAGACCTGGAAAAAGAACTAAAAGACCAAATCACAGAGTACGACCATGGCTTAAGAAGGTTTTTAGTCGCCGAGGGGCTGAACCTTGAGAGCTTGGCGCAGCAGATTGCTGACCCGTCTAACCATGTGGATGTGCAGATACAGATGATTTCAGCCATAACGGGGATACCTAAAAGGATATTAACAGGGTCGGAGCGTGGAGAGCTGGCCAGCAGCCAGGATAAAGAGCGGTGGCTTGAGATGATTTACGACCGCAGGCAGGAATATGCAGAAGCATCTATTATATATCCTCTTGTGGAGCGACTGATGAAATATGGCATCCTGCCAGAATCAGAAAACTATTATGTAAAGTGGAGAGAACTTTTTAGCATAAGTGAGCAGGAGCAGGTGGAGATCGGGGCAAAAAGAGCAGGTGCGCTTAAGGAATATATGCAGAATCCGATGGCTGAGAGTATTGTTCCCCCTGATGCGTTCATTGAATACTTTTTGGGGCTTACGGAGGAACAAAAGGAACTTATAAAACAAATGCAAACCACGGCGACAGATGAAGACCAAGAACTTTGAGCAGTTCAGAAAAGAGTTGGCTGATGCCATTGATGATGCTTTGATTGTTGATGAGGTAGGTGACTATAATTTCAGCGTAGAGGATGCAGTGGAGAGGGTACTTGATGTTTTGGAAGATAACTACATGCTAACATTCACTAATGACTGTTGACGTTTATACAGGCACAAAGGGCTATGACCCGACACGTACCACTCACCTGAGAAATAGGTTTGTGGGTGACTTACGTAAACGCTTTAGGGCTTTACGTGGGCTTATCCGCGAAGTCATTGTAGAGGATGAGGTGTTTGGTGTAAACCAACCCTTCACGTCGCTGAGTAAGCCGGGTCGCAGGGCGTTTGCCTTTGACAGATCAGGAAAAAAAGTGGGTGCTTTCATGGATTGGCTAAACGTTCAGGCCGAGGCCGGTATTCTTGAGACGCGCAAAATAGCACAGGCGGGGCAAGGTGTTGAGGCGGCATGGACAAACGTATATATAAACGACAGCTACAAAAGAGGCGTTCAAAGGGCTACATACGAACTGCGCAATGCAGGGTACAACGTTCCGGGTATTGACGAGCGCGGCGGCATTGACGCGGTGATGAACCAGCCTTTTCATGCTGACAGGGTAGGGCTGCTGTACACGCGAACCTTTAGCGACCTTAAAGGTATCACAGAGGCGATGGATGGTCAGATAAGCAGGGTGTTGTCGCAAAGCATGGCTGATGGTGATGGGCCGAGAGAGATCGCCAGAAGGCTAAACAGGGTAATATCGGGGCCATCGGGAGACCTGGGGCTGACTGATACACTGGGGAGGTTTATTCCTGCCGAGCGCAGGGCTGTGATGCTTGCCCGCACGGAGGTAATAAGGGCGCACCACGCAGCCACCGTTCAGGAGTACCGCAACTGGGGGGCGGAAGGTGTCAGGGTGCGTGCTGAGTGGCAAACGGCGGGGGATGATAGGGTTTGCCCTGACTGTTTAGATTTAGAAAANAGNATNTATACACTTGACCAGATAGAGGGTATGATACCGCTTCACCCGCAGTGTAGGTGTATTGCATTGCCAGTAAAAATAAAGGACAGATAACATGGAGCAGCTAACAAGTTATTCACTAAAGGACTACACCTTAAGGACGGAGCATCAGGACGGAAAGAAATACCTGGTAGCGCCCGTCGTAATGATGGTTGAGGGGGTGCATCATGGCAGCCGGGGGCCGCTGTTTCACCCTATTTCGGAGTTAGGAAAAGACCCGCAGACATGGGAAGGTATGCCTGTTACGGTACACCACCCGCAGGAGGGCGGTAAATTCGTTTCCGCTAACGACAACCATGCCGTAGGCAAGGTGTCGGCCCCGAAGGTAGAGGACAGAAAACTTAAAGCCGAGGCGTGGCTGGATGAGCAAAAACTTATCGCAGCATCACCTCAGGCATATCAGCATATCATTGAAGGCCGCCCTATTGAGGTTAGTATAGGGGTCTTTACCGAGGAGGTGGAGATGGCAGGAGTATGGAATGATGAACAATACAGTGCTATTGCCCGTAACCACAGGCCCGATCATTTGGCGTTGCTGCCCGGCGACGTAGGGGCGTGTTCATGGCAGGACGGGTGCGGCATCAGAGTGAATGTGGAGAAAAGCAGGGAAGAAGTTATGAACCAAAAAAATGAAAAAGTTATGAGCGACAACAAATCGCCCTGTTTCATGAAGAAGGTGGAGAAGCTGATAGCCAACGAGCAGACGCAATTCACCACAGATGACAGGGACTGGCTGATGGAGCAAGACGAGGCGGTTTTAAATAAGTTAGAGCCGATCGAAGTGCAGCCTGAGCCAAGCGTAAACAAAGAGCAGGCTATTGAGGCGTTAAAGGAATCGCTCTCCACGGCAGAAGATTACCTTAACCTGATGCCACAGGAGATGAAGTCCCAGATGCAGTCGGGCCTTGAGCTGTATAACGATCACCGTGATCAGCTTATTGCCAATATCAAAAAGAACACCGACGCATGGGAGGATGGCGAGCTTGAAGCGCAAGATACGGCTATGCTTGAAAAGATTTCCAAAACAACCAAAAAGGCAGATTACAGTGCGATGAGCGCTAACAACAGCAAGCCCGAAGTGGAGCCGCTGTTTCCTGCCGGAATTAACGTGAAATGAAAGGAGGACAAAAATGAGTAACACAATCAGATTGAAAAATTACCTGAATGTCTTTGAAGAGATGGTGGCCGCAGGTGCAATCACTCCCGGACATCTGGTAGAGATGGATTCAGACGGAAAAGCCGCTGTCCACAGTGATGAAAACCAGAACGCACTGCCTATGTTCGCCCTTGAAGATGAACTACAGGGCAACAAAATTACTGATGCGTATGCTGCAAACGACCAGGTACAGGTGTGGATTCCCACGCGTGGCGACCAGGTTTATGCTATTTTGGCCGAAGATGAGAATGTTGCTATCGGTGATTTTCTTTCCAGCGCGGGCGACGGCACGCTTAAGAAGCACGTCGAGGACGCAGACAGCGCAGGGCTGCTTACCGTTTATGGAAAGCAGATCATCGGACAGGCCCTTGAGGCGGTTACCGCGACAGGTGGCACGGCAAGAATCAAAGTAAGAATTGTATAAAGAAAGGAGGAAGTTATGAGTGATGCAAATATGGATTTCACCAATGGACAAAGCTCACAGGGGCCTGTGGCAAACATGCTGGCTAACAGCGGCAAGATTGACCCCGGCTCGATGAGGCCATATATCGGTGAAGATGGAAGGGCTTACATGACCACTTACAAAGGTGGCGACCCTAAGAAAGCAGAAAGTTACCAGACGGTACAGGTTAACAGTGGGACGCTGCGCCGGGACGAGTGGAAGCAACTTGACGATGCTGTTGTGGGTGTTGCCGAAACGCGCCTTAACGGTATTAACGACCTGGTAGAAAAGGGATTGGTTTACAACCTGGGTAATGCTATGGGGACGACTGTACTGGAATCCCATGACATCAGCGACAGCCTGGAGGCCGACCTGACAATGGACGGTATCACGAGGGCGCGTAACGACAGGGTTAACTACTCTACCAACTATCTGCCTGTGCCGATTATCCATGTGGACTATGAGATCAACGCAAGGGTACTTGCCGCGAGCCGTAACATGGGTAATGCACTTGACACCACACAGGCCGAGCGCGCTTCCAGGAAGGTTGCTGAAAGGCTTGAGAAGATGCTGTTTACTAATGAAACATACACTTTTGGCGGGGGTAGCATTTACAGCTACGTGAACTTCCCTGATAAAAATGATGTTTCATTGGATAAGTCATGGTCTGATAGTGGGACTACCGCAGCAGAGGTTTTGGCTGACGTTATCGCGCTTAAGCAAAAGTCTATCGACGAGCTTCATTATGGCCCGTGGATGATCTATGTACCTACTGCTTATGAAACCAAGCTCGATGAGGATTATGACGTTTCCGGTGAATCTACACAGACCATCCGTGAGCGCATCCTTAAGATTGGCGGCATTCAGGGTATCAAAGTTGTTGATACGTTGCCAGACGATCATGTTGTGTTTGTGCAGATGACCCCCGACGTTGTAAGGCTTGTGCGCGGCATGGGTATTCAAAACGTTGAATGGCAGCAGGAAGGTAACATGATTACCAAATACAAGGTTATGACTATTCAAGTGCCACAAATTCGCTCAGACTATAACGGCAAGAGCGGTATTACTTTGCTGGCATAGATTAATCACAAATCACTAACCATGTGGTTTTAATTTTTATCGCTATGAAATGGAAAAAACTAACCAGAGGTAGCTTAACCCTAAAGGACGGTAGGACGTTCTATCAGGGGGACGAATTTGAGTGTGACGAAAAGGATATATCCAGGGCTTTTAGGCCCACCCTTGAGTTAATAGAGGGTGAAGAGATCGGCCATGATTACGATATTGTCCAACGCAAAAAGGGATGGTTTGACGTAGAAAAGGACGGGGTAAGGTTAAACGACAAAGCCCTGAGAAAGACAGATATCGAGGACTTTATAAAGACGCTATGAAGATAGTATGCTTTAAGTGGAACCATACCGGAGGGTATAAGTTACCCTCTTTAAATGCTATCGGCCAGTACACGGCGCAGCATGTCAACAACCTGTACCGATCAGTTCAAAAGCATACCACCATACCGCATGAGTTTATCTGTATTACGGATGACCCCGAAGGCATAGAGTGCCGGACAATTCCTTTATGGGATAAATGCAGAGAGCTTGGAGGTTGTTATAACAGGCTTTATGTCTTCTCATCGGACATGAAAGAGTTAATCGGTGACAGGTTTTTATGTATTGACCTTGACTGTGTCGTTACCGGGTCACTTGACGAGCTACTCTCACGCGACGAGGACTTTATTATTAATAAGTTCTACGGCGTGGCAAAAGAGCAGTATTATAATGGTGGGCTGTTTATGATGGACGCAGGGGCGCGTAGCGAGGTATGGGATCGCTTTGAGCAGGACATTGAAGGAGCGCTTGAGGTTATGGACAAAAGAAAGAAAAAGCGCGAACTTTTAGGCACAGATCAGGCATGGATAAGCCATGTTTTAGGACGTGGCGAGGCATTGTTTGACGACGAAGAGGACGGTGTGATGGCTTACTACAAGCTAAGGAACTCACGCGACGGGGTAGGTAAGGAGCTGCCCGATAAAGCGTGTATGGTGTTGTTTGCGGGACAAATAGACCCTTTCACTGTTATCACGCCAACCGATGGATACAGCAACACTGGGGCGGGGAAAGTTATCCTCAAAGAAAGGATTATATTAAAGAGTTAAACCAGCAACTTAAAAAAGGGCGATTATTGTGTGGGTATGACATGGATTTAATTAACCCACGATCTATGAGCGAAAAGATACTTCACAATAAGATATTTGCACGCCCCGACATTGTTGAATACGCCGATAAAGCAAAAGCCTATGAGCTTGTCCCTGAAGAGATACGTGTACCGATATTGCAGGTTGTTGACGACGAAAAAGACCTTTTACTGGATAGGCCTGTAATTATCAAGCCCGCACATTCCAGCGGGAGGAATCTTATTTACGGGACTGGCGAAACAAAAGGAGCGATCAAAAGGAAGGCCAGGCATGCGCTGAATGAATCCTACGGGGCTGATAAGATGGAGTGGCACTATTCAAAGATAAAAAAACAGCTTGTAGTGCAGCCACTACTTGACCTTGCATCTCCGTCTGATTATAAGCTCCACATGATTCATGGAAAAGTGGCTTACATTCAAACCTTTGAAAAGATTGGAGGTAAAAACTATTCATCTTTCTACACCCCGAAATGGGAGCGCATAAATGTAAGGAATAAAAATTTGGTGCATGGGGAAGTGGATAAGCCAAAGCCGCTTCGGTATATGTCCGATATGGCNGAAAGGCTATCTAAAGGTTTTGATTATGTAAGGATAGATTTCATGCTAACTAAAGACGACGAGGTCTATTTTAGTGAGTTCACGTTCTTTCCTCACTCCGGTTTTATGCAGTTTATACCTATTGCGTTTGACTTTAAAATGGGAGAGTTGTTATGATACTGACAGAGAAGTTATACGGAAAGCTAAATGAAGTCATCGTTACTTGTAGTACTTGTGCCTTTTGTGATTTATACCGACGAAAAAAACCATGTACGATAAAGCCCCTATAATAATTACCGAATGTCCACGCTCCGGCGCGGGGATTATATCAGGCATCATAAACCTGTGTGGTGGCTTTGGTGGTGACTCGTTAAGTGAAAAGCTAAACGAAAACCTCCCACTAAGGGATCAGGTAATAAGGCCGTATTTGACGACACAGGGCATTGACATAACTGGACAATACCCACTTAAACAAACAAAGGGGTTGACGATTCCCGCAGACTGGCACGACTACATTACGAATTTCATGGTATCTGACGGCTACAGGGACGGTGTATGGTTTGTTAAATCACCGGAGGCAGCCTTAATGTGGCCCGTTTGGAACGCTGCCTTTCCTGATGCTAAATGGGTAATCGTAAGAAGGCGCACGGGAGATATTATACATAGCTGTAAGAAAACAGCCCACATGGACGCGTTTAAAGACCCTGAAAATCTGGCTGACCTAGGGGTGGACACAGAAGACGAGGGGTGGCTATGGATGGCGAGGCAGTACGAGGACAGGTTTGTGGAGATGATAACTGCTGGGTTGGACTGCAAAGTAATATGGCCGCAGCGCATGGTTTGGGGAAACTTCGAACAGGTACACCAGTTGTTATCATGGACGGGCCTAAAGTGGAACCCGGATATTATGGGGTTTGTTGATAAACGACTTGAAAAATCAAGAAAATGATACAGAAAGTAAAGGATATTATCGAAACGGAACTGGATGACGGCATTATTCAGGCGTATGTTGACAGTGCCGGGGTGCTGGTGGATCAACTCCCTATTGATGACCCCGTAAAGAGCGAAGTACAAAAATGGCTGGCCGCGCACTTTATCGCTATCAGGGACAAGATTTCGGTACGAGAAAAGGCAGGGACAGCAGAGATACAATATTCTGACGTGTTTGGGGAAAACCTTTCCTCCACACATTACGGTCAGACAGCTATGGTTATGGATACATCGGGGAGGTTACAGAGTGTATCACAGTCAAAGACTATCGTTAAACTAATAGCCTTGTAATGGGTATTATAAAGTTCATAGAGAGCGTATGTGTGCAGCCTGCTGTATATTGGCCTGCTCCTGAAATAGATGGTTTTGGGGGGATTGATTATGGGTCGCCAGAGCAGAGGTATGTTAGGTGGGAAGACAAGGCCGAGGTGGTGGTAGATTCTGAGGGCCGCGAGATTGTCAGCCGGGCCGAGGTGATGACACCTGAAGACATGGATATTCAGGGGAAGTTATGGCTTGGCGAGCTTACGTCGCTAAGTGAAAGCCAAAAGGCAGACCCAAAGGGTATTGAGGGGGCTTATGAGATTAAAACCAAGATGAGGTCGCCGCTGTTTAGGTCTATTGATGAATTTGTAATGATGGTGTACTTATGAGGGGGAAGGTAGCAAAGGGGTTTAATGTAAAAGACTTTGAGTTAAAGGGCATCCAGGATTTGGTAAAAAACATAAACACCCACCTGGACGGCCTTAAAATACGTAGCTCAAAAGGCATGTTACACGCCGCCATGTTTATACGCCGCGACATGGAGAAGACAGAGCCAAAGATACCTGTTGACACGGGTAACCTAAGGGGGAGCTGGTTTACTAATCCGGTAAAAGGAAAGTTCGGGCCGGGTGTTTTAATGGGGTTTACGGCTGCTTATGCGGTATATGTACACGAAAACATGGAAGCTACATTTAACAGACCGGGCAGTGGGGCAAAGTTCTTTGAGGCGGCACTGTTAAGGAACAAAAGAGAGATAGTCAGGATTATAAAAGACAGCTTATGAACGCGATCAGTGTTGACATAAAAGACATGCTGGTAGATGATACCGACCTGGTATTCGGCACAAATCTGTTCATTAGCCGGGAGCCGACAAGCCCGAATAGCTGTGTAACGATATACGACACGCCGGGAGAAGGCGACGACCTGTACTTTAATCCTGATGAGCGTTATGAGAGGGGNAGTATACAGGTAAGGGTTCGTGATAACAACTACATAAGCGCATGGACGCAAATAGATGAGATAAGACAGCTGTTGCACGGCCGGGCAAATGAGACGCGCAACGGTGCTTATTATACCGCTATCAGATTAACCAGTGGGCCTGCCATGCTGGAATATGACGATAACGGCAGAGTAATTTTAGTTACAAATTTTAACGTACAAAGGAGGTAAATTATGAGTGATGCGATAACTGGCATTGGCTCCACGCTTACGAGAAATGGAGACACTATTGCCGAGGTGCTGTCCATCAGCGGGCCCGGTATGACACGCGAAATGATCGACGTGACATCACTGGGGTCAACAGGTGGATACCGCGAGAAGATTCCCAGTTTTAGGGACGCAGGGGATATGTCGCTCAGTATGAATTACACAAAGACCAGCTACACGTTGATGAAGACGGACTTTGAGAGTGATGTCATACAGACTTACGAGCTGACACTGCCCGACGGCTCAACGCTGTCATTTGACGGTTATGTGGCCGAGCAGCCGCTTACTATTGATGTGGACAACCAGATCACAATGGATGTAACCATTACAATCAGTGGTGAGCCTATATTTGTTGAATCAACAGCTTAAAATTAACCTACCCTAACCAGGGGTTTTTAAAAAAATCTAATCATGGAAGTAAAATATATCAAGATTGACGAAAAGGAATATCCGGTGATGGTAAACTTTGAGGCCCTTATGGAGACCGAAGAGCGCACCGGGAAGGCATTAAAGGACTTTGCCGATTTTAAGTTAAAGGATTATCTGGAGCTTTTTCACCAGTCGCTTATTGCCGGAGGTGAAGAAAAAGGCGAGAAATACAAGGCCGATAAAGCGGCGACCAAAAAGCTACTAAATAAGTGCTATGGGGACTTTATTCAGATGGTTCCGGATTTTTTCGAGGAGCTTCTGCCCAGGGATCCGGTAAGGCAGAAGAAAGAACAATAGCTCAGCTTGCAGGGGTTGCCAACGCCCGGTTGGGTGTTACGGGTAGGGAATTTAAAAAGATGACACCCAAAGAACTGGATCACGCGCTTGAAGCACACAATGATGTTATTGAGCTAAAAGAAAAGCAGGAATATGAACGATTAAGGCTGTTGTTGATGCACCAGTGGAATATGCAGAACAGGCATGTTAAGCACGCATATAAAAAGCCAACAGAGTTGTTTGAGTTCCCGTGGGACGAGAAGAAGAAAAAGCCACAGACGCTTGATCAGATGAAAGAACAGATGCGGTCTATCGCTAATGCATACAAAAAAAGGAAAAAATGAACGTAGGCAAGTTAACGGCGGGTTTAGGACTTGACACTAGGGAGTTTGAGATGGCTATACGCCAGGCCGAGAGGCGCATGGAGCAGTCTTCGCGGGCAATGGCCTCATCGCTTCATCAGGTCGGTGAGCAGATGCAGCGTACAGGGAAGCAAATGCAGAGCGTAGGAAAGAAGATGTCCCTGTATTTAACCACTCCGATTGTGGGATTTGGCGCGATGGCCCTAAGAACCGCCGGGAATTTTGAGAAGTCCATGAACCGTGTTGCTGCCATCAGTCAGGCCACGGAATCTGATATAGCGTCACTGGAAAAACAAGCCCGTGATTTGGGTTCCACCACGCAGTTTAGCGCGTCCGAGGCCGCTGATGCGATGTCATATTTGGCGATGGCGGGGTTTGAAGTTAAAGAAGTCATGGAGGCTATGCCCTCGACGTTAAATCTGGCCGCCGCCGGACAGATGGAGATGGCTGACGCTGCGGACATTGTTTCTAATGTCATGCAGGGGTTTGGCCGTGATGCTTCACAGACAGAGCAGACGGTGGACACGATGGCCAAAGCATTTACAAGTGCCAACACCAATTTACATGAGCTGGGTGAAGCCATGAGTTATGCCGCACCGATGGCTAAAACTTATGGTATTGAATTAGAAGAAACCACCGCCGCGATAGGGTTTCTTTCTGATGCGGGCATAAAAGGAGGTCGCGCAGGTACGGGCTTTAGGCAGGTACTTGCTCAGTTAGCGAAACAGGCGGATGGGTTAGGATTAAATATAAGAGATGCCAGTGGTAGGCTATTGCCCTTTGCAGACATTCTTGAAGAAGTCGAGAAACAGGGCCTTACCACTGCCGAGATGGTAGAGGCGTTGGGTACAAGAGCCGGGCCTGCTTTTGCTGTTTTAATGGACAGGGGCGCGGATGCCTTAAGGGACTATACCGGAGAGCTTGAAAATGCGGGCGGCACGGCAGAGCGTGTTGCGGAGCAGCAGATGGAGGGTTTAAATGGATCACTAAAAGAATTAAGGTCGGCCTTTGAGGAATTACAGATAGCTATCGCACAGAGCGGCCTTTTGGACTGGGTGACTGCCTTAACTCGTAGGCTTACGGAATTTACGCGCCGACTATCTGAAACAAACCCGTCGCTATTAAGGTGGGGAACGATTCTTGGTTCCGTTGTTGCTGCGATGGGGCCGCTGATATTTGTTTCTGGTACGTTAATAAGGAGCATGGGAACACTTGCTAAGGCGGGGGCTGTTCTCCATGCGCGGATGCTTCCCAGCCTGGTAAGGATGCTGCACGCCACAAAGCTGGGGTTTGTAAAGCTAAATACCGTAATAGCCATGAACCCCATTGGTGCGCTCGTCACCGTACTCACTGCGGCAGCTTCTTACCTGCTTATATTCAGAAACAGAACCAGTGAGGCGGAAGAGGCGCAGTGGAAACTTGGTGACGCGGTAAAAGACACCAACGCGGCACTTGGGGAGCAGATATACTATACTCTTGCCGATAGCTATGAAAGGATGGCAGACGGCACGTTAAAGGCCGTTGGAGGCATAGATAACCTTGCTAACAACATAGAGAGCCTCACGCGCGAAGAACTGGAATCTTTAAGGTTATATCTTGAAGACGAAATCCCAAAGGCGATGCGCGACCTTCAAAACGAAACCAACGAGGTTACGCGGGCTATCATGTCGCAGGATTTAGCCAAATACAAAGACGCTTTAGGGCTTGTTAACGGTGAGCTGGAAAAGTTTGCCGACAACGCAGAAAGTGCGGGGGGTGCAATAGATGACAACACAAAGGCGGTCAATGAAAATAAAACCGCATGGCAAGAACTCAACGAGGAGATTAAGAAATGGAACAAGACCAAGGCCGAAGCCAAGACCGCTGAGCAGTTGGTTGAGGCAGAGATGATGTTGGATGCTCTGAAAGAACAGAGGAATGAGCACCTGACCCTTGCCCGCCTACAGGCCAAAAATCCGTTTGGGATGGACCCCACCAGGATGAGGCGGATTGAAACTGGCGCAGAAGCCATCGTGGAGAATACCAGAGATTTGAGCGATAATATCCAGTTGGTTCGTGGTGGTTTTGAGAAAATGGAAGGGGTCCAAGCGGAATTCACGCAATCGATGGTGGATATGTCCCGGATTATAGAAGGGGCCTTGCAGGGAATTACTTCTGCT
>SL_3KL_010_SEDDRAFT_10003635_pt1 | contig 14005 bp, 14 predicted proteins | sample SodLakKL_010_SED_2_FD_10381 | JGI IMG/M metagenome (IMG submission 10381)
GCACTCAGGCATGAGTAAAATAAAGATTGAGACTAAGATTAAGGCTGAGATTAAGACTAAGATTAAGACTAAGGCTAAGGTAAAGATGAAGAAAAATTTAAAAAAGGATTGAGGGTTAAGTTGCAACCTCAGCCTCAGCCTCAGCCTCAGCCTCAGCCTCCGCCTTAATCTCAACCCTGCCTGCCGGCAGGCAGGCTCAGCCACAGCCTATTTCCCAATACAAAAGCGCTCAAAGATGCTGCCCAGGATCTCGTCGGTGGTGACTTCCCCGGTGATGGTGCCAAGATGGTAGAGGGCCTGCCTCAGGTCGATGGCCAGCAGGTCGCCGGAGAGGTTTTGGTTGATGCCTTTTTTTACCGCGGCAATGGCTTCGGCGGTTCGGGAAAGGGCTTCGTAGTGGCGGCTGTTGCTCACCATGGCGCTGTGCTCCTCTTCAAGGGATGAACTCACAGACTTCAGCAGGCTGTCGGTGATCAGGTTGATGTTTTCTTTTCTTTTGGCCGAAACAAATACGGTTTCCAGCTCCACCAGGTTGCGGAAGTGGTGGGGAATTTCTTCCATCAGGTCGATCTTGTTGGCGATCAGTACCAGGCGCTTGCCCGGGTCATCGATCTTTTCACGGAACTCCTGTATGGTTTCGGTGATCTCTTCCAGGGAAGTTTCACTCACATCAAACAGGTACAGGATGATGGCGGCCTGTTTGATCTTTTCATAAGTGCGCTCCACCCCTACCGTTTCGATGGCATCCTGCCCTTCGCGCAAACCGGCTGTATCAATAAAGCGGAAGGCCACCCCGCTGAAAGCGATGGTATCTTCTATGGCATCTCTTGTGGTGCCGGGGATCTCGCTCACAATGGCCCGCTCCTCGTTAAGGATGGCGTTGAGCAGGGTGGATTTGCCCACATTGGGCTTGCCGATGATGGCCACCGGTATGCCGCTTTTCAGGACATTACCCAGGGAAAAGGACTTTTTGAGCTGTCCCACTTCTTTTTCAATTTTTTTAAGCAGGCTGACCAGGTCTTTGCGGTCGGCAAACTCCACATCTTCTTCACTGAAGTCCAGCTCCAGTTCAATTAGGGAGGCAAACTCAAGAAGTTTGGCCCGCAGGTCGCGGATGCGGTCGGAGAAATGCCCCCGCATCTGCCGGAAAGCCAGGCTTCGGGAAGCCTCCGAGTTGGAGGCGATCAGGTCGGCCACAGCTTCGGCCTGTGAAAGGTCCATCCTGCCATTGAGAAAAGCCCGTAAAGTGAACTCCCCCGGCCGGGCCATTCGGGCACCCTGATCAATCAGCAGCTCCACAATCTGCTGCTGAATAAATGGGGAGCCGTGACAGGAGATCTCCACGCTGTCTTCGCCCGTGTAGCTGTGGGGGGCGACAAAACGGGTGAGCATCACTTCGTCAATCACTTTCTTATGATCCCGGATCTCCCCCAGCAGCATTTTGTGGGATTCGGCTTTGGAAAGATTCAGCTTTTTTTGCCTGGGGTGAAACACCTTTTTGGCAATGGACAGGGAGTCGCTTCCCGACAGGCGGATAACGGCAATGGCAGCCATACCGGGCGCAGTGGCCGGGGCACAGATGGTATCCTGGGTCTGGTAGGGGTTCATGGTTTGGCCTTTCGTTTGGTATTGTAACCCAACAAATTTAAGGAATAAGCCAATACCCTCCCCCTCCCGGATGGCTCAAAATATTTTTCCGGGAAAAGAAAAACCGTTGACAATACCACAGAAAACACTAATTTTGACATCCGAAAACGCAGATTGATCTTTAAAGTAATAAACGAAATGAGTGTTCTGGTAGATAAGGATTCCAAGGTAATCATTCAGGGCTTTACGGGCGCTGAAGGGACGTTTCATGCACAACAAATGATCGAATACGGCTCCAATGTAGTGGGGGGTGTTACTCCCGGCAAGGGTGGGCAAACCCACCTGGACCGCCCTGTATTCAACAGCGTGGAAGAGGCTGTTAAAAAGGCCGGCGCCAATGTGAGTGTCATTTTTGTACCTCCCCCTTTTGCCGCCGATGCCATTATGGAAGCTGCCGAATCGGGCATTGAGGTGATTGTTTGCATTACCGAAGGCATTCCCGTGCAGGACATGCTAAAGGTGAAAGAATACCTGGGGAAACGCCCGGCCCGCCTGATCGGGCCCAACTGCCCCGGATTGATCACCCCCGGAGGCTGCAAGGTGGGCATTATGCCGGGATTCATTCACAGCCCCGGAAAGATCGGGATTGTTTCCCGCTCCGGAACCCTTACCTACGAAGCCGTCGACCAGGTGACCAAAGCCGGTATGGGTCAGTCCACCTGCATCGGAATCGGAGGCGACCCCATTCCCGGAACCAGCATGAAAGAAGCCGTGGAACTGCTGATGAACGACCCCGACACCGAAGGCATTATCATGATCGGTGAGATCGGGGGCAACATGGAGGCCGAAGCGGCTTACTATATCCGCGACCATGGCAGCAAGCCGGTGGTAAGCTTCATTGCCGGGGCCACTGCACCCAAAGGCCGTACCATGGGCCACGCAGGGGCCATCATCGGCGGAAAAGACGATACCGCCGAAGCCAAAAAGAAGATCCTTGCCGAATGTGGGGTACATGTCGCCGACTCCCCCGCCGACATCGGCCGCAAAATGCAGGAAGTGCTGAAATAAAATCCTTATTTGCGGCACAGACCCTGCCATAACCAACCAAAACAATTACACATACCAAACCCAAAGGCCCGAAAACCGGGCCTTTTTTATTTTAGTAAAAAGCCACCTTCAAACACTAAATCTTCTTTAAATGGCTGGTCTTAATAAGTTCTTCTTCTACAGGTTTATAGAACCAAAACCCTGAAGAGGGTTTCATATTGATAGCATGGGGTGAAGCCTCAACCCTGCGCTGCAAGCAATAGCATTGAAAAAGGGATAAAGACATTTGCAGCGCAACGGACTTTGCAACACTGCACCAGTCTTTTTGAATTCATCGGGATCCTTCACTCCGCTTTGCTTCGTTCAGGATGACAGGGCATTAAAGGCTTATGGATGAAAACGGGCGGGCAGGTTATTATGCCCGCCCGTTTCCCTTTAATTATAGCGCTGTTGTCATCCTGAGCGTTAGCGAAGGATCTCGTCGGTTTTTGCAGTCTTCTTTAATTGGTATTCTGCCCGGAAAAATCTTCTGGAAATTGACATACTGTTGCCACTAACCGGCTGCCTTTAATTTTCTATATCTATCCTCCACCTTCTATCCTCCACCTTCTACCTTCTATCCTCTATCCTCTATCCTCCATCCTCTATCCTCTTTCTTCCTCACTCCTCCTCTTCTATCTCATAATACTGGTAAGCCCCGATGTCCGGGCTCTCGGTACGGTCCTGCCCCAGGAGGTCCAGGGGTATTTCAAAGGCAATGTTGGGATTGGCGGCTCCTATGGCCGGGGAGTTTTCGGTGAGGCGGTAATCCTGTGCCCCGGGATCATGGAATTCGGGATCCTGGTTTCTGATCACCTCCACAAAGGGCGGGGTAAAGGTATCCTGTTGTGTGCGAATCAGGCAGTGGTCGAAGGTAAACTCCGGATCGGTGGAAGGATGAAAGTCGAACAGCAGCTCTTCCTGCAGACTGCCGTATATGATGCTGTTCCCAAAGAAAATATGCTCAAAATCCCTTACCTGAACATTTCCGTCTGCATCCTGGTAATAATTATTGAGCAGCACTGAAGGGGTTTGGCGAATGGAAAGGTTGTAGTAATTGGCAAAGGTGCAATGCCTGAAATCGTAGTTCCCGCCCAGGGCCAACAATAGGGTATGATCCCCGCAATTGGCAATCACTGTATTTTCGGCCCTTACATGGCTTCCCTGAGCAAACAAGCCGGCAATGCTCATGTTTTTGATGATGGAGTTGCGGATGGTGAGGGTCGGATCGGTAAAGCTGCCGATGGAATCCACGTGCAGGCCCACGGTCCCGTTTTTAATGATGGCATGGTTGATCTCATGATCCTTGCTGGTGGCGGTAAACCAGATCCTGCCCCATTGTCCCGGCTGATCCTGGTAAAAAGATTCCAGGCGATCGCCCTGGAAACTCACCGGACTTTCCATGGTGCCGTTCACCTTCATGGTGGAACCGCCTAAGAATATAAGACTGGCATTGTTGTGCATATGCACCCGGGTGCCTTCCTTCACGGTTAAAGTTACATCAGGAGCAACTACCACCAATCCGTATACCACATAGGGCAGTTCTCCGGACCAGGTCGTATTTTCTTCGATCAGGTGGTAGTTCAACCCATTCTCTTCATGATTGGGCCGGATAAAGTTGGCATCCTGGCCCCAGGCCACCAGCTTGACATCCTGCTGGTTCTGGTTGACATTAAAAACCACGCTGTCGGCAATGATCAGGGGAAGATTTTGGTCAACGGGGTCAACGGTCACTTCCACAAAAACATAAATGCTGTCGTTGGCGCCGATCTCCACATCCCGGATCACCGACCCGCTTCTCCCGTCCACGTTAAAACGGAAATAAGAAGCCTGTCCCTTGCCAAGCTGTATAGAGGAAATACTGATGCGGCGGTGGTGGTTGTTATAAACCTTAAAAGAGCGGGTAGCCGAGCCCACGGTGGTAAACACGGTATCAAACAAAAGGGAGTCCCTTGAAAAAGTCAGCTCAAGGGAGGGGTCGGAATCAAACCCGTCATCACGGCACGAAAAAAATCCGGTGGCAATAAAGGTGAGTGCCAGCAAAATAAAAAAGGTTCGGGTCAGGTGCATGTTTCTGATCTTCTAAGGAGGTCCTGTAACATATTCAACGGAGCAAACCGCAACTATGGTATGGCAAAATTAAAAATAAATGGGGTTTGAAAGAACAAACCCACTTTTAAAAAAGCCTTTGCCAGGCCTCAAAAAATTACTTAAAAACATTTGTAACACGCAAAAATAATTTAATTTTGCAGCCTAAATTAAAGACACATGGCAAAAAGCAAAAAAAAGAACCCCGAAGAAGCAAAAAACATCGTTGCGGTTGAAGAAGCCCTAAGCAAATCAGAACAGTTCATCGAACGCCATCAAAATACCATCATCTGGACAGTAGCCATTATTGTATTGCTGGTAGCAGGTTACATTGGCTATACGCGCTTTATACTGACTCCCCGTCAACAGGAAGCACAAGCTGAAATGTTTATGGCCGAACAATATTTTGAAAAAGGAGAGTATGAGCTGGCACTGGAAGGTGACGGAGAATACCCCGGCTTCCTTGATATCATCTCAAATTACCGGATGACCCGTGCAGCAAACCTTTCCGAATATTACGCAGGCATCAGCTTATTGAGGTTAGGCGAATTTGAGGAAGCCATTGAATACCTGAATGATTATCGCGGGCGCGACCAGATCGTAGGCGCCATGGCCTACGGTGCCATTGGAGATGCTTACCTTGAGCTGGGCGATAAAGAACAAGCTTCACGGTATTACAGAAGGGCCTATGAATTCAAGCCCAATAAATTTACCACCCCGGTATATTTGATGAAAGCCGGTCAGCTTTACGAAGAAAAAGGACAACCCGGTGAGGCCCTCAGGCTTTACGAAAGGATACAGGAAGACTACCCAGACTCCCAGGAAGCACGCAATATTGAGCGCTACATTGGGCGGGCCACCATGGCTAAACAATAAAACGCTTTTGCAATGGCTGCCAAAAAGAAAAACCTTTCTTTTTACGAAGGCACTTCCCTGCCGGATGCCGGCACTATGAGAATCGGTATTGTGGTTTCCGAATGGAACCGCGAAGTTACCGGTGCCCTGCTGGAAGGAGCGGTGAAAATCCTTGAAGAGCAGGGAATAAAACCGGAAAACCTTCATATCCATCATGTACCCGGAAGTTTTGAACTGCCCACCGGGGCTGCCTTTCTGGCTGAATCCGGAAAGGTGGATGCGGTCATTTGCCTGGGTTGCGTAATACAGGGGGAAACCCGCCACTTTGAGTTCATTGCACAGGCCGTAGCCAACGGCTGCACCAACCTTTCGCTGAAAACCAACATCCCGGTGATCTTTGGGGTGCTCACCACCGACACCTTTGAGCAGGCCAAAGAACGCAGCGGCGGCAAACACGGCAACAAAGGAGATGAAGCCGCCATCACCGCCATAAAAATGGTGGAGCTGAAAAATAAGATCAAACAGTAATCATCTTCAGAAAAAAAGATAACGGGTTTCTTTGGTAGCTTACCGGGAAACCCTTTTTATTTCCAAAACAACTCACGGCCTATGGAAGCCAAAAAGTTACGCATCGTATTTATGGGCACCCCGGAAATTGCCACTTATTCGTTAAAAAAACTGCTTGATGAAGGATACAACGTGGTGGGTGTGGTTACCGCCCCCGATAAACCCGCAGGACGGGGAAGGAAGATCCGCATTTCGGATGTAAAAAAGTTTGCCCTGGAAAATAACCTTCCTGTTCTTCAGCCCGAAAACCTGAAATCACCCGAATTCCTTGATGCTTTGCATAGCCTCAAACCTGATATTCAGGTGGTAGTAGCTTTTCGCATCCTGCCCGAAGCCGTATGGAGCCTGCCCCCATTGGGTACCTTCAACATGCATGCTTCCCTTTTGCCCGATTACCGGGGGGCAGCACCCATTAACTGGGTGCTCATTAACGGAGAAAAGGAAACCGGAGTGACCACCTTTTTACTGGACCGGCAGGTGGATACCGGAAAGATCCTGTTTCGCGAAAAAGTGAACATTGATGAAGGGGAAACGGCGGGCAGCCTGCATGAAAAGCTTAAGGTGGCCGGAGGCAGGCTTGTTGTAAAAACCATTGACACCCTGGCCGAAGGCTCTGCCAGACCCATCGATCAGAAAGACCTCATAAAAGATCCTTCCCGGTTGAAAAAAGCCCCTAAAATATTCAAAGAAGATTGCAGGATCAACTGGAGCAAGCCCTGCCGGGAGGTGGCCCATTTCATTCACGGCCTCAGTCCGGTTCCGGGTGCATATACCTATGTGGATAACGGAAAAAATGAAAAAACCCAGNTTAAGTTGTTCGAAGTGGAGCCAAAAAAACGAAATCACGACCATCCTCCGGGCAAAATTTTATCTGATAACCGGGAAAAAATTCAATTTACCACCCCCGATGGGATTATCGAGGTAAAAAGTCTGCAAATTTCCGGAAAAAAACGAATGAATGCCGAAGAATTTCTGCGAGGTTTTGATTTTCAGGATATTACAAAACCCCTGTAAATCAGGAAAACTTTTAAAAAACCCTTTATTGACGGTACTTACAGCGGACAGTTATTAACAAAAAAGCTGATTTATTAACAAAAAACATAGTTTTCCCCTGCTAGACTTGCATTTTCTTAGAAATAGCCTATATTTGCATTGATTAATGGAAGATAACCCAATTTTTCGTTTAACTAAAACTTAAAAACATGAACAAAGCAGAATTAATTGATGCAATTGCATCGGAAGCAGGATTAACAAAAGCTGACGCCAAAAAAGCACTGGATGCTTTTATTAATTCAACCACAAAAGCTCTGAAAAAAGGCGATAGAGTAGCCCTTGTTGGATTTGGTTCTTTCTCTGTAGCCAAAAGAGAAGCCCGCAAAGGAAGAAACCCACAAACCGGTAAAGAAATTACCATTCCCGCCAAAAAGGTGGTTAAATTCAAAGCCGGTGCCGAGCTTGCTGATGTAGTGAAGTAAAAAATCTTTTATCGATTTTGAAAAGCCCCGGGTTATTCCGGGGCTTTTTTTTTATTTTTGCTTAACCCTAACCCCTGTTTTAACCCCAGTCCATGATGAGCAAGGCAGATAAATTAAAAGAATTTGACCCCAACGGAGTGGGGAACACTTCCAACAACATTTTCGGATTGCCTTTTGAAGTGCATGAATCCGCCCTGGTTTTTATTCCCGTACCCTGGGATGTAACCGTTTCCAACCACGATGGCACTGCCCTGGCTCCCAGAAAGATCTTTGAAAATTCCTTTCAGATCGACCTCTTTGATCCTTTTGCACCGGGAGCCTGGAAAAAAGGAATGGCCATGGAAATGTTGGATCCTGCCATTTTTGCCAAAAACAACCTCTACCGCAAAAAGGCCCAGCGCTATATTCAATACCTTGAATCAGGGGGCGACCCGGAAGATAAAAAAGAAATGATTGCCATCAGGGACGAGATCAACCAGGCCAATGAATCTCTAAGCCTGGAGCTGGAAATGAAATGTTTGCAATACCTTGAAAACAAGCAAATCCCGTTTCTCGTCGGTGGAGACCACAGCATTCCCCTTGGGCTGATCCGTGCCCTGGCCCGCGAAAATCCCGGTTTTGGCATCCTGCAGATCGATGCCCATGCCGATATGCGTAACCAATACCAGGGTTTTACCCAATCCCATGCCTCCATTATGCGTAACGCAATGGATATCGAAGGAGTGGAAACCATCGTTCAGGTCGGCATTCGCGAGTTATGCCATGAAGAGATACAGCTGATCTCCCAAAATCACAAAAAGGTAAAAACCTATTTTGACCGCGACATCAGCCAACGGACCTTTGAAGGGGAAACCTGGAAAGAGGTTTGCGACGATATCGTGGAAAAATTGCCAGATAATGTTTACATCTCTTTTGATGTGGATGGCCTGGATCCTTCCCTTTGCCCAAATACCGGCACCCCCGTGCCCGGCGGTCTTACTTTTAACCAGGTTATTTACCTGATGGAAAACCTGCAAAACCATGGAAAAACCATCATCGGGGCCGACCTGGTAGAAACAGGGCCGGAAAACATTGATGCCGTTATTTCCTGCCGTATCCTATACCGCATGGCCGGAATGATCCTGAAAAATATCCCTGACCAATAACCTCATCGTTATATAACATGGACCCTGCCGTCAAAAAGGAACTGATCCATTACCTTTCGGGATTTCTTACGCCCCACCGCCTGGAAAAAATGCAATCCATTCTTAATAGCCGTACCCGTTACCTTACCGTTGTCCTGGAAGACATTTACCAGTCGCACAATGCCAGTGCCGTGCTGCGTTCATGTGAATGCTTCGGCATGCAGGATGTGCATATCATTGAAAACCAAAACACTTACGAGGTCAATCCAGAAGTGGCTTTGGGAGCTTCCAAATGGCTGACCATTCAAAAATACAACCGGAAGGTATTCAACACCCCGGCCTGCCTTGAAAAACTCAGAGCCAACGGTTACCGGCTGGTTGCCGCTACTCCCCACAAGGACGACTGCCTGCTGGAAGATCTTGCCCTCGACCAAAAAACCGCCCTGCTCTTTGGCACCGAAATGCAAGGCCTTTCTGCAGAAGCCATCCGTATGGCAGATGGTTTTGTGAAGATCCCCATGCAGGGTTTTACCGAAAGTTTCAATATTTCCGTATCGGTAGCCATTTGCCTTTATCACCTCAGCACCAAACTCAGGAGTACTGCTCAAAACTGGCAGCTTTTCGAAGCAGAAAAAAACGACCTGCTTCTGGATTGGATCAAAGCTTCCATCAAAAATCCCGACCTGCTGGTCTCAAGGTTTTTAAAAACCCATCCCGGCAGTTAGGCTTGTTCGATATTTTTTTTACCTTTAAGCTTCAAATAAGCGTTTAACCAAAAAAAGATACCATGGGAAAAGGTGATATGAAAACCGGAAAAGGCAAGCGGCTTCGCGGCAGTTACGGAAAAACCCGACCAAGAAAAAAACTTAAAAAAGCTGCAGTTGCTGCCAAAGAACCCGTGAAAGGGAAAAAGTAAAAGTACCCCTTGATTTTTTACCGGCTGTTGCAAGGTTGATCCGCCAACAGCCTTTTTATTTTCGGGCACCCCATGCTTTTACCAGGGATTTAAAACACCTGCCCCGTTCTTCGAAATTGCGGAAAGCATCGTAACTTGCAGCCGCCGGCGACAAAAGGACGATGCCGTCTTCAGGGGTGGTTTTAACTGCCAGTGCAAAGGCTTCTTCCAGTCCGGATGCATGAAGGAATTCTTTTTCCGAAGGGCCCTGCCCTGCTGCTGCCAGGCTCGCCATTCGTTTTCCGGCTTCTCCCATAAAAATGATGGTGGTTATACGGGTGGTTTTTAAAAACGTCATCAGCTCTTTGTAATTCACTCCCCTGTCAAAACCACCAAGGATAAGGGTTTTGGTTTCGGGAAAAGTTTTGATGGCTTCAATGGTGGCTTCCGGGATGGTGGAAATGGAATCATTGTAAAAGGTAATCCCTCTGACATTACCGGCAAACTCCAGGCGGTGGGGCAAACCGGAAAAACCGGCCACTGCCCTTTCAACCGCCCCGGCCTCAACCCCTGACAAAACAGCCACTGCAGCAGCTGCTGCAATATTCAGAAGGTTGTGTTCTCCCCGAAGCAGGCGATTTTTCTTTATCTCTTTAATTTGATTTGGCTTCCCAAATAATTTGACGATCAGGTCAGTGTTTTGATAATATACCGCATCATTCCCTTCCGCTTTCCCTAACAATATTTTTTTTCCCCTGAATCCTTTTTGTTCTGTTAATTCCCTTATCAACCGGCTGCCGGCGGGAAAAAGAAAAAAATCTTCAGGATCCTGCCACCGCCCAATGTTCATTTTGGCTTCCTGGTATTCTCTGTAGGAGTGATAATGATCCAGGTGTTCCTCAAAAATGTTGAGTAATACGGCAATATGCGGAGAAACGTTTAATTCCTGCAGTTGATGGCTGCTCATTTCAAATACGATTCGGGTATCGTCTGCTATTTGCGGTAAAAGGTCAAAGGGAGGAACGCCGATATTTCCAAGGAGCACTGAAGGTTTTCCTGCGGTTTTAAATATATGATGCAGCAGGCTGGCCACCGTACTCTTGCCTTTGGTGCCGGTAATGCCGGCAACCTGTTTGCCAAACAGCTGCAGAAACAAACCGGTCTGCGAAGTGATCCTTTCAGGTGAAGCAAAAGCTTGCATTTCTTTAAAAGGAATACCGGGTGATTTCAGCACAAGATCTGCCCCGGACAGGCCCTCCAGGTAACCTTCACCAAAAAACCAGCGGGTGCAGGTATCGGTGGAAACTTCGGGAATTTCTGACAGGGAGCTGTCGCGATCGCATACGGTCAAAGGTGCTGTGGGCATAAAGCGGCGCAAAGCCGCATATGAAGATCGCCCTTCCCTGCCAAAACCCAGAATGGCCACTTTTTTGCCGCGAAAAAATTCCCTGAATAATGTTTGTTTCATAATGGCCGGGAAATTATAGTTTTAAGGCTTCCTGCAGCAAGCTGACAAAGGATTCTTCCAAAAAATGCGGCTTTTCAAACCTTTTTAACAATGCGGCAAAATCAACATCCTTGTATTTTTTGTAAACTTCCTGGTTGGGGTAATGTTCCAAAAGTTTTGGCAGGGACTGCTTTTGACCGCTGCGTTTGTTAATGGTTTCCACCAGGGCTGCATTCACCTCATCCAGGGTGCCCACACATTCAAAAGGTTTAATGGCAGCGGTTCCCGTTAGCTGATCCAGCAGCCCAAGCAGGTCGCCATTGGCAAAAAGATCCGCACCAAAGATTCCCTGCATTTCTTCCTGCTGCAAAAAAGGTGACAGCATAATCCAGGTAAAAAGACATTTGGAGCAACGGCAACACCAGCTGTCGGTTTTGCTGCCTGCATTACAGCTTTTAAAAACCCCGTGATAAGGTTTCATCCCGGAAAACAAGCTGCCGATCTGCAGCTCGTTCAGCGGCCGTAAAAAACTGAAATAATTGCTGTTTTTGCAGATATGCGCCTGCACATAGGTACGGAAATCTTTTTCAAACTCAAAAGATTTGGAATACTGATGGTTGATTTTGGTACCCGGGATGCTTGGCTCATTGGCACTGCTTTCGTTGGAAAGCGCGATATGGCGCAATCCGGCCAGGCAGGAGTAAAACAAACTGACAAAGGCCAGCAGGGCCGAAAAAGGGGTGTGTCCGTTCAGGAAACCCAGTTTGTTCAGATCCAGCAAAAGGGGATCCAGGCTGCGTTTGACTTCTACAATGCGGCGGGGTTCAAAACCCGCAACCTCAAGTACCTGCCTGGTAGCACCCCTGTGGTTGACCACCAGGCCCATGTTTTGCAGATGATGCTTTTTCAGCAATTCAAGGGTAACCGCTGAATCTTTACCTCCCCCCACAGGGATCAGCACCCGGTCAGCGGTTTTGGGAAGTTCAAAAACCGGAGGAAGTTTTTCAGCCTTTTCATCAAATTCAAAATCAAGAATTTCCTTTCCCGGCTCCGGAATGCCATTGGTATAAAAGAATTCTCCCAGACCGTGGATAAAAAGTTTTTTCCACCAGTCCTGCTGCACTTTATCCAGGGCAAAGGGTTTGACCAGGATGCGGGGACTGCAAAATGCTTTCCAATAACTGACCATTTCTACCATCCCGATATGGAAAGCCAAAGAATACAGCACCGGCCCAGGGACTGCCTCCATCAAATGCTGCTCTGCCGGAAAAAACATTTGCGGCCTGAAAACATGCTTTTCTCCCGCTGAAAACACAAAATCAAGCTTTAACCCATCTTTCTGCTTCGACAGGTGAAAAGACTCATAAATAAATAAGGGATACGCTTTCCTTAAGGCGTGATATTTGTTGTAATTTTCAAGGGTTTCCATTTTGAACAATGGTATATTAAGGTTGTTTTACACCTGAACAGCAGCTCAAAATTAAGAAAAACCCTTCATCCGGGAGAATACCTTTAAAAAACATAACAAATCTTCACTATGCCGAACAAAAAAATGAGCCCTTCAAGCGGAAAATTGCTAATCAGTGAACCTGCACTGAAGGATTTTTATTTTAGCCGTGGTGTGGTGTTGCTGGTTGAACATGGCGAGAAGGAAGGAACCATCGGCCTGATCCTGAACAAACCCATTCACCTGAAGTTGAATGAAGTGGTGAAGGAGTTTCCCAACAATGAATTCCCTTTATTCTTAGGAGGACCGGTTCATCCGGACCGGTTGTTTTATCTGCATACCCTGGGCGACCGCATCCCGGGAAGCATTGAGATCATTGACGGTCTTTTCTGGGGGGGAGAGATCAAAAAGCTGATGGAACTGATAGACCTTAACCTGGTCACTCCCGAAGAGGTCCGGTTTTTCATCGGTTATGCCGGCTGGGAGCCCGGGCAATTGAACCGCGAGCTTGGAGAAAAATCCTGGATCGTTACCCAATGCACCCTTTCCACTGTAATGGAACGCCAGCCCGAAAAACTGTGGAGCAACATGCTAAGGGAGCTGGGAAATGATTACGCCATATGGGCCAATTTTCCCGCCGACCCGATCTTAAACTGATCCTTTTCCCGGGAAAAGCTTCCACCTAACCTTCAAAAAAAAAAATTTCCCTCAGGAGCCAAAAACCAGCGCTATGACCTGGTCGGGTTTTACTGTTTCCCCTTTGATGATGCAGTGGGCCCTTGAATAAACCGGTTCCCTTTCGGCAAGTTTTTCCCTGATCCAGGCCAGCAACTCCTCCCCTTTTCGGTCCTGAACCAGGGGCCTGGCTTTTTGCGCATGCTCCAGGCGGTGGGCAAGGCTAAGCGGGCTCATTTTTAAATACACCGCCACCCCGTTTTCAAGAATAAAGTCCATGTTACTGAAATGGCAGGGCGTGCCCCCTCCGGTAGCCACCACCAGTTTGGTTTGTCCGGCCGTAGAGAGCAAGGCCTCTTTCTCCATCCGGCGAAAGGCATTCACTCCCATTTTTTCAAAAATGCCCGTAACGGCCATCCCGGCCATTTCTTCCACTTTTTGATCAATATCCACAAAGGCATAGTCAAGCTTGCGCGCCAAACGCTTACCAAAGGAGCTTTTGCCCGATCCCATAAAACCCAAAAGGTAGATCTTCATAAGCAGGTTTTGTGCAAAATTACCGGAAATCCAATACCAACCCCCAATTTTTGCTTCCGGAAAAAATTACGCTTGATAAGTACCCTATTCAGCAAAACAATTCTTTAATCTTTTTAAGGGGCTTAACCATAGATTATGCAAAGATAAAACCAAGGTTTTCAGAGGCAATGGTGGATATTTTATCCCTTTGCCTTAACTTTGGCATTTTTCCCGGCACAGGGA